>Ga0310811_10013111_pt1 | contig 10786 bp, 9 predicted proteins | sample YCmetagenome_FD_207642 | JGI IMG/M metagenome (GOLD analysis project Ga0310811, IMG submission 207642) | Soil microbial communities from experimental microcosm in Duke University, North Carolina, United States - YC | ecosystem: Engineered > Artificial ecosystem > Soil microcosm > Unclassified ...
TCCGCGGGGCTGGCGGCACTTCTTCTACGGCGGGAAGGAAGGCGTTGCCGAGGAAATGGCCCGCAGGCTCAAGGCGCAGTTTCCTGGGCTGATCGTTTGCGGAACGCACCAGCCGCCGTTTCACGAGCTGTCGGACAAGGAGAAGGCCGATGTCGCCCGCAAGATCAACGACAGCCGGCCTGACATCGTCTGGGTCGGTCTGGGACTTCTCAAGCAGGAGAAGTGGATCGCCGATTATCAGGACAAGATCAATGCGCGCTGGATGATCGGGGTCGGCGCTGCGTTCGATTATCATGCCGGCACTGTTCCATGGGCGCCGCCGGTGCTGCGCAGCCTGGGTCTGGAATGGCTCTTCCGCCTGATTTTGCAGCCGCGGCTGCGGGCCAAACGCTACTGGTGGTCTCTGGTCTATGTTTGCCAGGCGACGGCAAAGGGGCTGGTGATGAGGCTTCTTCCCCATGATCTGCCTCACGGATCGCAGCCATCCAGATGAGCTAGGCACGCCAGTGCCGCCCCTGGTTTCGGGCCGTTGGCCCGTCGAAAGCCGGACTTCGAAATTTCCGTCCGGAATACAGCAAAAGGAACTGTCAATGATACGCGTCGCTCTAATGGGCCTTGGCAAAATGGGATTGTCTCATTGCGCAATTATCAATACGCATCCGGATGTCGAGCTGGTCGCGGTGTGCGACACGTCGGACTATCTTCTGTCCGTTCTGGGCCGGCATACGCGGCTGAAGACCTACCGGGACTGTCACCGGATGCTTCAGTCCGAGACGTTGGATGCCGTTGTGATCGCGACCCCGTCGCGGCTTCACGCCAACATGGTTCGGGACGCCCTGATGGCGGGCCTGCACGTGTTTTGTGAGAAACCTTTCTGCCTTGACGCAGAGGAGGGGTTGCAGCTCGCGGAACTGGCGGAGCAGAGAAAGCGCGTTAACCAGGTGGGATACCATCACCGTTTCATCGCCACCTTCCATGAGGCCAAGCGCCTTCTGGAATTCAACGTTCTAGGGAAACTGCATCACATTCGGGCGGAGGCGCATGGACCCGTCGTGCTGAAGCCGAAGGGGATCACCTGGCGGACACACAAGCAGGAGGGCGGCGGCTGTCTTTACGACTATGCCAGCCATGCCATCGATCTTGTGAATTACCTCGTAGGTCGGCCTCATTCGGTCGGCGGCACGATCATGAACCGGCTTTATTCCGGCGATGTCGAAGACGAGGTGTACGCCAACTTCTTCTATGAAAATGGCATGACGGGTCAGATCGCCGCCAATTGGAGCGACGAAAGCGAACGTAAGATGTTCACCAAAGTCACGATCTGGGGCGCCAACGGCAAGATATCGGCGGACCGGCAGGATCTGCATGTCTATGTGCGCGACGATTCTCTCGTGCCGGAGGGCGTCAACAGGGGATGGAATGCGCGCTACACCACCGATCTGACAGATCCGGTTTGGTTCTATCTGCGCGGCGAGGAATATTCCGCCCAGCTGAACCACTTCATCGAGGCGATAAAATCGGGCCGCTGCGACACGCGCAGCACGTTCCGGTCGGCGGTGGAGACCGATATGGTCGTGTCGGCGCTTGCCCGGGACAACGAAGCGATACGGACCGAAACTGACCTAGGCCATGCCCCCGCGGAAGAGCCCCAAGGCGAAACAGGGCTGTGGAGCGCTGTCCTCCGGCCAAAGCAACGCGATGCATCCTCCCGTTCCAATGGAGCCTACCTGTGAAACAGATCATTCTGGGCGACAATCAGTTTTTCGGCATCAACCATATGTCGGAAGAGAAGGCCCGAGCCCAGGCCATCAAGTTCCAGGACATATCGGCGATCATCGAGGCGATCGATATCGCCTATGACGAGGGCATAAGAGTGTTCATGTGCACGACCCATGAGCGGGTTTCGGACATCTGCGACCATGTCCGCGCAAATCCGGAACGCTACAAGGATTTCGTGTTCTATCCCTGCATGCCTTACGCCCACAAATACGCCAATGCCGTGACCGAGAAGGGAATGGTCGGCGCGCTGCGCTCCTTCCTGCCGGAGGAAAACATGATCAGCGCTCTTATTGGCGGGGCCATGTCGGTGGCGCGAAAGGATATTGAGAGGCTCGGCGGTTTGCTGATCGATGCGGAAATGAAGATGTTCCGCGGCCTGCAGACACCGGTCATCTTCCTGCAGAACGTCGTCACCGATCTGTTGCTCGGGTTGGGGATGAAGGACGCCTTTGTGATATTCGCCGAGCATGTGAAGCGCCGCTATGGCGCAGAACCCGGCTTCATAACGATGAATGCTCCCCTTCTGCTGGATGCGCTGGAGGAGTGCGGGATCGACAACCCCATCGTTTGCTCCAATGTCAACAAGATCGGCTTCCGCATGTGTGGTGGGTTGGAGCGTTATGAGGCGATCATCGCCACCCGCCGATTCAGACCGATTGCCATGTCGGTGCTGGCTTCCGGCGCGATCCCGGCGGACGAGGCTATCGCTTATGTCTGCAGGCAGCCCAAGATCGAATCCATCGTCTTCGGGGCATCGAGCCGGCAGAACATCCGGCAAACCAAGCAGCTTATCGACCGTCACGCGGCACAAGCGGCGTGATCATTCACAGGCCACTGGCCCGGATGCGGGAAACAGCCGGGGAATTGTCCGGAAACGGAGAAATGCTTGGCTGACCTTTCGGGGCTGATCAGCGTCGTCTTCGTGGGCGCAATCCTCGTGAGCTTTCTGGGGGGGCTCCGGGCCGGTATAACCGCGCTTCTTCTGATACGTCCGCTTTGCGACCGCTTCTTCGAAGGGGCGCGGTTCGAGCTTGCCAGTCGGGATTTGAGCTGCGGCGCGATCCTGAATGTCCTTGTGATCGCTATCACGATCATCAACATTCCGCGCATCAGCAACAAGATGCCGGTCACGCTGGAACGGGCCTGGCTTCCCTTCCTGGCTCTGGCGCTCGCCGCCGTCTTCTACTCGCCGGTGGCGCTGGATGGCTTCCGCAAATTTCTCACCTACGTGTCCTACATGGCGATGTTCGTGCTGCCATTCGCGATGGCCAAGAAGGAACGCGACACGCTCTATCTCACCAAGGTCGTCATTCTGTCCTCGATGGGGCCTGTCCTTTACGGGATGTACCAGCTGGGCACCGGAATCGACTGGTACCAGGGCACCCGCATCGAAAGCACCTTCACGCATCCCAACATCTTCGCCTTCTATCTTTTGACCGTTATCGGACTCATCCTTTCGCTGCTCGCGGCCAGCACCGTCCCGCTGACCAAGCAGACCAGGAACCTGCTCGCGCTTTATCTGGTTCCGCTGCTCGCCATGCTGATCGCGACAAAGACGCGCAGCGCCTGGCTGGGCTGCATGATCATTTTCGTGGTGTACGGGCTGATCGCTGATAAGCGCATTCTTGTGCTGGCGCTTGTCATGCCGGTCCTGGCGCTGGCCATCCCCTCGGTGCGGGACCGTCTTACCGACCTGGCGTCGGGAAATGAGTATGTCGGCTGGGTGCAGAATGTGAATGCCTATGCCTGGCGGAAGATACTCTGGGAGAAGGCCCTCGCATTCATCATGCAAAGGCCGCTGTTCGGGTATGGGCTTTACTCCTTCCCCTACTATTCGCCGACCTTCTTTCCGCTGGAGACGGAACGGGGCGTGGATGCGCACAATGTCTTTATCCAGTTGCTTTTTGAAACCGGTCTGGCGGGGTTGATGGCCTATCTCTGGATATTCTGCCGGCAATTCATCTGGCTGTTTCGGTGCTGGAATATTGATAAGCGCCGGCTGGCCATGATCATCACCATCACCGCCGTCTATGTGATGAACAGCTATTCGGACAATCTGCTGGAATATGTTTCCTACGGCTGGTGTTACTGGTTCGCCCAGGGGTTGGTTTTCTCCGATCTGTCCCGCTACCGGGCGGCCCGGCGCCGTGCACGCGCGCCGGCTTCTTACCAGCTTCCTGCCGGGATGGCGGCCCATGTTCGGGGCTCGTGATCCCGCCTGGCGGGCCGACCTGGCCCGGATAGGCAAGCCGCGAGCCTGGCTGAAGGAGCAGTCGCTGTGGGCGATATGGGTCTACCGTTTTGGCCGGCGCGTGGACCAGCGTCCGGCTGGCTTCTTCAAAAGCGCTCTTCTCCTTGTCTATTGGTTTTTGTTCCGGGTGGCAGAGACGGTGACAGGCATAAGCCTGCCGAAATCCTGTGCGATAGGAAAAGGCCTGCGCATCTGGCATTTCGGAGGGATCTTCATCAACCCCGACGCCGTCATCGGGGAGAATTGCACGCTCCGGCAGGGCGTGACGATCGGCAACCGTCATGAAGATGGTGGATCGCCGGTCCTGGGGGACGAGGTTGATCTCGGCGCTTATGCCCAGATCCTGGGTGAAGTGCGCGTGGGCAATCGCTGCCGCATCGGGGCGATGGCGGTGGTATTGACCAACATTCCCGATGGAGCGACCGCGGTGGGCCTGCCGGCGCGCATCGTACCCTACAAGCCGGTGTCCATTGTCTATGAAGCAGAAGCTCGTGCCGAAAATCAGGGATGATCTGTCATGCTGGTAAGCGTCTACATACCGACACGCAATCGGGTCGCAATGTTGAGAAAGGCCGTGGAGTCGGTTCTGTCACAGACACATGCGGCCGTCGAATTGATTGTCGTGAACGATGCTTCAACGGATGGAACCGAGGATTATCTCAGGGCAAAGGCCGCGCGTGACAACCGGCTTACCTATTTCAGCAATTCCACTCCCAGGGGGGCGCCGGCATCGCGAAACATTGCGATCCGAGCCTCGACTGGCATTTTCGTGACCGGTCTGGACGACGATGACGAGTTTCTGCCGTGCCGCATCGCCGCCTTCCTCGGCTATTGGAAGCTTCTGACGGTAGCCGGTCTCAATCCGGCATGTCTTTATGCCCAGGACATCTGGCTCAACAACAGCTCTCAGTCCTTGGTGACGCGCAAGAGAAGCTCCGTCTCCGTGGCCGAGATCTTCGAATATAATTACATCGGCAACCAGGTTTTCGCGCCCCGGGCGCATTTCGTCGAAGCGGGACTTTTCGACGAGCGGATGCCGGCCTGGCAGGACCTGGAATTCTTCATAAGGCTTCTGCAGAAGTTCGGAAAAGCCCATCTTCTGGACATGCCGACCTATCTCTTCGATGTCACGCAAAGGCCGGACCGGATTTCGTCGCAGGAGAAGAAGATCCGCAAGGCGTTCGCGCTGGCCGCCGCAAAACATGCGCAGGGCGATATGGCGCGGCAGAAATCGCTCTTTCTTCAGATATTCCAGGACGGCTACAGCATCGCTCCGGGCGTATCGGATTGGGCCTGGTTCTTGCGCAGCGGCCATCTGCCGAAGGGGCTCTTGCGCATGACGCGGTCGACGTTCGCGAACCGAAAGCCCCAGGCTCCCGTTCCGGAGCGCAAGACCATCTCGTGGAAGCAGGATCGGGAGATCTCCGTTGGCAACGATTGATGTCCTGCTGCCCGTGCGGAATGGGATGCCCTATCTGAAAGAGGCGATCGAAAGCATCAGGAACCAGACCTATCCCGATTGGCGCCTCCTGATTCTCGATCACGGTTCGTCCGATGCCTCGCTGCAGACGGCCCTGGAGTACCAGGAGAAGGATAAAAGGATCTCGGTTCATTCGCATCCGGAGGCGGATGGCATCGGAGCCCTGCGCAATATCGGTCTGGAAAAATGCGACAGCCGTTATGTCCTGATCCAGGATGCCGACGACGTTTCGGTCGGAAACCGCATGGAGATTGTTCTCGATGCCTTCAAGGGCGCGCCGGACCGGCTTGCCGTGGGCGGCGAGGCCATCGTTATCGATGCCGACGGCAACCAGACTGGTTATCTGCGCGCCCCATCCAGCTCACGCGCAATCACCGCGGCCGCTTTCTTCTATTATCCCATGGTGCATCCCGCGGCGGCGATCAATTTCGCGGCCATCCGCCGCCTGGGGGCGGGTTACGGAAAAGATTTCCTGAACATCGTGCCGTCGTCCGAATCGATCACCGTCAACCGCTTTGCGGAAGATTACATCCTGTTCGGCCAGCTCGCCCTGTTGGGATTGTGCGTGAATATACCGGTACCCCTGATCAAATACCGCCGCCACGGCAACAGTGTGGGTGTCGCCCATCATGCTGCGCAGGTCGAGGCCTCATTGCAGATTTCGCGCTTTTTGTCGAAATCATTCTGCCTGATGAACCGGGCGGAGGAATTCGATCCGGGACCATTCTGCAACCACGCGGACTTTGTGTTCGATTTCCAGCGTAAGGATTATTCCGCGCAATTTGACAGCATGGTCCGGTCTCTCTGGCGCGGCCTTGGACCTTCGCCCGAGCTGGCGCGCGAGCTGGCGTTCCGCCGCGTGCTGGCGAAGCGGAAATCCACCCCGATGATGTATCGCTTCATGGAATTCCAATGCCGCTATGCGGCCCAGCCCGCCGAACGGCGCACGGTGAGGAACTGGCTGCTGCGCAATCTCCGCCGCAACAAATACGTCTACAGGTCTGCATCATGCGCGATGAACTGATGATTCCAGCTGGCTGGCGCGCCCGCGCCATTTTCTCGGCCATGATGTTGCTCATGCTGCCGGCCTCCGCGCAGTCCCAGTCTCCAGTCCGCCCTGTCTTTGCCGCGGACAGCTTCTGGTACAAACCCGTCCCGCGGGATGTCCCGCTCAATCCCAATTCGGCGAATTATGTCAGTGAATTCCTGCTGCAACTCCATGCTTATTACGGAGTCGTGGGGGTCAACACGACGTCCTATAGCAGTCCGGTCTATGCCGCCGGTTCCGACGCACCGGTGCAGCCGGTCACGCAGTGGGATTGCCATCACAACGGTTACGTCGACAGCGGTCTGACCCAGCAATGGTCAGCGGTTCCCATTCCGCCCTATGCCCAGCCGGCCGACGGCACGGACGCCGAAATGACCATCTATCAGCCCTCCACAGATAGGATGTGGGAATTCTGGCAGGCCCGTCAGGCGAACGGGCGATGGCAGGCCTGCTGGGGCGGTGGCATGCAGGGCGTCTCCCACAATCCAGGCATATGGCAGCCCCGCTATGGCGTCGCTGCGACCGGCCTGCCATTCGCGCCGGGACAAATCACGGTCGATGACCTGCACAGCGGGGCCATCCGCCATGTCATAGGTATTGCGCTGGTCGATGCAGAGAGGGCCGGCGTCTTTTCCTGGCCCGCCAACCGGTCGGATGGCTACAACCCCAACAACGCGCCGAACCGCATTCCGGAAGGAACCCGCTTCAGGCTCGATCCCAGCATCAATGTGGATGCGCTGCCGATCCATCCGGTTGCGAAGATGGTGGCGAAGGCCGCCCAGACCTATGGCTTTGTCGTCTGGGACAAGGCGGGCTCGATCTCGCTGCGGTTCCAGAATCCCAAGGATTTCACGCTGACTGGCAAGGACAATCCCTATCCGCAAATCTGGAACGGGACGCCGACCTACAGACTCCTGGTGGGAATTCCCTGGGACAAGCTCCAGTTTCTGCCCAACAACTATGGCAAGCCGTAGACAGAAGCCGTGACAGATATTTTTCCTCCGCCGGACATGCGCAGGGACGCCATCCCGCCGGATATCCCGTTGTGGCCGCGGCTCAGGCGCTGGCTTTCGCCGGACCGCAAAAGGCTTGAAACAACCCCGCGCTGCACAGGTGACGGCTTGCTGTTGAATCGTCGCGTCGCCTATGTCGTCAACGAGTATCCGAAGGTCAGTCACAGCTTCATCCGGCGCGAAATCCTTGCCCTGGAAAAGCGCGGCTGGCGCATCCTGCGTGTGGCCATGCGGGGCTGGGACACCGTTCTCGTCGATCCTGACGATCTCCAGGAACGCAAAAAGACCCTGTTTGTCCTCAAGGGCGGCATGCTGCCGCTGGCGGTGGCGACGCTGCGCGCCTTCGCGGCGGCCCCTGGGCGGTTCTTCGTCGCGCTCTCGCTTGCGGTCCAGATGATGCACCGGTCGGACCGGCCATTCATATGGCATCTCATCTATCTGGCCGAAGCTTGCTGGATGCTACCGTATCTGAAGCGGCAGCAGATCGACCATCTGCATGCGCATTTTGGGACCAATCCTGCGGAAGTCGCCATGCTGGCCAGCGCGCTGATCGGCGGGACCTACAGCCTGACGGTGCACGGTCCGGAAGAATTTGACCGTGCGCCTTGCATCCACCTGCGAGAGAAGATCCGCCGGGCGGAGCTGGTGGTGGCGATTTCCTCCTTCGGTCGCAGTCAGTTGTTCCGGATCGCGGATCAGGAAAACTGGGAGAAGATTCAGGTCGTACATTGCGGAATCGACCGGACATTCTCGGAGGGGGTTGGGTGCGACACATCAAGGACCAGGCGCCTGGTCTGCGTGGGCCGGTTGTGTGAACAGAAGGGTCAGCTGCTTCTGGTCAAGGCCGCCGCACTGCTGGCCGCCGAAGGCCAGTCATTCGAGCTTGTTTTGGTCGGCGATGGCGAGCACAGGCCCTTGATCGAGACGTTGATCGCGCAGCTGGGCCTTGCCTCTTATGTGCGCATTACCGGCTGGGCGTCCGCCGATGAGGTCAAAAGCGAGATACTGGCCGCGCGTGCACTGGTGCTGCCCAGTTTTGCCGAAGGTTTGCCGGTGGTGCTGATGGAGGCGATGGCGCTGGCCAGGCCCGTACTCACGACCTATGTCGCAGGCATTCCCGAACTTGTGATCGATGGCGAAACCGGATGGCTGTTTCCGGCGGGCTCGATAGATGACCTGCTGACGGCCATGCGCGCATGCCTGGATTGTCCGGAAGAAAGACTTGAAAGGATGGGGCAAACGGCACGGATCCGCGCGCTGGAACGGCATGATATTGACGGGCAGGCGGCGCGATTGAGCAATCTGCTCACTTCGATCTCGGGAGGGCTGGGAAATCTTGTTGGCTGAAACAGTCCTGATAGCGGTCGGGCTGGTGATCGCGGTGCCGGTGTTGACGCTTTTTTTGCAGGTTCTGGCGACTTTGCCGCGATATATGCCTGCGGCGTTGCCCGAGGTGGTCCGTCCGCGGATCGCAGTTCTCGTGCCGGCGCACAATGAGCAATTCGCGATCCGCAGCACGCTCGCATCGATCTCCCCCCAGCTCACGGACCAGGACAGGCTGGTCGTCGTGGCCGACAATTGTCTTGACCACACCGCGGAAGCCGCGCGCCAGCAAGGCGCGGAAGTCACCGAGCGGAACGAGTGGATGTTGCGCGGCAAGGGCTATGCGCTCGACCATGGCGTACGATTTCTGAAGGAGACCGGCACGCCGGATGTGGTCATATTCGTGGACGCGGATTGCCTGGTGAAGCCGGGCAGCATCGATCGCCTGGCCCGGCTGTGTGTTCTGTCTCAGCGTCCGGTCCAGGGTGCTTATCTGATGAATCCGCCCCATCCACCGCGCCGCTCTGCATCGATGGTGGCATTCGCCTGGAAGGTGCGGGACTTCGTGCGGCCGCTGGGCTGGGACCGGCTCTCGCTTCCCTGCCAGCTGTCGGGCAGCGGCATGGCCTTTCCCTGGGCCCTGGTTCGTACGGCGGACCTGGCCAGCAGCCACCTGGTGGAGGACCTGAAGCAGGGTCTGGACCTGGCGCTGGCCGGTAGGTTCGCGCTCTTTTGTCCCGAAGCCGTGGTGACCAGCGATGTGGTCAAAGGCGGAGAGCCCAGCTACGCCCAGCGCGCGCGCTGGGAACACGGCACGATCGCAACCATGCTGCAATATTATCCGCGCTTGCTGATCCGCCTCTGGCAGACGCGCAGCCCGCAGCTTCTGGCGGTTACACTGGATCTCAGCATCCCGCCACTTGCGCTTCTTGTGCTTGCGCTCGGTACATATTTGGCGGCGGCATGCATTTTCGCGATTTTTTTCCAAGGCACGGCACCGCTGGCGATTGCCTGCATGAATTGCATTCTCCTGCCGGCCTGCATCTTTCTGGCCTGGTGGCGGCATGGACAGGACATTCTGCCGCTGCGCTGGCTTGCCTTCGCACCGGTCTATGCCCTGCGAAAAGTGCCTCTTTATTGCCGCTTCTTCCTCGACCGGCAGAGGGAATGGGTCCGGGGTGAGCGGAATGTGAGGAGTTGATGCCGTGCAGCACGCACTAGGGCGGGATCAGAAGCCGGTCCGGGGAAGCATGCCGGTCTCGCACTCTTTGGATCTGGCGGAGAATGTAGCGCGCCACAAACCTACCGTGCTGGTCTACCGTTCTAATCTGCTTCCCTATTCGGAGACTTTCATCAAGGCCCAGCTGCAGGCCTACAGGAACTGGCGCGGCGTCCTGGTTGGAGAACGTCTTGTCCACCAGCTGGATCTCGACGGTCTGGATGTGCGCCTTTCCGACACCATGGCCAGTCGCGGGGCACGGATTCTTGGGAAGGTGAAAAAGTATCTTGGCATACCGGGTCCAGTGGGCTTGAAGCGCGAGAAGCCGGACCTTTTGCATGCGCATTTCGGCCCCGATGCCGTGATGGTGGCGCCCCTCGCGCAGGCCCTGAATATCCCGTTGATTGCGACACTGCACGGCTTTGACATCACCATCGCGCGCCGGTGGTGGGAAGACGGCAATGCGGGCGCCGCGATGCGGCGTTATCCCGACAGTCTGCTGAAGCTGGCAGCGCGCCGCGACACCCATTTCATCGCGGTTTCGGATGCGATCCGGCGCCAGGCGATCGACTATGGCATCCCGCCGCAAAACGTGACCACCTGCTATATTGGCGTCGACGTGTCGAAGATACGCCCGGGGCCGGTTCCGGTCTCCCAGCGGCATCCCCGTGTG
>Ga0310811_10013112_pt1 | contig 10786 bp, 10 predicted proteins | sample YCmetagenome_FD_207642 | JGI IMG/M metagenome (GOLD analysis project Ga0310811, IMG submission 207642) | Soil microbial communities from experimental microcosm in Duke University, North Carolina, United States - YC | ecosystem: Engineered > Artificial ecosystem > Soil microcosm > Unclassified ...
CCCTATGATATTGATGGCGGAGAACCCCTTGTTTCTCCAGAGATTACGCAGTGCGGTCTTGAGATAGTTTTTATACATGGAAGCAGGTTATCAGCCTTAGACGCTGATGACCCCGAAAATGTTACAGACCGGCCAGCTATGGACCGGCCTGGATTGTCCCCGACCCGGCCGGCTGTCCAATGGGCGCTGCCCGTCGACCGTCACCCTATCTTCCGGGCAGGGGCACCACCGCCAGGCTCTCATTCCCCGTCTCCGACACGGACTGTACGGCAAAGAAATAATTGTCCTTTGAATAGGGCAGTTCCATCTCCGTCCGGGTGGTGAAGATCTTCTTTTGCCAGACAGGGCTGGTCGTCTCCCTCATCAGGATATAGTATCCTTTGACCCGGCCGGTAACGGGCGCCTTCCAGCTCAATTCGGTACTGTTGGTGAGGTTTTTCACTTCCACCTTCACCGACTCCGGCACCGCGGGGGCCTTGGAAAGATTGGCGAGGTTTGCCAGGTTGAGGGCCGTATTCTTGCGCAGGTATTCGAAATCCATAAATTCCGCCAGGTCGCCATATACCACTCCTTTCTCCGTCCGCACATCCTGGTGCTGGTGATTATAATTCTCATTCATCTCCGTGATGCGTACAGCCGCATAGCCATTTTCCACATAAGGGCTATGGTCGCCCCCCCGCAGGAAGCGGTCATTGCGATAGACCATGACGACTTCCAGGTTGTCCACGTACCGCTCGCCGGTCTCTTTTACATACCGGGCCAGTTGCCGGGCCTTGCCGTCATTCTCCAGCCCCAGTTGACGGATCATTTTAGCCTGCTTGTCCAGGTCATAGGAAGGCAGTCCTTCACTAAAGACCCTTACCTGGGTATTGTTGATGATATTCGTCTGGTTGCTGTTGTTGCTGCCCATGATGTCATTGTTCAGCACGGCCTCGATATTCCAGTTGGCAGCCTTTGCTTTTTTAGCCATGTAACCGGAGCCAAGCAGCCCCTGCTCTTCGCCGCTGACCGTCACAAAAATAATGGTAGCGGGGAAAGAATGACGACTCATGATCCGGGCGCATTCCAGCACGGCCGCACTGCCGCTGCCATCGTCATTGGCGCCGGGCGCGTCAGCCGTTCCATCCATGACATCGGTACGCCGGCTGTCCAGGTGGCCGCTGATGATAAAGATCCGGTCATCCTTGGGGTCGGTGCCTTTCAGCGTGGCCACCGTATTTCCCAGGTTGATGGGATGCTGTACTCTTTTTCCATCGGCGCTGTAGGTGGTGGTATCCACGAAAGCCGTGAGACGGCCCCCGGAGGCGGCGGCAAATTGATTGAACTTGGCTAAGACCCAGTTCCTGGCAGCCCCGATGCCTTTTCTAGGGTCGGTGGTGGAACTGACCGTGCTGCGGGTCCCGAAAGAGACCATAGCTTTTATATACGATTGAAGGGAGTCTGCATTAACTTCTTTTACCATATCCCCGATCTCCGGGTCCCGGTCTATGGTCGTTTGTGCGTGAAGGAGAGTTATGGAGCCAAGCAAAGCCAATATAAGCAAGGAATTTCTCATGTATGTTAATTTCCCCGTAATATAAAAAAAAGAGGATGAGTTCTTTGATAGAACCCACCCTCTTTTTTTATTCTTAGTACCTATTTGAAGCTAAGACTGATCCTTCCGCCGCTGTTGTCGACTTTGACCGGCATCCCTCCGCCATTGATGGCCCCGTCGATGTGTTTCCCATCCAGTTGCCCTTTAAAATTATCCAGGGAGCTGGCTTTCACTTCTTCTCCGTACAACTGCAGGTCCATGCCTTTGCCATGGGGCAACTGTAAGGCTACATTCCCGCCGGAAGTCGAGAGCGTCAGATATTTACCCGCTTCTTTCATCTCTACATCGATGTTGCCGGCGCTGGTGGAGGCAGACAGGCTGCAGGAAAGGTCCCTCAGCCGGATATTGCCCCCGGAAGTACGGGTCTGCAGCTCGCCGGTCACTTCTTCGCCGGTGACCGAGCCCCCGGAAGTGGTGGCATGTATCGTCCCTTTTAACAGACGCAGAGAGAGATTGCCTCCGGAAGTACCCAGCCTGAGATTGCCCTGGCAGTTGGCAGCCTCGATATTTCCCCCGCTGGTCTGCAGGTCGATCTCATCTTTCGAGTCGGTTAGGGAGATATTTCCCCCGGAAGTCCTTCCGGTCAGTTTGCCGCTGACCAGGTCGATATCCAGGTTACCGCCACTGGTATGGAAATCCTGGGTAGCTCCGGTAAGGTTTTTCAGACTGATGTTGCCGCCGCTGGTCTGTAAATTGGAGGAGACAGCCTGGGGAACATATGCTTTGAAGCTGATGGTCAGGCCTTTCCGCCAGTTCATATTCCGTACCTTGGGTTTTGCGATGGCCGTCAGCTTATGATCGTTAACCGTTATTGTCAGGTCATACTGCTCATTGAGCCTTTTTTCGATCTCTTCTTTGGAAAGGTCCCGGTCATCGTTGCCATGGTTCCCCCAGATATAAACTTCCAGTCTGGCTTCGCTCGCAGGTACTCCGGTGACGGATATATTACCCCCTGTCGTCTGCAGCTCCATCCGGGAAAGGGACTCGCCCGAAAGGGATTTCTGTAAATAGGGAGGGGTATGGCCCTGTGCAATGGCTGCCTTAATCTGCAATCCGGCAAGTACCAGGAAAAGGATCTTTCGCATAAACATTTCTTTTCCCTAAAATACACCGATCCGGAAGAAATGTTGCATGCCGGGCAGGAATATCTGTCTGGCCCGCCGATGGACCAACGGCTTATCTCGCCGTAGGCCCCGGGTCATTCCGGAAAGAAATGCTGCCCCCCGGCCTTTTCAGGTATTTTTCACTGTATTTCTTATGCAGGGCTTCGGACTGCTGTTTGCCGTTGATGATAAATCCGTCTTCATCCAGCGTAAAGGAACGCAGGCTTTTCTTGTCCGGCACCAACCCTTCCCGGATCATCTCGCCGACCAGTTTTTCCATCACCGCCCGGTCTTCTGCAGCCTGTTTACGGTCTACCTCCGCCTGCGCCCGGTCACGGACTGCCTGCTCCCGGTCACGATCGGCCTGTTTGCGATCCTCCGCGGCCTGGGCGCGGTCCCGTACCGCTTGTTCCCGGTCTTTATCGGCCTGTTCACGATCCCTTCCAGCCTGCTCCCGGTCCTGCTGTGCCCGTTGCTGGTCCTCCATACGCTCTCTCTCGGCCTGCACCTTTTCTATCTGCGCCTGGACAGCCTCCTTCTCGGCAGACAACTTTTCTCTTTCCGCCTGTTCTGCATCCAGCTTCGCCTGGTGCCGGTCTCTGTCTGCCTGAAGCCGGTCTTTATCAGCCTGTTCCCGATCCCTTCCAGCCTGCACCTCATCTTTCTCCGCCTGCTCGCGGTCTCTGTCCGCCTGCAACCGGTCTTTCTCTGCCTGCAGCTTATCCAGCTTTGCCTGGGCCATGTCTGCTTTTACCTGTACTACCAGTTTTGTTATCAGGGGCTCATACACATAAAAACTATCAGCGGGTATTTTCCGGTTATCAATCGACAACTCGATGACCTTATTGTCGGCCATCCGGACATGATACAGGGAGTCTCGTTTGTAGGTGATGACAGTCTGTACCGGTCTTACAGAAGAGTCCTCCTCTACATTCATATAGCTGTTGGAAGAGTAGGTGCTGTAGGATCGGGAGGCTTGTTGTTTCCGCGCCGGAGATGCCTGCGCGGGAGTGGTCTGGGCATGGGCCGTTGCCAGCAGGGCACAGCATATCCCTCCCATCAAAATGGTCTTTTTCATTTTTGTTTTTTTTACATGAATAATTAGTAATCAGCGGAGGTCCCGCTATCTATGTTAGTGTTGGGAATGAGTAGTATGAATCTTGTCTTTCTCCGCCTGCGCCCGATCACGATCGGCTTGTTTCCGGTCTATCTCCGCCTGCGCCCGGTCGCGGTCGGCCTGTTTGCGATCCTCAATAGCCTGCAACCGCTCCCTCTCCGCCTGTCGCTGGTCTTCTATAACGCCGGCCCGGTCCCTCTCCGCCTGCTCCCGGTCACGGTCAGCCTGTTCCCGGTCACGGTCAGCCTGCTCCCGGTCATGAACGGCCTGTTTGCGGTCGACAGCGGCTTGCATCGCATCCTTCTCCGCCTGCAATTTATCCCGAAGGGCCTGTTCGAGAGCCTGTTGGTTGGCCTCTTGCCTGGCCTGTTGCCGAACCTGATCCTCGAGGGCTTTCATCCTGGACCGTCCTTCCGCAGTGGATGACTCCCTTGTCTCCGGACTCTCCTTGCCAGTTTCCTGTTCCGCGTTCAATCGGTCCCTCTCCTCCCGGTCCCGGGCTTCTTTTTGATCCTTCGCTGCCTGTTCGGCCTCCTCCAATGAGGGGGTTGGATCATTTTCTAACCCGGCCGGATCATCAGCAGGCAACTTCACCTCGAAGGAGAGCAGACCGCCCAACCGTACAGGGTCGGCCGAAAACCTATCAAGCGAGGGGCTTGTGAATGAGAACTTATCGGACGAGAATCCGCTCCTACCCTCTGCCCCAATGATCTTATACTGACTGTCCGGCGGCCCTCCCACCTGATGCGTAGAGGCGGCCAACAACAGGGAAATGACACAAAAGCTGGCCATGAAAAATAATTTCTCCGCCTTGCTGAGGGATTTATTCTTATTATGGACGATACGTGTGACCCGTTGCAACAGTTGGTGCCTGCCCGCCGGGAAAGGAACTACCGCACCCGTACGGCTCAGATCATATTCCCGGAAGCTGATCAGGGCCCGCACAAACTCCATTTTATCCTTGGTCCGGTCAATAGCGATGTCGTCGCAACAGTTTTCCCGTTCCTCCCGCAACAGCGAGGAGATCCATAACAGCCCCGGGTTGAAGAAAAATATACTCTCCCCGATATGCTGCAGGAAGTTCATGAAATAATCATTGCGCCGGATATGAGCCAGTTCATGTAACAACACGGCTTCTATCTCCCCTTCCGGTAATTTCGTCAGCAGCCCCAGGGGGATAAAGATCACCGGCTTCCAATGACCCGTTACAAAAGGCATTTTCACCAGTTTGGATTCCAGCAGCCGCACCGTCCTTTTTATCTGCAATTGCCGGCTGAAAAGGAGGGTCTTATCTCTCCAGTAGACCGGGGGTTGTGTTACCCCATAATTGCGGACCCGTTGGGTATATACGATGCCCGCTATCATGCGCACACACTTAAAGAGGAAAATAATACACCATCCCATCACGATCAGCGAAGCATGCTCTGAAAGATATTCATTCATCCGGCCCACCAGGGACGAAATACTATAATCCGGACCGGAAGCGAATTCATACACGCCGGCGCCTTGCCGCCCGGGAGTTTGCCATTCCCGTAAAAAAGTCAACGCGCATACCGCCATGAACAGGAAGAATAATCCACTTAACAGGTTATACCGTATGGCCGCGGCAGACTTCTTCGTATATACCAGCACGATACCGGTCACGATGGTGAAGAATAACCCCTGCCAAAGGGAATGGATCAGCATCCAGCAAATAGCTTGTATCATACTAGCTTTTTTTGTCCAGCTTACTTTTATGGTCGTCTCCTGTATCCATCTTTGCCAGGAGCTCCTTCACTTTCTGCAGGTCTTCCGAAGATGTCTTTTCATTGCCCAGCAGGGCAACCATCATATTGCCGACAGAACCGTGGTACATGGAATCGATAAATTTATTTAACAGCGAGCCTTTCGTGGTACGCTCTTCCATGGCTGCACTGTAAATATGCTTCATATTCGTCTCGTCCCTGGCCAGCATCCCTTTCTCCGTCATCAGTTGCATCAGTTTCAGGGTAGACGTATATTGTACCGAATCCTTCGTCTCGTTCAACGTATCGTGTACGAACCTCACCGTGGAAGGGCCAAACTGCCATAATATTTGCAAGATGGCCAATTCGGTCCTGGTAGGCTCTGCATCTCCCTTGCCCGTGCCTTTAAATCGTTTCATACTGCCAAGGTACGAAAAAAAACGTACGTTCAAAATATTAGGCCATTTTTTTTTTGGTGCTGCCACCCTCACCTCCTCCGGTCCGCCAATTATTGGAAAGGATAATTAACGACCTTAAATTTATCGCTCGCCTGGCAGGTGTCCAGGAACCAGGAATTTCCTACATTTACGATCTCGTAGAGAAACCCGACCACCAGGGTAGAATCATTGCTGGCCGTCACCTGCTTTTCAAAGGTCAGCTTATGAAGCGAGTCCGGGATATCCTTTATCTTCATAGTAGCCAGTGCTGAATCCCAAAGGATATGGGGGCCTTCTTTGATCAGCAGGGTGAAATTGATATCATCCGTGATGCCGGAGAAATCTTTTTGGGTATAGAGATTAAACTGAATTTTCCGCGTAGCGGAAGCGGAAGGGGGGGCAGTCTTTTTACAGGAGGACCCTGTTGCAATGAAGATGAAAAGAAGAGTGAGGAATAAGATGAATTTCATAAAAGAGCAGTTTTAGGCGTAAAAGAGCAAACGAAAAATAGCTGCGGCCGGTTGCCTGTCCGCGCGGCACTTACTCATGATCAAATTCATCTCAATAGCAGTCATTCTTTGCAGTGTTTTATCCGGCCAGGCATCACCCGGGGACTCCGTAGCCACCTCCGGCAAACAGGAGGCGTTACGCTACCTGGAAAAAATACAACAGTTGGACTCCAGCAGTTATTGGCCCAACGTAAAACCCCGGCTATTCCTGGAAAACCTCTATGTCAACATCAATACGCCGCTGGCGATGTACCAGGGCAGTAATACCAACTTCTGCGGATATGCGGCATTGTCTTATCTTCCTTTACACGAGAACCCGCTCGGTTATGTAAAATTTATGCTGGAATTATACCGGCAGGGAAAAGCTACCTGGGGCAAAATAAAGTTTACTCCCTCCCAAGCCGTCCAGGTGGCGTCTGGCAACCTGCATTTTAAGGGTATCCTGGATATCCGGCCTGCCGACCAGATGTGGTTCCTGATCCTGGCCGATCATTTTAAAGGGTATCTCAATTTCTTCACTCCCCACTATCATCCCGGCGCAGAGAATACTTTCTGGGCAGCCGTGAATTTTGGAAAGTTCAACCGTATTATCCGTCATCTCCTCGGCTATAAAGTAAAATCCGTGGGCTCCGACCTGATCCGTCCAAAGTTCCATGATCTCTTTGGCTATCTCAGCGAATCGGTCAAGAGAGGCACCACCTTTATCTATGTCAACAACACCTATCTGCATAAAAAAAATCACAATAAATATAAAGCCAGCTTTCCCACCCATTTCCTGGTACTGACCGATATATGGATGACCGGGGAGGAGTATACGATCATCTACTGGGATTATGGTGGCAGGACCCTGCGCCAGGTAAGTCCCGCATTTTTGAAGAAAATACTTTTTGGGGTTTCCCTTTGTACAAAAGATACCGATGCCCAATAATTTAACCTATTACCCCATTCTCTTTATCCTGCTGCTTGGCTGCAGCGGCGTTATTTCCTGTACATCGCTTAACATCACCAATTACTATCACAAACATCAATCCACGCTGGATAGCATTGAACAGGATTATAAAAAAGCTTACGCGAAAAAACCTTTTTCCGTCGAATTCACCGACAGGCCCTTTATCCATGTGTCCCTGGAGCTGAACACCGATAGCCTCACCTATATTTATGAGTTCGCTGTGGGGGAGCCCCGGATGGAGGATTCGCTTAGAAAATATGGATTCGACGCCAACGCCATCAATGCGCTGATCGCCAGGATGCGATCCATGCGGTGTACCTGGGTGAACAACCTGGATTATTATACCGGTGAGCAACATCACTCCCTGATATATGTATCGCTATGGCCCCGGATCTTCAATCTCCCCTTCGTCAATAAGAAATATTATATCCTCACCTATTTTTCTCTATCTCAATATTTTGACAGCGAAGGCAATCTGCTGGTCGGCCGCCGGCTTCGAAGGATCCGGAAGATCAATGGGGAGACTTTCAAAAAGATCACCGCCAGGGTTTGTTATACGGTGTCGGACCGGTTCCGGTAGCTCCGGTCGACCGATAGCCGCGGTCGGCCAGTAGCCGGGGTCAGCCGATAGCCGCGACCGGTCGGTGGCCCTATTCGAAGTAAGGTACCTCATCGTGGGACGCTGACTCTTTCTGTTGCCAATAGGCCAGGGTAACCACATGTCCGTCCTGCGTTCGCAGGAGTCTCCCAAATATGGCGTTGGTAGGGTTGAAGGTGACATCGGTCACCCCAATGGTAAATGTGGCGGGAGGAGCAGGGGGTGGCGGAGGGGCGGGAACCGGTGAGGGTGCGGGGACCGGTGGGGGTGCGGGCTCTGCCGGCGAGGCAGGAACAGCAGCAGGCACGGATGCTACGGGTGCCGGTGCAGCCGCCGTCTTGGGCGGCGGGCTGGGCACCACCACCACCGTATAACTATTATATACCAGTAACGACCGCAGGAAGGCTACCCTCTCTGCGGAGACATTCTTCTCCACAATGGCGCATTTTACTCCATCCAGGTCTTCAAATAAATGATTTTGATTGATGGCCATAACTCACCCTGCTATTAATGAACAAATGTATTGATACGCGCCGCTGGCCAGCCCGGTAACCAGGATACCTCCCATACAGATGGCCAGCGCCACCTTGGAGGAGACACCCGCTTCGATCCTCATCACGGGCGTCTCCCCTTCGTCCATGAACATCGCTTTTACAATGCGCAGGTAATAATATAGAGAGATAACCATGTTGAGGGCAGCAATGGTCAACAGCCAATAATTGCCCTTCCAGGCCCCCGCCATCAGCAGGAAAAATTTACCAAAGAAACCAGCGGTAGGCGGAATACCTGCCAGGGAGAACAGGGAGAGGGCCAGCACCCAGCTCAAAAGAGGATTGGTCCGGTAAAATCCTTTGTAATCATCGATATTCTCCTTACCCGCCACGGCGCTCATCAAAGCGACTACACCAAAGGCCCCCAGGTTGGAGAAGAGGTAGACCAGTACAAAATAGATCACCGAGATACTGCCGGCTTCGGATTGCCCGGAGATGCCGATCAATATAAACCCCATCTGGGCTATGGAGGAGAAGGCCAGGAATCTTTTCATGTTCTGCTGCCGCAGGGCAAATAAATTTCCGATCAGCATGGTCAGCACCGCCAGTAAACAGATCATGGAGTACCAGGTCCTGTCCAGGGAGGAGAAGACGGCGTATAAGACCGGGACAAACACGAACAGCATAGCCCCCTTGGATACCACCGAAAGATAGGCCGTCACTGCCACCGGCGCCCCTTCATAGACATCAGGGGTCCAAAGGTGAAAAGGCGCCACGGAGATCTTAAAAGCAAAACCCGCCAGCAATAAAATAAAGGCAAATACCTGTAGAGGATTTCCGTTCAGTTGGTGAGGCAGCGTCGCAAAATCCAGCGAACCTGTCGTCCCATACACCAGGGAGATGCCGAACAATAAAATGCCGGAAGAAAATGCGGAGGACAGGATGTATTTCATAGCGGCTTCGGAGGACAACCGTTTTTCCAGGTCAAAGTTCACCAGGGCCGCGAGGGGGATGGAGGAAAGCTCCAGGCCCACATAAAACAGCAGCAGGTTATTAGCGGAGATCATAAAGAACATGCCCAGCAGGGTGGATAACAAGAGCATGTAGAATTCCAACAGATGCCGGTGCTGCCGCAGCCAGTGATGGGCCTGGAGGGAAATGATAAGGGTCCCCAGGCTAAGCATATTTTTTTCCAGCGTTATCAATGGACTGGAATGGAAGCTATTCCCGAACAGCCAGCCTTCCCCGTTACCAAAGAACCCGGCCATTACGTTGCAGAAGAGCAGCCCGTTGATGAGGGACAACAGCGCCTCGTTCTTCCATTTCTTATTTCCGATCTTCAGAAATAACAGTATGAAAAGAAGGAGTGTAACGAGGAGTTCCGCCTTCATCAATTTAAAAACATCATTGGACATACTATGTATTTATCAAATCATTCAACCAGAAGGGCGCCACACCGATGGCCACAATTCCAATCATCAGGATCACGATCGCCAGCTTTTCATTCCAGCGCGCATCTGTCAACGTTGCAAAAGACGCACTGCCTGCCGGCCCCATAACCGACTGTCCTACCGCCCTGAGAATATATACCGCTGTCACCACGATAGAAGCACAGGCCACGATGGTAGCCAGGCGATACCATCCTTCCACATGCTGCCAGGAACCCATAAACACCGTCACCTCCGCCGCGAAACCGCTTAACCCCGGCAAACCCAATGAGCACAGCCCCGCGAGTACAAAGGCCGTCGAGATAAAAGGCATCATCTTCAAAAGGCCTCCCAGCTTTGCCGCCGTCCTGGTATGGGTACGGTCATAGATCATCCCGATACAGGCGAAGAAGAGGGCGGTCATCAGTCCATGAGACACCATCTGCATCACCGCGCCGGTAATTGCCGTCTTTGTCAGCATGCCGATGCCCAACAAGACAAACCCGCAATGGCTTACGGAAGAATAGGCGTTGATGTATTTCAGATCCGTCTGCATCATCGTGGCAAAGGCCCCGTATAAAATGGCGATGGATGACAGCAAAATGATAACCCATGAATAATAGGATGCGGCATCGGGCATCAGGAAAGTGGCCACCCGCAGACAGCCATATCCGCCCAGCTTCATGGAGATGCCAGCCAGGAACATCGAACCCGCCGTCGGCGCGGAAGAATGACCATCCGGCACCCAGGTATGAAAAGGGAACAAAGCGGCGAATATACCAAACCCCACAAAGGCAAAAGGGAAAAACAACCGCTGTGCCTCTATGGGAATATGCA
>Ga0310811_10013113_pt1 | contig 10786 bp, 9 predicted proteins | sample YCmetagenome_FD_207642 | JGI IMG/M metagenome (GOLD analysis project Ga0310811, IMG submission 207642) | Soil microbial communities from experimental microcosm in Duke University, North Carolina, United States - YC | ecosystem: Engineered > Artificial ecosystem > Soil microcosm > Unclassified ...
CGTGGCCCGCGTCCCCGAGCGTCACGCGGTCAGCGCGCGCCGCCGCGCGCGCGAACGGACGATGCAGGCGCTGGTGGCGCTGTCCGCGGTCGGCGCGGCGGCGCTGCTCGTGATCATCCTCGGCTATGTGATCGTCCGGGGCGCGCCTGCGCTGAACCTCGCGTTCTTCACCGAGCGCCCGCTCCCGTTCGGCGTCGAGGGCGGCGGCGTCGGTCCCGCGCTGGTCGGCACGGTCATCCTCTCCCTGCTCGCGGGTGTCATCGCGATCCCGATCGGCATCGCGAGCGCGATCTTCGTCACCGAGTTCCGCTCCGGCCGGCTCGCGCCGGCGGTACGGTTCGCCGCCGAGCTGATCGCCGGGCTGCCCTCGATCGTCGTCGGCGTCTTCGTCTGGGCGTTCCTCGTCCGCGGGATCATCGGCCACTACGCCGCGCTCGCGGGCGCGATCGCGCTCGCGATCATCATGATCCCGATCGTCGCACGGACCGTGGAGGAGGTGCTCCGGCTCGTCCCACAGTCCTTGCGGGAGGCCGGCCTCGCCCTCGGCGCGCCCCGCTGGCGGGTGGTCCTCTCGATCGTCGTGCCGACGGCTCGCGCGGGCATCGCGACCGCCGTCGTCCTGGCGGTCGCCCGGGCCGCCGGCGAGACCGCGCCGCTGCTGCTCACCGCCCTCGGCAATCTCTTCTTCAGCACCGACCTGCTGAAGCCGGTGTCGGCCCTGCCGCTCCAGATCTACCAGTACGCGGCCTCGCCGTACGACGACTGGCACACGAAGGCCTGGGGCTCATCGCTCGTGCTCGTCGGTGTCATCGCCCTCCTGAGCCTGGCGTTGCGGCTGGCGATCCGGCGCGGTGCGCGATGATGCGCACTGTGGAGCGCGACCGCGTCCCCGCGACGACCGCGGTGGTCGCCGCCGGCCCGGCGAAGCCGGAGTCGGCCGTTCGGATCGAGGACCTCTCCGCGTGGTACGGCGCGGCCCAGGCGGTGGGCGGGGTCAGCCTCGAGCTTCCCCGCGGTGCGGTGACCGCGATCATCGGCCCGTCCGGCTGCGGGAAGTCGACGCTGCTCCGGTGCCTCAACCGGATGCACGAGACGACGCCCGGCGCGCGCGTCGCCGGCCAGGTGTTCCTCGACTCGCTCGACATCTACTGGACCGGCGTCGACGCCGTCGAGGTACGGAGCATGGTCGGCATGGTGTTTCAGAAGCCGAACCCGTTCCCGATGATGTCGATCTACGAGAACGTCGCGGCCGGACCGCGCCTGCGAGGCTGGAAGATGGACCGCACGAAGATGGACGAGCTCGTCGAGCGCAACCTGCGGCGCGCCGCGCTGTGGGACGAGGTGAAGGACCGCCTCGACCGGTCCGGAGCCGCGCTCTCCGGCGGCCAGCAGCAGCGCCTCTGCATCGCGCGAGCGCTCGCCACGGATCCGTCCGTCCTCCTGATGGACGAGCCCGCCTCGGCCCTCGATCCGATCGCGACCTACAAGATCGAGGAGCTCGTGCGCGAGCTCGCGAGCGAGGTCACGATCGTCATCGTCACCCACAACATGCAGCAGGCGTCGCGCGTGTCGCAGCGCACGGCGTTCATGCTCGCCGCGGATGACGGCGTCGGCCGGCTCGTCGAGTTCGGCCGGACGGACGACATCTTCACGAACCCGCGTGACTCGCGGACCGAGGCCTACATCACCGGGCGGTTCGGATGATGACGACGATGCATCAGCGGGCCGGGCTCGATCAGGGGCTGGAGCAGCTGCGCCGTGACCTCCGCCGCCTCGCGAGCATGGTCGATGTCGCGATCGAGCAGAGCGTCGCGTCGCTCGCGCGACTCGACCGCTCCGGCGCCGACCGCGTGATCGTCGGCGACAAGTCGATCAACGATCTGCGCTACGGGATCGAGGACGCCGCGGTGCACATCATCGCGATGCAGCAACCGATCGCGGGCGACCTCCGGTTCGTCATCGCGGTCCTCATGGTGACGAGCGAGCTCGAGCGGATGGGCGACTACTGCGTGGGCATCGCGAAGATCACGAAGCTCCACGGCGACCGTGCGCTCCTGAAGCCGCTCATCGACATTCCCCGGATGGCCGAGGCCGTGCGCGGGATGCTGCGCGGGTCCGTGGATGCGCTCATCACCAAGAACGCGTTCCTGGCGGAGGCGATCGCCGCGCAGGACGACGAGATCGATCGGCTCTACGACCAGATCTACCGCGAGCTGCTCACGTACATGCTGAACGATCCGACGACCATCGACCGGGCAACGTGGCTGCTCTGGGCGGCGCACAACCTCGAGCGCATGGGCGACCGCGTGCAGAACATCTGCGAGCGGACGGTCTACGAGGCGACCGGGGTGCTCAAGGAGTTCGGCGGGCGTGCCGGGGACGACGACGCGAGGCGGAACGACGCCTAGGTAGGACCACCGTCCGGGCGGTGAAGCCGGACGCGCGCGGCGCGAGCCGGCGCCTCGCGTGCTTCCCGCGTCGCGTTCGCGGCGCCTGCCGCGTCGCCGAACGCGGCGAGGATCTGGGCCAAGGACCACGCCGTCCGCGCGCGTCGCGGCGCATGCGTCCGCGTGCTAGCCGACCCCGGCCAGGGCTGGCAGCTCGAACAGCTGGTCGAGCGCTCCGATCGTGTGGTCCGGCGCCGCGTCCCCGGTGGCCGCCGATCCCCCGGCCGGGTCGGTCAGACCCGTCGTGATCAGCACCCCGACCGCGCCGACCTTGTGCGCCGCGACGATGTCGTACTCCGGCGCGTCACCGACGACCACGACCGGTCCGGGGGCGGGGCCCGCCCGGCGGATGGCCTCCTCGAACAGGAACGGCTCGGGCTTCCCGATGCAGATCGCCTCCCGGCCGCTCGCCACCTCGAGCGCTTTCACGATGCTGCCCGCGCCGGGGAGGAGCCGGCCTTCCACCGGGTAGGCCCGGTCCTTGTTCGAGGCCACGAACCGCGCGCCGCCGAGGAGCGCCCGCTGGGCCTCGGCGAGCCGGGCGTACGTCAGGTGGAGGTCGAGGCCGACGACGACGGTGTCGGGAAGCGGGGGGAGCTCGAGGTGCGTGAGGTACTCGCGCATCGCCGACGGGCTGACCCCGTCCGCGGCGGCGGCGGGCGGCGGCTGGGCGCCGGGCAGGTCCAGGGCGCTCCGCACCCCGATGCCGACCGCGCGGATCTCGTCGCGCAGCCCGTTCGCGCCGACGACGAACACGTCGGCCGGCTTCGGCTCGAGCCGCTCGAGGTAGTGGGCGGTGGCGTACGCGCTCGTGACGACGTGGTCCAGGTCGCCGCCGAGCCCGAGCGCCGTCAGGCGCGCCACGTAGTCGGCCCGCGACGAGGTCGAGTTGTTCGTGGCGAAGAACACCTGCCAGCCCCCGGCGCGCAGGCGCGCGAGCGTCTCGCGCGCGTGCGGCATCACGACGTTGCCGCGGTAGAGGACCCCGTCCATGTCGAAGATCGCGGTCGGCATGGTCGCAGGCTACGCGAGACGCTCAGCGCCAGCCGATCGCCGCGACCTCGACGGGTTCCGCGATGTCCTTGAGGGCGACGACCCGCTTCTCGCTCGGGTACGCCTTCGCGGCCGACTCGAGCGTCGCGGCGCTCGCGAGGATCTCGTCCGGGCCCGCGACGCCGCCGATCCGCGCGGCCTCGTGGATGCCGAACCCCGCGTAGTCCAACCCGCGCCGATGCGCGCCGGCGGTGTGCATGCCGATGCGCACCTGCGGCGCGAACCCCTGCGCGCGCCGGTGCTCGGCCAGCTTGCGTTGGATCGCGATGGCGCAGTCGATCGCGTCGGCGGCGGAGGCGAACGAGACGAAGAAGCCGTCACCCTGGTGGCGGATCTCTTCGCCCCGGTGCCCGGCGATGAGCGCGCGCAGGGTCTCGTCGTGCCAGCGGATCAGCCCCTGCCACGCATCGTCGCCGATCGCGTCGACGAGCTTCGTCGACCGAACGATGTCGGTGAACAGGAACGTCCGGGTGACCAGGTCCGTGGCCGGCTCGCCGGCCGACGTCCCGGCAGGCTCGCCGAGCAGCTCGTTCGTCCGTCGGATGTCGAGCCGCGCGCCAAGGCGCTCGAACGTGGAGCGTGACGACTGCAGCTCGAGCCTCGCCGCGCCATCGTCGCCCTGCGCCCGAAGCGCCGCCGCGAGCACGAGGCGCGCCTGCGCGGCGTCGTACGGCATCCCGAGCTCGAGCCACCGTCGGACCGCGGCGCTCGCGGTCCGCTCCGCCGCCGCGGCGTCGCCGTCGGCGAGCTGCAGTGAAGCTCGCGCGGTGCCGGCGCTCGCGTCCATCGCCGCCGTGCCGAATGCGGTCGCGAGCGCGTCGAGCTCCGTCGAGGCGGCGCGGGCCCGCTCGCGATCGCCGACGGCGAGCGCCAGCGTGACCTCCACCGGGAGCAGCCGCGCGCGCGAGGACCGACCGGTCTCGTTCGCGAGCGCCCGCCGGAGCGATGCCGCGGCGGCGATCGGATCGCCCTGGGCCAGTCGAATGAGCGCGAGCCCCGGCTCGGGGATCGCCCCCAGCTCGTGGGCAAGGCGGAAGGCGTCCTCGGCCGCCGGCAGATCGCCCATCCGCAGGCGGATGTCGCCGATCGCGTAGTACCCCTGGGCGGCGATCCCCGACACGTGAAAACGCTGCAGCTCTTCGCACGCCTTTCGGGCCTCCTGCTCGGCCTGGGCCCACTGCCCACCCTGCGCCACGACCTCGGCCCGGTACACGCGGCAGATCCCCGGGAAGCCGGTCACGGATTGCCGCTCGCACCAGCGGGTCGCGGCTTCGGTCCACTCGCTCGCGCGCCGGTAATCGGCGATCTCGCGACACGCGCCGATCGTGCCGCAGTACACCCACCCGGTCGACCACGGACTGAGCTCTCCCGCGACCGCCGCGACGGTCGCTTGGTCGAGACGCGCCAGTCCCGCGGCCGGGTCCCCATAGCCGACGAGCGCGAGCCCCTGGCCCATCGTGCCGAACGCCTCGAGATCGCGGTCGCCGAACTTTCTTCCGAGCTCGGCAGCCCGGCCACCCAGCTCGAGCAGCTCGTCGAGGCTCATCGAGCCCGCGCCGATCGCGCCTCGAGAGAACAGCAGGTAGCCGAACGCGGCGCAGTCTTCGTCTCCTTCGAGCAGCTTCGAGGCGCGCTCGAACCAGGCGAGCGCGGTCGTGTACGAGCGGTTGACGGCGTTGTCCTGGGCGATCCGCAGGGCGATCTGCGCGGCACGGCGGGTATCTCCCGCTTTGGCGAAGGCGCCATGAGCCCGCTCCCGCGCGGCGAACGCTTCGTCAGGCTGGGCCGTCCACCATGCGGCGTCGGCCAGCATCTCGAGGCCCTCGCCGTCCAGGCTGTTCGAGGCGTCGGCCTGGCGCAGCAGCGCCAGGGCCTCGCCCCACGCGTGCCGATCGAGCGCCTTCCGCGCGTCCTCGAGCGGATCGCCCACTACCTCGACCGGTTGCCTCCGCGCACCGCGCGCGGAAATGTACCGCCTTGGCCGAGAGCGCGGGCTCTAGATCGCGGCGCGGTACAGGGCTTCGATGTCCGGCTGTCGCGTCATCCGCGGGTTCACCAGGATGTTCCCCGAGAGCATCGCGTCCTTCGCCATGCTCGGGATGAGCCCTTCGTCCATGCCGACCGTCCCGAGGTGTGCGGGGATCCCGATCGTCTCGTTCAGCGCGAACACGTGCGCGACCGCGGCCTTGGCATCCTTCTTGGCACCCATCGTCTCGCCGACCGTCGCGTACCGGTCCGGCGCGGCCGAGCGATTGAAGTCCATCACGTGCGGCAGGAGTGCCGCGACCGCGGTGCCGTGCGCGACGTGGCACCAGCCGCCGAGCGGGAGGGCCATCGCGTGCACGTTGCCGAGCCGGGTGTTGCTGAACGCGAGGCTCGCCGTCACGACGGCGCGCATCATCGCCTCGCGCGCGTCGATGTCCTTCCCGTCCTTCACCGCGCGCGGCAGCGCCCACGCGGCGTCGCGGATCGCCTCGAGTGCGAGCACCTCGGTCATCCGATAGGAGTTCTTCGAGGTGAACGACTCGATCGCGTGCACGAGGGTGTCCATCCCGGTGATCGCGGTGAGGAACGGCGGCAGTCCCGTCGTGAGCTCCGGATCTTCGAGCGCGAACAACGCCGTCGCGTTCGGGCTGATGATGACGAGCTTCTTGTGCTGCTCCGGGTCCGCGATGACCGAGTTGATCGTGATCTCAGCGCCGGTGCCCGCGGTGGTCGGGATGGCGATGACCGGCGCGGCCATCTTCGGGACCTTGTCGATGCCGATGTAGTCGAGCACGGTGCCGCCGTTCGCGAGCAGCACGGCGGCCATCTTGGCCGTGTCGATCGACGAGCCGCCGCCGACGGCGACGAAGCTGTCCGCTCCGGCCTCTTTCGCCCGCTCGTACGCGCGCTGCACCTCGGCCACGCCCGGGTCGGGCACGACCTGGTCGTAGATCTCGTATGGGATCTTCGCCTCGCGGAGCTTCTCTTCGAGCGGCGCGACGAGGCCGGCTTTGATCACGCCGGGATCGGTGACCAGGAGCACCTTCTTGGCGCCCACCTGCCGCAGCGGCTCCGCGAGCGTGAGCGCGACACCTCGGCCGAGCTGGATGCGCGTGGGGATACGGAACACATCGATGCGTCCGGGCACGGCTGCGAGCGTAGCCTTTCAGCGCCGTGCTCGCGGCGGCCGTCGTCTCGATCGCGCCGTCGGCGATCGCCGTGCGGCTCTTTCCGGCGCCGGCGGTCTAGGGCTTGGGCTCGCCTCGGGTGTCGATCGCGTTGCCCGCGTCGGGCGGGGTGCCGCGCTTCACGCCCTTCTTCCCGCCACGGGCGCGATACGCGCGCCACGCGCGGCCGGTCACGGCGTCACGGTGGTCGCTGCGCTCGACGTAGTCGTCGACGCGCGCGAGCACGACCGCGGTGATCGCCGCGAGGGCGAGCCGCCAGAACGTGAAGAACAGAAGCCGCAGGCATCCCCCGAGGCAGCAACCCATGGTCGGGACTCTAGCGAGAGGCGTGCCACGCCGATCAGACGAAGAAGCGGCGCAGCTCCAGCGCCACACGCGCGGGGTCGGCGCCCCGACCGGTCAGCGGGTCGGCGGCGTTTCCTGAGGCGGAATGATCGAGCCCGGCGAGCCTGACGCGCTCCGCGCGAGGAAGGACCCGCTCGAGCGCATCGACCGACGCCTGCAGGAACGCCGGGCTGGCGGTCCCGTTGAGCAGGAGCACGTCGGCCGTGATCGCGGCGAAGCGATCGAGGGCGCCCTGCGATCCGCGCACGAGCTCGAAGTCATAGTGCAGCGTCGGAGCGAGCATCCGCATGGTGACGTCGTCCGGCGCGGCTCGGTTGTCCTCGCTCGCGAGCATCGCCCGGGTCAGGCGCTCGAGCAGCCAGCGCGGAACGCGATCGAACATCGGCGGCGCGAGGCGCGCTGCCTTCATTCCCGTGATGAGCGCCGCCGCCACCTTGCCCTGCGCGATCTGTTCGTCGAATCGCCGCATGAGCGGCGGCGACTTCGTCTCGTCCATCAGGAGTGGCGGCTCGAAGATCGCGGCCTTGCGGATGGCCGGCAGCTCGAGCGCCGCGAACAGCCAGATGATCGCGCCTGAGCTCACGCCGAACACGTACTGCGCGCCGGTCCTCGACAGGAGCGCGGCCATGTCGTCGATCTCGGTCCGCACGCTGTAGTCGGCGGGATACGGGCCGGAGAGGCCACGGCCGCGCCGGTCCGGAAGGTACACGGTGAACGCGTCGGCGAGCACCTCGGCGAGCTGGAGGTGGCTGCGCGATGACTCCATCGCGCCGTGCAGGACGACGAGGCCGGGACCGGCGCCGACGCGGCGGTAGCCGATCGTCGTGCCATCGCGCGAGGTGACCGCCCCGGTCTCGGGTGCCGGCGCTGTCGCGATCGCCATCGGTCAGGCCGCCACGATCTGCGGCCGAGGCTCCGAGGTGACGCGACGCGGCGCGCGGGCCGCGAGCGAGAGCAGCGCGGCGACGATCACGATGCCGATCGGCAGGGCCATGCTCGGCCGCATCGCATCGACGAACGCGTGCGTGAAGACCGCGTGACCGAGCTGCGCGAGCTGGTCGGCGACCTGTTGCGGGATGCCCGGCGGGAGCTGAAGCGCGGCGCCGTTCTGACCGGCGCCGACCTCGAGACCCTGCTTGCCGGCATCGGCGAAGCCGTTGATGAACGGCTGCTGGAACGGCGCGGGAAGCTGGGCCGAGTATGCGACCGCCTCCCTGCGGAGCGACGTGGCGAGCTGGTTCTGGAGCACCGCGCCGATCGCGGCGCTCGCGATGACCGTGCCGAGCTCCTGCATCGTGTTGAGCACACCGGATGCGGTGCCGGCGAGCTCGGGCTTGAGGTCCCGGGTCGCGAGGTCGTACACCGGTGTCCACACACCGGACATGCCGATCCCCATCAGGATGAGGCCCGGCAGGAGCGCCCACCGGCCGCCGTCGGCGCTCACGCTCCACGCGATGAACGCGAGCGCGATCGTGAACAGCATGAGGCCCACGAAGAGGAACGGCTTCGGGCCGACCTTCTGGACCTGGCTCGCGACAAAGCCCGACGCGATCATCATCGCGAGTGGCATCGGCGCGATCGTCAGGCCGGCCGTGAACGCGTCGAAGCCCAGGACCGACTGGAAGTAGATGGTGAGCGGCAGGAACACGCCGAGGATCGCGAAGCCCATCGCCATGAGCACGAACACCATGAGCGTGAAGTTGCGGTTCTCGAAGACGGCGAACGGGAGCAGCGGCTCACGATCCTGGACGCCCCGCTCGTAGAACATGAACAGGGCGAGCAGGACGATGCCCGCGGCGATGATCTCCGGGATCGTGACGAACCCCGTGACCGTGCCCCAGTCGAAGCGCTGACCCTCGATCAGGCCGTAGACGACGAGCAGGAGCCCGCCGCTCGCGAGCGCGACTCCGGGAATGTCGAGCCGGTGGCTCCTGCCCACGCGCAGGTCCGGGACCAGCGCGAACGCCGCGATGACGAGCGCGACGCCGATCGGGATGTTCACGTAGAAGATCCAGCGCCAGCCGAAGTTCGAAACGATGAGACCACCGAGGGTCGGACCGAGGACGACGGCCAGGCCGGCCAGGATGCCGAAGATCGCGAACACCCCGCCGCGCTTCTCGGGCGCGAACAGGCTCGTGATCATCGGCAGGCCCTGCGGCGCGATGAGCGCGGCCCCGAGACCCTGCGCGGCGCGCGCGAGGATGAGCTGCGTCGGATCCTGGGCGAGGCCGCTCAAGGCGGAGGCCACGGTGAACGTGCCGACCCCGGCGACGAAGAGCGCGCGCGGGCCGAACATGTCGCCGAGGCGCGCCGAGGTGATGAGGAGCACCGCGTATACGAGGCTGTAGGCGTTGAGCATCCAGAGGATGCCGTCGAGCGGGGCCTTCAGGTCGTCGACGATGCTCGGGATCGCGATGTTGACGATCGTCAGATCGAGCAGGGTCATGAACAGCCCGAGGCTGAACACCATCAGCACGAGCCAGGGGTTCTTCTGCGGTGCGTCGTTCATACGTCCTCCGTGCGGCGTTAGACTATGATAGCTGCATCAGTCAGTATCTGCGCGAATCAGATATCCGCACCATGTCACGCGATACAGTGAAGTAGAAGGGCGGTGGCCGTGGGCGCGAAGCGATCGCGGGCGGAGCTGCTGCAGGCCATCCGCAGCGGCTTCCAGCAGATCAGCGGGCAATCCGTGCTGCTGAGCCAGGTGATCGCCGACAAGGTCGGGCTCGCTCCGAGCGATCTCGAGTGTCTCGGCTACCTCGAGGACGGCGGGCCGATGACCGCGGGGCGGCTCTCGGAGCTCACCGGGCTCACCAGCGGCGCGGTCACCCGGATGGTCGACCGGCTCGAGTCGGCGAGGTACGTGCGCCGGCGCAGTGATCCGGATGACCGGCGGAAGGTGATCATCGAGCTGGTCCCCGGGCGGGCGAAGGAGTTCGAGCGGTTCTACGGGCCGATGGCCCGCGGCACGACCGAGCGCCTGACGCGCTACGGCGACGCCGAGCTCGCGCTCATCGCCGAGCTGCTCGATGGGATGACCGAGTTCGGTCGGGCGCAGATCACGCGCATCGAGGCGCTCCCCGCCAAGCCAAGGCGCCGCCGGGTCCGGATCCACGGCCAGGTGCTCGGGCAGAAAGTGAAGATCGAGCTCTAGGCGGACATCGGCGGCTGCACCACCGGCAGGGTGTGGATCGCGCGCGGCACCAGGAGCACCGACGCCCGCTGCGGCCGGCCGATGTGCTCGTACGCGATGTCGAGCGCCTCCTCCACGTCCACGGCCGCGCGCAGCTTCGCGAGCCGCACGATCTCCGGCGCTTCCGATGCCGCGACAACGATCTGGCAGTGCTGCAGCGTCAGGGCCACCATGACCGCGCGCTGCTCGCCGCCCGCGAAGTGCCGCCTTGCGGCCTCGACGACGGCCGCGGGTGATTCCGCGGATTCGAGGGCATGCAGGAACCGCTGCTCCCCCGCTCCCTCGCCGGCGCCCTCGTCGAGCTTCGCCGGCAGGATGATCGAGCCGCCCTCGCGCACGACCGGGGTGGGCGCGAAGCGGAGGTACGTCGCGGCGCGCGACGCCTGGTACAGGTTCACGTCCTTCGGCGCGCCCACGCCGGCGATCGCGATGTCGTACTGCTTCGCGATCGGCCGGGTGTAGATCGCCGCCGCCTTCGCCACGAGCTCCGCGAGCACCGCATCCGGGTCGCCTGAGGCGACCGCGACGACGCGTTCGCGGTCGTCGGTCACGACGTTGATGCAGAACCGCAG
>Ga0310811_10013114_pt1 | contig 10785 bp, 6 predicted proteins | sample YCmetagenome_FD_207642 | JGI IMG/M metagenome (GOLD analysis project Ga0310811, IMG submission 207642) | Soil microbial communities from experimental microcosm in Duke University, North Carolina, United States - YC | ecosystem: Engineered > Artificial ecosystem > Soil microcosm > Unclassified ...
GTGCGCGTCGCTGTTCGAAGCGATGCCCGCGCCGCCCACCGGCGCGCATCTCGGCACCGCCGCGTTGCTCGTGCTCGGCCTCGGTCTGCTGCTGGCGTCGAACAATATGCTGGTGCAGTACGGCCTCGCACGCGTGCCGGCCAACCGGGCGTCGATCATCATGCTGTTCGAGCTCGTGGTCACCGCGTTGTCCGCGTGGCTGTTCGCCGGTGAGACGCCGGGCCCGCGCGAATGGGCCGGCGGCGTGTGCATCGTGCTGGCTTCGGCGTTATCCAGTTGGGTGCACCGGAGCAAAGTCTTGCCGCCCGATCCATCCACGGAGGACGTGAGCGTCGCGGACGAGCCCGCGCCCGGCAGCAACGGTGGCGCAGGCAACGGCGACGGCACCGGCGGGAACGGCCGAAACGACCGTAAGGGCGGTAAGAATCGTCCACGTGCGATGGTATGATTGCCCCTCATTAGCCGACGCATGCGTGAGCGCGTGCAGCCGGCGCCCATGTTCCGAGGGTTTGCGGGGTTCGCGGGCCGTTTCGCTGCATTGGCGAACGCTTCGCGCGGCCTTCACGAGCCACCTATTATTTTCCCTTTTCAAACAGCGAAATCGCCGTGCGTCTGACCTCGATCAAACTCGCTGGCTTCAAGTCATTCGTCGATCCCACGCATTTCCAGGTCCCAGGCCAGCTAGTCGGCGTGGTCGGACCGAACGGGTGCGGCAAGTCCAACATCATCGACGCCGTGCGCTGGGTGCTCGGCGAATCGCGCGCCTCCGAACTGCGCGGCGAGTCGATGCAGGACGTGATCTTCAATGGCTCGACCGCGCGCAAGCCGGGTAGCCGCGCCAGCGTCGAACTGGTGTTCGACAACGCCGACGGCCGCGCCGCCGGCCAGTGGGGCCAGTATGCCGAAATCGCCGTCAAGCGCGTGCTCACGCGCGACGGCACCTCGAGCTACTACATCAACAATCTGCCGGCGCGCCGCCGCGACATTCAGGACATCTTCCTCGGCACCGGCCTCGGGCCGCGCGCGTACGCGATCATCGGGCAGGGCATGATCGCGCGGCTGATCGAGGCGAAGCCGGAAGAGCTGCGGGTGTTCCTCGAAGAAGCCGCCGGCGTGTCGAAGTACAAGGAACGCCGCCGCGAAACCGAGAACCGTCTGCACGACACGCGCGAGAATCTGATTCGGGTCGAGGACATCGTCCGCGAACTGGGGGCCAACCTCGAGAAGCTCGAAGGGCAGGCCGTGGTCGCCACGCGCTACAAGGAACTGCAGACCGACGGCGAAGAGAAGCAGCGTCTGCTGTGGCTGTTGCGCAAGAACGAAGCCGGCAGTGAGCAGGAGCGCCAGCAGCGCGCGATCGAACAGGCGCAGATCGACCTCGAAGCGCAAACCGCGAAGCTGCGCGAAGTCGAAGCGCAACTCGAAACGCTGCGGGTCGCGCACTACTCCGCGAGCGACGCGATGCAGGGCGCGCAAGGCGCGCTGTACGAAGCTAATGCGGAGGTCAGCCGGCTCGAGGCCGAGATCAGGTTCATCGTCGAGTCGCGCAACCGCGTGCAAGCCCAGATTGCCGCACTGAGCGCACAGCGCGAGCAGTGGCAGTCGCAAGCCGAAAAGGCGCAGAGCGATATCGAGGACGCCGAGGAGCAACTGGCCGTCGCCGAGGAAAAAGCCACGCTCGCCGAAGACGAAGCCGCCGCGAAGCACGACGCGATGCCCGCGCTCGAAGCCCGCTGGCGCGATGCGCAGACGGAGCTGAACGCGGAGCGCGGCGGCATCGCGCAGACCGAACAGGCGCTCAAGCTCGAAGCCGCGCATCAGCGCAACGCCGATCAGCAATTGCAACAGCTGCAGCAGCGTCACGAGCGGCTGAAGTCGGAAGCGGGCGGTCTCGACGCCCCCGACGAAGCGCAGCTCGAAGACCTGCGCATGCAACTCGCCGAGCACGAAGAGATTCTGCACGACGCGCAAGCGCGTCTGGCGGATGCGCAGGAAACGCTGCCGCGCCTCGACGGCGAACGCCGCGCCGCGCAGGAACGCGTGCAGGCCGAAGGCGCGCAGATTCATCAGCTCGACGCGCGTCTCGCAGCGCTCAAGCAGTTGCAGGAAAACGTCCAGACCGAAGGCAAGATACAGCCGTGGCTCGAAAAGCACGAGTTAGGCGGGCTGCCGCGTCTGTGGAAGAAGCTGCACGTCGAAGCCGGCTGGGAAACCGCACTCGAAGCGGTGCTGCGCGAGCGCCTCGCCGCGCTGGAAGTGTCGAACCTCGACTGGGTCAAGGCGTTCGCCACGGACGCGCCGCCCGCCAAGCTCGCGTTCTACGCGCCGCCGGTGGCCGGGCAGCCGGCCGCCACGCCACCCGCGTTGCGGCCGCTGCTGTCGCTGGTGCGCATCGATGACGCCGGCATTCGCGCGGTGCTGAACGACTGGCTCGGCCTCGCGTTCGTCGCCGACGATCTGCAGCAGGCGCTCGGCATGCGCGCGCAATTGCCGGAAGGCGGCTCGTTCGTCGTGAAGGCGGGTCACGTGGTGACGCGCGTCGGCGTGCAGCTGTACGCCGCCGATTCCGAGCAGGCCGGCATGCTCGCCCGTCAGCAGGAAATTGAAAACCTCGCGCGCCAGGTGCGCGCGCAGGCGTTGCTTGCCGATGAAGCCAGGGCCACCGCGATCCGCGCCGAAGCCGCCCACACGCAAGCCGCGCAGGCGCTGACCGACGTGCGTCAGCAGGCCGAGCGCGCGACGCAACGCGTGCACGCGCTGCAAATGGATGTGCTCAAGCTCACGCAGGCGCATGAGCGTTACACCCAGCGCAGCACGCAGATTCGCGAGGAAGTCCAGGAGATCACCGCGCAGATCGAAGAGCAGCGCGGGATGCGTGCGGAGTCGGAAGCGAACTTCGAACGGCACGACGCCGAACTCGCGGAATTGCAGGCGCGTTTCGAAGATCACCAGTTGGCCTTCGAAGCGCTCGACGAGGAACTGACCACCGCACGAGGCCAGGCCCGCGACCTCGACCGCGCCGCCACCGACGCGCGCTTCGCCGCGCGCAACATGGCGAACCGCATCGACGAATTGAAGCGCAGCATTCAGGTCGCGCACGAGCAGAGCGAGCGCGTCGCGGTGTCGCTGGAAGACGCGCGCGCCGAGCTGGAAACGATCAACGAGCAGACCGCGCACACCGGCCTGCAGGACGCGCTCGACATCCGTTCGGTCAAGGAAGAGGCGCTGCACGCCGCGCGCCTCGAACTCGACGATCTCACCGCCAAGCTGCGCTCCGCCGACGAAACCCGCCTCACCGCCGAGCGCGCGCTGCAACCGCTGCGCGAGCGCATCAACGAATTGCAGCTGAAGGAGCAGGCCGCGCGTCTGAACGGTGAGCAGTTCATCGAGCAACTCGCGGCGGCTGGCGTCGACGAGGCCGAGCTGCAGGCCAAGCTCACGCCGGACATGAAGCCGTCGTACCTGCAAGGCGAAGTCACGCGCATCAACAATGCGATCGCCGCGCTCGGCCCGGTCAACATGGCCGCGCTGGATGAGTTGAAGGCCGCGACCGAGCGCAAGTTCTTCCTCGACTCGCAATCGGCCGACCTGAGCAGCGCGATCGAAACGCTCGAAGACGCGATTCGCAAGATCGACGCCGAAACGCGCACCCTGCTGCAAGGCACCTTCGACGAAGTGAACCGTCATTTCGGCGAACTATTCCCGCGCCTGTTCGGCGGCGGCCAGGCGAAGCTGATCATGACCGGCGACGAGATTCTCGACGCGGGCGTGCAGGTGATGGCGCAGCCGCCGGGCAAGAAGAATTCGACGATCCATCTGCTGTCGGGCGGCGAGAAAGCGCTGACGGCGACCGCGCTGGTGTTTGCGATGTTCCAGCTGAATCCGGCGCCGTTCTGTCTGCTCGACGAAGTGGACGCGCCGCTCGACGACGCCAATACCGAACGTTTCGCGAACCTGGTGCGGGCGATGTCGGACAAAACCCAGTTCCTGTTCATCTCGCACAACAAGATCGCGATGGAAATGGCGCAGCAACTGATCGGCGTGACCATGCAGGAGCAGGGCGTGTCGCGCATTGTCGCGGTCGACATGGAAAGCGCGGCCGGTTTCGCCCAGAATATCGTTTAACTTAAGCCTTCGCGGGCGTCCGCGGTTCAGCAGCGGCCATCGCCGCGCGACACGTGGAGCGGGCGCACAAGCCGCGCGGATAGAAGAATTGCTGATGGAGCATGCATGGACGAGTTGACACTCGGTTTGATCGGCGCGGGAGCCGTGGTGGTCGGGGGCGTGGTCGTGTACAACGCGTGGCAGGGCGCGAAAGTGCGTCGCAAGATGCCGCGGCCGATGCCGGCCGAAACCGCCGAAAACTTCGCGCGGGACGATCAGGAGGAGCAGAGCCCGTTCATCGAACCGGCCCGGCCGACCACGCGCCGCGAACCAGTGGTGGGTTCCGATGCGTCGGCGGAAACGACGGCGGCGCGCGTCGAGCCGACTTTTGGCGGGAGCCCGGGCGTACCCGCCGCGCCGCTCGACACGCCGGCCGATATTCAGGCCGAGACGATCACGCCGAACGGTTTGCCGGAAGCCGAGGGCGTGGCCGAGGCTGAAGAAGGCGTTCATCCCGCCGAGGCCGGCGAGGCCGCGCGACCCGCGCAAGCCGCTCGCGACGCCAACGAACCGGCCGAACCGATTCTGCCCGCCGCCACGACGATCTCGTCGGCGCCGCCGGCTATCGTCGATCGGCGCATCGATTGCATCGTGCCGATTCGTCTGAACGGCCCGGTGGCCGGCGACAAGGTGCTGCCCCTCGCGCAGCGCCTGCGCCGCGCCGGCAGCAAGCCGGTGCATATCGAAGGCAAGCCCGAGGGCGGCGCGTGGGAGCTGCTGCAAAACGGCGCGCGCTATGAAGAGCTGCGCGCGGCCGCGCAACTGGCCAACCGCAGCGGTGCGCTGAACGAACTGGAGTTCTCGGAGTTCGTCACCGGCGTGCAGCAGTTCGCCGACGCGCTCGACGCGGCGCCGGAATTTCCCGACATGCTCGAAACGGTCGCGATGGCGCGCGAGCTCGACGGTTTCGCGGCGCAATGCGACGCGCAACTGTCGATCAACGTGCTGTCGGACGGCGCGCCTTGGTCGGCCAACTACGTGCAGGCGGTGGCGTCGCAGGACGGCCTACTGCTGTCGCGCGACGGCACGCGCTTCGTTAAGCTCGACTCGCGGCAGAGCCCGGTGTTCATGCTGCAATTCGGCGACACCAACTTCCTGCGCGACGACCTCACGTACAAGGGCGGCCAGATGATCACGCTGGTGCTCGACGTGCCGGTCGCCGACGAAGACATCCTGCCGTTCCGGCTGATGTGCGACTACGCGAAATCGTTGGCGGAGCGTATCGGCGGGCGGGTGGTCGACGACGGCCGCCGTCCGTTGCCGGAAACCGCGTTGCTCGCCATCGAGAAGCAGTTGATGACGCTCTACGCGAAACTCGAACAGGCGGGGATTCCGGCGGGTTCGCCGGCCACGCGGCGCTTGTTCAGCCAGTAAAGCCGCACGGCTTTTTCGAGGTGCCCGACGGCCGCGCGATGTGCGGCCGTTGTCGTTAGCGGCGGCGCATGCGCGCACCGCTTTGAACCGCTGGCGAACGCGCAGCGGTCAACCCGAAACCTGGCCACTCGGACGATGTAAAGGGGCACGCTTCCTGCGATAATCCAATGTCTGAATTTCCCTCATGAACCGTCCGACAGCATGTCCCGAACCCCCGCCTCTTCCCCAGCAACCAGCGCTCCGGCCGAACGGGCCGCGTGGCTGCGCGCGGAACTCGAACGCGCGAACTACGCGTACTACGTGCTCGACCAGCCCGACCTGCCGGACGCGGAATACGACAAGCTGTTCAAGGAACTGGAGAACATCGAGTCGGAGCATCCCGATCTGATCGTGCCGGATTCGCCCACCCAGCGCGTGGGCGGCGAGGCGGCGAGCGGCTTCGAGCCGGTCGTGCACGACCAGCCCATGCTGTCGCTGAACAACGGTTTCGCCGATGAAGACATCGTCGCGTTCGACAAGCGCGTCGGCGACGCGCTCGGCAAGAACGCGAGCGAGCCGTCGGTGCCGGTCGATTATGCGGCCGAGCTGAAGTTCGACGGCCTTGCGATCTCGCTGCGTTACGTCGACGGCGCGTTCGTCCAGGCGTCCACGCGCGGCGACGGTACCACCGGCGAGAACGTCACCGAAAACGTCCGCACGATCCGCTCCATTCCGCTCAAGCTCAAGGGCAAGCGCGTGCCGCAAGTGCTCGACGTGCGCGGCGAAGTGCTGATGTTCAAGCGCGACTTCGAACGTCTGAACGAACGCCAGCGCGCCGCGGGGCAAAAGGAGTTCGCCAATCCGCGCAATGCGGCGGCGGGCAGCTTGCGGCAGCTCGATTCGAAGATCACCGCGCAGCGGCCGCTGTCGTTTTTCGCTTATGGCATCGGTGTGCTCGAACGAATCGAGATGCCGGCCACGCATAGCGAGCTGCTCGACTGGTACAAGGAACTCGGCTTGCCGGTGAACGGTGAACGCGCTGTCGTGCAGGGTGCCGAAGGTTTGCTGGGCTTCTTCCACGCGGTCGGCGAGAAGCGCGACTCGCTGCCTTACGACATCGACGGCGTGGTCTACAAGGTCAACCGGCGCGACGAGCAGGACGCGCTCGGCTTCGTGTCGCGCGCGCCGCGTTTTGCGCTGGCGCATAAATTCCCCGCGCAGGAAGCGCTGACCAAACTCGTCGCGATCGATGTGCAGGTCGGCCGCACCGGCGCGATCACGCCGGTGGCGCGGCTGGAACCCGTGTTCGTGGGCGGCGCGACGGTCACGAATGCCACGCTGCACAACGAAGACGAAGTGCGCCGCAAGGATATCCGCATCGGCGACACGGTGATCGTGCGGCGCGCCGGCGACGTGATTCCCGAAGTGGTGAGCGCGCTGCTCGAACGTCGTCCGGCCGACGCCCGCGAGTTCGTGATGCCGACGCAGTGTCCGGTGTGCGGCTCGAACATCGAGCGGCTGCCCGACGAGGCGATCGCGCGTTGTACCGGCGGGCTGTTTTGTCCAGCGCAGCGCAAGCAGGCGCTGTGGCACTTCGCGCAGCGGCGCGCGCTCGATATCGACGGGCTCGGCGAAAAGATCATCGATCAACTGGTCGAGCAGAATCTGGTGCGCACGCCGGCTGATCTGTTCAACCTCGGCTTCGGGACGCTCGCCGAACTCGACCGTTTCGCCGAAAAGTCCGCGCAGAACCTGCTCGATTCACTGGAAAAGGCCAAGCACACCACGCTGGCGCGCTTCATCTATGCGCTCGGCATCCGCCACGTGGGCGAATCCACGGCGAAAGATCTGGCGAAGCACTTCGGCTCGCTGGACCCGATCATGGACGCAACGGTCGAAGCCTTGCTGGAAGTCAACGACGTGGGGCCGGTGGTCGCCGAGTCGATTCATCAGTTCTTCGCCGAAGAGCACAACCGCACGGTGATCGAGCAGCTGCGCGCGCCGGGCAAGGTCACCTGGCCGGAAGGGCCGCCTGCGCCGAGGGCGCCGCTAGGCGCGCTGGCCGGCAAGACGGTGGTGTTGACCGGCACCTTGCCGAATCTCGCCCGCGAGGAAGCGAAGGAAATGCTGGAAGCAGCCGGCGCGAAAGTGGCGGGGTCCGTGTCGAAAAAAACGGACTACGTGGTGGCAGGGGCGGAAGCCGGCAGCAAGTTGGTCAAGGCCGAGGAACTCGGCATCCCCGTACTCGACGAAGATGGTATGCGTAAGCTCCTGGAGGGGCAGTCATGATCCGCGAAATTCTCAAGATGGGCGATCCGCGCCTGCTGCTAATTGCCGATCCGGTCGATCACTTCGACACGCCTGAACTGCATGAACTCGTCAAAGACATGTTCGAGACCATGCGCGACGCCAACGGCGCGGGCCTTGCCGCGCCGCAGATAGGCGTCAATCTGCAGGTGGTGATCTTCGGCTTCGGCAAGAACGAGCGCTATCCGGACGCGCCGTCGGTGCCGGAGACGGTGCTGATCAATCCGACCATCTCGCCGGTCTCGCTCGATATGGAGGAGGGCTGGGAAGGTTGTCTGTCGGTGCCGGGCCTGCGCGGCGCGGTGAGCCGGTTTTCGATGATCAAGTATCACGGCTTCGACCAGTACGGCAAACCGATCGACCGGGTCGCCGAAGGCTTTCACGCACGCGTCGTGCAGCACGAGTGCGACCACCTGATCGGCAAGCTGTATCCGATGCGAATCAACGATTTCGCGAAGTTCGGCTTCACGGAAGTGCTGTTTCCGGACATGGAGCCGAATAGCGACGATTGATGCTGCTGCGGGGTTTGCTGCTGCATGCGGCAGTTTGAACGGGTAGCGCCGCCTGCGGCGCCAACAAAAAACCCACGCATCGGCGTGGGTTTTTTGTTGGCGCGAGCGCCTGTCCGATGGTGAACAGGCGCTCGCGGCGGCGGCGTCAGAACGATTCGTCCGCCGCCAGATAGCGCCATTGGCCCGGCGGCAGCGCGCCCAGCATCACGCGACCCATCCGCACACGCTTCAAGCCGATTACTTCGAGGCCGACCAGTTCGCACATCCGGCGGATCTGGCGTTTCTTGCCTTCGCGCAGCACGAAACGCAACTGCTCGCCGTTCTGCCAACTGACCTGCGCGGGCTTGAGCGGCACGTCGTCGAGCGACAGGCCGTGGCACAGCAGCTCGAGGCTTTCGGGCGGGAAGTGGCTTTCGACGTCCGTGGTGTGTTCGCCATAGGCCACGCGCACCAGGTATTCCTTGTCGATCTCCGAATGGCCGCCTATCAATTGCTTGGCGACGCGGCCGTCCTGCGTCAGTACCAGCAGGCCCGTCGAATCGATGTCGAGACGGCCGGCCGGCGCAAGCTGGCGCAGATGCGCGACGGAGAAGCGAATTTCCGAGTGGTCGCCTTCCCAGCGATTCTCCGGCGTGACCAGTGTGATCGCCGGTTGATAGCCATCTTCCGCCTGGCCCGACACGAGGCCGACCGGCTTGTGAACCAGCACCGTCACCTGGCTCGCTTGCGCGGCTTCGGCGGCGGGGTCGATCTCGATGCGTTGGTCCGGACGAACCTTGGTGCCGAGCGTGTCGATACGCTCGCCGTCTACCAGCACCCAGCCCTTTTCGATCCACTCGTCGGCTTCGCGGCGCGAGCATAGTCCGAGTTCGGACATCAGCTTCGACAGGCGCAAGGTACCCGGCGCGTCTTCGTAATCGCGACGCGGAGTGCGCGGGGCAGGATTGGCGTCGGTCTCGTTGCCCGCATCGCGGCGCCCGGCGCGCGTTGCGGACGCGCCCGCGGGGGCGCGTGGCTTGTCGGCGCGGGCCCGGGCCGGGCGGTCGTCGCCGAAGCGGCGCGGCGCGGACGGCTGTGCCTTGTCGAAGCTGCGGGCCGGGCGCTCGCCGCGTTCACCACTGCGCGTGGGGCGGTCGTTGAATTCGCGTTTGGCGGGGGCGCGGTCGCCGCGATCACTGCGTTCATTGCGCTCACCGTTGCCGTCGCGCGGAACGCGTGCCGGACGGTCAGAGCGGTCGCTGTAGCCGCTTTTTACGGGTTGCGCAAAGCTGCGTTCGCCACGTTCGGACGAGCCGCGCTCGCTTTCGAAACGGCGCGGCGCGCTATCGGTACGCGGTCCGCGGTCGCTTCCGCGATGGTCTTGGGGAGCACCACGGTCGCTGCCGAAACGGGGCCGATCGGATGCGTCGCGTTCGCGCCGCGCCGGGCGTTCGCCACGCGGTGCGTCTTCCGATGGACGGCCTGTGCCTGTGCGCGGTCCGCTGAACGGGCGGCGTTCGCCGTCGTCGCGGCGCGGGGCGCGTTCACCGCGATTACCCGCGCCTTCAAATCGGCGGGGCGCGCGTTCACCGCGATCACCCGCGCCTTCGAAGCGGCGAGGTGCGCGCTCGCCGCGATCACCCGCGCCTTCAAATCGACGTGGTGCGCGTTCGCCGCGATCACCCGCGCCTTCGAAGCGGCGGGGCGCGCGTTCGCCTCGGTCGCCTGCGCCTTCGAAGCGGCGGGGCGCGCGTTCGCCGCGATCGCCTGCGCCTTCAAATCGGCGGGGCGCGCGTTCGCCGCGATCGCCTGCGCCTTCGAAGCGGCGGGGCGCGCGTTCGCCTCGGTCGCCTGCGCCTTCGAAGCGGCGGGGCGCGCGTTCGCCGCGATCGCCTGCGCCTTCAAACCGGCGAGGGGCGCGTTCGCCGCGATCACCCGCGCCTTCAAACCGGCGAGGGGCGCGTTCGCCGCGATCACCCGCGCCTTCGAAGCGGCGGGGCGCGCGTTCTCCACGCTCGCCACCACCTTCCAACCTGCGCGGCGCCCGCTCCCCAACATCACGACGCGGCCCCCGCTCCCCGGCAGCCCCTTCCCGGCGCGGCGGCCGATCCGACGTGGCGCGACGCGCCGCACCCGCCGCACCCGCGTCCCGCTCGCGCGAAAACGATCCCTCAGCACGCGGCGCACGTGCACCGCTACCCACCGGCTTGCCACCCGCGGGCCGCTTGCCAGCGCCGCCTGCTGCACCAGCGCCTTCACCCCGCGCCCCGCTGAAAGCCGCCGTCGACGGCTTCGGTCCCACCGGACGCGTCGGCTTACGCGCCGACGTGCTGCCGGTACGGACAGGGGCGCGTTCGGACGAAGCCGGCCGCGGGTGCTTGGCTGTTAATTTGACTCGCATGAAATCTCACACTGCGATCGCGCGCAGCAGTTCGGTCTCGACCTGAATTTGCAGGCGGTTGTCCGACAG
>Ga0310811_10013115_pt1 | contig 10785 bp, 10 predicted proteins | sample YCmetagenome_FD_207642 | JGI IMG/M metagenome (GOLD analysis project Ga0310811, IMG submission 207642) | Soil microbial communities from experimental microcosm in Duke University, North Carolina, United States - YC | ecosystem: Engineered > Artificial ecosystem > Soil microcosm > Unclassified ...
GCCGAGCACGTGGCGCGGCAGCATCGCCCCGGCCGTCGAGTGGGGCATTCAGTGGCCGCGACACGACATGTCGCCGGTCATCGCTGCGATCTCGACCGTCACTGAGCACATCGGCTTCGGCCTGACCTACTCCTCGACCTACCTGCACCCGTTCTACGTCGCACGGCTTCTCAACGCGCTCGACCACGTCACCGGTGGCCGGATCGCGTTCAACGTCGTGGCCTCCACGCGCGGTGCCGACGCCGCGAACTACGGTTACAGCGAACTGATCGACCACGACCAGCGCTACGAGCGCATGGAAGAGTTCGTGGCCGTATGTAAAGCATTGTGGGACTCGGTCGCCCCCGACGCGATCGTGCGCGACCGGGCGACCGGACGCTTCGCCGACCCCGAGAAGGTGCGCCCGATCGAGCACGCCGGGCACTTCTTCACCGTTCGAGGACCACTGGCCAGCGTGCCAAGCCCGCAGGTGCACCCCGTGCTCATCCAGGCGGGCAACTCCCCGCGCGGAATCGCCGCCTCCGCCTCGTTCGCAGACCTCATATTCGGCTTCGGGGCATCGCTCGCCGGACAGCGCCGCCACCGCACGATGCTCGACGAGGCGCTGACCAAGGAGGGCCGGAATCCCGAACAGATCGGCATCCTCTGGGCCACGCAGCTGATCGTAGGACGCACGTCGGCCGAGGCCGAGGCACGTCGCGAGTCCGTGCTCGGTTTCTGGAGCCGCGAAGCAGTCGGCACGTTCCTCTCGCACAACTGCGGCTACGACTTCTCCACGCTTCCGAAGGAATTCAAGCTCGGCGAACTGCGCGACGAGATCGTCGCCGCCAACGCCAGCCCGGCCGGATTCATCGGCCACCTCATCGACGAGCTCGGAGAGGGCCACGCGATGGCCCGCGACGAGTTCTTCGAACGGGGCTGGACCTCGGCGACCGGACTCGACCACACGATCGTCGGCGACCCCGCCACCGTCGCGGACGCGCTGGAGGAGAACTTCGCCGCCACCGGCGCGCGCGGCGGTTACATGTTCTCCAGCCCGCTCGGCATGCCCTCCGGCTTCGCGGAGATCAGCGAACTGCTGCTACCCGAACTGCGGCGGCGCGGAGCGCTGGCGCCGCGCTATCCCGGCCGCACGCTGCGCGAGAACCTGGCCATCTGAGCCCTCGATATGAACATCAGAGAACCGCGGCGGCCCCGTGACTGGCTCGCCCTCGCCGGCCTGTGCCTCGGATTCTTCATGCTGCTGCTCGACAGCACCGTGACCTCCGTCGCGCTGCCCGCCATCGTCACCGGCCTGCACACCACCACTGCGACCGCGATCTGGGTCAACAGCGGCTACCTGTTCGCCTACGCCGTGCCACTGCTGATCGCCGGAAGACTCGGCGATCGCCTCGGCCGCCGCCGCGTCTACCTCGCCGGACTCGCCGCGTTCACCGCGGGATCCCTGCTCTGCGCACTCGCCGGATCGATCGGGCCGCTGATCGCCTGGCGGGCCGCGCAGGGCGTAGGCGCGGCACTGATGACCCCGCAATGCCTGACGATCATCCGAGCGCTGTTCCGGCCCCCGCGCCTCGCCGTCGCCCTCGGGATGTGGGCCGCGGTCGGCGGCGCGGCGACCGTCGCCGGTCCGCTGCTCGGTGGGTTCCTCGTCGGGGCGTGGGGCTGGCCGTCGGTGTTCGCGGTCAACCTGCCGGTCGGCCTCGTCACGGCGGCCGTCGTGCTCACCTGGGTCCCGCGCACGGACCGGCGCGCCGCGCCGGCGCCGCTCTGGGCGCTGGCGGGCAACGCGTTCGGTGTCTTCGGGCTCGTACTCGGCGTCCAGGGCACGGGCGGCGGAGCGGATATCGCCTTCGGTGTACCTCGCTGGACGTGGGCGGCCACAGGAGCGCTCTTCGTGATCGCAGTCATCTGGCTGCAACGTGACGCGACGGAGGCCGCGCTGTTCCCGGTCGGCCTGCTGCGCATCCGTGGCTTCGTCGCGGCGTCACTCGGTGCCGGTGCGGCGGCGTTCTGTGTCGCATCCGCGCCGATCCCGCTGATGCTCTATCTCGAGGATGCAAAGGGGTTGAGTGCGGGCGGGGCCGCCGTGACGATGGCGCCGATGGGAGCCGTCTGCCTGGCCGCCGCGCCGCTGTCCGCGCGGATGAACAACAGGCTCGGCCCGCGCCTCGTGGCGATCGCGGGCGCGGCCATGCTGGCGGCGTCAGTTGGCGGCTGTGCCGCGCTGATCGCGCACGGCGCCGCACGCTGGCCCCTGGCCGCGGTGTTCACGCTGTTCGGCGCGGCGAACTCCTTCGTCTGGTCACCGTTCTCCATCACCGCGATGACCTCCGTCACGGACGCCGCGGCCGGAGCGGCGTCCGGCGCCTTCAACGCGGTCAAGCAGTTCGGCGCGGTCCTCGGCAGCGCGGTCACGGCGGCGATGTCGGCGAGCGGCGCGACGTACGCGGCCGAACTCGGAGTGCTGGCCGGCGTGGCGCTGCTGGGCATAGTCCCGGCCGCCGCCCTGCGCACCCCGACGTCACAGCCCACGAACCAACCGAGAGCAATCCCCCTGGAGGTCGGATCATGACCGTCACCGCCGCGATCATCGTCGGCAACCCGAAGGCCAAGTCCCGCACCCGCGAGGCCGCCGAACTGCTCGCGGCCGCGCTCGGCGCCGAGGCGAGCGTGCTCGAAGTCGCCGAACTCGGCCCGGGCCTGCTCGGCTTCGGCGCGCTGGGCGTCGCCGAAGCCGTTGCCCACGTGCAGAGCGCCGACCTGGTGATCGCCGCGTCGCCCACGTACAAGGGGACGTACACCGGCTTGCTCAAACTATTCCTCGACCAGTTCGAGACCGCCAGCGGTCTCGCCGGGCAGATCGGCATCCCGCTGATGCTCGGCGGCGGCCCCGCGCACGCCCTCGCCCCCGAACTCACCCTCAAGCCCGTACTCGTCGAACTCGGCGCGATCTGCCCGGCCCAAGGCCTCTACCAGCTCGACTCGCGCTATCTGGACGACGGCAGCCGCGAGAAGTGGATCGAGCGCTGGGGCCCGGCGGTCCTCGCCGCCGCGCAGCGACGTGCCATGACCCGAGGAGCAACGCGGTGAACGAGCGGCACGGCTTCACGGCCGACCCCGCCGAGATGCAGGCGGCGTTCTCCGGCTTCCCCTCCGGCGTCGTCGCCCTCGCCGCCCTGATCGACGGCGCACCGCAGGTCATGATCGCCTCGTCCTTCGCCGTCGGCATCTCGCACGACCCACCGATGGTCTCCTTCGCCGTGCAGAACACCTCCACCACTTGGCCCGCCCTCGCCACCGCCCCGACGCTCGGCATCTCCGTACTCGGCGCCGACCACGCCGACAAGACCCGCCAGCTGGCCTCCCGTAACAGGCACGACCGCCTGCTCGGCGTCGACCTCGCCGAATCCGAGACCGGCGCGCTCTTCCTGCGCGGCGCCCCCGCCTGGCTCGAATGCGTGATCGAGCACCGCTACCCGGCCGGAGACCACGAGATCATCGTGCTACGCGTCCTCGCCTTGCGCTCCGACGAGGAACCAAGCCCGCTCATCTGGCACCGCCGCGAGATCAAAATCCTGGCCCCATAGGCCGCTGACGGTGGCTCCCTTCGCGTAGGTGATGTTTCACGCACGGGACGCTGTATGCGTATACGAAGTGTTCGTGCCGGTGTGAGGCGTGCCGTGAGGCACACGTCGACAGCCACGCCGGCCACACCCGCGGACGCCGCGTCATACTCGTCCAAGGACTGGAGCCACAATGACGTTTTCAGTCGTCGCCAGCAGATGACGGCGCAGCCGAGGGTGATGAAGGTCTGGTGGATGTCGTCGCTGATTTCCGGGCGGATGCGTGGCCGGCGGTACCAGTGCAGCAGCGCGATCGTGCCTTATACCCCGTCATTCCGGAAGCGCCAACGGCTCATTTTGGTTTCAGTCCTTAACAGAATCGCAGGTCCGATTCCCGGGGAAGCTCTGTCGGCGGTCTCTGCTACAACGTGGCCATGGACAGCGAGACGGCAGAGCGCATCGCACGACATGACTGGTTCGACAACTACGAGGAGCTGTGCTTCAGCCTCATCGAAGGCGTCGACGAGGACGAGGCTATCCGCCGACTCGGCGGCGACCCGGCCACCGCCGAACTCCACGGCGTCGAGTACTACTGGGAACTGATGGACGGCCGCGAACCCGGCGACGTGGTCTCCATGCTTCAGGTCGGCACCGCCGGCACCGGTCAGGTCTTCGCGATCGAGATCAACGGCTATACCGGCATCTCTGCTCAGCGTAACCTCTCGCGAAGCGGCGCTCGCGTGTTCACCGTCTACACCCACGTCAACGGTGCCGATCGCATCGGCTACGCCGTCGACGGCCGGCCCATCGTCAACGAGGAGCCTTGGGGACCACTCACCCCGTTGGCCCACCCCGATCCCGAACCCGCATGGGACCCGGCTTGGTGCAGCGGTCTGACCGACCCCGAGCGCGACATCTGGCTACGCGGTGCGCGACAGCTGGTCTTAGCCGAACGCGTCATGGATGCCCGGATCGACCCACATTGGTTCGCTATGCCACTGCGCACCGTTTTACTGCCAGAACCCGAGGACAATCCAGCCACTGACATCCCCAGATAATCTCGGCGCACCGCGACCCCCGCCACCGGGGGCCCACGGCCCAGCCTGCCTGGACCCCGTTCTCGGCCGCGGAGCAGCAGAGTCAGTCTTTGAGCGCGGCTTCCGTATCCGGGTAGACGTCGAACAGTTCGAGTTCGCCCGACATCGTGAGTATCTGCGTCACGGCCGAGGAGAGCGCCGCCAGGCGCAAGACGGCGCCGTTCGCGCGTGCCGCGTCCTGCGCCTCCGTCAGCACGTGCAGCCCGCTGGAATCGCAGAAACCCACCCCGGTCATATCGAGCACCGTGGTGCCCTGCTCGACAGATGGAAGCAGCACCTTCGCGCAGGCGCGAGCAGGAGGACAGGTCGATCTCTCCGGTCGCGGCGATCACGTTGACGTGCGATTTGCCGCGACTCACTCGCACTTCGAGGGGCGCCCCCATGGACATTTCGGCTCCCTTGGTCGGCCGCTACTCCTGACGGTCAAGGAGGCAGAGGCTCTAATGGCGGGCAGTTGGGCTGCCGAAGGTGCAGGAGCAGGCCCGGGACGCCTCCCGGAGCGAAACCTCACACATTCGAGCCTACGGCCGGAATCAGACATCGGCCACACTTCGCGCTCAACCACGGGGACGGTGGAAGGGGGCTCAGTGGCTGGTCAGCCTGGCACGCCCAGGAGGCGCCCGAGATCGAGCGTAGCCATCAGCGACGCGAGCAGAACTTGAGCAGGCCTTTGCGACGTTGCACACCCTGCCGGCTCCGGGCAGCAACCGGCCTCCGGCACCTCATGGCCCGTGGTCGATCCACAGCGTTCTGACTTCAGCAGTTGACGAATTCTGGGCTCTGGTTCAGTAGTTGGGCGCGGGTCGAGACGAATCGGAGGTAGGCGCCGGACTCCATGCCCGGCTCGCCGTCCGAAGCCGGGAAGACTGCGAGCCTGTGGCAGTTCTGGAAAGCGATCTTCACCCCCAGCTTGCGCTCGGCGGCGCCGCGCATCGCGTCTGAGCCGACGAAGCGAAGCAGCTGCGCGCGCTCCTCTTCGTTTGCGGGCGGCTCGGTGTTGTCCACGAACGGCGTCTCCCCGTCCAGCCTCTCCCTGAGCGCGAGCAGCAGTTTCCACGCGTAGGGAAGCGAGTCGGCCACGCATGCAAGGAACTCGTCATCGCTGATCGGCTCCCCCTTCTCGGCCTTGTCCAGCAGATCCGGCGGCACGGTGAGGGACACGGAACTCTCCTCTCGTGGGCTAGGTATGCCTTGCATGTACCCCCGCGTACGCAGGCTGACCCGCGCCCCGGAAGCGCCGGGGTAGCGAACGCGGCGCGCATGAGCCGGGAGGACGGGGAACGCGTCCTCAAGCTCGAAGAAAGACGCATCGAAGATCAGATCGGCGACCTCCAAAACCTGATCACGGGCGCGACCTGGGCTTTCATGCCGCTTGCCGGTACTCGCTGGTAAGTCCGGAAAGTACGGTTCTGCGCTGGATTCGCCTGGCCGGGGTGGGGAACGGGATGACGTCGGGGTCGTCGTTCGGGGCGCGCGGTGCTACAGCGGCGAATTCGGCGTGACCGGCTTCGTGGCCGTCTGCGGTCTCGATCCGATCGACACGGTCGTCACGGACTCCGCCGGCGAGGAGATTCGAGCCCGTGCGCAGCACGCGGCATCGAGCTACGTATCGTCGGCTGACTCTTCGCAAGCCTGCCGCGGCGAGACAAGCCGAGACGAGCTCAGGCCAGGCCGAGGGCGGCCCGAGTGCTGGCCAGATGGGTGAGCACGGCAGTGCGCGCCCCTTCCTCGTCTCCCTTGCCGATTGCGACGGCGATCGCCGTGTGCTCGTCGAGGATGGTCAGTCGCCGGTGCACGTCGCTCACATGCGTGTCGGCGATCATGCGGACCTGCCGGTCCCGCAGCCCCGTGTAGAGCTGAGTGAAGAAGCCGTTGCCGGCGGCTTCGACCAGAGCGGTATGGAAGTCGCGATCCTGGCGAAGGAAGGCGCGCAGGTCGCCCTCGGCCGCGAGGACACGTTGCCGGGCGATGTTCTCTTCCAGCGTGCTGAGCAGGGCTGCCCGCTGGGGATCGGATCCGCTGATCGCCTTGCGGGCGGCGAACTCTTCGAGCACGCTGCGCGCTTCGAGTACCTGCCGGACCTCATCCGGCGAGACCGGGACGACGAGCGCACCACGCTGCGGGTAGAGCCGCAGCAGCCCCTGGCCCTCCAACCGCAGGAACGCCTCGCGGACCGGCGTACGCGACATCGCCAGTTCCGCGGCTACGTCCCCTTCGCTGATGAGCTCGCCGCCGCGGTATGAGCCATAGAGGATCTGGTCCTTGACGAAGGCATACGCGCGGTCCTTCGCCGATCCGCGCTCGTCTTTCGTCGCCACCGTGTTCTCCGCTCCTTCGATCTCAGCTGCCGCCATTCTCGCACCCGGCCCAGCGTGGAGCAGGGAGTTTGCAACTAAGATACAAGATAAATACATTAGATGCAGACAGGCACTCGAGCGAGGAGACGGGCATGACCGACATCATCGACGAGGTGGACGTCCTCGACCCCACGATCGCCGCCCCGCCGACCGACGTCGCGCGGTACGGCTTCGAGGGCCGGCTGGAGGACTGGACCGACGACGCGCGCTACTTCGAGTATTCAGCCGCTGCGAATCCGATCGGCTCCGGCCACACCAGCGAGGTCCCGGTCGCGCGCTTCGGCCGCGATCTGTACGCCGATGCGCCGACCGGCGTGATTCCGTTCGACCTGTCGAAGGAACTCGGCATCGCCACCGGGCCCGCCACCAGCCCCGGTCTGCTGGCCGGCTTCGTGCGGATCCGCGCGGGCGAGCGCGTGCAGACCAGCCCCAACGCCACATCCCAGCTGTACTACGTGCTCGAAGGCCGCGGCTTCGCGGTGGTCAACGGGAGCCTGATCGCCTTCGAGAAGGGCGACTTCCTCACCCTGCCCGCGGTCTGCCGCTCCACCTTCCACGCCGACGCCGACACCGCCCTGTACTGGGTGCACGACGAGCCGATGCTGCGCTATCTCGGCGCAGAGGCGACGCAACCGAGGTTCCGCCCGACCAAATTCCCGCGTGCCCGGGCCGTGGCTGAGCTGCGGCAGATCGCCGACCAGCCCGGCGCGAACGAGAAGAACAGGGTCAGCGTGCTGCTGGCCAACGCGGAACAGGAGCAGACTCTGACCATCACCCACGTGCTCTGGGCGATGTTCGGGCTGCTCCCCGAGGGTCAGCAGCAGCGCCCGCACCGGCACCAGTCCGTCGCCCTCGACCTGATCCTGGACGCCAAGCCCGGCTGCTACACCCTGCTGGGCACGCGCCTCGACGAGCGGGGCGACATCATCGATCCGACCCGCGTCGACTGGGAGGCCGGTGGCGCGTTCGTCACGCCGCCCGGAATGTGGCATGCCCACTTCAACGAGTCCGGCGCGCCGGCCCATCTGATCCCGGTCCAGGACGCCGGGTTGCAGACCTACCTGCGCAGCCTCGACATCCGCTTCACGGACCGCCGCTGAAACCACCCGGGCTTCGTCCCGGGACCGTGGCTCTACCCGGTGGAGGCCCCCAACCCGGCTGCCGGGTGGGGCCTTCACCACACTCGGCTCTTCTGCTGCTGCTGCTCCGTCTCGTCGGCCGGCAGCGGCGAGGTCGTACTCGTGACTTTCTCCACGTGGACCCGGCGGATCTGCGTCGGGTGTACGTGTTCTTCATCATCGACGTGCGCGGTCGGTTAAGTACGTGTTCTCGGGTCCACGCCGTATCCGACGGGGGAGTGGACGGTGCAGGCGGCTCGGGAGTCCACCCGGCGCCTGCGCGATCGAGCACAGGAGGGTTCCTACCTACTCCGCGACCGCGGCGAGCAGTTCACCGAAGCATTCGACGCGGTGCTCGCCCCTTGCGGTAGCTGCGCCGCCGACGTTCCTACGAAGGGGCGGATACATCGCGCTCGCCCGAATTTCGCGATCGACGGCCACCAGCCCTCACAATCGGTGGAGTCCTCGGCTCACCCACAGACACAGCCTCACCGTACGTTCGGTTGAACAACGGCGCCTAAATCAGGCGATCTGCGGCGGCGAGCGCCCTGAGGGCAAGAGTGAGCCAGCGTTCCCTGTCCGCCAGCGGTGCCCGGGGGCCGGGCGAGCTGGTGAGCAGCAGCGTGACGTCGCTTGCCGTGACGTCCGCTCGCAGATCGCCGTCCCGGTGCGCGGAGGCGACCAGGAACTCGATCGTGGCTTCGGCTTGGTCCTGGACTTCGGGCGGCAGGCACGGGCCGTCGGCCGGGCTCAGCTCGCGTAGCAGTCGTTCTTCTTTGATGTCCACGACGGCGCGGCGGAGCAGGCCGGTGAGCTCTGTCCAGCCGTTGCTGGATCCCGAGGAGACGCGGTTGACCGCTTCGGTGTGGGTGGTGGATATCTCTTGGCCGAGTTCGGTGAGGATCGCCTCGAGCAGGCGGGTCTTGTCCGGGAAGTGGCGGTAGACGGTGCCGACCGCGACGCCGGCTTCGCGGGCGATCTCCTCCATCTCGACAGCGTGCCCATTGGCCATGATCAGCGATCGCGCCGCCCGGGTGATGCCCTCCCGGTTGCGGGCCGCGTCCGCGCGCAGTCGTACTCCAGCGCTTGCCATACCCGAAGCGTACTCGTCTCCCACGCGAAGATGAATCTGTGGTTCACTATACTAAAGTGAACCGCCCATTCATGTTAGGAGCCGGCATGGCAGCCTGGACAACCTCCGATATCCCCGACCAGCACGGTCGAACAGCCCTGGTCACAGGTGGGAACGCCGGGTTGGGCCTCGCCACCGCCCGGGCGTTGGCCGAACGCGGAGCCCAGGTGATCCTCGCCTCCAGGAACCTCGGCAAGACGAAGGCCGCGGCCGCGGCGATCGAACGGGATCTGCCCGGTGCGCAGATCAGCGCGGTCGAACTGGACCTCGGCAGTCTCGCCTCGGTGCGTGAAGCGGCAGAGCGGATCAAGGCCGAGCACGCACGGCTCGACCTGCTGATCAACAACGCGGGGGTGAACAAGATCCCAGGAGTGACCGTCGACGGATTCGAAGTGCAACTCGGCGTCAATCACTTCGGCGCGTTCGCGTTGACCGGGCTGCTGCTCGAACCACTCCTGTCCACCCTCGGGTCACGCGTCGTCGCGGTCACCAGCGTGGTGCACCGCTCGGCGCGTCTGGATCCGTCGAACCTCGCCACCACAGGTAACGACCACCACAACTACGCACGCTCCAAACTGGCCAACCTGCTGTTCACCTACGAACTCGCGCGGCGTCTGGCGCGAAGCGGCGCGCAGACGCTGGCTACCGCGGCCCATCCGGGTATCGCCAGCACGGATATGTCCCGCAAGGACGCGCCGCCCGCAGTGGACAGGTTCTTCGGCGGCGTACTGGGGCGCACCCCCGCACAGGGGGCCCTGCCCACCTTGCGCGCGGCGACCGACCCCGCCGCCGGCAACGGCGACTTCTTCGGTCCCGGCGGTTTCGCCGGAGTCTTCGGTGCTCCCGCGAAAACCCGCTCCCGGGGAGCTTCCCATGACGAGGACCTCCAGCAGCAACTGTGGAAGGTCTCCGAACACGCGACGGGCGTGACCTACCGCTTTCCGTCGGCGTAACGACCAGGCCGCTCGACGGGCTGGATCCATTCCGATCGTCGAGCGGCGGAATCAAGCAGCAGACCACAAGGAGAGGCACGATGACCATAGAAGTTCACCAGGCATCCTCCGAGACCGACAGCGCGGCGACCGCCGGCTTGGAGGTCATCGGCACGGCGCTGTACCAGGGAAAGACCTACCGCCTGATCCACGAGGGTGCGCGGGAGCTGATCTGGCTCGACTACTCGAACGACCACCTCACCTGGGCGCAGGCCGACGCCTGGGCGGCCGGCCTGAACGACCCGGGCACCCTCGTCTACCAGCTGGAACCCGGCGTCCAGGTGAGCTGGGAAGGCGACTGGCGCCTGCCCGCCACACCGCACGCCGCCTACGAGTTCGGGTACGACGGGACCTCGAGCGCGGGGTTCAACGTGACCAGCAGCGATTTCGGCCACCTCTTCCACACGTCGCTGGGCAACGTGGGCAACCAGGGTCCGGACGGCTCGTTCCCCCTTCGGAACGCCGGTCTGAAGAACACCGGGCCGTTCGAGAACCTCAAGAGCGACTTCTACTGGCTCAACGAATA
>Ga0310811_10013117_pt1 | contig 10785 bp, 11 predicted proteins | sample YCmetagenome_FD_207642 | JGI IMG/M metagenome (GOLD analysis project Ga0310811, IMG submission 207642) | Soil microbial communities from experimental microcosm in Duke University, North Carolina, United States - YC | ecosystem: Engineered > Artificial ecosystem > Soil microcosm > Unclassified ...
CGGCAAGGTCAGCCACCCGTACCTCGGCGTCCAACTGACCGACGGCAGCGGCGGCGGCGCCCTGATCGGCGGCGTGGTCGCCGGCGGCCCCGCGGACAAGGCCGGCCTGAAGACCGGCGACACCGTCACCAAGTTCGGCACCGCGACGATCAACGACGCCACGACCTTGATCAACGCCGTCCAGGCAGCAAAGGCCGGCGACAAGGTCCCGGTCGTCGTGAACCGCAACGGCAGCGACCAGACCGTGACCGTGACGCTGGGCGAGGCCCCGTAACACAGAGCTCCCCTTAGCTTCCCTTCCCCTTTCGCAGCAGCGGCCCGCGTTCGCCACAACGCGGGCCGCTGCGTCACGTACAGCAGAATGTTCCCCATGAACGATGAGCGCAGCTGCCGCCTACGCGTACACGGCGACGACCTCGACCTGGCCGGCACCCCAGCAGCGTTACGCGCCCTGGCGGCAACGCTGCGCGCCGCCCCCGCCACGCACGAGGTCCAGATCCTCAACGCCACGGTGGTCCAGCAGCACACGGAGGGCCCGCTGGCGGTCGAGCTCCGCGGCTCCCCATCGCTGCACCTGCAGGGCACCCCAGCGGCCTTGGCCGAGGTCTGGTCAACTCTGGAGACGGTGGCCACCGCAACGGACGCCGACACCGAGCCCGACCCCCACCGCCACGTGGGTCGCCTGGTGGTAACCGGCGAGCGCAACGCCGCACTGTCGGACCTGGGCCTCTAGTAACTACCGTGGGTAGCGACGGCGCACGCTAGGTGCTCGCGCCAAGATCGGCTTTTTTCGGGCCTGGTACCGTCAGGAGGACAGTCCGGCAGCCCCCGCCGCCGAAGGACTTTTTGCGGCACACGCCACGAGCCGAATCACCGCAGCCCAAATCCAGCCCCGACCCGACCCGCACGTCGCGGGCACGCGCGAGACCGGAAAACACCATGCTCGACCGCGCCCGCCGGCCCTACCGTGGGGCGATGTCGAGAAGGGACCCACAGGAGAAGAAGGCGCTGAGCTACGCCCTCGACGGCCGCAACGCGTACGGGGAGAACGACAAGAGCTCTCGCCGCAACATCCGACGCAACAAGCGGTTCCCGAACCGGGCCGATCGGCACCGCGAGCGCCAGCTGCTGGCAGGAGCCGCCGGACCGCTCGGGGTCGACGACGTCGAGGCCGCCGAGCGCACCGAGGAGCGGCTGGGCGCGAAGCGGTCCATGTGGGACACCAAGCGGTGGCGCAAGGGCGCGGACGCGGCGCTGGGGGACGTGGTGGCGTACCGGCTCGAGCGGCGGGCCCGGCTGGGGATGCTCGACCCGGGCCTCGCCGAGGCCCGGATCGGGCGGATTCGCAGCCGTGCGCGCCTCAGGCAGCCGCGCCGCCGCACTCTGTAGCAGGCGGCTGCCTCGCCCGGCCGCACGCGGCTGCCTCGCCCGGTCCACGGCTGGCCCGTCCGGTCGCGCGCGGCTGGCTCACCCGTGCCGGGAGCGGCTGGCCCGTCCGGCCGCACGCGGCTGGCTCGTCCGGTCGCACGCGGCTGGCTCGCCCGCGCCGGGCGAGGCTGGCTCACCCGTGCCGGGCGCGGCGCAGCGGCATCAGGGTCTTCGGGGGAGTGGAGGCGCCGGCCAGGAAGGTGCGGATCAACGACGTCGCCTGCTCGGGGGCCTCGAGCAGGAGCAGGTGCGACGTCGCGGGGAGGACCGCCAGGCGGGCGTCGGGCAGCGCGGCCAGCAGCGATGCCGTGTGCGACAACGTGACCAGGTCGTCGTCCGCGGTCACCAGCAGCGTCGGGCAGGTGATCGCCGCCAGGTCGGACGGGGTCAGCGCGGGCTCGGTCGCCAGCGCGTCGGCGATCTTGGCCTGGACCACCGGGAGGTGGTCGGCGCCGTCGGGGGAGACCTCCGCGTAGCGCGCCACGACCGGCGGCGGGAGCGGCGCGTCGGCGGAGGGGGCGAAGAGCATGCCGTCGACCGAGTACGCGGTGCTGATCAGCACCAGGGCCCGCACCAGGTCGGGGCGGCGCAGCGCGGTGTGCAGGGCCACGGTGCCGCCCGCGCTGTACCCGCACAGGACCGCGGGGCCGCCGACCTGCGTGGTCAGGAAGTCGACGGCGTCGGCGGACAGCACCGACATGGTGAGCGGGCCGTCGCGGTCCGGGGTGCGGCCGTGGCCGCGGCGGTCGTAGGCGAAGACGCGGTAGGTGTCGGCCAGGGCGGTCAGGCTGGTGTCGAAGTCGCGGCTGTCGCTGAAGCCGCCGTGCAGCAGGACGACCGGGTCGCCGGAGCCGGACGCGGTGTGCCAGAACTCTGTCGCGCCCGCTGCTAGGCCGGCGCCGCCGCGAAATCATCGGCGCAGCGGCGGTGTGCCAGAAACTCCGTCACGCCCGCTATTACGCCGGCGCCGCCGCGAAATCGTCCGCGAAGCGAGCGAACATCGCCAGCAGCGGCGAATTATCGAGAAAAGTCGTGATATGTCCGACTTGTCCGTCACGCCCCTCCAGAACCACCACGGCGAAGGGTGAACCGTTGCGGTACTGGAGGAACGACGACGAACCGCAGCGGACCAGCGTGGCGTCCGCGCAGGCGCCCGAGGCGGACATCGCCTCCAGCAGCGCGGCGCGGCCCCGAAGCCAGAACGGCAACGGCGGCATCGACATCGTGGCGTCCTCGTGCAGCACCGCGACCAGCGCATCCACGTCGTTGTCGTTGAACGCCCGCACGTACCGCCGCAACAGCCCCTCGTCGATCGGCTGCGCCGCCACCGGCGCCGACAGCCCCGCCCGCGCCCGCTGCAACGCGCTGTTCACCGCCGCCACCGACGTCGACAGCAGCGAGGCGACCTCGGCCGCCGACCACGCGAGCACGTCGCGCAGGATCAGGACGGCCCGCTGCCGCGGTGGCAACGCCTGCAGCGCCGCGACGAACGCCAGCCGGATCGTGTCCCGCTGCACCGCGATGTCCGCCGGATCGCCCGACGACGGCACGACGAGCCCGTCCGGCGCCGGAAAAACAAGATCAAGATCCGGATACGGTACCCCGAGAGCCGCCCCCGGCTCCGCCGCCGGCCCCAGGTCCACGGTCAGTCCGCGACGCCGCGCGGCCCGCAGCAGATCCAGGCAGACGTTCGTCGCGATCGCGAAGAGCCACCCGCGCAGCGGCGCCCGCGAGGGGTCGAACCGGTCGGCGTTGCGCCAGGCACGCAGCAGGGTCTCCTGCACGGCGTCCTCGGCATCGAAGGGCGACCCGAGCATCCGGTAGCAGTAGCCCACCAGGGCCGCGCGGTGCTCCTCCAAAGGAAGTTGCTCCTCCAAAGGAAGCTGTTCCGGCAAAGGAAGTTGTTCCGGCAACGGGAGCTCAGCCACGGCGATCCTCGACCGGCGGCCCGTCGGGCGCGGGCCGCATCGCGATCAACAGTAGGCAGACCGGGCGGTCGAAGTCGAGCAGCGCACACCCATGTGAAAATGGACGTTCATTCAGTATTATCGGCGGCATGGAAGGCAGCAGCCGTTCGGCTGAGCACGTGGCCCTGTTCCGCGCCCTGGAGACAAGCCGCCGCGGCGACCGGCTCTTCAACGACGGCCTCGCGTCGCGCATGCTCTCGCCGCGGTACCGCGCGGTCGTCGCAGCCTCGCGCATCCCGCCCGTGCACCGCTGGATCGTGCGGTACATCGACACCCGCTACGCCGGCGGCCCACGCGCCTCGGCGGTGGTGCGCACCCGGCTGATCGACGACCTCGTCCGCGCCGCGGTCGACGGCGGCGCCCGGCAGTTGGTGCTGCTCGGCGCCGGCTTCGACAACCGCGCACACCGCATCGCCGCGCCCGTCGCCTTCGAGGTCGACCACCCGGCGACCCAGGCCACCAAGCGCCGCCGGATGCCGGCCGCGCTCGCGACGCGAGTGCGGTTCGTGCCCGTGGACCTCGCCGCCGACGCGCTCGAGCCGGCGCTCGCCGCGGCCGGGTTCGATGCCGCGGCGCCCGCCGTCGTGGTCTGGGAGGGCGTCACCAACTACCTGACCGCCGAGGCCGTCGACGCCACCCTGCGGGCCCTGGCCGCGCTGCTCGCGCCCGGCGGCCGGATCGTGTTCACCTACGTCGACCGGGCCGCGCTGGACGGCACCGGCGGCTTCGACGGCGTCGAGGAGTGGCACGACGCCGTGCGCCGCGGCGGGGAGCCGTGGACGTTCGGCTTCCGCCCGGCGGACCTGCCCGCGTACCTCGCCGAGCGGGGGCTGCGCCTCGTCGAGGACGTGTCCACCCGTGACGCCGCCGCGCGTTACCTCGAGCCGCTGGGCCGCGACGAGCCGACCGCCGAGTTCTACCGGATCGCGGTGGCGGATGCCTAAGGTCTGGCCCAATGCCTAAGGTCGACGACGCACACTTCGCGGCCCGCCGCCGGCAGATCCTCGACGCCGCCGCGGCCTGCTTCGCCCGGGAGGGCTTCCACCGCACGTCGATGCAGGACATCGTCAAGGAGTCCGGCATCAGCGCGGGCCTCATCTATCGGTACTTCACCGGCAAGGACGACATGATCGCCGCCATCGTCGCCGAGTGGCACGAGCGGCGCACCGCCCTGCTCGGCGACGACCCGGCCGCGGGCTACCTGGAGGTGCTGCGCGGCGTCGGCGACCCGGCCGCGGCTCGCGAGCTGCGCCTGGCCGTGCAGGTGTGGGCCGAGACGGTCCGCTCCCCGCTGATCCGCGAGATGGCCCGCGACAACGTCGACCGGCCCCGGCGCCTCGCCGCGGCCGCCCTGGACGGCGCCGTCGCCGAGCCCGACGCGCTCGCCCGCGTGCTCATCGCCATCTACCAGGGCCTCGTCCTACAGACGCTCTGGGACGACGGCGTCGACCACGCCGCCTACGCCCGGGCCGTCGCCGCGCTGCTTGCCCCGCTGGGCATCGAGGTACCGCCGGCGGATCCGGGGCAGCCAGGGCGCGATCGCGATCAGCAGGAGTAGCGCCGTCAACGGCGCCCTCCACAGTGGACCGATGACGGCGGGCGGCGCGGCCGGCGGCGGCGACACCCACGGCTCCGCGGTGCGCGCCCAGACGAGGAAGGCGTCGCCGACCGGCATCAGCCCGAGGGCGTACCGCTTGGTGTGCCAGGTGGGCAGCGGCACCCCCGCGAACTCGCCGTAGCTGGACAGCGCCGAGGCGAGCGCGTCGTCGCCCTCGACCCGCGCCGCCCCGATCGTCACCACCGTGGCCGACAGCGACACCCCGAGCGGCAGCGGCCCGCTGTCGACGTCGGCGGGCCCGTCGGTGCCCTTCGGGTACTCGCGCACGGCCGGCCCGATGCCGAGCGGCCGGGCCACGAACAGCTCCCGGAAGCGCAGGTACTGCTCCCGCGCGAACGCCGGGTCGACGTCGGGCAGGAACCGGGCGATGACGCTCTGGGAGCTGGCCCGCGCGCCCTGCAGCGGCCGCCCCGTCGACGGGTCGGTCACGTGCGCCAGCAGCCCGGTCGCCGGGTCCAGCCGCGCCCGGGCGGCGTCGAGCCAGCGGGCGACCGTCCCGGCGTACCGCTGCGGCATCAGCCTGTCGTGCAGCCGCAGGGAGGCGATGGCGACGGTGGAGTCGACCGGCCACGACTGCCCCGGGTAGGCGGTCAGGAACGGCGTCTGCGCGGCGTCGAACGCCGCCGCGAGCTCGCGCGAGGCCGCCTCGAACCGCTCGGCCTCGCGCTCGTCGCGCGCGCCAGGGTCCTGCAGCGACAGGATCCCGCCGCGCAGCCAGTTGGTCCAGCCGGCGTAGAACACGCCGTAGCGCGGCTCCAGCCCGGCACTGAACGGCGCCGTCCCCTGTGGACCGTCCAACCGCGACAGTGCCCAGCGCGCCTCGCGCAGCGCCTTCGCGCGGTCGGTCGCGTGCCGCCCGACGTCGACCCAGGCGATCCCGTAGAGGGCGTGCAGGAAGAAGTACCCCTCCGGGAACATCCCCTGGGCCTGCTCGCCGGCGCCGGCGTCCAGCGCCGATCGGACGAAGGCCAGCTGCCGCTCGGCGCCGCCGGGCGGCGCGTAGAGGCGCACCAGCCCGCCGCACGCACACAGCGTGACGACGGCGGCGAGGACCAGGCGCACCACCCGCAGCACGGCCGGAGCGTATCCGGTGGCCGCCAACAACCGAGATGAAGTCGTTACGAAGCTTCACCCATGCGCATGCGTCGTTGTAGCTTATTTTCGTAGCCAAGTTACGAGACGGCGACAAACTACGTAGGCGGAGGGGGCACATGAGCAGCACGCCCCTGGACGCCGCCGAGGCGCCCGCCGCGATGAGCACCCGCTCGCCGGGCCGGGCCGCCTGGCTGCGCCTGCGCCGGGACCGCACGGCGCTGGCCAGCGGGATCGTGTCGGCGTTCCTGGTCGTGGTGGCCCTCGCGGCGCCGCTGATCGGCGTGGCGTACGGCATCCACCCGCAGGACACGTTCCAGGAGGACCTGGACCGGTTCGGGCTGCCCTACGGCGTCGCCGGCGGCGTGACCGGCACGCACTGGTTCGGCCTCGAGCCCGGGCAGGGCCGCGACCTGTTCATCCAGATGGTCTACGGGATGCGCACCTCGCTCGGCATCGCCTTCGCCGCGGCGCTGATGACCACGATGGTCGGGGTGCTGCTCGGCATCGTCGCCGGGTACCTCGGCGGCTGGGTCGACGCCGTCATCAACTGGGTCACCGACGTGACCCTGGCGCTGCCGTTCCTCATCTTCACCCTGGCCGTCATCCGCCCCATCGAGCTGCACTTCTACGGCCCCCGCGAGGCGGTGCCCGGCTCGTTCCGGGTCATCGTGCTCATCACGGTGTTCACCGCGTTCGGCTGGACCACCACCGCCCGGCTGGTCCGCGGGCAGGTGCTGTCGCTGCGCGAGCGGGAGTTCGTCGAGGCGGCCCGGGCCAGCGGCGCCCGGCTCGGGCGCGTCCTGTTCCGGGAGCTGCTGCCCAACCTCGGCGCGCCGATCCTGGTCGCGTTCTCGCTGTCGATCCCGGCGTACATCACCGGCGAGGCGGCGCTGTCGTTCCTCGGCATCGGCATGCTCGAGCCGACGCCCGACTTCGGGCGCACCATCTTCCGCAGCCTCAACTACCTGCAGACGGACCCGGCCTACGTGCTGTTCCCCGGCGTCACCATCTTCGTGCTCGTGCTGGCCTTCAACCTCTTCGGCGACGCCCTGCGCGACGCGCTCGACCCGAAGTCGCTGCGGTAGGCCTCCATGGGATTCTTCCTGCTGCGCCGGGTGCTGCTGGGCGCGCTGACGCTGTTCGCGGTCAGCATCGTCACGTTCGCGATGTTCTTCGCCCTGCCGCGCGACCCGGCCACCGCCATGTGCCCGAAGAACTGCGACGCGCAGCGGCTGGAGCGGGTGCGCGCCGAGCTCGGGCTCAACGATCCGAAGCCGAAGCAGTATCTGCGGTACATGAGCGGCGTCTTCGTCGGGCGCGAGAACTGCCCGGCGCCGTGCCTGGGGTACAGCTACGTCAACAACGAGCCGGTCAGCCAGACCATCGGTCGGGTCGTCCCGGTGACGCTGAGCATCGTGATCCCGGCGTCCGTGCTGTGGCTCGCCCTCGGCATCGGCCTCGGCATGCTCTCGGCGCTGCGCCGCGGCACCGTGTTCGACCGCCTCGCCATCGGCTTCTCCCTCTCCGGCGCGTCCATGCAGCTGTACTTCGTCGGCGGCGTCCTGCTGCTGGTGTTCGTCTACACGTTCAAGGTGCTGCCCTACCCGCACTACACGCCGCTGCTCGACGACCCGCTCGCCTGGTGCACCGCGCTCGTGCTGCCCTGGTGCACCCTGGCGTTTCTGTTCTCCGCCGTGTACGCCCGGCTGTCGCGCGCCCAGATGCTGGAGACGATGTCGGAGGACTTCGTGCGCACCGCGATGGCCAAGGGCCTGCGGCAGCGGACCGTCGTGCGCCGCCACGTGCTGCGCGCGGCCATCACGCCCCTGGTCACCGCCGCCGGCCTGGACGTCGGCACGGCGCTGGGCGGCACGGTGATCACCGAGACCACGTTCGGGTTCCGCGGCCTCGGGCGGACCGCCATCGACGCCGTCCGCGACGGCGACCTGCCGACGATCATGGGGACGGTGCTGCTGGCCTCAGCCTTCATCGTCGTCGCCAACATCGTCGTCGACGCGCTCTACACCACGATCGATCCGCGAATCCGGTTGCGATGACCGGTGCTGGCTCTCCGGAGGTCCACATGCGACGCAGGCTCATGACGGCCGTCGCCCTGGTGCCGCTCGTCGCGGCACTCGGCGCGTGCACCAACAACAAGAAGGGCGACGACGAGCCGGCGGTGGACACCAACCGGCAGGCCACCGGCGCGATCGCGTCCGACCCGAAGGACTCGATGGGCCCCGCGCCCGAGGTGCCCGGCGCCGCCAAGGGCGGCACGGTCACCATCCTGCGGCAGTCGAAGATCTCCCACCTCGACCCGCAGCGCACCTACAGCTTCGCCGGCCTCAACGCCTCCCAGCTGTTCGTGCGCCGCCTCACCAACTTCAAGGACGACGGCAAGGGACACGTCACGCTCGTCGGCGACCTCGCCACCACGCCGGGCACCGACGTGAACAAGGACTGCAAGGTCTGGCAGTTCACCATCAAGGACGGCGTGAAGTTCGAGGACGGCTCGCCGATCACGGCCAAGGACGTCGCCTACGGCATCGCCCGCTCCTTCGACCTGTCGCTGACCGGCGGGCCCACCTACATCCAGGAGTGGCTCGCCGACACGCCCCAGTTCGACACCAAGTTCGACTTCAAGAACAACAAGAGCTCGCTGCCGCCGGGGCTCAGCGTGCCCGACGACAAGACCCTGAAGCTCACCTTCAACAAGGCGCACTGCGACCTGCCCTTCGCCGCCTCGCTGCCGGCCACCGCGCCTGTGCCGGCCGCGAAGGACACCGGGACCCAGTACGACCAGAAGCCCGTCGCCTCCGGGCCGTACAAGATCACGAAGAACGAGGCGGGCACCCAGATCACCTTCGAGCGCAACACCGCCTGGGACCCGGCGACGGACGCCGTGCGCCACCAGTACCCGGACTCGTTCGTGTGGCAGTTCGGCGCCGACCCGGTGACCCAGACCAACCGCATCCTCGCCGACAGCGGCGCAGACCAGGGCGCGGCGTCGTGGGACGGCGTCGACCCGTCGCTGATCTCGAAGGTGATGGGCGACCCGGCGCTGAAGGACCGCATCATCCAGGAGCCGACACCGCAGCACTACACGCTCACCATCAACAACCAGCGGGTCACCGACCTCAAGGTGCGCCAGGCCCTCAACTACGCCATCGACCGCGACGGCCTGATCAAGACCCTCGGCGGCTCGTCCCTGGCCGCCCCGGTCACCACGCTCATGCCGCCCTCGACGATCGGGTGGAAGAACTACGACGCGTACCCGGCGGGCAAGACCGGCGACCCGGCCAAGGCCAAGGAGCTGCTCGGCGGTACCACCAAGGACCTCGTGCTCGGCTTCCAGGACGACGCCACCAACCAGGCGCTGAGCACCCAGCTCAAGGGCAACCTGGAGAAGGCCGGCTTCAAGATCACCCTGAAGGCGATCCCGGCCGACTCGTTCCTGGACGAGACGAAGAAGAAGGACAACCCCTGGGACATGTACATCGGCTCCTGGGGTGCGGACTGGCCCAGCGGCGCGGCGATCCTGCCGGTGCTGTACGACGGCCGCGCCATCAAGGCCGACGGCAGCAACAACGGCGCCTCCTACCTCAACGCCCCCGCCCTCAACGCCGAGTTCGACCGCGTGCTCGCCATGCCGACCGACCAGCAGGGCGCCGAGTGGGCGAAGCTGGATGAGAAGATCATGCGGGAGTACGCTCCGGTGGTGCCGCTGTACGTCCAGGTGACCACCACGGTCCACGGTTCGAAGGCCGGCGGCCTGTTCATCGACAGCATCTTCGGCAACCTGGCCTTCTCCAACGCCTACGTGAAGCAGTGAGACTTTCCTACTGGATCGGGCCGCCGGGCGGATCCGCGAATGCCGCCCGGCAACCCGACCACGCCTATGGCGCGGCGAGCACGATGAAGGTCGCCGTGCTCGCGGCGCTGTACCGCGCGGATGTCGACCTGGACGCCCCGCTCCCGGTCGTGAACGACTTCCGCTCGGCCCTGGACGACGGCTCGCGGTACGCCAACGACCGCGGCTACGACGACGAGGACCAGGTCTGGACCCGCCTCGGCGCGTCGGTGCCCGCGCGCTGGCTGGCCCGCCGGATGATCGTGCGCTCCAGCAACCTGGCCACCAACCTGCTCCTGGCCCGGGTCGGCCTCCCGGCGGTGGCCGAGGTGTGGCGCCTGGCGGGCGCGACGAACAGCGTGACGGCCCGCGGCATCGAGGACTACGCGGCCAGAGACGCCGGCCTGGACAACGTCGTGACGGCCGCCGACCTGGCGGCGCTGTTCGGCGCCCTGCACCTGGGCAGGCTGGCCGGCCCGGAGGCCACCACCGAGATGCTGGACCTGCTGGCCGCCCAGGAGTGGCGCCAGGACCTGGCCGCCGGCCTCCCGGAGGGCGTGCGGGTGGCACACAAGAACGGCTGGATGACGGGCATCCGGCACAGCGCCGGCGTGGTGTACCCGCCCGACGCTCCGGCGTACGTCATCGCCGTGTGCACCGGCGCCGGCGAGGACGCGGTGCCGGACGACTACGACGAGCGCGCCTGCCGGGCGATCGCCCGGATCTCGGCCGAGCAGTACAACAGGAGACACCGGTGACCATCGCCGCCGTGCGCACCCATCCCGTCAGCGTCCCGCTGCACACCCCGTTCGTCACCGCCTTGCGCA
>Ga0310811_10013118_pt1 | contig 10784 bp, 10 predicted proteins | sample YCmetagenome_FD_207642 | JGI IMG/M metagenome (GOLD analysis project Ga0310811, IMG submission 207642) | Soil microbial communities from experimental microcosm in Duke University, North Carolina, United States - YC | ecosystem: Engineered > Artificial ecosystem > Soil microcosm > Unclassified ...
GAGCTCGTCGTGCTGATGCTGGTCCGGGTCGTAATGTTAGTGATCGGCACGTTTACATTGGCCTGGATCGCCGCAGCCTCGGCGCTGGCCAGATTCGCCTGCGCTTGTTCCAGCGCTACCTGGAAGTCCTTCGGATCAACCTCCGCAAGAAGATCGCCAGCCTTTACCTCCTGGTTGTCCTCCACGTAGACCTTGATCACCTGACCGGCAATACGTGAGCTTACCTGGTAAAGATCGCCATCCACCTGCGCGTCGTCCGTGTCTTCCGTAAAGGTGGAGTGCCAGTAAAACAGCGCAGCACCGATTGCGAGAAGCGTGATCACTGCAATGACGACCAGCTTGCGCCGGGACTTCTTCTCTGGAGATTCGTCTTCCAGCTCCGGCGCATTATCTCTGTTTGCGTCGTACTTCTTCTCTGCTTGCTCTGGCAAGGTTACTTTCCTCCGAGATAATCTTTGTATTTTGTCTGGGCGGCTCCTAGGGCACGCGCCAGTGAAAGCTTGGCAATATTGTGCTGATACAGGGCGCTGATGTACTGATCGTTGGCCTGTTCGGTCTGGGATTGTGCCTGCGACACCGGAAGGTTGTCAGAGACGCCGGCTTTAAACCTCTGCTGCGCCTCGCTCAATGCCTCGGTGGCCAACTCGACATTTGAATGCGTCGCCTCCACCAGCTTCGCCGCAGCCTGGATGTCAAGAATAGCGTCTCGCACGTCCTGGTTGACCTGCTGGGCCTGATCGCTGAGCCGTGCCCGCGCCTGTTCGTAGTTCGCGGATGCAACTTCGTTCTGGCCACGGGTTTTGGCAATCTGCAGGATAGGAACCGTCACCTGGCCAGTGGCCGTATAGCTGGAGTGCGAATGTCCGGGAGTCTGTCCCAGATCGCCGAAGTCGCCCACGAAGCTGGCGACGGGAAGCTGATAGGCCCAGGCGGATTTTTTCTGCGCATTCGCGGCCTTCACCTGCTCGCCGGAAGCAGCCAGGTCCTTACGCTCCTTCAGGGCCTCATCCACACTCGCCTGCGGATCCAGGTTGTCTAAGGCTGCATACGGTGCAAGGTCGGTCAGGTGAAACTCCTGGTCGAGCGGAAGTCCGATGACGCGCGCCAACGCCAGCTTGTCTTTTGCCAGCCCATTTTTGGCGGCGATCAGGGTCTGCTGCTCGTTCTGGTAGTCCACCTGCGCGCGAAGCACATCGAGCTTGGGGCTGGTACCGGCGTCGTGCGCAGCTACAGCCTGATCAAGCGTCACCTTCGAGGTCGCCAGTTCCGCCGTCACAGCCTCAATACGCGCCCTGTCCGCAATGCACAGCAGGTACGCATTGCCCACCGTCAGGACAACCAGGTCCCGGGCGTCTTCGGCAGTCAGCTTCGCCGCTGCGAAGTTATGTTTGGCTGCGAGATAGTTCTGAAACGCCGACAGATTGAAAAGATTCTGTGTAAGGTAAGCCCGGAAATCGACTACCTGAAACGGACCGACGATCGGATTCAACCCGGGAAACTTGAGTCCATAAGCGGCCAGGTTGACCTGCTGGACATTGATGCTGGCTGCGCCGGTGACCGTGGGCAGAAGTGCCTGCAGCTCTTCCAGCCGTTGCCCATTTGCGTTCTTCTGCGCTGCCCCCTGCAGAATCATCCCAAGGTTGTTGCGAAGGCCACGGTGAATGGCATCGTCCAGCGAAAGATCCAGCACGTTGCCGGTCGCTTTACCCTCCACAATCGAGCCTTTGAAGGAGTCTTGCGAGACCTGAGCGCCGTTTTGGCCAGATGCCGTATAAAGCTGCTGCTGCGCCCCTGCCATCGCTGAGCTCTGCGGTCCGCTGCTCGGCCCGGTCTCGGTTGGCCTCGGTTGATTTCCGGAAGGAGCCGTCTGTCGTTGCTGAGCTAACGTGGGCAGCCCGCAGAGCGTCAGACCGATAACGACCGCAGTTCCGCGGAGAAGACGTGCTACTTCTCTGTCGATCGCCCGGTTTTCGACGACCTTCCCGTTGCGTTGCACCATAGGTTCGATATTAACCGTATCCCGTGTTTCAGCGGGAACCTGCCTGTACAGAGAGGTGGGCTGGCCCATCGCTGGCATTGTTATATGAACTCTGATGCTTTTCATGGTTTTGAAGGCTCAAAAGTTTCGCAAGCAATTGAAGATCTGGGAGTTTTGACCTCCTCCCATGCAATAAACTTCTTTCTGGACAGAATTTTCCAAAGATAAAAGAAAACTGGAGGATCGATGGCGGAAATTGGGGTTGCAGTAATCGGTTTTGGGCTGGCAGGTCGTGTCTTTCATGCACCATTTGTGAGCGCCGTTCCGGGCCTGAAGCTCGAGGCGATCGTGCAGCGGAGAGGCGACGAAGCCGCCCAGGCCTATCCCAACACCCGTATTCTTCGCTCCGTCGAGGAGGCGCTTGCAGACAGCAGCATCTCCCTGATCGTTGTCGGCACGCCCAATGAGACGCACTATGCCCTGGCTAAGAAGGCTCTCGAGGCCGGCAAGCATGTGGTTATCGACAAACCCTTTGCCGCCACAAGCGAGCAAGCGAAAGAGCTTCTTGAGCTTGCCCGCGCGAAGAAGCTGGTCCTTGCCCCCTTCCACAACCGGCGCTGGGACGGTGATTTTCTGACGGTCCGCAAGGTTCTGAAGTCCGGAGACCTGGGCCGGGTTGTCACCTTCGAATCTCACTTCGACCGCTTCCGCCCGCTGCCCCGCGAGGCGACCTGGAAGGAGTCGGCCAACGCCGCCAACGGCATGCTCTTCGACCTCGGCCCACATCTGATCGACCAGGCACTGGTTCTCTTCGGCACGCCAGAGTCTATCACTGCCAGCGTCAGGCGCGACCGCGACACGACCGAGATCGAGGATACCTTCGACATCACCCTGCACTATCCCCGTCTCCAGGCAATCTGCCGCGCCACAATGCTGGCCGCGGAGCCGGCTCCGCGCTTCCTGATTCATGGCACACGGGGCAGCTTCCGGAAGTACGGCCTGGATCCCCAGGAGCCTGCACTGGTCGGTGGGGCGAAGGTTCCCATGATGGGCGACGCGCGAGAGTGGCTGGGCGAGCCGGAATCTGCGTGGGGAACGATGACCGTTGCTCCCGACCCTGACCAACCTGGGCAGCTGACGCGCACGACCATCAAGACCGAGGCCGGAGATTATCGCGGCTACTACGCCAACGTCCGCGACGCCATTCTCGGAAGCAGCAAGCTGGCTGTGACGCCGGAAGACGGTTACCGGGTCATCCGCCTGCTGGAACTGGCCCGGGAGAGCAGCAGCGAGGGTAGAACGATCCCTGTCCAGTTCTCTGCCATTTAGGGCATCTTCGCCATAGCCGCAAGGTAGAAGAATCATTGGTTCATCTGCGTGGAGCGGACCGATGATCTGCTTGATAGATTGGATTCTATGAGTCTCGAGATGAAAGTGATGGAGGGCCTACCGGGAGGTTTCCTGTGGGCCGCGGTGAAGGCAGGCATCAAGGCGAGCGGCAAGTCGGATCTCGCGGCCTGCCTGGTGGATGGCGTAGCCCAGGGGGCGGCAGTGTTCACCTCCAACCAGGTCGTTGCAGCCCCGGTAACAGTAGGCCGAAACCACATGTCTGCAACCGGCGGAAGAGTCGGGCTGGTCCTGGTCAACGCCGGAAATGCCAACTGCGCCACGGGGCAGGCAGGTCTCGATGCCTGCAACAGCACCTGCACGGCCGCAGCGGAGACCTTCGGATGCATCTTTGACGAGGTCTTCCCTTCCTCCACAGGCATCATCGGGGTTCCCTTTCCCGCAGACAAGGTGATCGCAGCACTACCCGAGCTGAAGGCTTCGCTCGGGAACAGTGCGGAGCATGCGAAGAGCTTCGCCCGCGCCATCATGACCACGGACACCCGGATGAAGGTGGCACAGACATCGCTCCACACCGATGATGGCGAGATCAGGATCTTCGGGGTCGCAAAAGGCGCAGGAATGATCCACCCGCAGCTGGGAGCTCCCGTGGCGCCGCACGCCACCATGCTGGTCTACCTGTTTACTGATGTCGAAGCAGAGAGCTCGCAGTTGCGAGAGCTGATACCCCTTGCAGTCGATAAGAGCTTCAACTCCATCTCGATCGATGGCGACACCTCGACCAACGATACCGTTCTTCTTTTGGCCAGCGGCGCCAGCGGTGTGCGACTGAATGATCAGAACAAGGCTGCCTTTGCCGCGGCTCTCAACGAAGTCTGCCAGAAGCTGGCCTATGCCATCGTGGACGACGGAGAGGGCGTGACTCACGTGGTAACGCTGCACATCACTGGCGCGCGCAATGAGTACGAGGCCCGACAAATTGCAAAATCCATCGCCCACTCGCCCCTATGCAAGACGGCATGGTCGAGCGCGGACCCGAACTGGGGCCGCCTGATGGCCGCTGCCGGATATTCCGGGGTCGAATTCGATCCCGCGAAGGTCAAGGTGCGGATTGGCGAACAGCCGGTGTATGAAAACGGTATGCGCTCACCTGATTTCGACGAAGCACGTGCCCATACGGTCATGCAGCAGAGGGATTACACGATCCGCATGGATATGGGACAGGGCGACGCAGAGTGCAGATTCATCACCTGCGATCTGACGGCGGAGTATGTCAGGATCAACGCAGACTACTCGACGTAGGCAACGATATCCGGCTCGCTTTCTCACATCAGTTGCACGCATGCCAGAACCAGTCCCAATCCGCGGCCGCAGATTGGGACTGGTTCTGGCGTCAACCGTACGTCTGGTCGGTGCTCTGTCCGACCTCGATGATATAACCATCAGGGTCACGGATGTAGCAGCGGATCTCGCCATACTTGGGGATTGGCGCCGTGATGAACTCCGCTCCGCGACTCTTCCATAGTTCATAACACGCTTGAATATCCGCAACCCGGAAATTCAGAAAGCTATTGATGTGATTCGGGTCGGGAACGCTGAGCGACACCGTTGGTTTATCCGGTGTCGGGCCGCCCCCTACGTTCACAATCATCCAGATATTCGCGAGTTGAAGGTACCCAGGCGCATTCCCGTCGCCTCTGCTCAGAATGCGAGCCCCGAAGATCTTCTTGTAGTAATCGAGCGATCGGTCGATGTCGGCTACAGTTAGAAAATGTGCGATGCTCATCCCTTCTCGCGGAGGCATCTCATAGCTCTTCTGGTCGATTTGTACGCTGCTCATTGATGGCTCCAATTGCGATAAAGGATGCCCATCTGGGCGGTTGGCCTACAGTTCGGCGGCCTCCGCAAAAAATCGCCGACTGCGGTTTTCATTGATATACCCACTCCATGCCTGCCTCCCTTTTTCAAGTAGCTCTTTCCGGGGGCGTCCTGATTCTTATGAAGCTGAAACCGACTTCTTCTTCCCATCGAGTGCCGGCAAAAGAAGTTTCAGAAGCGCGTGATCAGAGAACGGATTCTGGCCTGAGATCAATTCGCGATCATGAACAACATAGCTGGTCCATGGAGCGAGCACACTTACGTCACCGCCTGCCGTACTCAAGGCGAAGTCCGGGTAGAAGCGAACCTTTCCACCAATCTCAAGCGGCTCACGTTGTTGTTCTTCCGCTGTCGAAAAGATAGTCATCTTATATCCAGAATAGATCCAGCCTTGGGCCTTCGCATGTGCTCCAGCGACATCGCCCGCGGCAAGCGCGGCGACAACCTCCGTCGAATTCGGAAGAGCCGCGAGAAGTGAAATCGGGCCATGGCAAAGGACTGCCGTCGGCTTGGATGCTTGATGAAAGTGTCTCAGCACTGTACCAGCGTCGGGATCATCGAGCAGGTCCATCATCGGACCATGGCCGCCGGGGACGAAAACAGCGTCATATTGATCCAGGCCCGATGCAATGACATCTGAGATACGCATTGGATTTTTAAGCCCATCCAAGGTGTCGCGAAATTTTAGGTAGTCCTGAAGCTTAGCCTCGTCTCCACCGAAGAAGTCGGGGACAGCCGAATGGACATCCATTTGTGGCGTGTTTCCTTTGGGGTTAGCGAAAGTGATCTCGTAGCCTTCGCCCATCAGAGTGCGAACCGGAACCGTAAGCTCGTTGAGATAGTACCCCGCGCCGGTATAAACCTTGCCATCTTTCAAGGGCAAACCATGACCGCTCGAAACGAGTACTAAGACCTTTCCTTTTGTCGTCATTTTGTTCTCCTGTTTGAATTTGAACTCGGATCTACTGAACATGAGTTAGCCCATCGTCCGCCACTTCCTACAAAATGCGCATGGCCTGCCACCGCGATTGAACATCAACCACGGCTAATTGGTCTCCTAATGCGGGCACGGCGCCGCATCCTGATCGAACAGCTTCCGGTCGAATATCACCAGTTTTCTGGAGCCCGATCAAAGTACTGCAGGTAACACCGTGCCAGGCTTCTTGTGGCCGGCGACAACAATCGCCGGGTTCAGCACGCCGCTAACGGTCCGGGTACTGCAATCCAATTCTTTCGACTTTTGGAAATGGCCCTTGGCCGCTCGCCGACTAACACTTTCCCGTAACGGTAAAGCGTTCACACTCATCGCGGTCGACGCGATGAGCGCGGTCACGCATATGGTACCTTTCAGCCCATTTGCGTCGTCCATCTGGCGCTCCTTTCGAGGTCAGAGCGAGCGATTTTTGCAAGGAAAGATTAGCAGAAGCGCGACGAATGTGGATCGATTCAGATCTTAAGTTGACAATAAAACATGCCAGTACACTCATTGAATTCTGTCGAAAGCCTTATAAGTTCTTCATCGGTTACGGACTATCGATGGTACAAAAGTTAAACTTTGATAAAGTCTTCCGGGAAGCTCCTGAAACGGAGCTACACACTTGGTAGCCACGGAAAATTCTGGATTCCTAATACTTCCCGTTGGTAAATCCCCGCCCCCTAGCAAATAGCGATTCGCTCCTAATAGGCGCTCGTGTAGTTGCATCCTTATTAGTAGCTCGGTTAGTACGTCATTAGTAGCTCGGTTAGCACCTCCCAATCTAGGAGGAATTCCCTTCAGCTCGCCATGCTTTGTGAACGTACTGTTATCCCAAACAATGAATTAAGTGCACAGCAATCACCAGAAGATTGCATATAAAATATGCATCGCACCGACTTCGCATGATCCGCTCGGAACATGGGGCGCAAGATTGGTTTCAGGCTTGAAATTCCAGGTACCTCAGTATGGAAAGCAAGAAGACGGTCATCGTAACTGGCGCCTCAAAGGGCATTGGAGCGGCTATTGTCCAGGCTTTTATTGATCGGGACTACAACATAGTTGCAACATCACGTAGCGTTTCCGAGGCCGGCTTCTCATCATCACCGAGTCTCGTATTGCTCGACGGTGACATCAGTCAGGCAACGACAGCCGAAAAGGTCGCGCGGGCCGCGGTAGAGAACTTCGGCTCCATCGATCACGTTGTCAATAATGCAGGCATCTTCTCGGCGAAACCTTTTACGGAGTACACCGCGGAAGAGTTTCGCCGCTTCATGGCAGTCAACCTGGAAGGGTTCGTCCTGGTGACACAGCTTGCAGTCAGGCAGATGCTGTCGCAGGGAAACGGAGGCAGCGTGACAAGCATCACAGCGGCCTTGGCCGATAACCCCATCGCGGGCATTCCGGCATCGATCCCGATGATGACCAAGGGTGGACTGAACGCAATTACCCTAAGCCTTGCGAGTGAATATGCGAAGGACCATATCCGCTTCAATGCGGTCGCGCCGGGTGTAGTAGAGACGCCTCTCCATAAGGAGACACCGACGGATCTTCTGAAAACCCGAACTCCTATGGGCACGATCTCAAGCTCGAAGGACATCGCCAATGCCGTCATTTATCTGACTGAGGCCAATCATATTACTGGAGAGGTGCTGCACGTGGACGATGGTGCGCACGTAGGACGATGGTAGCCGGCAAGCGGTCGCAGTCGGACGGTGCAGAACACCGACTACGGGACCTTGGCATTCAACTCCCAACACCCTCGACGCCGTTTGGCACGTATGCTGAGACGGTGCAGACTGGCAATCTGCTTTTCTTTAGCGGAATGCTCCCGGTTGTTGACCACAAGCCGAAGTACGTTGGCCGACTGGGGAAAGAACTCGATGTCGAGGCTGACCGCGCTGCAACCTATATCGCGGCCTTAAACGTCCTTGCTTCGGCGAAAGAGCATCTGGGCTCACTTGATAGAGTGACTCGCGTCGTTCGATCCTGGCGAGCCGGAACGGTACCGCAAAGATGTGCCGAATGCAGACATTCACATACTTGATGCCGGTCACTTTGCACTTGATACCAAGGCTTACGAGATTGTCGCGCTGGTACGTGAGTTCATGAAGACACAAAAGTAAACACTGTAATCTTTACCTTCGCCTATAAATGTTTTCGCTGTATTGATCTAGTCTTAGCAACGGCTCGGCATATCTCATTGAGCGCGCTGGCACCATCCTTCGTCGCGGTTATCGGTACGGTTGGTTGGGGAATCCAGGAGTCAAAACCGGATGTTGACATCTGATCACTTCCGTTGTTGAGTGGCCTTTTCACTCGCCGAAGATCGGAAGATTCGATCAAGGAAGCACCTCCCATGCTTTTTGAGCCCGCATCGGCTCAACTCATGGCAGAGAACAACAAGAACTGTCGGCGCATACCGCTTCACCGGTGTCCATAATCCGTGAAGACATAATCTTTATTCTTCACGCTTGTGTGGCACGTAAACCCGCAATTGGCGTCATCGCCTTGCGGCGGCTTGTCCGTTAAGTTTGCGAGCCTGAACTTACCGGATGAAGCTTCATATTCGAAGGCACCGTAGCCCCATCCGCCGCTGTCCGCAAATCTCCTGGAGTCCTTCAGCATGAAGTCAACGTCATGCTGAGGACCTGGAACCGTCGGCGCGCCGGGTTCACTAGCATCTACTTTCGCGTTCCAATGGATTTTCGCCATCTTGGCGCCGTCCGGAAAGGGCTTGCCATTACCGGGAATGCCCGTTTTATAGGCATCGATCATCACAGGATTCCCAAGGATTGCCGCAAGCTTATCTCCATTATGGCTAAGGGAAATCAGCGACCAGCCTTCATAGCCTTTGAACTCTGAGAACGCAAGGCCATTCGGTATTTTCAGGGCGTACTTATCCTGTGTGGAGATGGCGGCTTGTGTTTGTGATGGGGCTGCAGTGGAGGCGGATGCAGTGCCTGCTCGAGAAAGATTATGGATATAACGTGCGAGCTTCCAGGTATCGTCTTCGGAGATGTTCGACTTCCAGGCAGGCATGCCTGTGTGGCTCACTCCGTTCTGTATGATCCAAAACAGCTCCGCGTCGTTCCAGTGCTGTACGTGGGGCGAATTCAGGTCCATGGCAGGCGGCGACATGTTGCGTCCCACGGTGGTGTCTCCGTTCGCTTCCGCGCCGTGACATTGGGCGCAGGCCCCAAGAAACACTTCCCGGCCCTGGCTCACCACCTCATCCGTCTCAGGCAGCGGGTTCTTCATCTTCCCCGCCGCCAATGGAATGGTGACATCTTTCGCCACGTTGGCAAGGCTGGTTTCTCCCCGGGAAGGCTGTTTATTCGCCGAGCAACCTTGCAGGAACGTGCCTAGCATCGCACCGGTCACGCCAAGCATCAGCTTGTGTCTTAGCACCCTATCGCGGTCACCTCTGCGCGACCCACGAATCCGCGGCGGGTCCACAACATTGCTCATGAGTTCAGGCATCGAATGTTCTCCTTTATCAAGAAAGCTTCTAGGCCCGGTACAGCGTGCGTTTCCCTTTTAAATTTTTGATATTCCTGGAACTGGAGTACAGAGGGTGTCCTACTTCTCCCGTCAAGATGCTAACGTGGAGTGGTCTATTTTTACTAGCTATGAGACGAGCTTGAGTCCCGTCACTCCTGCCAGAATGAGAACGATGCAGAACATTCTCATCGGCGCAGCAGACTCGCCCAGCACTGCGATTCCAAGAATCGCAGTGCCTGCCGCGCCTATACCGGTCCAGACCGCGTAGGCCGTTCCCACCGGTAGTGTGCGGAGTGAGATAGAAAGAAGTATGACGCTCGCCAGGCCGGTTGCGACCGTAAACAATGCCGGTATCAACCGCGTAAATCCTTCAGACTGCTTCATCCCGAAGGCGAAGGCGATCTCGACGATACCGGCCATACAAAGTAGTGTCCATGCCATGGGGATTGTTCCATTCGTTAGGTTGCCAGGCGTTATGGTTGCCGAAGTTTCGGTGGAGAGCAATTGTCGATTGATGAAGCCGCGGCGCCTTGAGCAAATGACATCACATCGTGCGAGCCTTATACGTCTCCGGAGTAGCCCGAACATAGGCATTGCTCTCTTCGGAACGGGATCGACGTGACAGCAGTCCATCCACGCTGAGCGGAAAGATCTCACAATTTGCGAGGAGGAAGGAGCCTCCGATTCCAGTTAGCACAGCGTAATTCAAGACCGACTTAGGTCCTAACGCGATCGTCATTGCTGTCGCAAAGACGATAAGGAGAAGGCCACTTAACCGCGCGGCGATGCGTGTGTGCCAGCCAACAAGGACAAGAAGGCCGATGAGAATTTCAGCGCCAGTTGCGGCAGTTCCCAGCACCGGAATCGTCGCTGCCGGCCAATACCAATTAAGGCTGTGCGTGTAATCCAGAAATCGTGAATAACTTCCCCACTCGACATTCGGTTGACCAAAGGAACCCCACATACCGAACCTGTCTGCCACGGCTGAAAGGAAACCCAACCCAAGGCCAAGCCGCAAAACCAGAGAGCTGTAGCTGCCATTTCTGATAAACATTTTGATACTCCTTGTTTGTCTCAATTTGAAAAGTCGTTTGAATCCGTATC
>Ga0310811_10013119_pt1 | contig 10784 bp, 4 predicted proteins | sample YCmetagenome_FD_207642 | JGI IMG/M metagenome (GOLD analysis project Ga0310811, IMG submission 207642) | Soil microbial communities from experimental microcosm in Duke University, North Carolina, United States - YC | ecosystem: Engineered > Artificial ecosystem > Soil microcosm > Unclassified ...
TTGTCGGCGTCGAGGCACATGGTGGTGCCGCCTACGGTGAGGGTGAGTTGTCCGGTGGAGGTGTGGGTCCAGTGCTGGTTGGCCTGGCCGTTGCAGTCCCAGATCTGCTGCTGGGTGCCTGCGGTGGTGGTGGAGTTGGGGTCGTCCAGGCACTTGCCCGCACCCACCGCATGCAACGCACCCGAAGTGCCTCCGGTGCTCGAGCCGCCGAACGAGTATCCGGCCGCGGCGATGCTGGCCTGCACGGCGTTCTCGGTCGCGTCGGAGGGGTAGCCGGCGGTGACGGCGCCTTCGAAGAACTCGCCGACGCCGCTGTTGCTGTTGTCACCGCCCGTCCCGAGCAGGATCGAGGAGTCGACGCGCATGGGGGAGTAGCCGTTGGGCAACGCGCCGGACCAGCCGGTGCTCAGCCCGCCGCTGGCGGCGTTGGCGTATTTGAGCGTGAAGTTGCTGGTGCCGTTGTTCTTCTCCATGGCCGTGACGAACGGGAAGTTGACGCCCTTGTAGCTCGAGGTGTTCGGACCGGTGTTCGAGCTGTACATCCCGTTCTCGAGGTCCGCCTCGACCCACGGGCCGCTGCCGCTGCACCCGCCGAACCAGCAGGCGGTGCCCCACTCGATCGCGTTCATCGTCGCGTTGCCGGTGTCGGTGTGGGAGTTCTCGCCGCTGCCGTAGTCGAAGCAACAGTACTGGTCCACGTAGTTCGAGGAGGTGACCATGTACACGCCTTCGGGCGCGGAGCCGGTCGGCACGTTCTTGGCGTTGTCGATCCGGTAACCCACACCCTGGCTGACCTTGACGCCGTACGCGGGCGAGCCGCCGATCGTCAGCGGCAGTGCCATCGCGTTCGCGCCGACGTCCGCGCCGTTGGCGCCGGGGCCCTTCCAGTAGCCGCCCCAGGAGATCGGCAGATCATTGTGATTCGAGGTCTGATCGTAGATCTTGGTGATCGTGCAGGTGGTTCCGGCGCAGAAGGAGCTCTGCGGCGCCGCGTTGGCCACGCCGCCCGCCGCGGTGACGCCGATGTTGAGGTAACTGCCGTCCGAGGCACGCTGGATCTGGTACAGCGGCCCGTTGTAGGCCGCGAACAGGGCGCGCGTCGTGCTGTGCGCGGTCTCGCAGGGGGTGCCGCCGCCGGCGTAGATGTCGCAGGGCAGTGCTGTCACCGCAGCGGCGGTCGCGTCGGCCGTCGTAGTGGCGTCGGCCGTGGTGGTGACGGCCGAGACAGGTAAGGCGATCGCCGCCGCGAGCAGGCTCGCGGCGAGCAGACGCGAGCGCCGCCTGATCGTGGGGATCCAGGACATGAAGCCTCCGTCTTCGCAGGTATGTCGCGGAAAAGGGAACGTCGATCGGCACGAGGTGGACTCGTATCAGACTCATCCGTTACGCGGTCGCCGAAACAGCGCGGTCAAGCGCAGATCCGATGCGGAAGCCGCTGATGAGCGGGGTGAGCGACCGATCCGTTGCGGGCCGAGACCCAGCGTGCGCCGATGCCGGACTGCCGGGATCCGGGTGTCGACGCCGCAGGAGAAAACGTGTATTCGTGATCGAACCGATTCTGTGGTCCGGTCTGTGCGGATAGTACGGCTGAGTGGTCAGGCGGTCAATCTCCGTCGCGTGGGACCCGGCCGCAGCATGTGAGGCACGCGAGCACAGGAGCTCGCTCGAGAGCTCGCACAGCGGTTCAGGGCTCGAATCGATTCGGGCATGATGGCTCGGCCCGGCCTCGGCGCGGGTTGGTTCAGGCCGCCGGCGCTGAAAGTTTCAGTCAGTCCGACTCATCATGCCGAGCCCGCCCCACTTCCCGCGGCCGGAAGCGATCGGCGTGCCGCGTGCTCAATTCCCAAGCGTTCCAACGACTTCGAACAGGCGAAGCTACCGGGTCCGAACATCTTGACACATCCCGTGACCGATAGTTTCCTACTCATCACGGCTTGGCCGCCGCCGGATGCCGGGCCGCGGCGAAGAGCCATACATATTCCGACATGCCCGCGGCCTGTTCCCACCCGGCCGCGCGGAGCCTCGCCCGATCCTCCCCTGAGAAGGGCCCTGACATGACGTCTTTCCTACCCGCCCGGGTCGGCCGCGGCATCACGGCACGAGCAGCGTTGATCGCCGCGCTGGCCTTCGCCGGCGCCGCCGCTCTGCCGCCGCTCGCGCACGCCGCCTCGACCACGACCCTCTACGCCTCCCCCGCCGGAAGCGGGACCGTGTGCTCCTCCGCGGCGCCCTGTTCCCTCACCCAGGCGAGATCCTCCGTCGAGGCGATCGACGGGAATATGGCCGGCGACATCGTCGTCCAGCTCGCCGGCGGCGTCTACCGCCTTTCCGCGCCGCTCGCCTTGGGTGCCGCGGACTCGGGCAGCAACGGCTACACGGTCACCTGGCAGGGGGCCTCCGGCGCGACACCCGTGCTCTCCGGAGGCCGGCAGGTGACCGGCTGGACCCTGCACGATGCGACGAACAACGTCTACAGCGCATCCGTGCCCGTCGGCACGGACTCCCGGCAGCTCTACGTCGACGGAGCGCTCGCCTCCCGCGCGGCGATCCCCATCAACCGCAGCGACGTCTCCATGACCACGAGCGGGATGACGATCCAAAACTCCGCACTCGGCTACCTGGCCTCGCTCCCGGAGCAGAACCGGATCGAGCTGGAGAGTCAGAACTCGTTCACCGACCGGTACGCGCCGGTGCAGTCGATCAGCGGCGCCACGATCACGATGCAGCAGCCCTCCTGGGACAACAACAACTGGGGCTACGACACCCTGGCGAGCCCGTTCGCCGGCGGCCAGCTGTACCTGGAGAACTCCTACTCGTTCCTGAAGAGCGCCGCGCAGTGGTACCTCGATCCGCAGGCCGGGCAGCTGTACTACAGGGCGCCCGCCGGCTGGAACCCGTCCGCCCACGACGTCGAACTGCCCAAGCTGACCTCGCTCGTGCAGATCTCCGGCAGCTACAGCAGTCCGGCGCACGACATCTCCTTCCACGGCATCGCCTTCGAGCACACGACGTGGCTGACGCCCGGCAGCGATATCGGCTATGCCGACCAGCAGTCCGGCACCTTCCTCGCCCAGTCCTATCAGCAGCCCTCTGACTTCCTCGGCTCCTGCCGGTCCGGGTGCCGGCAGTTCGAGGCCACCCGCAACACCTGGAACGAGGCACCCGCCGCGGTGCAGGTCTCGGCCGCGGCGAACATCACCTTCATCGGCGACACCTTCACCCACCTCGGCGAGATCGGCCTCGGAATCGGCCAGGACGCCGACGCGGTCGCCTCCGGCACCGGTCTGGGCGCCTCCGGCATCACCGCCGACCACGACATCTTCACCGACGACTCCGGGGCCGGCATCGTGGTCGGCGGCGTGGAGCCCGACGCCCACCATCCGTCGAACACTGCGATGACCGACCAGAACATCACCTTGACGAACAACCTCGTCAGCGGGGTGGCCGAGGACTACAAGGACATGGCCGGCATCCTGTCCACCTACGTCACCCACGCCGACATCGAGCACAACGAGGTGACGAACCTGCCCTACGACGGCATCGACGTCGGCTGGGGCTGGGGTATCAACGATCCCGGCGGCAGCCAGGACTACGTCAACCGCGGCACCTACGGCTACCAGCAGATCTACACCACGCCTACCACGCTCAAGAACACCGTCGTGTCCTACAACCTGGTGCACGGCACCAAGAAGCTCTTCCACGACGGCGGCAGTATCTACAACCTCTCGGCGAACCCGGGCGCAGTGATCGACGACAACTACATCTACGACAATCAACACACTGTCGGCCTCTATCTCGACGAGGGCTCGCGGTATGTGACGCTCAGCGCCAATGTCGTGCAGGACGCCGGTGTGTGGGCCTTCACCAACGCCAACGCGAACAACCACACCGACGGCAACACGTTCTCCGGCAACTGGTACAACGGCGGCGCCACCCAGGTCGCCACCGGATCGCCGCACAACAATGTGCTGAGCAACAACGTCCAGGTCGGCGGGACCAGCTGGCCGTCCGGCGCGCAGCAGGTCATCTCGCAGGCGGGGATCGGCGGTGGCGGCACGGCCACGGGCGGCGGCACAAGCGGTGCGTTGCACGCGGTGGGCGCGGGCAAGTGCCTGGACGACCCGAACTCCACGCCCACGGCGGGAACCCAGCAGGAGATCTGGGACTGCAACGGCCAGGCCAACCAGACCTGGTCCCATACCGCAGCCGGGGCTTTGGCTCTCACCGTCGGCGGCTCGACCCTCTGCCTGGACGCCGACGGCAACGGCACCGCCAACGGCACCGAGGCCATCATCTGGACCTGCAACGGCCAGGCCAACCAGCAGTGGACCCTCAACCCCAACGGCACCATCACGGGTGTCCAATCAGGCCTCTGCCTTGATGTGACCGGGGCGTCGACCGCCGACGGAGCCCTCATCGAACTCTGGTCCTGCAACGGCGGGTCCAACCAGCAGTGGACTCTGAGCTGACGCGCCCGAACGGAACATTCCGAACGGAACATCCCGGAAGGAACGGCTCGAAAAGGAACGACCGGAAAGGAACAGCATCACCATGACGAGACTCAAGCGGATCCTCAGGCGCCTGCGCGCGCCCGGCGTGGCGCTGGCCGGCCTCGCGCTGGCCGCGAGCGGCGTCGTCGCCGCGGTCGCCGCGCCCGCCCGGGCCGCCACCTCGATCACCGTCAACGGCGCGTCCGGCGGCCGCACCTTCGACGGCGTCGGCGCGATCAGCGGCGGGGGCGGCAACAGCAGACTCCTGACCGACTATCCGGAGCCCGAACGCAGCCAGATCCTGGACTACCTGTTCAAACCCGACTTCGGCGCCTCCGCGCAGATCCTGAAGATCGAGATCGGCGGCGACACCAACTCCACGTCCGGCGCCGAGCCGAGCGTCGAGCACGTGCGCGGCACCGTCGACTGCAACGTCGGCTACGAGTTCTGGCTCGCCGCACAGGCCAAGGCGCGCAATCCGAACATCAAGCTCTACGCGCTCGCCTGGGGCGCGCCGGGCTGGATCGGCAACGGGAGCTTCTGGTCCACCGACATGATCAACTATCTGGTGTCCTGGCTCGGCTGCGCTAAGTCCCACGGACTGACGATCGACTATCTGGGCGGCTGGAACGAACGCGGGTACAACGTCTCCTGGTACGAGCAGCTTCGCAGCACTCTGAACGCCGACGGGTACTCCGCCGTCACGATCGTCGGCGCGGACTCGGACTGGACGATCGCGAACGACGTCGACGGCAACTCGAGCTTCGCCGCCGCCGTCGGCATCATCGGCGCGCACTATCCCTGCGGCTACCGCTCATCACAGTCCTCTTGCACGGTGCCGTCGGCCGCCACATCCTCCGGCAAGCAGTTGTGGGCCAGCGAGAACGGCTCGGACGACTACAACTCCGGCGCGCAGGCGATGGCGCGCGGCATCAACCGCGGCTACATCGACGGCGGAATGACCGCGTACATCAACTGGCCGATCGTCGCCGCGATCACCCCGAACCTGCCTTACCCCACAATGGGTCTCGCACTGGCACCGCAGCCGTGGTCCGGCTACTACTCGATCGGCAAGAACGCCTGGGTGATGGCCCAGACCACGCAGTTCACCGCGCCCGGCTGGCAGTACCTCAACTCCTCCAGCGGCTACATCAACGGCAACCGGAGCAACGGCAGCTACGTATCGCTGAAGTCTACGGACCACGCCGACTACTCGACCGTCATCGAGACCATGGACGCCACCAGCGCCCAGACACTGAATTTCAACGTCACCGGCGGCCTGTCCACCGGCCAGGTGCACGTCTGGGCGACCAACGTGAATTCGGCCAACACGGCAGACTACTTCGTGCACACCGCTGACATCACTCCCTCCAACGGCGCTTTCAGCCTGACCGTCCAGCCCGGATACGTCTACACCGTGACCACCACGACCGGGCAGGGAAAGGGCGCTGCGACCGGCCCCGGACAGAGCACGCTGAGCCTGCCGTACAGCGACTCGTTCGACGGCTACTCCTCGGGCAGCGAAGCCAAGTACCTGATGGACTGGCAGGGCGCCTTCGAGACCGTCGCGTGCGGCGGCGGCCGCTCGGGAGAGTGCGTGCGCCAGATGAGCGCGCAGACTCCCATCACCTGGGACACGCTCTCCGACCCGCACGCGCTGCTGGGCGATCTGAGCTGGACCAACTACACGGTCAGCTCGGACGTGATGCTCGAAGAGTCCGGATACGCCGAATTGATCGGGCGGGCGAACACGCAGTCGTATACGGGAGCCGCCGGGCTGAACGCCTACCACCTGCGGGTGAGCAACACCGGTGCGTGGTCGATCCTGAACACGAACACGAGCGGCACCGTGACGACCGTCGCGAGCGGGACCGTCGGGTCCCTCGGCACCGGCAAGTGGCACACGCTGGCTCTGACGTTCTCCGGCAGCACCATCACCGCGGCCGTCGACGGCAAGACGGTCGGTTCGGCCAACGACTACACCTGGGGATCCGGCCAGGTCGGCTACGCCACCAGTCAGGGTGAGACCGCGCAGTTCGACAACCTCTCGATCACCCCGGGCAGCGGCGGAACCGGCGGCGGCACCAGCACGCTCGTCGGTGTGGGCTCCGGCCGGTGCGTCGACGTCCCCGGCGCCAGCCAGACGTCCGGCACCCAGGTGGAGCTCTGGGACTGCAACGGCGGCACGAACCAGCAGTGGACGTACACGTCGGCCGGCGAGCTGCGGGTCTACGGCGGCGACTGCCTGGACGCGGCCGCGAACGGCACCGGGGCCGGCACCAAGGTCGACATCTGGCCCTGCAACGGAGGCGGCAACCAGAAGTGGACGTTCAACGCCAACGGCACGATCACCGGCGTCCAGTCGGGCCTGTGCCTGGACGCCACCGGCGCCGGAACCGCGAACGGCACGCTGCTCGAGCTGTGGACGTGCAACGGCGGCGTCAACCAGCAATGGAACCGCGGCCAGTGAGCCGTCATCGCCCGATCTGATGCGAACTCAATCCTCGGCATCGTCGTCCGCGGGAGCACCGGCGCCGGCTCGACAGGCGCTGGTGCTCCCGCGCACGACCAGCCGGGTCTGCAGCTCGACGCGCGGGACCTGGAGTCGTTCGCCGGCGATCAGACGCAGCAGCGTGCGGGCGGCGAGCTCGGCCATCTCGCGCACGGGTTGGCGGACGGTGGTCAGACCGGGGCTGAGCCAGCGCGCTTCGGGAAGGTCGTCGAACCCGACGACGCTCAGGTCGCGCGGGATCCGCAGCCCCCGTTCCGCGGCCGCGTCGAAGACGCCGAGCGCCATCCGGTCGGAACAGGCGAAGACCGCGGTCGGCCGGTCCGGATGGTCGAGCAGCACCCGTGCCGCCTCGGCCGCCTCGGTGCGGCGCCAGTCGCCGTAGCCCACCGGGAGCGTGTCGCTCGCCAGCCCGCGGGAGGCGAGCGCCGAGCGGAATCCGTCGACACGGGCCTGGCTGTACTGGTGGCGCGGGGTGCCCGCGACGACGGCGAACCGCTCGTGCCCCAGAGCGATCAGATGCTCCGCGGCCTGCCGGCCGCCGGTCCAGTGGCTGGCGCCCACCGTCGGGATCGCACCGGAGATCGGCTGGTACGGGTCGAGGGCGACGAGCTCGATGCCGGCCGCAGTCAACCGGCGGTACTCGGCCGTCGTCGGTGCGACGAGGGCGACCACCGCGCCCTTGCTGCCCCGGTCGATCAAGCGCTGGACCCAGTCGCGCTCCTCGGGCGCGCCCTCCCGGGCGAGCACGACGACCACGTCGAGGCCGGTCTCGGACGCCGCGCCCTCGATCCCGGAGAGCATGACGTTCGCCCAGGTTCCCTCCACGGCCGACACGACGAGGTCGAGCAGGGCGTTCGGAGCCGCGATCTTCACCGGGGCGACCGGGGTGTAGCCGGCCAGCCGGAGTTGCGCGGCGACGGACTCGCGCACCGACGGCGAGACGTCGCTACGGCCGTTGAGCACCTTGGATACGACCGGCACCGGCACGCCGGCGGCCCGGGCGATCTGGGTGAGCGTCGGTGATCCCGGCGGTCTGCGCCACGAGCGCTGCGTCATGCGCCCGAGTATGCGTGGGACCAGGTTGTTGCGCAACCTCCATGGTCCTGGACCCGAGGTTGCGCAAGGAGGCATCGCGGTTCTTCCGTGTCGCGGCGTGCGCAGGGGGCGTGGCCCCGCACCGGCTCGGTGCGGGGCCACACGGAAGCATCTTCAGCGCTGTAGCGGTTCTAGGAGGTGCTACAGGAGACCGATGGCCAGGTCCACTGGCCGTTGGGGGATATGGTCACGCCGAAGCTGTTGCCGCTGCCGTTGGGTTTGGCGACCATCACGTACTGGCTCGGCCAGGTGGCGCTCACGTTCCAGGTCGAATAGACGACCGCGGGGGAGACGAGGTTCATCGTCACGGTCCAGTTGCTGGAGCCGGTGACCGAGACGTTGAGGTTGTACCAGTTGCTCCCCTGCGACCCGGCGGACAGGGTCGCCGTGCAGCCGCTGCTGCCGCCACCCCCTCCGCCGCCACCGCCGCCACCGCTTCCGGTGTTCACGGTCACGCTGTCGTTTCCGCTTCCTCCGCCCCAGGCCTCGGTTGCGAGGATCTGATAGTTCATCGTGCCGAGCTGCATGCCGTGGCTGGCCCAGGCGTTGATGAAGTTCTGGGTGGTGATGGTCCCGCTGCTGGTGGGGGAGGTGCGGATGGCCAGATACTGCTCGAAGGTCGCGGTGCCCTGGATCGAGGGCTGGTTGACCTGCTGGTGCTCGTAGATGTTGTACGTGCCGCCGTCGCTGGTCATCTGGCCCATGTAGGTGCCGGCCGTGTTCGGGGATCCCGAGTAGTTCTCTTCCACGTAGTACTCGACCAGGGGGTTGGTCGACCAGCCGTAGAGTGAGATCAGCGTCGTGCCGCCGGACGCGTTGAGGCTGCTGGAGAAGCTGACGGTGTGGTTGCTCCCCGGGTTCCAGCCGACGCCGTCGACGAAGTCGCCGACGCCGCTCCACGAGGTGGAGTAGCTGGTGCCCGAGTTCAGGGTCATGCAGGCGGAACCCTGGCCGCTGGTCCACATCTGGTAGTAGGAGCCGCCGGTGTTGCCGGTCTGGCTCGAACAGATGGTCGTCGCGGCGCTGGCGGAGCCGGTCGGCACCACGACGGCGAGGAGCAGGGCGCAGACGGCGCCGAGGAGCAGCCGGACCCGGCTGCTGCCTGCACGGGGCAGGCGTGGGTAGACATGCACGAGCATAAGCCTCCTGTCTATCAGATCGGAAGGCCGCCATGCGGGCGACTGGAGGGCGAGGCCGATGGGACCTCAACGGCAGTGTTGAATGGGGGGATGCGCCTGTCAATTCTTTTCGGAAAAGTTTCGAGAACTGATTGCCTCTCAGACCTCGAAGATGCGGACCCGTTGTTGTCGATGTGGTTGATGGTTCGTGAGTGTTGCTTGGGATGCAGCTGCGACGGTTCTCAGTGATGAATCGGCCGCACGAGGGCCGAATTCAGCCCGAATCTTTCGGTGATCTCTACGTCCATGCCGAGTCTTGTAAGTTTCATGATTCCCTCCTCGTGCCGCTTCCCGGCGCACGCGCCGGAGAGCGTTTCGACCTGCGCCTCCGGCAGCCTCGCCGCGCCGGGGCCGGTGCGCCGACACGCTCGGCCCTTGAGCCGGGCACGGAGCCTTGGCACCGTCCCGAACGGCGCGGTGCACGCGGGAATCCGCGGACCGCGCGGCCGCACCGGTCCGGCTTCGGCCGTCTTTCGAAGGGATGACCACACATGGCTCGAGGATTTCTCCGGGCGCGGGCGCTCGCGGCGGCCCTGGCGCTCGCTTTCGCGACCGCGGTGTCCGCCGTCGCCGTGCCGGCCGCACAGGCGGATACCACCACGTGCTCCGGCACCGGAACGATCGCGGCCGGCGACTACCAGATCCAGGCCAACGAGTGGAACTCCTCCGCCGCGCAGTGCATCACGTACACGAGCGGCACCGCCTGGAACGTGTCGACCGCGAACTTCAACCTGAGCGGCGGCGCGCCGGCCACCTATCCCTCCATATACAAGGGCTGCCACTGGGGGCTGTGCACCGCGAACAGCGGCCTGCCGATCCGGATGAGCGATCTCGGCAGCGCCGTCTCGTCGTGGAGCACCACGCAGCCCTCGTCCGGCGCGTACGACGTCGCCTACGACATCTGGTTCAACTCCACTCCCACCACCACGGGCCAGCCGGACGGCACCGAGGTGATGATCTGGATCAACAGCCGCGGGGGAGTGCAGCCGTTCGGCTCGCAGACCGGGACCGCGAGTATCGGCGGCAGGAACTGGGCCGTGTGGACCGGACAGCAGACCTCGTGGAAGATCATCTCCTACGTGCTGAACCCGGGTGCGACCTCCGTCGGCAACCTCGATCTCAAGGCCCTGTTCGGGGACGCGGTCGCGCGCGGCTCGATCAATCCGTCGAGCTATCTCATCGACGTCGAGGCGGGTTTCGAGATCTGGCAGGGCGGCCAAGGCCTGGGCACCGACAGCTTCTCGGTCACGGCCACGGCCGGCTCCGGTGGCGGCGGCGACACCACCGCGCCCTCGACGCCGACTAACCTCGCCGTCACCGGCGTGACCGGATCGTCGGCCTCGCTGGCCTGGTCGCCGTCCACCGACAACGTCGGCGTGGCTGGATACCGCGTGTACCGCAACGGTTCCCAGATCGGTACGAGCACCGGGACCACGTTCACCGACACGGGCCTTTCGGCCTCGACGCGGTACACCTACACGGTCGCCGCGTACGACGCGGCAGGCAATG
>Ga0310811_10013120_pt1 | contig 10784 bp, 11 predicted proteins | sample YCmetagenome_FD_207642 | JGI IMG/M metagenome (GOLD analysis project Ga0310811, IMG submission 207642) | Soil microbial communities from experimental microcosm in Duke University, North Carolina, United States - YC | ecosystem: Engineered > Artificial ecosystem > Soil microcosm > Unclassified ...
CGCCGATCGGCAAGGGCCAGCGTGGTCTGATCGTCTCCCCGCCGAAGGCGGGCAAGACGATGGTGCTGCAGACGATCGCCAACGCGATCATGCACAACAACCCCGAGTGCCACCTGATGGTCGTCCTGGTCGACGAGCGTCCGGAAGAGGTCACCGACATGCAGCGGTCGGTCAAGGGCGAGGTCATCCACTCGACCTTCGACCGTCCGGCCGAGGACCACACCACCGTCGCCGAGCTCGCCATCGAGCGCGCCAAGCGTCTGGTGGAGCTCGGTCACGACGTGGTCGTCCTGCTCGACTCGATCACCCGCCTGGGCCGCGCCTACAACCTCGCGGCGCCCGCGAGCGGCCGAATCCTGTCCGGTGGTGTCGACTCCACGGCGCTCTACCCGCCGAAGCGCTTCTTCGGCGCCGCCCGCAACATCGAGAACGGCGGCTCGCTGACGATCCTCGCCACGGCCCTGGTCGAGACCGGGTCCAAGATGGACGAGGTCATCTTCGAGGAGTTCAAGGGCACCGGCAACATGGAGCTCAAGCTCAACCGGTCCCTCGCCGACAAGCGGATCTTCCCCGCGGTGGACGTCGACGCGTCCAGCACCCGTAAGGAAGAGATCCTCATGGGCAGGGACGAGCTGGCGATCGTCTGGAAGCTGCGGCGCGTGCTGCACGCCCTGGACATGCAGCAGGCTCTGGAACTCCTTCTCGAGAAGATGAAGGAGACCAAGTCGAACGCCGAGTTCCTGCTCCAGGTCCAGAAGACCACGGTCAGCAACGACCGCGACTAGTTCACACATGATCGACGCCCTGGGCGGCCCGCCGCCCGGGGCGTCGTCACGTACGGCGTGCGAGGAATAGCCGATGGCCTGGGAAGGTTGCAGGATCTGGCACACTGGAACCCGAACCGCAGCGGTACCGGTTCCCGCCGCGCGCATATTGAGTGTGCCGATGCGCGCAAGCCGTCCAGGCAAAGCGACCCGGCGACCGCACTGAGCGTTAGGAAACAGACATGAAGCCCGACATCCACCCGGAGTACGTGGTCACCACCGTGACCTGCGCCTGCGGGAGCTCCTTCACCACGCGCAGCACCGCGACGAGCGGCGTGATCCACGCTGACGTCTGCTCGGCCTGCCACCCGTTCTACACGGGCAAGCAGAAGATCCTCGACACCGGTGGCCGGGTGGCGCGCTTCGAGGCGCGCTTCGGGAAGAAGGCCCAGAGCAAGTAGCTCTTTCAGGACGCCGGTTCGGGCGCGCTCGGTCGATCAAGAGCGCGCCGGAGCCGGCGTCCTTGGCGATTACGGGCGAATTCCTGAGTTGAAGGAGTGTGCGGTGAACCTCGATGAGATCATCAGTGAGTACGCGGATCTGGAGCAGCGGCTCGCCGATCCCGCCGTGCACGCCGACCAGGCGAAGGCCAGGACCTACGGGAAGCGCTACGCGGTGCTGACGCCCATCGTCGGGACCTACCGCGAGCTGGAAAGCGTCCGGGAGGACCTGTCCGCGGCCCGGGAACTGGCGGCGGAGGATCAGGCCTTCGCGGAGGAGGCGGCCGAGCTCGAGAGCCGCATCCCGGCTCTGGAGGAGAGGCTGACGCACCTGCTCGTCCCGCGTGACCCCAACGATGACAAGGACATCATCATGGAGATCAAGGCGGGTGAGGGCGGGCAGGAGTCCGCGCTGTTCGCCGGGGACCTCCTGCGGATGTACCTGAGGTTCGCGGAACGGGTCGGATACAAGACCGAGGTCATCGACGCGCAGCACTCCGATCTGGGCGGCTACAAAGACGTCACGGTCGCGATCAAGGGCAAGGAGGGCGTCTGGTCCCGGCTCAAGTTCGAGGGCGGCGTCCATCGTGTCCAGCGGGTGCCGGTGACCGAGTCGCAGGGCCGCATCCACACGTCGGCGGCCGGGGTGCTCGTCTACCCCGAGGCCGAGGACGTCGACGTCCAGATCGATGCGAACGACCTGCGCATCGACGTCTTCAGGTCCAGCGGTCCCGGCGGTCAGAGCGTCAACACGACCGACTCTGCTGTCCGGATCACCCATCTCCCGACCGGCGTGGTCGTCTCCTGCCAGAACGAGAAGAGCCAGCTCCAGAACAAGGAGTCGGCGCTGCGCATCCTGCGCGCGCGGCTGCTCGCGATCGCCCAGGAGGAGGCCGAGGCCGCCGCCATGGCGGAGCGCAAGTCGCAGGTGCGCACGGTCGACCGTTCCGAGCGGATCAGGACCTACAACTATCCGGAGAACCGCATCTCCGATCATCGAGTGGGCTTCAAGGCGTACAACCTCGACCAAGTCCTGGACGGCGATCTCGATGCGGTGATACAGGCATTGCTGGACGCCGAACTGTCGGAGAAGCTCGCTGCTCATTCGTCGTAGAGGCGTCTGGTTCCCAGACCGCCCCTGAGCCCATGCCGTAAGAGACCATGACCTTCCTGTTCGACGAGATCGCCCACGCCACCGCCCGGCTCGCTGAGGCGGGCGTTCCGTCACCGCGCACGGACGCCGAGGAAATTGCGGCTTTTGTCCATGGTGTGTCGCGAGGAACGCTGCACATGGTCAAGGACGCCGACTTCGACGCACTCTTCTGGGAGGGCATCGCCCGCAGGGAGGCCCGCGAGCCGCTCCAGCACATCACCGGCCGTGCCTACTTCCGGTACCTGTCGCTCGAGGTCGGTCCCGGGGTCTTCGTGCCCCGGCCGGAGACCGAGGTCGTGGCGGGCTGGGCCATCGACCGCCTGCGGGAGATGGACGTGACCTCGCCGGTCGTCGTGGACCTCGGCACCGGCTCGGGGGCGATCGCGTTGTCCATAGCCCAGGAGGTCGCGCTCGCGCAGGTGCACGCCGTCGAGATCGACCCCGTGGCGTACGGCTGGGCCAAGCGGAACATCCTCGAGCACGGCCAGGGCCGGACCTCGCTCCACCCGGAGGACCTCGCCGACTGCCTGCCGGAACTCAACGGGCGCGTCGACCTGGTGATCTCCAACCCGCCGTACATTCCGCCGGGCGCGATCCCGCGTGATCCCGAAGTGCGTGACTACGACCCGTCCCGCGCCCTCTACGGCTCGGGAGACGACGGCCTCGACGAGGTCAGGGCCGTGGAGCGGACGGCCAGGCGGCTCCTGCGGCCCGGCGGAATCGTCGCGGTCGAGCACGCGGACGAGCAGGGGAACTCGGTGTACTGGCTGTTCCCCGAGGAGAAGGGCTGGCGCGACGTGCGGCTCCGCCAGGACCTGACCGGCCGCGACCGCTTCGTCACCGCCCGCCTGAACCAGGACTGACCTTCCCTGACCACGGGGAACGGGCCTACCGGCTCGCTAACGCATGGTCGCGGGGAGGGAGTGGGGTGGGGCACGTGGCAGGATAGGCATGTGAGTCGACGGTATGACTGTGCCAATCAGGGTGAACGGGTCTCGGGGCTTATCGACGCCGCCTCGGTCGTACGGCGGGGCGAGCTTGTGGTCATCCCCACCGACACCGTCTACGGCATCGGCGCCGACGCCTTCACCCACTCCGCCGTGACCGCGCTCCTCGAGGCGAAGGGGCGCGGCAGGGACATGCCCGTTCCCGTGCTCGTCGGCACGGTCCGGGCCGCCAACGCCCTGGTCGAGAGCCTCGGCACGTACGGGCAGGACCTCGCCGACGCCTTCTGGCCCGGCCCCTTGACGCTCATCCTGCGCGCCAACCGGTCGTTGTCGTGGGATCTCGGCGACACGAGGGGGACGGTCGCCGTCCGCATGCCGCTGCACCCCGTGGCCCTCGATCTCCTCAAGGAGACGGGTCCGATGGCGGTCTCCAGCGCGAACCGGTCGGGCGCCGAACCCGCGACCACCGCCGCCGACGCCGAGGAGCAACTGGGGGACTCGGTCTCCGTGTACCTCGATGGCGGACCGTGCTCCGACAACGTGCCGTCCACGATCCTCGACCTGACCACCGCCGTGCCGCGGATCCTCCGCAAGGGCGCGATCCCCGTCGACAAGCTCCGCGGGGTCGTCGGTTACCTCGCCACGGAGGACTGAGCCCTCCAGTTCGTACGGCCATGTGGTCCCTGCGACGTGGGGGGCGAATCATGCCGTCTGGCTATCGGCGGGGTTGTGATGCGGCCTTCCGGGCTACCGTGAGGTGCGCCGATATCTCTGCCGGTATCTCTGCGGAGGCATGCCCATGGCCAAGCTCGATGGGATGGATCCGAAGCTCGTCCGCGAGATGCTGGCAGATCTCCAGCGGGCCGCGAAGCGACTGGACACCCTCGACGCGCGGATCGCGCAGCTGACCCGGGGAGCCGGCGTCGCGGTCCAGGCGACGCATCACCCGGCGGAGGTCGCCGACGCGTGCCGGGGGATGGTGAAAGACGTCACCGACCGCCTGGCCCTTCTCGAGAAGCAGGAGAAGCAGCGGCGACAGGGCGGGCACGAGTCCCTGGTGGCGATCATCTCGTCGCCCGTTCCGAGGAGGGTCGTCACCGATGACGGCCCTCGCGAGAAGGGGAAGGGCGCGGGCCCCAAGCGTGAGCCGGCCACTCGCCCTCCGGACAAGCGCGAGCCTGCCAGGCCGAAGCCCAAGCGCGACCCCATGAAGCCGGCGCCCATGCCGGGCGACGGCGCGCACGGCGGATCTCAGCCTGGCGATTCGAAGCCGGGCGACTCCAAACCGGGTGACTCCAAGCCTGGGGACTCGAAGCCGGACGATCCCACGCCCGGCGACTCGAAGCCCGGTGACTCGAAGCCTGGGGAATCCAAGCCCGGGGTCTGCGTGCCCGGCCAATCCGGGCCCGGCGAACACGACGGCCCTCAGAGCGGATGGACGGGCACACCGAGTGGTCGTGTCTCAGATTCCGGGAAACACCGCCGTAGGCCTTATACAGGCCCGGCCAGGTCCCCTCAGGATGACAGGGGCCATGACTCCCGCCCCCACAGGCCGGGCTCGCCGGATCTGACGGGAACGCAGGAAAGCCCCGACACGGTCGGCCCCACCGGCTCCGGCCCTCGGTCCGCGACGACTCCCGCGGACCTGACAGCCGGGCTGGAACGGGACCCGGCCGCGACGCTCGACCCGGCCGCCACGTTCGACCCCGCGATGCTCGGCCCTGCCGGGCCGATCGATCCGGCGGCCGCCACCGCGCGTGAGCCGTACCTGGTGCTGGGAGCGCCGGTGCCCGATGGCCCACCGACCGGTCAGGGAGGCCTCGATCAGCGGCCCCCCGTGGATGCGGGAGTTGATCCCCGGACGGCGTCCGCCGCCGGGACCTGGCAGGGCATGCCGTTGCCGTCCGCGGTCCAGCCGGTCGACGTGGTCTCCTACCCCACCGGCAGGGCAGGTGACGACATGTTGTGGGTGCTCGTCGATCGCCGCCGCGAGACCGGGCCCGTCTCGATTCCCGGCCTGGCCACCCCGGCGGGGGAGGGGTGGGCGCCCGTGGAGCCCGATCCGAACGCCCGGTGGATGCCGGCGCAGGCAGAGCCGCAGGGGAGGCACACCCGGGCGGAGGAGTACGGCGAGCACGGGCAGGCCGGCCCGTCCGCAGGCGGCCGTCACCGCTCCCCGGGGCCGGCGGACGTGCGGGAGCGGCCCTGGAGTGATCTGTCGTGAAGGCACGCGAGGGCGAGAACGCATGGGAGGCACGACCGTGACGTACGTCGACCCGCCCGCACCGGTTCCGATGCAGCCCGGCGAGATGCCGCCGACCCTGTCGGGGACCGACCTGCTCAGCCCCGGCGGCCAGCCGACCGCGTGGGTGTTCAACCCGGAGTACCAGCGGCTCGTGGACCTGTGGCTGCAGGTGATCCCGCTGATGGACCGGCTGACCGGTGCCTTGGACAAGCCGTACGAGCGGGCCAGGAGCAGGGACGTCTGGGACGCGCCCGTCGCGGAGCGTTATGTCCATGACCTGGCCGAATGGCGCGGCCGGCTGGGGATGTACCGCCAGGCGGTGCTCACCTCGATCAGTGACGAGGCCGCCGACACCCCCCGCTGGGTCCCCGGCGGCGTGGGGGCTCCGCACGCATTCTCCTGATCTCCGTTACCTACAGCTTGGGCAAAGGACCGCTCGTCGAGAACCCGTCTGCGACACGGGGTTTACATTGAGAGGAGTGTCGTCCCCGGTATACGGGCGGATTTCAATGGACAAGTCGGAGCCGTTCTACGGGCCGGATTTCTCTCAGCTGGCGCGGGAGGATCCAGAGGTCGCCCAGGTACTGCTGGACGAGGTGGCCAGGCTGCGCGGCGGCCTCCAGTTGATCGCCAGCGAGAATCTCGCCTCCGGCGCGGTGATGGCGGCGCTCGGGTCGAGCCTCACCGACAAGTACGCCGAGGGCTATCCAGGCCGCAGGTACTACGGCGGGTGCGAGGTGGTCGACCGGGCCGAGAGCCTGGCCATCGACCGGGCGAAGGTCCTGTTCAAGGCCGACCACGCCAACGTCCAGCCGCACAGCGGCGCCTCGGCGAACCTCGCGGCGTACGCGGCGCTGCTCCAGCCGGGGGACACGGTCCTGGCGATGGCCCTCCAGCACGGCGGCCATCTCACGCACGGCTCCCACGTCAACTTCTCCGGCCGGTGGTTCGACGTCGTCTCCTACGGCGTCCGCCGCGACACGGAGCTCATCGACTACGACGAGGTGCGTGAACTCGCGATCCGGCACAGCCCCAAGATGATCATCTGTGGCGCCACGTCGTATCCGCGTTTGATCGACTATTCGATCTTCCGCGGGATCGCCGACGAGATCGGCGCCTGGCTGTTCGTCGACGCGGCCCACACGATCGGCCTGATGGCGGGGGAGGCGATCCCGTCGGCCGTGCCGTACGCGGACGTCGTGTCCTTCACCACGCACAAGACGCTGCGCGGGCCGCGCGGGGGCGGGCTGTTGTGCACGGAGGAACTGACGCAGCGGATCGACCGCGCGGTGTTCCCCTTCACGCAGGGTGGGCCGCTCATGCACGTGATCGCGGCCAAGGCGGTGGCGTTCGGCGAGGCACTCAGGCCGGACTTCAAGCGCTACGCGGCCATGACCGTCGAGAACGCGGCCGCACTGGCCGAAGGTCTGGCGGCCGAGGGGATGCGGCCGGTGTCCGGTGGCACGGACACCCACCTCACCCTCATCGATCTGCGTGACCTGGGGGTGAGCGGCGCCGAGGCCGAGCGTCGCTGCGCCGCCGCCGGGATCACGCTCAATCGCAACGTGATCCCCTACGATCCCGAGCCGCCCACCGTGACCTCCGGCATCCGGGCCGGCACCCCCAGCGTGACCACTCAGGGGATGGGTGTGGGGGAAATGAAAGAGATCGCGTCTCTCGTCGCCCACGCGGTTCGCGACCCGGGTGCGGTAACGTCGGTGCTCCAACGAGTAAAGGTGCTGACCGCCACGCATCCGGCATATCCCCGTGACGAATGAGGCGGTCTGTGCTGATTTCTCGTCACATACGGTTCTCCCATACAGGAAACTAGGTCCGTGCGCGAATATCTCCTCTTGGCGCTCGTGGCGGCAGCGGTCACCTTCCTGCTCGTGCCCCCGGTCAGAGCCTTCGCCATCCGCATCGGCGCGGCTCCTGAAGTGCGGGAACGAGACGTGCACAAGGTGCCCACCCCCCGGTTGGGCGGTCTGGCGATGTTCGGCGGCATGGTCGCCGGTGTGCTGGTGGCGACCCACCTGCCCTATGTCGGCGCCGCGTTCGCCAGCGGTACGACCGGGAGAACGGCCGTCGCCCTGCTGGCGGCCGGCGGCCTGATCGTCGTCACCGGCTTCCTGGACGACTGGCTGGGCATGGACTCGCTGGTCAAGCTCGGCGGTCAGATCGGGGCGGGCGGCCTGCTGGTCTACTTCGGGATGAATCTCCCGTGGCTCCCGCTTCCCCAGTTCCTCGGTGGCTCCTACAGCCTCGACACGACGCTGCGCACGGTCATCACGATCATGATCGTGGTCGTCGTGATCAATGCGGTGAACTTCGTCGACGGCCTGGACGGCCTGGCCGCCGGCATCGTGGGCATCGCCGCCATGGCGACGTTCGCCTACTCCGTCGCGCTCTCCCAGACGAGCGGCGGCTCCCGGATCAACGTGACGGCCGCGATCGCCGCCATCCTGATCGGGATGTGCCTGGGCTTCCTGCCGCACAACTTCAACCCGGCCAAGATCTTCATGGGCGACACGGGCTCCATGCTGATCGGCCTGCTCCTGGCGACGTCGCTGGTCACCATCACGTCGTCGGTCGAGCCGAGCGCGGTGGGGTTCAACAGGTTCCCCGTCCTGCTGCCCCTGATCCTGCCGATCGCCGTCATGGTGCTGCCCCTGGCGGACCTCATCATGGCGGTCGTCCGCCGCACGTCCGCCGGCCGGTCGCCCTTCGCACCCGATCGCGGCCACCTGCACCACCGGCTGCTCGACGTCGGGCACTCGCATCGCCGCAGCGTCCTGATCATGTACGCGTGGACGTTCCTGTTCGCCTTCACCATCGTCGGCCTGTCGATCGGCGGAGTGCCGCTCATCGTGTTCCCGCTCACGATCCTGCTGGCGGTCGGCGTGCTCGTACTGATGGGGCTGCCCCGGTGGCGGCGCCAGCGCGAGGAACTGCGCCGGCGCAAGGCCGCGACGCAGATCGTGATCCCCGGGCTTCCTGACACCGCCGAGCACAGTGCGCCGGTCCGGTCCCACCCCTATCCGCAGTCCGGCGGCACGGCCCAGATCCCCAATCAGTCCCGGATCTCGCCCCCCGCGGACGTCCTGGTGGCGGGCCGGCCCCATGTCCCGAACCAGCCCCAGGTGCCCGGCCGGTCGCCGGCTCAACACCAGTCACCTCCCCAGCCGCCTGCCCGCCCGGCGAACGTGACCACTGGCACAGTCTCCTGAAAGGGCAGGTAAAGGCGACCCCGCGGAGCTTGTGATAGCTTTCACTAACAGGGACGCGGAGCATTGCGTCCCTAGAGGTAGCAATCGCTCGTTTGACAACCGACGATGGAGTTCCGATGCAGGCCAACGACGTGCGCGTGCTCAAGGGCGCCGCCGTGCCGACCCTGGCAGTGGGTCTTCTCGCCGTCGTTCTCTCGGCGGTTCTGACCGGAGTCAAGGGCGCGCTGGGAGCCGGCATCGGCCTCGTCCTGGTCGCGGTCTTCTTCACCCTTGGTCTGGTCGTCGTCTCGTGGGCCGGGCGGGTCTCGCCCATGGCCATGATGACCGCGGCGGTGGTGGGATACGTCGTGAAGGTGCTCGCCATCATGGCGATGTTGACCGCCTTCCAGGGGACCACCGCCTTCAACTCCCGAGCGTTCGCTCTGAGCGTCATTGCGTGCACCCTGGCGTGGACCGTCGGTGAGATGCGCGGATTCCTGAAGCTGAAGATGTTGTACGTCGAGCCCGACGCTCAGGTCCCCGGACAGGGCCCGAGATGATCAAGCTTGCGGGTCAGCCCGATATGACTAGTCCCCCCGGCTCCTGCTATCGTCGTGCGCGCGATGAGCGAACAGGAGCGCAGGCCCGAGAGCGACGGCCGCGACTTCGCCGACGCCGCCTGGTCGGTCCCGAGCTATCTGCTGTCGGGGATCCTGGTTTGGGGCGGTCTCGGCTGGTTGCTGGCCAAGTGGACTGGTGTGCACGCGTTCATCCCCATAGGTGTCATTCTCGGCGCGGTACTCGCGGTCTACCTCGTGTACCTGAAGTACGGCCGCTGAAGGCTGCCGGCTTCCCACGCTCTTCTGTTGATCAATCACGTTGAAGGGAACGCCCGTGCGCGAGCGTAGCGAGCGGACGAACAACCACAGCATGTCTCGGATATCACAGTCCGAGCAGGTATCTGAGGTGGTCACGTGACCTCCTCAATCGTCCTTGCCGAAGACTTCCAGGCACCGGGGCCGTCGATCTTCGACTTCCCCCCGCTCTACGACGGAGCGCCCGCCTGGCTGACCAAGCCGGTGATCTTCGCCGCGGTCGGCGCCATCCTGGTGTGCGCCTTCGCCTGGAGCGCCTTCGCCAAGCCGCAGCTCGTGCCGCGGGGGATGCAGAACATCGGCGAGAAGGGTTACGAGTTCGTCCGTGACCAGGTCGCCCGGCCGTTCCTCGGTAAGGACGCCGAGCGCTGGATGCCGTTGCTCCTCAGCCTGTTCTTCCTCATCCTGCTGTGGAACCTCTTCGGTGTCGTCCCACTGGTCCAGATGCCGATCGCGTCGCACATCGCCTTCCCCGCGGTGTTCGCGGCCACGATCTACGTCATCAAGATCTATCTCGGCATCAAGCACCAAGGTGCGGGCGGCTACTTCAAGAACATGATGTTCCCGCCGGGACTGCCGAAGCCGATCTACTTCCTGCTGGCGCCGATCGAGTTGCTGTCGAACCTGATCATCGCGCCGTTCACGCACGCCGTCCGACTCTTCGCGAACATGTTCGCGGGCCACCTCATCCTGGCCTTCTTCAGCGCCGTCGGATTCTGGTTCCTATTCGAGAAGCTCACCCCCATGGGTGCCGGGCTCGGTGTGCTCGGCGTGGTCATGACCATCGCCATGACCGGCTTCGAGATGTTCATTCAGTTCCTGCAGGCCTTCCTCTTCACCTTGCTCGCCGCGATGTACATCGGCGGCTCGCTGCACTCGGATCACTGAGAACCAACTCTGACGTAGTTCAGACCGGTGAAGGACTCACCGGCCGACCAGTAAAGGAAAACAGCAATGAGCGTTCTCGCTGAGGTCTCCGGCAACATCGGCGCCATCGGTTACGGTCTTGCCGCCATCGGCCCCGGCATCGGCGTGGGCATCATCTTCGGTCAGGGCGTGCAGGCCATCGCGCGCCAGCCCGAGGCGTACGGCCT
>Ga0310811_10013121_pt1 | contig 10784 bp, 8 predicted proteins | sample YCmetagenome_FD_207642 | JGI IMG/M metagenome (GOLD analysis project Ga0310811, IMG submission 207642) | Soil microbial communities from experimental microcosm in Duke University, North Carolina, United States - YC | ecosystem: Engineered > Artificial ecosystem > Soil microcosm > Unclassified ...
GAGCCAGACCGGCGGTGAGGTTTTTGCGATTGACCAGATCGAGCGTCGACCCGTCGGAGTCGACAAAGGCCGTGGCGAAATGCGAATTCATCTGCCGGCCGGCGCTGTGCGGATCGTGTTTTGGATCCGGATCGGCATATAGTTGAGAAAAGAACTCTTCGATGGTTGCGGCTCCCGTTGCAAAGGCGAAGGTCTGATCCCGGTAATACCCGGCATAGACATCACCGGGCTTAAAGAACTTTGCCATTGCCACCTGGGGGACTTCCTTGCCGTCGCCGAAGATGCCGAATTTGGCTTTCCCGGTGAGGACTTCTTTACGGCCGAGAAGACTGGCCTCGCGGCTTTCGCAAGCCAGCCGGTAGTCTTTCAGCACTTCCTCCCGGAACCTGTCGAAGGACAGCTTTTCGGCGTCGAGCAATTCAATGGGAGCTAGATTTTCCATTTCGAGTGAATATTTAAGACAGATGGTTGGGCAAAATTACCTGTATCTTATTGATTGTTAAAAAAATAAAATACGGGGTAATTTGTTGGCAAAGATTACGTTAATTAAGTAATTTTAATTTCCGATAATCGGGCCAAACTATGAAAAAATTAGGAATTGTAATTACCCTTTTTGTCACATCTCTGGCCGTTCATGCACAGGCGGTGAACACCCAGGGGACGGCGCTTGCCCGTCCGGATGTGCTGCAGGTAAAGGACAACACGCATAATTTCGGCAAGATCCCGCAGGGACGGCCGGCTACCACCACCTTCGAGATCGTGAATACGGGGACGACGCCCCTGAAGCTGGATAATGTCCAGGCTTCCTGCGGCTGTACGACACCGGTCTGGAGCCGGGACCCGATCGAACCGGGGGCTACGGCCAAGATCGTCGTCGGCTATAATGCCTATGGCGAAGGGGCATTTACAAAGACAGTCACCGTCGTTTATAATACCAATATGACGAAGCTCCTGACCATCTCGGGGGAGGTCTATAAGACTCCGGCCACTTCGGCGCCGGACAATGCTTCTGTACAATTACTAAAACAAATAAATTGATCAACATGAAGAAACTGTTCCTATTTGCCAGCGCAGTAGCCTTGTCCATCGGGGTGTTTGCCCAGCAGGCGCAGAAGGCCGAGGATGTCGTGAAGTTCAAGGAGCTTACCTATGATTTTGGTAAGATCAAACAGAACTCTCCTGTAAGCCATGATTTTGTATTCACCAATATCAGCAATAAGCCGGTGATCATCGAATCGGCCATTCCGGGTTGTGGTTGTACGACGCCCTCGAAGCCGGAAGGAGCGATCCCGCAGGGTAAGGAGGATAAGATCACTGCCGCTTTCAATGCGGCTGCGCAAGGACCATTCAATAAGAACATCACGATAAAGCTCGCAGGGATCGATCTTCCGGTCGTCCTGCATATCACCGGTGAGGTCCTGACGCCGGAGGCTTATGCCAAGTATGAGGCGGCCAAGAGCAAGAGCGGGAAATAGCATTTTAAAATATTGTTGGAAGGAGGCCGTCCGGGTGGATGGCCTCTTTGTTTTTGATTACTTTTGCGCCATGTTAACCATCAGTCAGCGCGGACAACAGATGCCGGCTTCGCCGATCCGGAAGCTCGTGCCCTTCGCCGAGGCCGCCAAAAAGAAAGGGATAAAGGTCTATCATTTGAATATCGGTCAGCCCGATATCGAGACGCCGAAAATGGCGCTTGACGCGGTGCGGCATTTCGATTTCAAGGTGCTGGAATACAGCCACAGTGCAGGCAATGAAAGCTACCGGCGGAAGTTGGCCGCCTATTACAAGCGGGTGGGGATCGATGTGGATTATCATCAAATCATCGTTACTACGGGGGGATCGGAAGCGATCCTGTTTGGGTTTATGAGCTGCCTGGATGCGGGGGATGAGGTGATCATTCCCGAGCCTTTCTATGCCAACTACAATGGGTTTGCCGTTGCGGCGAATGTGGTCGTCAAGCCCCTGACCTCTTATATCGATAATGGATTTGCGTTGCCGCCGGTGGCGGAGTTCGAGAAGCTGATCACGCCGCGGACCCGTGCGATCGTCATCTGCAATCCCAATAACCCGACAGGTTATCTCTATAGCCGCGAGGAGATGGAGACCCTGAAGGAGATCGTTATCCGGTATGGGTTGTACCTGTTCTCCGACGAGGCGTACCGCGATTTTTGCTATAGCGGGGAACATCTCAGCGCCATGAATTTAAAGGGCGCCGAGGACAATGTCCTAATGATGGATACTATCTCGAAGCGGTATAGCGCCTGCGGCGGCCGGATCGGTGCGCTTGTTACGCGCAACCCCGCCGTGCTGGATACTGTGATGAAATTCGCGCAGGCCCGGTTGAGCCCGCCCTCTTTTGCGCAGATCCTGGGTGAGGCGGCCACCGATCTGCCGGCTGATTATTTCAATGAAACGAAGGCGGAGTATTTACGGCGGCGGGACGTGCTGGTGCAGCGGCTGAATAAAATGCCGGGAGTATATTGTCCCAATCCCGGCGGGGCCTTCTATGCGATGGCCAGCCTGCCGGTGGATGATACCGATGTGTTTTGTCAGTGGTTGCTGGAGAAGTTCTCCTATAACAACCAGACGGTGATGCTGGCGCCGGCGGGTGGATTTTACGGGACGAAGGGGTTGGGGAAGAAGGAGGTTCGATTGGCTTATGTGCTGAATACGGAGGACCTTGGGAAGGCGATGGATTGCCTGGAGCGGGCATTGAAGGAGTATCCCGGCGCGACTTCGCATTAATTTATTTTACTATTTATTTATAGATTTATTGAAATAGTAGAGTTTTAGGCTAAAATGGGGTGTTTTTGGTTCTTTTAGGCCTCTATTTTAATATTATAAATAATTCTATATTCATTTTCTATATCATTTATCTCAAAAATTATAAAAAAGTTGCCGAGAGAATTTCCTTTTTCCAGAAAATACTCCGATATTGCATACAGAAACGAGCGAAAGAGTGGGGTTTGATAAAAGGATTTAGCTTTTTAACGTTTTGATATTATTGGGTTCTTTTTTAAGTGTTCCGAGGGCTTTAAATTTGTGACCGCAACGTGATGGGAAAGTGCAGGGAAGGAATAAGAGTTGCGACTACTACATCGATCTTTTGAAGATTTTTCATATGGCAAGCAATCGTTAGACGGCCTTCTGTTTCTACAGAGGGCCTTTTTGTTTTCTGTCGGCTGGCTCTTGCCTGCGGGCTTGTTTTCTTTCCCTTTGTAATTCGATGATTGAATGTGTGGTTTTCCGCCGGAATTTCTCTATTTTTGCGTCCCCTTTACGGAAAGGCCGATGGCCGGATCTGTAAGATAACCGGCGCGATAGCTCAGTTGGTTAGAGCACAGGATTCATAACCCTGAGGTCTCGAGTTCAAATCTCGATCGCGCTACAAAGCCCCACAATAATTTGACAATCAAATTACTGTGGGGCTTCTTCTTGATCAAAGATTAAAAATCCCCTTTAGCAAAACGATCCGTCCGGGTAGGGTGTAGGCACTGGCCGTAAACGTATTCGCCGAAAGATAGAACGCCCGATAGGTCTTTACGTTCAGGAAATTGACCGCGCTGACTTCGAAGTTGGCTTTCCACCTGCTTACCCTGAATTTTGCCGAGGCATCGGCAAAAAAGTACTTTGCGTTGCCGTTGCCCTCCTGCCGGGTAAAGTAGTGCTCGCCCGACACCTTCCATTGCAAATTGCTTAGGGGGTTATATTCCAATGAGGCTTCCTGCTGCAACTGATCGATACGATTGGCTGACGCATCCACCGCCGAATGACTGGACGTTTGGATGAGGGTGGCTTTGTAGTGAATGGCTACATGGTCACCCCCTTTTGTGTCCGCTGCGAGCGAGCCGGTTTCGGTGATGGTGTTGAACGGCAACAATTGATCGTTCTGCAACTGCACCGATCGGGTGCTTAACCATTGCAAACCGGCGCTAAAAGTGGTTTTCAAGGCAAAGGAATATTTGCTGACGGTGCTGCTAACCGTCCATGAACCGGTAGCATTGGGAAAAGGCAGCATGACCTGCTGCTGGAGACGATTGGTGATGATCTCCGAGGCGATCTTATCCGCGGCGAGATGGTCATAACCGATATTCAGGCTGGCGAAAAGCAGGATCAGCGATTTGCGGTAACTAAACCCGGCCGACGCACGCTGTTCTTGCTTTTCGGCCAGGTCTGCACTGTTGGCATAAAGCGACAGGTAGTTTTTTAAAATATACCCCTGGTAAATATCTAAGTCATAGTCTGCCTCCGCGTATATTTTCGTCCTGGTCCAGTTCAAATGATTCGTCGAGCTGTCCGACTGCGGGGTTTTCCTGCTATCCTCCTGCTCCACATCGAGGCCTGATGTCAATATTTGCGATTGAACACTAAAACCTGTCTTGAAGCTCTGCGTGATGAGGTTCGATGGGATTTTGAGGGAGACATAATTAGTGGTGTACCAGGTTGGCACATTTACGGTTTGGATCAATTGTGTATATTGATTGCTGTCATTAAAAATTGCCGGTTCATAATTGGGGCCGATGGTCCTGTTTTCCGGCTCGGCCGAATGACTGATATAGGAATAGGTCTGTATAATATGATTCGACTTTACCGACTTTATGAGGTTGAATTCGTTGGAGAAGTTCAGCTGGTGATCATGCAGCACCTGCGTTACCGAGGCCTCGCCCGTGTTCAGAACGGAATAATATGCCGACCGGTTGTCATCCAGCATCAACACATCATTACAATAATACTTGTCCCTGTTACAGTTCAGCGTGAATTGCGTATGCAGGACATCGGGTTGGAAACGGTTATGCTGAGTCGCCGTATACCGGACGGTGTCGCCGGGTAAAAAGATGGTGCTCTGCTGATTGAAATCCTGCCGCTGGTTATCATGGAAATACCAGGCGTTTAGTCTTACCTGCATCTCGTTCCGGAATTTGACCATGTTATTGAGGTTGAGCAACCCGGATTGATTGAACAGATACCTTTCCCGCGACAGAGCCGGGCTGTTTACTGCACCGAGGGTCAACAATGAAGCCGGCCTGGCGTTGTCGAGATCTTGTTCGTAGGCGCTTAAATTATGGGCAACCAGTTCCTGTTGCAGGTCATATCCGGTATTGTTGCCCTTGAGGTAATTTATGGCTTTATAATTGTCTTTGAACATCATCGCGTTCACGTCGACGTCATAATTGCCCGGCAATCCCGCTCCTACCCTCTCCTGCCCGACCCATTGCATTTTCGCCCCTTTTTTTATAGTCAGGTTCAGGGCAACATTTTCGCTCATCACCTTATTTTGCAGTACTTTAATTGGCTGATCGCCTTGTATCACCTGCACCTGCTCCACAACGCTGTGTGGAATAGTTGTAGTAGCGATATTGTATTTATCATCCAGCAGGTTGTCGCCGTTAATATACAGGGCGGAGATCGCCTTGTTGTTGTAAAAGATCGTTCCATCGGAACCGACGGTTATGCCCGGCAGTTTTTTAAGCACGTCCCCGATCACCATATCCTGTGTATTGGCAAAATCGGCTACGTTGTAACCAAGCGTATCGCCATGCATTCGTAACACGGGCCGGCTGCTTTTAATTTCGACAGCCTGTAGCTGGTTCGCCGACACGCTCAACGTGAAATCATAGGAAAGGCGTATATCCGATAGGGGCCGGTTTACGGCTTTGTAACCGATACTTGTCGCCTCGATCACCAGCCCGGTCAACGGCGCATTGACAGGGATTGGTAAAGTATAGGCGCCGCCGGCATTCGCAACGGCATACCCGATAATGCTGTTGTTAACGGAATTTCTAAGGTTGATCGTGGCATAGGGGACGGCCTTGCCGGCAATGTCCTTTACCGTCCCCCTGATGCTTTGTGCAAAACCTCCCAGCGAAAGCAAAACGGCGAAAACCGACAGGCGAAGCCGCATCAGATACCTGCGCTTCATTTTTAAGGTAGTTCGATGGGATTGTTGAAGACAGGCCGGGTACCGCCCACTGCCCTTACCATGACATGGTCCATTTTTGGGCCATCGGACCGGCTGTTGGCCGCGTTAATGGCTTGCGCAAACGCGGCGGGGTCCTTCTGCATGGCCGCCTTCAGCTTATCGAACTCCTTTTGGGTCGTTCTAACCAGCCGGGCCGGTGGTACGATCACGTTCGGGTCATCGTTCAGGTCCCGGGCGATCGGCGGGAGATCGCTTTCCTTTTTGTCGGCTATCGCCTTGATCTTTAGCGATGCCACCGTTTTTTCCACGCCGTCAAACCTGAATTCCACCTCATTTTTTGTATCATGGGCGTCGACGATCACACCGGGCAGGCCGTTCAATTTCCAGGGGCCGGTGCGCACCGGCAGATCGGGGCAAAACCAGACGATATAATCCCGACCAGCGAAATGGCCGGTGGCCTTCTGGCAATGCATGCCGCCAAATGTTGCCGTGTCGGTGCTGATCTTCCATTCTATAGCGGGCAGGGGGCCTTCGATCAGGTATTCGTTAACCATTATGACATCCTTTGTGAGCAATTTCTGCTGACCCGGATACTGATAATATTGCGTACGTGAACCTGCGCCACTCCGGTTAAGACCTCCGAGGGTTCCATCCGGACTGTTCGCTATCGCCTCGGCATACGCCTTTTTGAACTGTTGATCGACGACGAACCCATCGTAACTTCTATAAGCGCTCGCGTTTTTGCCCAGAAATAACACCATATTTTCCGTGTATGGGTGCTCCCGGTTTGTTGTGTCCCTTACATGGGCAAATTTATAGTGCACCATCAACCACGCCGTATCGGGCTTTTGTGCCTCTGCGCCGATAAATGCCGCCAGTAGACCGACGACCAATAGTAATTGCTTTTTCATGGCTCCTGCTGTTTTTTAAACAATACTATTCTTTGGACGCCACTCCGGGAAATCTTTGGTAGGAATGATCGTTGGGCGGGTTCGAATACCAGCTTTTTGTTATCCGGGATTTCAAAAAAGCCTCGTTTGGCCGCCGATCGGCGGGTTAAACACCTGATTTTTTGACGATAACCGCCAAATTTTATCTTTGTTATCATGCTTCCGGCCAAAAAAAGACTTTTGATAGAAATTTTCCTGCACCTGGTGTTTTGGGCAGGTGTTTTTTATGTGCTTACGTCATTGGACAGTTCGCATATCCGCGTATGGAGTAAGGCCGGCCCTGGCCCTAATGCGAGGACCATGCGAGATAACTTTGATGACCGGCCCGTCGCGGAGTATGTATATGTGCTGCTGATCTTCCTGGCGGCGCTTTTTTATGGTAATGTCTTTTGGGTATTCCGAAAAGTTATCCGAAAAAGAAACCCCATCGTCCGATTGACGATCTGCGCCGCATGGCTCCTGATGATATTTGGTGCGAATTACCTGGTGGTTGGTCCCTTGTTCGATAAGGCGAATCCAGCCCCCACACCGCCACCCTTGTTGATCTCGGCCAGAAAAGGAGACACCGTATTCCAGTCACCCCGGGTATTCAGGCCTGTCCGGCCCGGTGATCCCGTTCCCCATCCCCGTTTCGAGTATGTCACCTTTATGATCCGTGACTGGGGGCAAATACAGCCGGTGATCCTGTTTGGTTTCCTGGTCATGGAGGGCATCGCTATCGCCTATTTCTTTCTGACCGCGTGGGCAAAAAGTGAGCTCATACAAAGCCGGCTACAGGCCAACCACCTGAGTACCGAGATCAAGTTTCTCAAATCGCAGATCAATCCTCACTTCCTTTTCAATACACTCAACAACCTGTTCTCGATGGCGCAGGATAAAGGCAACGACGAACTGGCCGACGGCATTTCAAAGCTTTCGGGGATGATGCGCTATATGCTATATGACAGCAATGAAGAACGAGTCCCCCTTAGCAAGGAAATCACCTATCTCAGGGAATGTATCACCCTCAACAAACTCCGGTATGCGGATGAGGAAGTAGTCGTGACACTCGATCACGCCGAGCGGGTCGCCGATGCCAAGGTCGCACCTATGCTATTTATCCCCTTTGTGGAAAATGCCTTTAAGCACGGCGTCGCCATAGGGCAAAGAGCGGCAATAGCCATTGCCATCGTCATTGCAGGAGAAAAATTGGTCTTTACCTGTGTCAATACCGATTACAGCTTTATCAAAAAAATGGAAATGCAAATCAGCGGTATCGGGCTGGAAAATGTAAAACGAAGACTGGAGCTGGTCTATCCGGATAAACACCGGCTGGCCATTAATGGTTACACTTGAAATAGATCTGTCATGATGACCTGCATAGCCGTTGACGACGAACCCAAGGCCCTCGAGGTGATAGAGCGCTATTGCCAAAAGATCAGTTTAATTAGCCTCAGGGGCGCCTTTCGCGAACCCCTCCTGGCGATCGAGTTTCTGAACCGCGAAAAGGTCGACCTGATCTTTCTCGACATCAATATGCCGGAGATCAGCGGAATGCAACTGCTGCAAACCCTGACACCGCGGCCCCTGATCATTTTTACGACGGCGTACAGTCAATACGCGGTGGAAAGTTATGAGCTGAACGCGCTGGATTACCTGCTGAAGCCGGTAACTTTTGACCGGTTCCTACTGGCCATCAATAGAGCCGCGGTGGCCTTGTCGTCAAAAAATACCGCTGGTGCAGATGAAGACGATGTCGTATTTATCAAGAGCGGTTCGCAGACCTACCGGGTTAAGTTGAGCGAGATCCTATACCTGGAAAAGGACGGCAATTACATCACCGTTCACCGAAAAGACGGGAATATACTGATCCGTGAAAATATGGGCGACATTTTTGACCTTGTACCGGCCGCGGATTTTATCCGGGTTCATAAGTCCTATGTGGTGGGTATCCGGCATATCAGCATGATCGAAGTTCACCAGTTGGTTGTGAATGGTGAAAAGATACCTATCGGCAGCACCTACCGGGATTCGCTACGCGACCGGCTCAGGATCCTGTGATAAGAGTCGGTCAGTCCTCCTGAGGGTCGACGACATCGGTCTCTGCTACCCTTCCGACCTGGCCGTCTTCGAGCCGGACTTTTATGCCGCGGGAATGATAAGCGGCCGACGTGAGGATATCCTTGACGATACCATAGGTGAGTCGCCCGTTGCGCTGGTCCTTTTTAAGAATGATAGCTACCTCCAATCCAGGGTGGATGTCTTTTCTGTACTGGCCGTTCATGCTTACAAAGATAAGCGAGTAAGCTTATTCCGTTCGCAGACTCTTCACTGGGTTGGTAAGAGCCGCTCGGACCGCCTGGAAGCTGACCGTCAGTAGGGTGATGGCCAGGGCGGAGGCGCCCGCCACGGCGAAGATCCACCAGGAAATGGTCGTTCTGTAGGCATAGGCTTGCAGCCATTGGTGAAGGAACCACCAGGCAATGGGGATGGCGATCAGAATAGAGAGACCCGTCAGGAGGACGAAATCTCCCGACAGCAATTTCCAGAGATTGAAAACGGAGGCGCCGAGAATTTTGCGGACGCCGATCTCCCTGATCCGTTGCTCGGCAACAAAGGAGGCAAGGCCGAACAAGCCCAGGCAGGAGATGAGGATTGCCAGCGCGGTGAAGAAACCGGCCAGCTCGCCGACCCGTTGCTCGTCGCGGAATCTGGCGTCGTATTGCTCGTCTACAAACTTGTAGTCAAACGGTTCTGCCGGGTTGTATTTTGCAAATACCGGCGCGACCTGGCGCAGGGCCTCGCGGGCATTCATCCGGGGATCGATCTTCATCGTTACATACGACATGGTAAAGGGGGCCATAAAATACAAGGCGGGATAGGGCGTTTCGTAGGGAGATTCCATGACCACATTCTTTACCACGCCAATAACGGTAAAATCGGTGTTTGACCAGTGGATGGTCTTACCGAGCGGATCTTTCCAGCCGGTTGCTTTAAGGGCCGCCTCATTCAAGATCATGGTCCTTGCGTCGGCGCCATCCGGGCCCGTACGAAAATCTCTTCCCTGTATCACCTGCAAGCCCACCGTTTTTGCAAAACCCTGTGTTACCCCTTTCATACAAAAATCGGGGTCGTTGGGACCCGCCTGAAGATGCCCGGACCAGGTCAGGCCGCCATTCTGATTCCAGGCGGCCATGATCGGAGCCACCGACTCAGCGACCTCAGCTACCGCACCGGTATGCAAGAGATCGGTTCGGAAGGCCGCAAAATGGTCCTGAATATTTTTTGTGTGCTGTTGGATCGTGACCAGGCCATCCTGGTCGTAGCCGATCGGCCTGTCCTTAGCATACTGCACCTGGCGGAACACGATGATCGTGCCGATGATCATCGCAATGGAGACGGTAAACTGTACAACGACCAGGATCTTGCGGGGTAGCGCAGCCAGACGCCCCACTCTGAATACCCCTTTCAGTACTTTGATCGGTTGGAAAGAAGAGAGATACAGTGCGGGATAGCTTCCGGCGATGAGGCCGGTGAAGAGGCAGAAACCGACGCAGGCGCCCCACCAGACCGGGTTTTGCCAGGGGATGGACATTTGCGTATCGGCGAGTTGATTGAAGAAATGCAGGGACAATTGAAGCAGCCCCAGCGCTATTGCCAGGGCGAAGAAGGTCACGAGCAAGGATTCGCTGAAGAATTGCCCGATCAGCTGGCTGCGTAAGGAGCCGACCACTTTGCGAATGCCCACTTCGCGGGCCCGTTTCTCCGAACGGGCGGTGCTTAAATTCATGAAATTGATACAGGCCAACAAAAGCACCAGGGTACCGATGAGGGCAAATAACCGGACGTACTTGATCCTCCCGCTGGCGTTGTACCCATCACTGAAATCGGAGTAGAGATGCCAACGACTCATGGGATGCAGGAACAGCTCCATA
>Ga0310811_10013123_pt1 | contig 10784 bp, 7 predicted proteins | sample YCmetagenome_FD_207642 | JGI IMG/M metagenome (GOLD analysis project Ga0310811, IMG submission 207642) | Soil microbial communities from experimental microcosm in Duke University, North Carolina, United States - YC | ecosystem: Engineered > Artificial ecosystem > Soil microcosm > Unclassified ...
CCGGACCTCCAGGCTTATTCCCTTGAGGATCGGCGTTTCGCCATGGAAGGCGCGCAGGTCGGAGATCTGGAGCAAGGCGGGGCCGATCCGCACCGCCGCCTGGGCGAGGGGCGTCGCGCCCGTCATCCTCTCCCCCTGATCGGCGCGGAGGCAGCGCACCATATGATCGGGGGCGATGAAGGAAGCTGGCGGGTTTGCCATGCGGCAGGGATCGAGCGCGAGGCTGCAGCGGGGCGCGAAGGCGCAGCCGGCGGGACGCCGGCGGGGGTCGGGCGCCTGGCCCGGGATCCCGCGCAGCAGCAGCGGGCCGTCCAAGTCGGGGACGGCGCGGATGAGGGCCCGGGTATAGGGATGCGTCGGCATGCCCAGGACCTTGGCCGTGGGGCCTAGCTCGACGATGCGCCCGGAATACATCACCGCGACCTCGTCGGCGAGGGAGGCCACTACCGCTAGATCATGGCTGACATAGATGGCGGCCACGCCGCGCCGGGCGCAAAGCTGGCGGACGGTCTCCAGCACATGCGCCTGAGTCGTGACGTCGAGCCCTGTCGTCGGCTCGTCCATCACGATCACCCGGGGCTGGCTGGCGAAAGCCATGGCGAGGGCAACCCGTTGCTGCTGCCCGCCCGACATCTGATGGGGATAGGCGCGCAGGAAGGCCGGGGAGGCGGGCAGCTTGACCTCGTCGAGCAGGCCCAGGATCCGGGATTGGTCGGGATCCCTCAGGCATTCGGCCAGCTGGGTCCCGATCCGCAAGGCGGGATTAAGCGCCGTGCCCGGATCCTGCGGGACATAGGCGATGAGATCCCCGCGCAGGGCACGCAGCGCCGGCTGGGCCAAACCGAGGATCTCCCGATCGGCGATGCGCACGGAGCCCCCGGCGATGCGAAGCCCGCGGCGGCAATGGCCAAGCAGCGCCAGCCCCACCGTCGTCTTGCCCGAGCCGGACTCCCCGACGAGGCCCAGGATGCGGCCCGGCGCCAGGGAAAAGTCGATCTCCTCGACCACGGCGGTGTTCGACGACGCCAGCGCCACGCGCAGCCCGGTAACCGCGATGGCGCGCTCGGCCGGGGGAACCTCCTGCAGCAGGACGGCTGCTCCCGTCATGCAGCAGGCCCGAAGGAGGGGGTCGGCACCGTCTCCTCCGCGGCCTCTCTGCTTCCGTCGTGGCGCGCGAGGGCAGCGCGGCCCAAGGCATCGGTGAAGAGGTTCATACCGATGGTCAGCAGCCCGATGAGCAGGACCGGCACCACGACCGGCCAGGGGTTCTGCGCCATGCCGATCCGGTTCTCGTTGATCATGAGACCCCAGTCGGGGGCCGGCGGCTGAGGCCCGAGACCGAGGAAGCTGAGGCCCGCGATCAAGGCGATGGAATAGGTGAAGCGAAGCCCCATCTCGACCACCAGCGGATCGATGATATTGGGCAGGATCTCGCGGGTCATGATCTTCCAGCGCGAGGCCGCGGTCATCTCGGCGAAGCGCACGAAATCGGCGTCGGCCACCCGAAGCGAGGCGGCGCGGGCGACGCGCGCGACCTGCGGGGCGTGAATCGCCGCGACCATGAGGACGAGCAGCCAGGGCTTGGGCCCGAGGATGCTGACGAAGAGCAAGGCCAGGATGATCTGTGGAAAGGCCATGGCGACATCGAGGAGGCGCATGACCACTTCGTCGAGCAGGCCCTTGAGATAGCCGGCCAGGATGCCGAGCAAGGCGCCCGTCATCACGCCGAGAATAGTGGCGAGGGCGGCCAGCGTCAGGATCTTGTAGCCGCCCGTCAGGATGCGCGACAGGACATCGCGGCCGAGGCCGTCGGTGCCCAAGGGCAAGCCGGCGGCCGGCGGCTGGAAGGGCAGGCCCACGAATTGCAGCGGCGAATGCGGCGCGATGAAGGGGCCGATGCCGGCGATGGCGATGATCGCCACGGCCATCGCCAGCCCGATCCTGCCGAGGCCCGACAGCCCCCTCATGGCCGTTGCCAGGACCGCGCCCTGAGCCGCGGCGTCACGACGACGGCCAGCACATCGGCCAGGATGTTCACGGCGATATAGAAGGCGGCGAGCAGGACGACGATGAACTGGATGGTGGGAACGTCGCGCGTCATCACGGCGTTCACCATTCCCTGTCCGATCCCGGGAAAGCCGAAGACATATTCGACCAGGACCACGCCGCCGGCGAGATAGGCGAAAGTGAGCGCGATGACCTGGATGGTGGGGGCGATCGCGTTCGGCAGGGCATGCAGGAAGACGAGCCGCGCCGCCGACAACCCCTTGAGCTTGGCCATCTCCATATAGTCGCTGTCCAGCACCTCGATCATCGAGGTCCGCATCATCCGGAAGATATAGGGAAAGCAGACGATGACCAGAGTGAGGACGGGCAGGATGAGAATCTTCGGACGGGCGAAGATCGAGGTCCCCGGCGGGATCATCGAGACCGGCGGAAACCAGTGAAAGACCACGGTCGATAGCAGGACGATGAGCCCGATGGCGATCACGAATTCCGGGGCCGCGGCGACCGCGAGGGCGACGACGGAGATGGCGGTGTCCGTCCGCCGCCCGCGATTGACGGCGGCGAGGATGCCGAGAAGGATTGAGGGAGGAATGCCGACGATGCCCACCAGCAGCAGCAGCATGAAGGAATTCGCGACCCGCGGGGCGACCTGGTCCGCGACCGGACGGTTGTTCACCAGGGACAGGCCGAGGTCGCCCGTCAGCGTATCGGCGAGCCATATGCCGTATTGCGTGACCATCGGGCGATCGAGATGAAGCTGCTGGCGCAGGAGGGCCAGGCGCTCCGGCGTGGCGGAGCGCCCGAGAACGGCCCGGGCGGCGTCGCCGGGGAGAATCTGCGTCGCCGCGAAGACCACGATCGATACCAGCAGCAAGGTCAGCATGCCGAGCGCGATGCGGCGCAGGATCAGGCGGCCGAAGATGCTTCTTCGGAACCAGCTCATGCCGGCCTCAACGGAAAGCACAGGGGCAGCGGCGGCCCCCGTCGGCCGCCGCTGCCCGCCCTGCCATGGGTTCGGTGTATTTGACGAGCGCCTTACAGCTCACGCGAGCCATGCTTTGCTGAAGCCGTAATTCCCGAGCGAAAAGCCGGTCCGGCTCTCGCCGAAGCCGCGCACATTCTCGGTCATCAGGTCGATGCTCTGATTATACGACCAGATGATGAGGCCGCCCTGCTCGAAATCGATTGCCTGCATCTGCCTGACGATGTCGCAGCGCTTCTTCTCGTCGAGCGTCGCCAGGGCAGCGCGATAGAGCTTGTTGTAATTGTCGTCGTCCCAATGCGTCTCGTTATAGGGCGCGCCCTTCTGATAGCCCTGGGAAACCTGGCTGAGGTAGGGGTTGTAGTTCCAGAAATCCTGCGCGAAGGTCCATTGCAGATATTGCTGGCCGTAGAAGATGTCCGGCGTCACCTGGCGCACATTGACGGTCACCCCGGCATCGACGGCCTGCTGCGCGAAGACCTGGGCCGCCTGCAGCACGCCGGCGGCGATGTCGGAGGTCACCAGCTCGACCGAGAGTTTCTCCTGCCCGGCCTTCTTCAGGAGGAATTTGGCCTGGTCGAGATCGCGCTCGCGATGCAGCGACGAGTCGTAGCAGGGATCCCAGGGCGAGAAGACGTCGTTGCCCACGCTGCCGTAGCCGCTGAGGGCGAGCTGGATCATCTGCTTGCGGTCGACGAGAAGACGGAAGGCCTTGCGGACATTGGGATCGTTGAAGGGCGCCTGGTCGACGCGCATGGTGAAGGGCGTCCATTGCCCGGGCTTGGAGACCAGGGCGCGGACGGGGCCGTCCGGGCTGGCCTGCGCCGCCAGCGACAAAGGCGCGAAAGCGAAGACATCGACCTCCCCACCCTGGAGCGCATTGAACGCCGCGGTGTCATTGGCGAAGGAATCGATTACCGTTACCGAATCGAGATAAGGCGCGTCGGCCTCCCAATATTCGTCGAAGCGCGTGAAGACGCTCTGCTGGCCGGGGGTGAAGCTCTCGTATTTGAACGGACCGGTTCCCACGGGCTTTGCTGGATCGTAATCCGTCGGCACGATCGCGAAGAAATAGATCGGCGCGATGCTCTCGGGAAAGGTGGCGTAGGGCGCGTTCATCGGGATGCGCAGCGTGCGCTCGTCCAGCGCCTTCATGCCGGCGAGGTCGACCTGGGCCAGGGCGCCGGCACCGAACAGCGGCTTCTTCGGGTCGCCGACGCGCCGAAAGGTGAAGGCCACGTCATCGGCGGTCACGGGCTTGCCATTGTGGAATTTCAGCCCCTTGCGCAGCCGGACGGTCCATTCCGTCGCCGTCGCATTGGGCTCCAGCGATTCGGCCAAGGCGTTCACCACCTTGGCGTTGACGTCGAGCTGCACCAGGCTGTTGTAGAGCAGGGCGTTGCGGCAGAAGTCCGGTTGCACCACGCCGACGTGGGCATCGAGGGTATCGGACGAGCTGCCCCCCAGCATGGCGACGCGAAGATTGCCGCCGCGCTTGGGCGTCTCCGCGTAAGCCGGCCGTGCCAGCGGCGATAGCAGGCCGCTGCCCAGGATTCCGGCGCCGCCGACCATGGCGCCCTTCAGCAACTCGCGCCGCCCCAGCGCCGTGCGAAGCGTGGCGGGCAACATGATGCCGTCCCTCGGCCGGAAATGATCTCGATCGCTCATGGTTTCGACTCCTCCCTGTGAACGCCTCCTTTGCGGAGGCATGTGACGCTGGGCTTCTCGCTCGCCGCCGGCAGAAAAACCGGAACTTCCACCAGTCCGAAGAAAGCTGGCCTCATGTTGACATAAGTGAAAAAACGATGCTAGTTTTTTGATAACAGAAAAAATAAACCCGCGCCTCGCGCGAGACTGGGACCGGCTCGATGACCGCTTTCACGCATTTGTTTCAGCCGCTGGCCATCGGCGGCTGCACGATCAAGAACCGCATCCTCTCGACCGGTCACGACACGACCTTGCCGACGGAAGCGGCCGTCAACGATGCGCTTATCGCCTATCAGGAAGCGCGCGCCCGCGGCGGGGTCGGCCTCATCGTCCTGCAGGTGGCAGGCGTGCATGAGACGGCGCGCTATACCAACCATATTCTGATGGCGAGCGACGACAGCGCAATCGAAGGCTACCGGCGGCTGGCGGAACGCGTGCATGGCTATGGCACCAAGGTCTTCGGCCAGCTCTTCCATCCCGGCCGGGAAATCCTCGAAACCCACGGCGGCCTGCTGGCCGTGGCCTACGCGCCCTCGGCGATTCCCAATGAGCGGTTCCACGTCATGCCGCGGGCGCTGACCCCGCAGCTGATGAAGGAAATCATCACCGGTTACGGCGATGCCGCGCGGCGCATGCAGGCTGCCGGGCTCGACGGCTGCGAAGTCGTCGCCAGCCATGGCTACCTGCCCTCTCAGTTTCTCAATCCGCGCGTGAACCGCCGCACCGACGGCTACGGCGGCGATCTATCCAACCGCCTGCGCTTCCTCCGGGAAGTGATCGCCGACATCCGCGCGAAGACGGGCGGCGGATTCGTCGTCGGCATGAGGATCTCGGGCGGGGAGATGGACCAGGAGGGCCTCACCCCCGATGAGGCGCTGGAGGCCATCGCCAGCCTGGAGCCCAGCATCGACTATGTAAGCGTCGTGGGCGGAACCTCGGCCAGCGTGGGCGGGGCGGTCCATATCGTGCCGCCGATGAGCTTCGCCAATGGCTACATGGCGCCTTTCAGCGCCCGGGTGAAGGCCAGGGTCAAGATCCCGGTGTTCCTCGCTGGGCGGATCAATCAGCCCCAGGTGGCCGAGGCCTTGATCGCATCGGGCCAGGCCGATGTCTGCGGCATGACCCGCGCGCTCATCGCCGACCCCGAAATGCCGAACAAGGCGCGGGAAGGCCGGGCGGAGGACATCAGGGCCTGCATCGCCTGCAATCAGGCTTGCATCGGTCATTTCCATAAGGGCCAGCCCATCTCCTGCATCCAGCATCCCGCCACCGGGCGCGAATTGCGCTTCGGGAAGCTCGACCCTGCCTCGGCGCCGAAGCGGGTCATGGTGGTGGGCGGCGGGCCGGCGGGGATGAAGGCGGCGGTTATCGCCGCCCAGCGCGGCCATCGCGTCACGCTCTACGAAGCATCGGCGCGGCTCGGCGGACAGGCGCTGCTCGCCCAGCTGCTGCCCGATAGGGCGGAGTTCGGCGGGTTGGTCACCAATCTGGCCCGCGAGCTCGAGCTGGCCCAGGTCGATATCCGCAAGAACGTCAAGGTCGACCGCGCTTTGATCGACCGCGAGAGGCCGGACGTCGTTGTCCTCGCCACGGGGGCGCGGCCCTTCACGCCCGATTTCGCGCGCGACGGCGCCCTGCAGGTGGTCGACGCCTGGGAGGTACTGAGCGGCAAGGCCGAGGTCGGGAATTCCGTGGTCGTCATCGATTGGCGCTGCGACTGGACCGGCATTGGCATGGCCGTGCGCTTCGCGCGGGCGGGATGCCGCGTTCATCTCGCCTCCAACGGGACGATGCCGGGCGAATCCATACCGCTCTACGTGCGCGACCAGTCCAATGCGCAGCTGCAGGAGCTGGGCGTCACCGTCCTTCCTTATACCCGACTCTTCGGCTGCGACGACCGGACGGTCTATCTGCAGCAGAGCGTCAGCGGCAAGCCGATCGAGATCGATGGCGTCGACACGCTCGTGCTCTGCACGGGCCATATCGCCGAGACGGAATTGTCGGATGCCCTGGCGGACTATGGCGGAGAGCTCAGGATCGTCGGCGACGGCCTCGCACCGCGCACCGCGGAGGAGGCGATTTTCGAAGGCTTCGAGGTGGGCGCCTCGCTGTGAGGTGCATGATCGGCAATTGAAAGCGGGGAGCGGAGCGATGACGATTGACGTGCGTGATAAGAAGATGGGCGAGATCATCGATCCGTCGGCTGAGCTCGAGACCGTCGCAGGCGGGTTCCGCTTCACCGAAGGGCCGGTCTGGTATCCGGAGGAGCGCAAGCTCGTCTTCAGCGACATCCCCGGGAACCAGATGCATGTCTGGAGTGCCGCCAAGGGAGTCGCCAGCTACCGCAAGCCCAGCCATATGGCGAACGGCAATTTCCGGGACCGCAAGGGCCGGTTGCTGACCTGCGAGCATGCCACCAGCATGGTGACGCGCGAAGAAAAGGACGGTTCGCGCAAGGTGCTGGCCTCGCGCTACAAGGGCAAGGAGCTCAACAGCCCCAACGACATCATCGAGCGCCCGGACGGAACGATCTTCTTCACCGATCCGACCTATGGCCGGGTCGCGGAATATGGGGTCGAGCGGCCCGAGGAGCTGGGATTCCGCGGCGTCTATCGCATCGACGAGGACGGGGGCAATCTGACGCTTCTGGCCGATGATTTCGTGCAGCCCAACGGGCTCTGCTTTTCCCCGGATGGCCGCAAGATCTATATCAACGACAGCGAGCGCCTGCATATCCGGCTGTTCGACCTGAGCGAAGCGGGCGATCTGTCCAATGGCAAAGTGTTTGCCGAGACCGTCGGCGAGGGGCTCGGCAGCCCCGACGGATTGAAGATCGACGCCAAGGGCAATGTGTTCTGCGCTTCGCAAGGCGGCGTCCATGTCTTCGATCCCGAAGGCCATTGCCTCGGCGTCATCCGGGTCCCGGAGGAGACGGCGAATTTCGGCTTCGGCGGCGACGACCGGCGGACGATGTTCATCACGGCCTCGACATCGCTCTATCGCATCCAGTTGAAGCAACCCGGGATTTGACGGGGGCCTTTCGGGCTGGTCGCCTCGACCGGCGGGCTTTCCTGTCGAGAGCCGGCTGTGGCAAGCTGCCTCGTGTGACCCGCGCCGGCACGCCGGCCGTCCTGACGAGTTGAAAGCAGCATGCCGCACCGAAGGCCAGAGCCGCCCCGAAAGCCCGCCAAGAGGAAGCGGCCCGGTCGCGCATCCGACAAGACCGGCAAGGCGCGGTCACGCCCCGCCGCACCTCTGGTCGCCGACGACGGGGGCGTCCGCGTGCTTCGCGCCGCCAAGAAGGCGCCGGCGGGGAGCGCCAAGTCGGTCTTCATCGGCTCGCGGATTCGCGAGATGCGCAAGGCGCAGTCGCTGACCCTGCAGCAATTGGCGGATCGGAGCGGCCTATCGACGGGACATCTCAGCCAGTTGGAGCGGGACCAGGCCAGCCCCTCGATCACGGCCCTCGCCTCGATCGCACAAGGGCTGAAGGTCAATCTGCACTGGTTCTTCGCCAGCGAGAGCTCGGTCCTGGAAGACAATGAGATCAACTATATCGTCCGCAAGAACGAGCGGCGGCGTCTCATCTACCAGGACGACATCATCGACGAGCTGCTGAGCCCCAATCTGGCGCGCAAGATCGAGTTCCTGCATTGCGTCATGCCGCCGAAGACCGGGACGGGGGACGACGCCTATTCCCACAACGGCGAAGAAGCCGGCTATATCCTGGCCGGCACCTTCGAGCTCTGGGTCGGCGAGCGGTATTTCCTCCTGAACGAGGGCGACAGCTTCGCCTATTCGAGCAACGAGCCGCACCGCTATTTCAACCCCGGACCGGGCACGACCACAGTCCTCTGGGTCATCACCCCGCCCAACTACTAAGACGGCATAGCGGGGCGGCGTCGCTCCCTCTAGGCGATCGCCTTCAGCAGCGTCGCGTCGAGCCGGCGCGCGAAAGCGACCGGATCGGCCACCGGCTCGCCCTGGACGATGCGGGCCTGGTCCAGCAGCAGCCAAGCCGCCTCGGTCACCTCATCGGAGCTGCCGTTCTGCGACAGGCGTTTGGCGAGGCCGGCGATCAGGGGATGGCGCGGGTTGACCTCGAGCACGCGCTTGGAGGCGTTGTCGAGCTGGCGATGCTGCTTCAGCAGCCGCTCCAGATGGATGTCCATGTCGCCCTCGTCGGCCACCAGGCAGACGGCGCTGACATCGAGGCGCGAGGAGGCGCGGACGTCCTTGACCGCATCCTGGAGCGCCAGGCGCAGCATGGCGATCAGCGCGTCGGTACCGGCGGGCTGGGGCTCCTGGGCCTGCTTCTTCTCTTCGGAGAGCTCGATCTTGTCGAGCTCGGCGCCGCCCCGTGTCGCCGATTTGAAGGGCTTGGCGTCGTAGGCGCCGACATTGGGGATCCAGAACTCGTCCACGGGATCGGCGAGCAGCAGCACTTCCACCCCACGGGCGGCGAAGCCCTCGAGCTGCGGGCTGCGGGCCGCGGCCTCGACGCTCTCGCCGGAGAGGTAGTAGATCGCTTCCTGGCCCGGCTTCATCCGGCCGACGTAATCGGCCAGGCTGACCAGCTCCTCGCCATGGGTCGAGCGGAAGCGGGCGAGCTTCAGCAGCGTCTCGCGCTGCTCCTGATCCTCGTAGAGGCCCTCCTTGAGAACGGGACCGAAATCCTTCCAGAAATCGGCGTAGCTGCCGGCATCCTTCTCGGCCAGCTTGCCGAGCTCGCCGAGGCTGCGCTTCACCAGCGCGGCGCGGATCTTGGCCAGCAGCGGGTTGTGCTGCAGCATCTCGCGGCTGATGGAAAGCGGCAGGTCCTCGGAATCGACGATGCCCTGCAGGAAGCGCAGATAGCCCGGCAGGATGTCGGCGCAGTCGTCGGTAATGAAGACACGCCGGACATAGAGCTTCACCCGGTGCTTGCGCTCGGGATTGAACAGATCCATCGGCCGGCTGCCGGGCACGAAGAGCAGCGCGGTGTAGTCGATCTTGCCCTCGGCCCGCCAATGGATGGTCAGCCGCGGCTTGTCGAAGCCATGGGAGACATGGCGGTAGAACTCGCCATATTGCTGCTCGGTGATCTCCGACTTCGGCCGCATCCAGAGGGCGGCCGCCTCGTTCAGCTTGTCTTCCTTGCCATCGGCCTTGAGCAGGATGGGCAGCGAGATATGGTCGGAATAGCGGGCGATGATGGTCTTGAGGCGCAGCGGCTCCAGGAACTCGCCGGCATCCTCGCGCAGATGGAGCACGATCTTGGTGCCGCGGGCGACGTCCTCGGCGGCAGCCACGGCGAATTCGCCCTTGCCCTCGGAAACCCAGCGCCAGCCCTGGGTTTCCCCGGCGCGCCGGCTGAAGACCTCGACCCGCTCGGCGACCATGAAGGCGGCGTAGAAGCCGACGCCGAACTGGCCGATCAAAGAGAGATCCTTGGAGCTGTCGCCCGTGGCTTCCTTGAGGAAGGCCGCGGTGCCCGAGCGCGCGATGGTGCCGAGATTGGCCACCAGATCCTCGCGGTTCATGCCGATGCCGTTGTCGGCGATGGTCAGCGTCTTGGCCGCGGCGTCGGGGGTGATGACGACCCGGAACTGCGCATCCTCGGCCGCCAGCTCAGGATGGGTGAGCGCGAGATAGCGGAGCTTGTCGCAGGCATCGGAGGCGTTGGAGACCAGCTCGCGCAGGAATACCGAGCGATCGCTATAGAGCGAATGAGCGACGATATCGAGCAACCGGCCGACCTCGGCCTGGAAGCCGTGGCGTTCTTCAAGCATCCCGTAACCTCCCAGTCAAATCCACGCGCCATATAGGGACATCGGCCGCGCGCATCAAGGGGCGAGCGGGGTTCGGGCCAAGGGCCGGCCCGCGATGAGGGCAGTCAGAATGACCTGCAACACCCGCTTGCAAACCCCGGCGCCCTGGCCAATCTTAGGGTCATGATCGGCGCTCCGGGGCCGCGGTTGGCGGCCGTCCTCGGCCCGACCAATACGGGCAAGACCTATCTCGCGGTGGAGCGCATGCTCGGCCATGAGAGCGGGATGATCGGCTTTCCGCTGCGCCTCCTGGCCCGGGAGAACTACGACCGCATCCG
>Ga0310811_10013125_pt1 | contig 10783 bp, 5 predicted proteins | sample YCmetagenome_FD_207642 | JGI IMG/M metagenome (GOLD analysis project Ga0310811, IMG submission 207642) | Soil microbial communities from experimental microcosm in Duke University, North Carolina, United States - YC | ecosystem: Engineered > Artificial ecosystem > Soil microcosm > Unclassified ...
CGCGATCGAGTCCCGTCGCGCGATCGCCTCGCGAAGCTCGGTCACTTGCTCCCGGTCGGTCTGGGCCCCTTGCAAAAACCGGCAATTGCGGCCGAGGATCTCGCTTTCCTCGTAGCCCGTGAGATCGAGAAAGGCCTTGTTGGCAAAGACGATCGGATTGTCCGCCTTGTTGGGGTCGGTCAGGATCATCGGCATCCGCGTCATCTCGATCGCGGCGAAAAACACGTCGCCCCGGTCATCAAGGCCCGGCCGGGTAATGACGCTCTCGCGCCAATGGCGCTTTGCCCGACCGCCGGTCGGGTCGCTGCCGGTCGTCGCCAGCGCATCGCCCGCCGGTACGCCCAGAATCTGTCCGCCGCCCTCAACCTCGGTTACGCGTTGGGATTCGTCTTCAGTCACGGCCGCAATTTCCTGTCGCTCGATTGGATTGATCGGGGGGCCGTAACGATCAGAGTCGGGATTCGTCTCCCACTTCGATCAAGATGACGATGTCAGCCCTCGAACCCCGCCATCGCAGCCGCGAGCTCGCTTAGCCGGAATGGTTTCGCCAACCGGCGAAGATCCCTGGGAATGCCTTCCAGTTCGGCATAGCCGGAGATGACAAGCACCTTCAGCCATGGCTGTCGGGCGAGCGCCATTCGGGCGAGTTCGGTGCCCGCCATGCCCCGCATCAGGTGATCGGTCACCAGGAAGTCGGGCGGCGCCGCTTCCAGCAGGGGGACCGCTTCTTCGGCGGAGCGTGTTTCCACGACCTCGAATCCGAGATACGCGAGCATTTCGGCCGTCGCGATGCGCACGGCGTCGTCGTCATCGACGAGCAGCACGGTGCCGCCTGGCGCCTTGGCGGCGGAAAATGAGGTTCTTGCGCCGTCCGGCAGGGGGCCGTGATCGGCGTGGGGGAGAGCGAGGCGAATTGTCGTTCCCTGTCCCGGCGCGCTGACAATCGTCATGGTACCGCCGAGCTGCAGGGCGAGGCCGTGCACCATCGACAGGCCGAGACCTGTTCCTCGCCCGACACCTTTGGTCGAAAAGAACGGCTCGATGGCCCGTTTTAGGGTCTCGTCGTCCATGCCCTCGCCAGTGTCGGAAATGCCCAGGGTGACGAAGCCGGGCCGCTCTTCGTCGTCATGGGCGGCGATCGTCAGGACGCCGCCTTCCGGCATTGCGTCTCGCGAGTTCACGCACAGGTTGAGGATCGCCATCTCGAGCTGGTTGGCATCGGCATAGACGGGTGGAAGCGCCACTGAAACGTCTACTACCAGCCTGATCTGCGGCCCTAATGTCCGGGCGATCAGGTCAGCCATCCCCGCTGCGAGCTCGCCCAGATTGACAGGGCCAGGCTGCAGCGGTTGGCGGCGGGCGAACGCGAGCAAGCGCTGGACCAAAGTGCGCGCGCGGTCCGCGGCTTCGATCGCGCCGCCTAGCAGGCGCTGCGTACGCTCGCTCAGTCCGGCATCGCGACGGACGAGATCCAGGCTGCCGATGATGGGAGTGAGCAAATTGTTGAAGTCGTGCGCAACGCCTCCCGTTAGCTGCCCGAGCGCCTCGACTTTCTGTGACTGGCGGAGTGCTTCCTGAGCCTGTTCTAGTTCGCGCCGGCGCTCGACTTCGGCGGTGACGTCGCGGCCGATCGCATAGGCCTCGCCTTCTCCCGCTGCCAAGGTCCACGAATAGTGGCGCCACGCGCCTCGCACCGAACGAATGCGAAAGGAGAATTCCCCCGAGGGCGTGCGGCGGGCGCCCGTGATCGCGGACCGTGCTGCGGGCAGATCGTCCGGGTGAATGAACGTTTCGAAACGCCGGCCGAGAACCTCTGCCGCATCATAACCCAGCGCGCTGAGGGCCGGATTGGCTGCCTGGATGTCGTGGCGTAGGCCGATCACGAGCTGAAGATCGCGGCTTAGCCGCCACATCCGATCGCGCTCCGCTGTCCGCGCGACGACTTCGCGCTCGAGGTCGCGGTTGAGCGCCGCGAGCCGCGCTTCACTGCGCCGCGCCGCTTCCTGCGCCATGCGGCGCTCGGTGACGTCCAAGGTAATGGCGAGCACGCCATATGGGTTGCCGTCCGCCCGCCGGATGACGGCAACCGAATTGTTCACCCAGACGATTGAACCGTCGGGCCGAACATACCTCTTTTCATGGGTATAGGGTGTGCCTTCACGAACCGCCGCCTCGAACTTGGCGACGTTAGGGGCAAGATCATCCGGATGGGTGATCTCTTGCATCGTCATTCCGAGGAGTTGCTCGCGCGAGCGCCCGGCAATCTCGCAGAAGCGGTCGTTGACGAGCGTGAACCTGCCGTCGAGATCGACCTGCCCGAACCCTGCCGTGGCCTGGTTGACGAACGCCGAAAGCAGGGCCTCGCGCTCGCGCAGTTCCTGCTCCGCCGATTTTGCCTCGGTGATGTCGTGTGCCACGCCAATGAACCCGACATGCCTTCCGTCGGCGTCCCAACGTGGCTGCGACACCGAATGAATCCAGCGCCATTCTCCGTCCCTGCGGCGATAGCGCGCCTCGAGCGAGAAGGTGTTGAGGCTGGCTTCGCCGGCAACGGACGCGGCCGTTATCCGCTCGATATCCTCAGGATGGAGGATGGTACGCCAGTCGAAGTCGACGGCTTCGGCGTAGCTCACGCCGAGAAAGTCGACATAGGCCTTGTTTACGAAGCTGCGTTTGCGATCGAGCTTCGTCACCCAGATGGGAACGGGCGCGGAATCGGCGATCAGCCGAAATTCGCTGTCGGTCTCGCGCCCCGTCAAATCCACTCGAACCCTACCCCTTTGCTTGGACCCTATCAGGCGGCCGTGCGCAAGTCATTGATCTAGGGTGGCGTCGGTAATTCGCGCAACGGGTAGTCGAACTGAGCGAGAAAGGGGGCCAAGGATCGTTGGGAAAGGGGATGTAAGAGCCGTGCCGCGGCAGTGCTGGCCGCTAATGCGGCTCGTAAGCTTGGTCCGTTTCGGCTATATATCCCAAGGTATAAAAAGGCAGGCTGACGATGGGCCGCATTCGGTGTCTCCTCGGCTATCACCACCGGGATCCTGACGCGCGAGCGATTGGAGATGGACGCTACACGTCTGTCTGCCGCGATTGTGGTGTGTCGATGAAATGGACGCCGGCTGGCTGGAGGATCGATCGCCAGCGCGGCAACTGCGATGGACGATCGAGCTAAGACGATGCGCAGATCTCTCCTGCGGTGCTGATGCGCTTATTTCGGACGATACAATGCTAAACACGCTTACCGGGTGGCACCTTTGACCTCCGCGAATAGTGGAGGCGTGCATCACGGAAATCATAGCATGTGCGGGACTGCGGCTGTGCGCCGCTTTTGAAGCAAGACGCCTCGCGTCGTCCCGCGATGCGAAGCGCGTTTTCTGGATCATGTCCGGCGATGAGTTCATCTTGAACTTAATCGTCATTGCGCGATCGTCTCCGCACGGAGCAGGATGGGGCGTCTTCGGTGGCGGCTGCGGCGATCGGCCAATCCCGTCTCGCTCTGTGAGCTTGCCGATCTCGACCACCGGATACGGCGGCGTAGCGCGTGTCGGTGCGGGAGAATGGAGAGCCGATAGGGAGCTGGCTCGAGGTCCGTGCGAGGATCGGGACGTTTAATCGCGAACAAATGGGGGTGGGATGATACGGCTTCTCCTTGCGGCACTTGCCTTTTCGACGTTGCTGCCCCTCGCTGCGGCGGACGCGCGGCAACACTATCGTTACAGCCATAGTTCCGGCTCGTCGGACTATTATACAGCACGAAGCGGGCACCGCGTTCACCGTCCCATCCAGTCCGTCCGCGCGCCAGCCGGTGCGAGCGCGCGCTGCAGGGACGGCTCGTGGAGCTTCAGCGAAAGCCGCCGGGGCACCTGTTCCTGGCACGGTGGTGTGGCGCGTTGGCTCTAGAGGCCTAGCTTACCGGCCGACAGACGGGTCCATCAAGCCGACGTCCAAGCTGATGGTGGCGAGAGCCACGGAGCGCGGGGCGCAGCAGGATCCCTACTGTTTGCCGAGGTGGATGCGAGGGCAATATTCCTCGCTCAGGTACCCCGATCGAGACTTTATCGGGCGCAGCCGACGGTTCGTTACGCACGGCCTCGATCTCCGTTGAGTGATGTTGGCCCCGCCGCGATATTGAAAGCGAGTGGCGGTTCGCTGCAAATCGTTGCACAGCCCGTGAGGAGCGGTGGCCGGGCGTGATTTCGTGCGCTTGCCCGGTTCATCCGGGCCGCCGTCTTCCTGTCTTTCTACGCCACATTACGCTTGCCCGATTTCCTTGTTGATTGCGGCGTTTCCAGGTCCTTCTTGATGCCTCCCGACGCCGACCCGCATCCCGCGGTCGGCCCCAGGGAGATTCCAACATGGTCAGTGACCGACCCCGCCCGCGATCCGCCACGCGATCTTTGCCTCGGGCTTTTGCTCTCGTTGTGACGGGGGCCGGGATCGCCGTTGCCGCTGCCGGACCGTCAAGCGCGAACAATCTCGGCGAGAACTCCGCATGGCAATTCCGGACGTCCGCCGACAAGGCCAATCAGGCGGCGATCCTCGATCTGATCGCGCGCCGTCGAAGCGGCTATTATGCCGCGCCGGTCTACACCACCAACATCGCCCGCCAGGTGAATTGCTCGATCGGCGCGAGCGCTGTGGGCAACAGCAATGGGCAATCGTCCGTCGCCAACTCGCCCGCCGTGAGCGGCGCCACATCGTCATCGACCGGCAATGCCAACAGCTCGAGCGTCGACGCCGGCCGGAGTGGGGGCACCAGCAGTTCGACCCAGGGCAATAGCGGCCAGATCGTATCGGGCGTGACCGGCGACACCGAGACCTCTGTCCGCGGCGATGCGTGGCAGGCGCTCAATTCCAGCCAGTCGAACAGCGGCAGCCAGAGCGCGAGCGTGCAGAACAGCGATGCCTGCTCGTTCGCGGCGCTCAACTGATGTTGGGCGATCATTGCCGCCGGGCGCGACAGGCCGGGAAGGGGAGGGCGGTGGTCCTGCTCGTCTTGCTCGCGACCGGCCTCGCCGGTTGCGTACGGCTGCATCAGGCGCGCTTCGCCCCCGGCGAGGTGCCGACCCTGGTCGGGTCCGCGGTCCGCGACAACCGGACGCCGATGGACGGCGCGCTTGCCTGTTTCGGCGCCGAGCTGCGCGCGGAGCGGGCGCGGCCGCCGGTGATCGCGGTGGGCGACGTGCGCGATTATACCGGAAAATATTCGGTCAACGAAGGCAATGCCATCACACAGGGTGGCGCGCTGATGGTCTATTCGGCGCTCGGCAAGCTCGGCGGCGCAGTGACCCTGGCCGAGCGGTTCGATCCGACTATCGCCGAGCGCGAGCTCGGCTATACCGATCGCCGTCAACTGGGCGACGGCGCGGTCCACGACGTGCCTTATTATGGCGGCAGTATCGCGGCCTCCGACTATTTCATCGTCGGCGGCATCACCGAACTCAATTACGACATACGCTCGGGCGGCGTTGATCTCGCCGTCAGCCAGATCGGGCCCAAGGCGCGGACCTATACCGAGTCCGTCGCGATCGATCTGCGTATCGTCGACACGCGCTCGCTGGTCGTGGTGCGGACGATCAGCCTGACCAAGCAGTTCATCGGTTACGAGGTCGGGTTCAACCTGTTCCGCTTCTTTGGCTCCAGCCTGTTCGACGTGGATGCCGGAGCAAAGGGCCAGGAGCCGCTGCAGCTTGGCGTGCGCACCGCGCTCGAGGAAGCCGCGCTCCGGCTGGTCGGCGCCGTCACGCGGCGCGACCCGTCGTCCTGCCTGTCGCAGCACGCGGGGTTCGCGACCGGCGACCGCCCGCCTGTCGAGACGATGGTCTCGGCAACGCATTCGGGCTTTCCGCAGGTAGCCGCGCATAGCATCAGCCTTCTCGCTCTCGGCGGCTCGTTGCCGGGCAATGCTGCGGTGGCGATGCCGTTCGAATTCGCGTCCGCTGCCCCCGCCGCGGCCGCGGACGCGGTGTTCGAGCGCGTTGTCGCAGCGGCCGCCAAAGCACCGGTCGAGATCGCGCTTGTCGCGCGCGAGAGCGAGACGCTCGATGCGGCCAGGCGAGATGCGCTCGCCAGCCAGCGGATCGCGGCGGTGGTGGCGGCGCTACGCGCACGCGGTTTTCGCGGCGCGGTGTCGACCCTCTGGCGTGCCGATCCGTCCGGTCCGGCCGTCCGCAGCGCCGCGTCCGGGTTTCAGGATGTCGCGCGGCTGCGGATCGGCGGCTGAGCGGCGCCTAGCTCCCTCGTGCCATCAGGAGGCGCCAGCCGAACAGCCCAGCGTCACGATCTCTCCCTCTTCCAGCTGAAGGACTTCATCCAATGGGTAATCATTCCTGCCGCCGCAGGCGGCTTCTCACCGGCGTCAGCGCCGTCGTCATCCTGGTCGGACCGCCCGCGCTGGCGCAGACGGCCGATGCCAATGCACCGGTTGCCGTCGTGAGCCGGCAATCCTCGACCGGTCCCGTTACGGTCGACAATGATCGGGCCAGCGTCCTTGCCGGGATCGGCGCGGTCCAATCCGGCAATGCGCGCATCGCCGACAATGATGTCCTCGCCTCGGCGCGTGCCAATGTCACGGACGCGCGGCTCGATGGCGATGGCGCGCCGCCGGAACCGGCCCGGTCGTCCTCGTCGCTGTCGGTTGCCGGCAACGGCGCCAGCGCCAGCGCGGACCGCCTCGTCATGACCAGCCAGACCATCAGCAACGCTCCGGTACAATCGCTCGTGCAGCGTAGCGAAGTCGGTATCGACGCGGGCGTGGCATCTTCGGCGACGCTCGGCGTCACCGGCAATGCCAGCGAGGCGTCCGCGCTCGGCAATCGGGCGGCCGGCAGCCTGACCTTGGCCGACGGCGGCACCGGTGGCGCGATCGCCAGCGTTCAGGAGGGCGACGCCGTGTCGGGGGTCTCCGCGCTTGACGCCAGTGCCGTGCGCCTTTCGACATCCGCCGGATCGGACAGCCGGTTCGACCTGAGCGGTAACCAGTCCGCAGCCGAGGCGACGGGCAATTGGGTTGAGGACGCGCTTTCCGTCGATGCCGCCTCGGTTGGCGTGCCCGACACCGAAGCACCGGCCTCGCAGGTGCCGGGCGCGAGCAATGGCCCGGCGACGGTCAACGCGCTCTATGCCGATCTCGGCAGTCAGACCATGTCCGGCAAGGTCGCGGCGACCAGCGGGATGGTGCCGGCGGCCTTCTCGCTCGGCGTAAATGGTGCGCTCACCGGGTCGAACGCGACGGTCCAGGGCAACATGCTGGGCGCGACCGCGACCTCCAACCGTTCCTCGCATATGCTCGATCTCCGGGCGGGCAGCATCGCAGGCGACGGCGCGACGAGCCACGTCGCGAACGTCACGAACCTGCAGCGAGACCTTGGCGGCGATCTCGTCGCCGCCACCAATGGCGGGGCCAGCGCCCTGATCGGCGGGGCTCTCTCCGGATCGACCCTGGACGTCTCGCGGAACACGCAATCCGCGACCGCATTCGCCAATCGCGCCACCGGAAATCTGCTCGCTGTCCAGGCAACGACGGTCGATACGGGTGGGCCGCTCGGTCACGGATCGGCCGGTACGGCGATGACCGGCTCCGACGGCGCGACCGTCACGAACACCGCTTTCGGTGTCGGGAATGTTCAGGATGTAAATAACGCGAGCATCATCGCCACGATGACCGCGGACAAGGTCGGCGTGGATGTCGGCGGACCGGTCGACGGTTCGACGCTCCGCGCCGACGCCAACACGGCCACCGCGGCGACCACGGCCAATAGCGCGGTCAACGGCGCGGCGATTGACGGCAGCGTTTTCCGCTCGAACGTCAGCGTCGACAATAGCCAGACGGTCGACGGCCAGCTGCGCGCCAATGTCGGCGACGCCACCCATCGCGCCGGCGTCACCATCACGCCCGGGGGCAGCACCACCGCCTCCACCTTGCGCGTCACGAACAACAGCCTGACCGGCTCGGCCGTCGGCAACGCGGCGAGCAACAGCATGACAGTCTCGGCGGCGACGTTCGGCGATGACGACGGCCATGACGCTGCCGCCGCCGGCTCGCTCGATCAGGGCTATGGCGCTTCTGCCGGTATCGCGCTGGCGAACTATCAGAAGGTCGGCCGGCCGGCCGCGGCAAGCGGTTCGCCCTCGGGCCTCGCCACCACGATCGTCGGCGCGTTCGGATTGGGCGGAGATGGTCCGATCGATTCCTCCTCCTTCAACGTCGATGGGAACAGTCAGAAGGCGACGACGATTGGCAATACCGCCGTCAACCATGTCTCGCTCGAAGGCGCGGCCATGCCCGCCACGGGGTCGGCGCTCGCGTCGTCGCAAGTCGGCGACGCGACCGTCGAAGCCACGTCCGACATGCAGCTTGCCGGCCGCTCCGGTCTCGGCACTTCGTTGCTGTCCATGGCCGGTAACAACAGCCAGGCGGTCGCGGCGATGAACGACGCCGATAATGGACTGACCATGTCGGCAGCCGAGCCGGGCGCGGGCTCGGGCGGCGAAGCGCGCGCCAGGGTCGGCAATCTCGGCGCGGCGACGGTCAGCGGCGGCCACGTCCTCGCCAACGAGCAGTTCGCCGCCGGAAGCGTCGCGGCGACGGCGCGGACGACCTTGCTTGACGGCAATGCCGGCGTTGGCATGACGGGCTCCCGTCTGGATCTTGTCGATAACAATGTCGTCGCCGACGTCTCCGCCAACCACGCGGTCAATCTGGTGTCGGTCGACGGCGCGGGGGCCGGGATCTCCAGCAGCCAGATGAATGCCGCGGCCGTGGCGGCCAGCAGCGATCTCGAAGCCATGCCGGGCGCCACCCATTCGGCGGCGCCGTTCATCGATGGGTCCATGATCGCGATCGATGGGAATTCGAGCCAGGCGATCGGGCGCGGCAACAGCGCCGATAATGAAGTCGCAGTCTCGACCGCTGCCGGCGGTACCATCGGCGCCAAGGCGGCCGCTACGCTTGGGGCGTTCGAGACCGATGCCAGCGCGCCGGTGCTGCTCGTCAATGGACAAAGCAATTACGGTGCGATCACCGCGCGAGCGGTCGGCAATTTCGGCGCCCCGCTCAACGCTTCGGGTGCGGTCTCGGGGTCGACGCTAGGCGTGACCGGCAACAGTGCGGTGGCGAGCGCCTACGGCAATGTCGCCACGAATAAGGTCGCAATCGGCGGGCCCCGCGCTGCTCCCGCGGCGATGCTGGTCAATATCCAGTCCAACAACGCCCCCGTCACCGCATCCGTGATCGGCTCGAACTCTGGCCCGCGGACGGGCGCGCTTGCAGTGAGCACGTTGACGGTCACAGGTAACCAACTCGCCGCGACAGCGGTCGGGAACATGGCGAGCAGCGCGATACCGGCCGCCCGCTGACCGGCGATCCGCGCCGGCCGGTCCGATGCCCCCCGGATCCGGCCGGGCAGCGGGAAGGGCCGCCACGACGTTTCCCTTGGTGCGTGGCGGCCCTTCGACCGTTTCTCAGCAGCGTCCCCTAAGATCCTGGTCTAACGGCGGTTCGGGCTAGTTCGGCGCGCAGCCGAACCTCTGCGCCAGGTGATCGAGGAACGCCGCCAGCGCCGGGCTGCGGTTTGCCGCCCGCCAATGAACGTGTTGCTCGAGCCGTGTTGGCCCGAAGGCGTCATGGGGCACCAGGAACACGATCGCGTCGCAGGGGCTCGATGGCCGCCGACTTCCCAAAGTGACCGCGATGCGATTGCCCGATACCAGGGCGACAAGGCTCTCGGGCGCGACCGCCTGTGTTTCGATCCGGGGCTCGTGGCCCGGTGCCGACAACCGGGATCGGATCATTTGCGCGATATCTTCGCCGGGATCCGCTGCGGTCACCAGGAAAGTGGATGCCCGCAGGTCCGTCCAGTAGATGCGATCCTGGCCAGCCAGCGGGTGATCGGCGGCGAGGGCGATCGAGACTTGCTCGCACCAGAAACTGAACGAGCGGATTTCCGGCGCCGGCGATGGCCCCGGGAAAACGGCGACGTCGATGCGGTTGTCCGACAGGCCCCGCAACAACATCCTGCGCGATTGCTCGGCCACTTCGATCGGCCGCTCAGGATGGGCCTGAGCATACGATCGCAGCGTCGCACCGAGCTCGGTCGTAGCAAGGGGGTAGCCGAGACCTATCCGCAGTGCGTCGCGCTTGGCCATTGCCGACGTATCGCGGCCGAGTGCTTCCACATCCTCTACGATCGTGCGCGCGCGGGTGAGAAAGACGGTTCCGGGCTCCGTTGGTTCGACGCCTCGCGCCGACCTTGTGAAGATCGAGAGCCCCACGCGTTGCTCTAGATAGAGGATGTGTTTGCTGAGCGTGGATTGCTTGATGCGGAATTGATCCGCTGCCTGACGGAAGCTGCCCGTGTCCGCAGCCGCCAAAGCGTAGCGCAGCAAATGGATTTCGATCATTCCGCTCCCCGATGCACCGCCGCACTGTTTGAGCCCGGCGCGTTACGGACGCGATGAATAGGCGCCGGGAAGCGCGTGCCTATTCCAAGAAATGGGGGGAGCGGGCCGAATGCGCCGCGAAGTTCGGGTTTCGGATTTCGGTCAGCCAGGTGCAAAACCTCTCGGCGCTTTGGTTTGCGAACGCCGTTCCCCGCTTTCAGAGACTCGCCGGCCCATGGACCCGTCGGAGGTGGCTTTTCGATAGAGTAGGGGCGTAGGCGGTCGCCGATGACATGTGCGTTTTGCCCGTGTTCGTTTGTCTTTCCCGAGAGCCGATATAGGCTGACAACATTAGGTTTGGATCGGGGGGTAGATGAGCTGGATGTCGATTGCGGCGGCGGCC
>Ga0310811_10013126_pt1 | contig 10783 bp, 8 predicted proteins | sample YCmetagenome_FD_207642 | JGI IMG/M metagenome (GOLD analysis project Ga0310811, IMG submission 207642) | Soil microbial communities from experimental microcosm in Duke University, North Carolina, United States - YC | ecosystem: Engineered > Artificial ecosystem > Soil microcosm > Unclassified ...
GGGGTCCCTGGGCGTCAAGACGTTGCGCCCGGTGTGCGGGGGCTTTACCCACGCCCGCTCCAGCGCCACTGTCGCGCCAGAAACTTGCGTTGGAAAAGTTTGTTCGCGCTCTCGGCCTAGGCCTGGTTGAGCGCAGTTGGGGGAGGAAGCAGTGCGGACCACTCTGATCGCGGGCGCGGCCCTGATGGCGGCGAGCGCCGCGTTTGCCCAGTCCCAGACTTCCGCCCCGGCCCCCGCGGCCGCGCCCAAGCCGCCCGCCGAGCGCAACTTCAACGACATCCGCATGGGCCTGGGGGTCCAGGGCGAGATCGTGTTCAACCGGGTGTGCAGCGCCTGCCACAAGCCCGACGGCGAGGTCGGGGCCGACGCCCGCGCCCCGCACCAGGAGACCCTGCGCCAGTTCCCGCCCGAGCGGATCTACGAGGCCCTGTCGACCGGCAAGATGCAGGTCCAGGGCTCGGGGCTCTCGGACAAGGAGCGCCAGCAGGTCGCCGAATGGCTGAGCGGCCGGGGCCTCGGCGGGGTCAAGGGCGAGGCGGCGGCTATGCAGCACCGCTGCGACTTCGCGCCCCGGCTCGATCCGTCCAAGGGAGGGTTGTGGAACGGCTGGAGCCCCGGCCAGGGCAACGGCCGCTACCAGGACGCCAAGCACGCTGGCCTGGGAGCGGCGGACTTCCCCAGGCTCAAGCTGAAATGGGCGTTCGGCATCCCGGGCGGGGTGGAGACTTCGTCCCAGCCCACGGTCTACGGCCAGACCGTGTTCTTCGGCTCCGACGCCGGCAACATCTATGCCGTGGATTCGGCCTCGGGCTGCGTCCACTGGTCGTTCCTGGCCGGGGCCGGGGTGCGCTCGGCGCCGCTGGTGATCCCCCAGGGCGCGGGCAAGGGCGCGGGCAAGGGCGGCCTGGCCGTGGTGTTCGGCGACTACAAGGCCAACCTCTATGCGGTGGACGCCTCGACCGGGAAGCTGGTGTGGGAGAACCGCGTCGACGACCAGGCCCTGAGCCGCATCACCGGTGCGGCCGCCTATCACGACGGGCTGGTCTATGTGGGCACCTCTTCCTCGGAGGAGATCTCGGGCCTGCAGGCCAACTACGAGTGCTGCCGCATGCGCGGCTCGGTCAACGCCGTCGACGCCAGGACCGGAAAGACGGTGTGGAAGTTCTACACCATCCCCAAGAAGGCCGAGGTGCTCGGCACGCGGCCGGACGGCCGCAAGCGGTGGGGTCCGGCGGGGCTGGGCGTGTGGTCGGCGCCGACCATCGATCCCAAGCGCGGGGTGGTCTATGTCACCACCGGCGACACCTTCACCGTGCCGGCCGAGCCCTTGTCGGACTCGATCCTGGCCCTGTCGCTGAAGACCGGAAAGCTCGAATGGTCCTACCAGGCCACGCGCGGCGACAGCTACATGACCGGCTGCAGCGCGACCAACCACGGCCCCAACTGCCCCGAGACCAATGGGCCCGACTATGATTTCGGCTCCTCGGTCGTGCTGACCAGCCTCCCGAACGGCAAGGAGATACTGGTGGGCGGCCACAAGGGCGGGGCGGTGCTGGCGCTCGATCCCGACCGCAAGGGCAAGCTGCTGTGGTCCGAGATCCTGGGGTCCAAGATGGCCTCGGCCCGGGGCGACATCGTGTTCGGCGGGGCGGTGGACCACACCGCCGGCTACTACGCCCTGCAGGAGAACAAGGGCGTCGCCTCCATCGACCTGAAGACCGGCCAGACCCGTTGGATCCTGCATCCGGCGCCGCCGGCCGACCGCCAGAACCGCATCGGCAGCGCCGCGGCGGTGACGGTGATCCCCGGCGTGATGCTGAACGGCGGCTGGGACGGCATCCTGCACGCCTATTCCACCGCCGACGGGCACGAGCTGTGGCGCTATGACACGGTCAAGCCGTTCGACACGGTCAACGGCGTCCAGGCCAAGGGCGGCTCCATGGGCGCGCCCGGCGCCACCGTGGCCGGCGGGATGCTGTTCGTCGGCTCGGGCTACATCGGCACCTCCAACGGCATGCCGGGCAACGTCATGCTGGCCTTCGCCCCGGAGTGAGGCCGGGCAGTCTGATCACCGTTGACAAGCATGTGATGCAAAGGGGCGCCGAAGCGTCCGTCACCCCTTTGTCATGCTTGACTCGGACCCTCGCGAGGGTCTGCAATCAGACCTATGCAAGTCCAGGTTACAGGCAAGCAACTGGATGTCGGCGAGGCGCTACGCGCGCGGATATCTGACGAACTCCTCTCCTCCATCGGCAAGTACTTCGAGCGCGGCGGCGACGCCGACGTGGTCGTGGGCAAGAACGGGCACAGCATCCAGGTGGACTGTTCGGTCACCCTGGCGTCCGGCCAGAAGCTGGTCTCGACGGGCACCGGCGGAGACGCGCACACCGCCTTCGACGCCGCCCTGTCCAAGGTCGAGGCCCGTATCCGCCGCTACAAGCGACGGCTGAAGAACCACCACCATCCGTCCGGCAGGATCGCCGAGACGGCGGCGCTGACGGTGCTGCGTCCCCCGGAGATCGACGACGAGATCGACGGCTGGGGCGAGGACCTCCTGGACATGGCGGGCCACGAGCCCCCCGCCGGGGTGGTGATCGCCGAGACCGAGGCGCCGCTGCGGACCATGACCGTTTCCATGGCTGTCATGGAGATGGACTTGACTGAATCTCAAGCAATCGTCTTTAGGAACGCCGCTCACGGCGGGCTGTCCGTGGTCTACCGGCGGCGCGACGGCAACATCGGCTGGGTCGATCCCGAGCGCACCAAGACTCCGGCCTGACGCGGCCGGATCGCTTGGCCCGCCCGGGCGTTTGACGCCAGAGAGTGGAGCCCTTTGGGAGCTTGTTCGGCGTGGACCTAGGTGAATTGTTGGACCCGGGCGCGATCACCTTGAAGGTGCACGCCTCGTCGAAACGTCAGGCCCTTTCGATCGTCGCCGAGATCGCCGCCCGCACCCTCGACATGCCGGCGGCCGAGATCACGTCGAAGCTCATGGCGCGCGAGCGCCTGGGCTCGACGGGCGTGGGCCACGGGGTGGCCGTGCCGCATGCGCGACTCAAGGGCCTGGAGCGGATGCGCGGCGTGTTCGTGCGCCTGGACACGCCGGTGGACTTCAGCGCCGTGGACGAGCAGCCGGTCGACCTGATCTTCGCCCTGCTGGCGCCGGCCGACCATCCCGCCGAGCACCTGCGCGCCCTGGCCAAGGTGTCGCGCGCCCTGCGCCAAGCCGACCTGCGCGAGCAGCTGCGCCAGGCCCACAGCGTGGACGCGGTCCGCGCCCTGTTCGTGCGCGACGCCCGTCCCACGGCGGCCTGAGCGACGTTCGTCGACCGCCGCGACGCAGGCCGCATAGCGTTAATCGACGCTTTTTTGGGCGCCTGCCGACCGCCCCGGACGCTCAATTTGCGGGCGCCGCGAGGGGCGGCGAACACTGCGGCATCGGCGCCCAATGCTGTGGCGCGCGCGTCACCTTCGCCGCGTCGATAGAAATCAAACTGTCATATGCTGAATATCCCCAATTTTGGGGAGGTGCATGTTTTTGATAGAACCCAATAGTTCGAGTGAAGCGAGGCAATATCGGCCAGGTTAACGTAGCCTTCTCTGTCGTTCTGACTCACGAAATCGCAAGTCCCAGATTGGTACACACGGCTCGGCGATAGTTAATCTGAGCCATGGTTGAGCCTATCCCGCGAAAGACTCACAAGTTTTTGCTCGTGCGAACGCCCAGTTAACCTTTTTCGGCTTTTCTTGGGCGCTGAAATTGGCTTTGGTACACCCCGTTCCGCGGGGGCGGGGGAGTGATCCCAGGCATGTTGGCACGGGCGAAAGCCAGTTTGGGCGCGATGATCGTGGCGGGGGCGCTTGCGCTGTCCGCCGGCGGCGCGGCCCATGCCGACACCTTCTGGCAGTGCGCCACCTTCGCCCGCATGTTCTCCGGCATCCAGCTGTTCGGCGACGCCTGGACCTGGTGGAACCAGGCGCTGGGCAAATACGCCACGGGCCATGCGCCCCAGGCCGGCTCGGTGCTGGTGTTCAAACGCTCGGGCGTCATGCACGACGGCCACGTGGCCGTGGTCAGCCGCGTGCTGACCGACCGCATCATCCAGGTGACCCACGCCAACTGGTCGATCATCGACGGCGGCCGCGGCAAGGTGGAGAAGGACGTCACGGTGGTGGACGTGTCGCCCGAGGGCGACTGGAGCAAGGTCAGGGTCTGGTACGACCCGGTCCGAGACCTCGGCAACACCGTCTACCCGACCTACGGCTTCGTCTACCAGACCGCGCAAAACACCGCCAAGGCGGCCGGCTTCAACGTGGCCAAGGTCGCGGTGGACCAGGCGGTGAGCGCCACCCAGACCAGCAAACCCAGCCAGGGCCTGGCCAGCGCGGCGTCCGACGCCACCGACCGCATCGCGGCCCTGATCCAGTCCCTGACGGATCACTGACGGCGGTCATCCTCGGCCCGGCGCCGAAGACCCATGAACTCCAGCGATTTGACGATCGGCCGCATCGGTCGGCCGCGGGCTTCGTCCTGCGGCGACCGGCGCGGATGGGTCCCCGGGACCAGCCCGGGGATGACGCCGGATCGGAAGGCTACTCGACCTCGGCCCGTACGTCGTAGGCGGCGAAGGCGGCCATGTTGAGGATCTGGTTCACCGAGGCCGAGAGCGGGCAGATCTGCACGGGCTTGGACAGGCCCAGCACGATCGGCCCCAGCACGGTGGCCCCGCCGATCGCCTGCACCAGCTTGGTGGAGATGGCGGCGGAATGGATGCCGGGCATCACCAGCACGTTGGCCGGGCCGGTCAGGCGCATGAACGGGTAGTTCTCGCGGGTGGACGGGTCGAGCGCCAGCTCCGGCGGCATCTCGCCGTCGTACTCGAAGTCGATGTCGTCGCGCGCGTCCAGCCGCTCCACCGCCTCGCGGATCTTCTCGCCCCGGTCGCCCTCGGGATTGCCGAAGGAGGAGTAGGACAGGAAGGCGATCCGCGGCGTGTGGCCCATGCGCCGCACGGCGCTGGCGGCCTCGACCGCGATCTCCATCAGATCCTTGCCGTCGGGCAGCTCGGTGACGTTGGTGTCGGCCACGAACAGGGTGCGGCCCTTGCCCAGCAGCACGCTGAGGCCCATCAGCCGGCCCTTGGGCGTGACGTCGATCACCCGGGTGACCTCGCGCAGGGCCTGGTCGAAGTTGCGGGTCACGCCGGTGACCATGCCGTCGGCGTCGCCGGCGGACAGCATGCAGGCGGCGAAGGAGTTGCGGTCCTGGTTGATCAGGCGCAGCACGTCGCGGCGCAGGAAGCCTTTGCGCTGCAGGCGCTCGTAGAGGAAGTCGACGTAGGATGGCGTCCTCTCGTTGAGGCGGGCGTTGACGATCTCGATGTTGGCCTGCTCAGGGTCGATGCCGGCGGCCTTCATGTTGGCCAGCACCAGCTGGTCGCGGCCGCACAGGATCGCCTTGCCCAGGCCCTGGCTCTGGAAGGCGTAGGCGGCGCGGATCACCGACGGCTCCTCGCCCTCGGCGAACACGATGCGCTTAGAGCCGTCGCGGTGCACGGCGCCCGAGATCTTCTGCAGGAAGCCGGCGGTAGGATCGAGCCGCTGGGCCAGCTGCACGCGGTAGGCGTCCATGTCGAGGATCGGCTTGCGCGCCACGCCGGTGTCCATGGCCGCCTGGGCGATGAACGGCGGGATGTACCAGATCAGCCGCGGGTCGAACGGCGACGGAATGATGTACTCGGGGCCGAACTGCAGCTTGCGGCCCTGGTAGGCGGCGGCCACCTCGTCGGGCACGTCTTCCCGCGCGAGCATCGCCAGGGCGCGGGCCGCGGCGATCTTCATCTCGTGGTTCACCTGCCGCGCCCGCACGTCCAGCGCCCCGCGGAAGATGTAGGGGAAGCCCAGGACGTTGTTGACCTGGTTGGGATAGTCGGAGCGGCCGGTGGCGATGATGGCGTCCTGGCGCACCGCCAGGACATCCTCGGGGGTGATCTCCGGGTCCGGGTTGGCCATGGCGAAGATGATCGGGTTGGGCGCCATGGACGCGACCATCTCCTGGGTCACCGCGCCCTTGACCGACAGGCCGATCAGCACGTCGGCCCCTTCCAGGGCCTCGGCCAGGGTGCGCTTGTCGGTGTCCACCGCCAGGGCGCTCTTCCACTGGTTCATGTCGTTGGGCCGGCCGCGCCAGATCACCCCGGCGTTGTCCACGGCGATGGTGTTCTCGGCGCGCACGCCCATGGCCTTCATCAGCTCGACCGAGGCCATGCCCGCGGCGCCGGCGCCGCACAGCACCAGCTTGATGTCCTCCAGCCTGCGGCCGGTGATCTTGCAGGCGTTGATCAGGCCGGCCGAGGCGATGATGGCCGTGCCGTGCTGGTCGTCGTGCATCACCGGGATGTCGAGCAGCTCCTGCAGCTCGGTCTCGATGCGGAAGCACTCGGGGCTCCTGATGTCCTCGAGGTTGATGCCACCGAACGACACGCCGATGTTCTTGATCACGGTGATCACTTCGTCGGGGTCGGTGGCGGTCACCTCGATGTCGATCGAATCGACGTCGGCGAAGCGCTTGAAGAGGACGCTCTTGCCCTCCATCACAGGCTTGGACGCCAGGGCGCCGAGGTTGCCCAGGCCCAGGATCGCGGTGCCGTTGGAGATCACCGCCACCAGGTTGCCCTTGGAGGTGTAGTCGTAGGCGGTCTCGGGGTCCTTGGCGATCGCGCGGACCGGCACCGCTACGCCCGGCGAATAGGCCAGCGACAGGTCGCGCTGGGTGGCCATGGGCTTGGTCGGGACGATGGCGATCTTGCCCGGCTGGGGATGCTTGTGGAACGCCAGCGCTTCCTCGTCGGTGAAGGTGCGCTTTTCTGAATCTTCCATGCGGGTCTTCGGGTCCGGAACTGTCGCCTTGGCCGTAGAGGGCAAGGGCAAACTAGCCGCCGGGGCGAGCGGCCACAACCGGTTGCGGCGGGTGCGGCCGACAAAAGCCGGAGCTGGCGCGCGTCGAGGAAAGTTGACCGGCCCCGGCGAAGGGGGCTAGCCGTTCGCTCGGACATTCAGGGGAGCGCCCGCATGCCGGTCAAGACTGGGGCGGAGGACATCAGGATCGGCGTGGCCGGCGCGCTCGGGCGGATGGGCCGCGCCGTGGCAGCGGCGGTGGAGGCGCGGGGCGGCCTGAGGTTGGCCGCCCTGTTCGACCGCGCCGGCGCCGAGGGCGCCGCCGTCGACGGGCGCGCCCTGATCTCGCGCGACCAGGCCCTCGAGGCCTGCGACATCGTCATCGACTTCACCGTGGGCTCGGCCTCGGCCGAGCTGGCCAGCCTGGTCGCCGAGCGTGGCGGCCCGGCCCTGGTGATCGGATCGACGGGGTTCTCGGAGGCGGACGAAGCCCGGGTGCGGGCGGCCGCGGCCCGCACGCCGATCGTCAAGTCCGGCAATTTCTCCCTCGGCGTCAACGTCCTGGTCGGGCTGGTGGCCCAGGCCGCCGCTTTGCTGCCGGCCCGGGACTACGACATCGAGGTGTTCGAGGCCCACCACAAGCGCAAGATCGACGCCCCGTCCGGCACCGCCCTGATGCTGGGCGACGCCGCCGCCCGCGGCCGGCGCGGGGCGCTGAAGGACCTGGCCGTGCGCGTGCGCGACGGCCTGACCGGCCCCCGCCAGGAGGGGACGATCGGCTTTTCGGTGTCGCGGGGCGGCGGCATCGTCGGCGAGCACAGCGTGATCTTCGCCGCCGAGGACGAACTCCTCACCCTGTCGCATTCGGCCCGAGACCGCAGCCTGTTCGCCCGCGGCGCGGTGGAGGCGGCCGCCTGGCTCGGCGGACGACCGGCCGGCCTCTACGACATGCAGGACGTGCTCGGCTTCACCCAACGCCCATGACCGATCCCCTGATTCCCGTCCTGATCGCCGGCGGCGCGGGCACCCGCCTGTGGCCGACGTCCTGCGACGCCAAGCCCAAGCCCTTCCACGCCTTCGGCCTGGCCCACTCCCTGCTGCAGGAATCGGTCCTGCGCTTCAGGACCAGTCAATTCACCGATCCGGTCGTGGTCTGCTCGGCCCGCCACGTTCAGCTGGTGCTCGACCAGCTGGGCGAGATCGGCGTGCAGCCGCTGAAGGTGATCGCCGAGCCGGAAGGGCGCAACACCGGACCCGCCGTGGTCGCCGCCGCGGCTGCCGGCGCCGCCCTGTGGCCCGGCCAGCTCATGCTCCTGTGCCACGCGGACAACCTGATCGGCGACCCGGCGGCGCTGCAGGCCGAGGTCGTGGCCGGGCTGCCCGCGGCCGCCGCGGGCAACACGGTCATCTTCGGCGTGACCCCGACCGGACCCAGCACCGACTACGGCTATATCGAGGCCGGCGAGGCGGATGAGGCCGGCTCGTTCAAGGTGTCGCGCTTCGTCGAGAAGCCGCCGCTGGAGGCGGCCCGGCGCATGGCGGCGGACCCCCGCTACAGCTGGAACGCCGGCCTGTTCCTGATCAACCCGCCGCGCTTCCTGGACGACGCGCGCCGGCTGGCGCCCGAGCTGGCCAGGGCCGTCGAGGCCTGCGTGGCCGACGCGGTCTCCGCCGGGCCGGTGCTGAGACTGCCGGCGTCGTTCGGCCAGGCCCCGGCGATCGCGGTCGACTACGCCATCCTGGAGAAGACGGATCGGGCGAGGGTGCGCCGAGCCGATTTCGGGTGGGGCGACATGGGCAGCTGGAAGGCCCTGTGGGAAGGCGCCCAGCGCGATGCGGCCGGCAATCTGGCGCTCGGCGACGTCATCATGGCCGACAGCCGCAACCTGCTCGTCCAGGCCGAGGATGCGACTGTCGTGGTGATCGGGGTCGACGACCTGGCGGTGGTGGTCCGCGACGGGCTGGTGCTGGTCACCCGACGCGAGCTCGCCGACCAAGCCCACAGGACGATGGACTTTGGTCGGCGGCCCGATCTGAAGTAGGGGGTCAGGCGGCCGAAGCCATGGCTTCGGCCTCCGCATAGGCGATCTTCGGCCCCGCCTGGGCCGGGATCTGGAAGCCGCGCGGCTTGGCGCAGTAGCGATAGCCGAAGTCGTGCTTCAGGTTACGGTCCAGGATGCCGCCCAGCACCTCGAGGTCCCTGGGCGAGAACCGCGCCCCTTCCACGCCGTCCGGCCGGATCGGCCGCTCGGTGATCTGCGGGTCCTGGCGGGCCATCATGTACTCCTTGGAGCCCACCGCGACCCCGGCCAGGAGGTCGGTGTCGGAGAGGTCCAGGCGGAAGTGGCGCGCCAGGCGGCGGAGGTTCTCCAGCGGATCCTTGCGGAAGTCCTCGTAGCGCAGCACCAGCGTCTGGTCCGGATGGCGCCGTGCGATCTCGCCCCAGCGGTTGAGGAAGCGCATGTACCACCAGACGTCGCAGACGAAGGCCTTGCCGCGCGGGTCGCCGGCCACGTAGCGGCTGAACGGAATGGCGTAGTCCGCCCGCCACTTCTCGTAGTTGGAGATCAGCACGTCGCGCACGTCGCGCACCACCACCGCATAGGGCGGCGGGCGGTGGACCGCCCTGAGCCAGGCCCAGTCCAGCGCATAGGCCGGGATGGAGTGGCTGGAGGCGATGCGTGGCAGGTGCGGATGGATCCGCTCGTGCTTGGGGTGACCGATCAGGTCGTTTGAGGAGTCGTTGTTGAAGTAGCGCGGCGGGGATACGCCGTAGCGGTGGGCCAGGGCGTGGCTGAGCATCCACTTGATCCAGTGGGTGCCCGAGTTCTGGCCGGTGACCAGGAATCCCTGGAAGTTGTAGTATTTCAAAAGCGACAAGTTGGTGGTGTGACGATTCAGTCCGTGGACCCGGAATACGAAGTCGTCCATGATGTTTCTTATCGGACCTGAAACATTCAGGTTCGAGTTGGCGGCCTCGCCAGAGGCCGAAGTTCGCAATGTCATCAAGCTGTTCCTTGACGTCGGGGGGATGCCGGCGCGGACAGCTTGTGGTTACTAAAACACCGCCCCGGAACAGGGCAAACTACTGCCCCGTAAGGATGGCGTAATCCTCCGAAATCGACATGGGCCGTTCAGCGGGCCTGGACAATCGCCGCTCGTCGCGCGGGTGGGCCGGTTCGGCGACGGGGTCGCTCGCGAACTGGGAATTCATGAACTGGGCGAACAGCTTGAGCGGCGCGGGCACGTGCCGCCGGCTCGGGTAGTAGAGGAAAAAGCCCGGGAAGGGCGGGGCGTAGGGCTCCAGCAGCGGGACGAGCGCGCGGGAGGCGAGGCTGGCGGCCGCGTGGGTTTCCACCACATAGGCCACGCCCACGCCTTCAATGGCCGCCCGCAGCATGAAGTGTCCGTCGTCGGTCACCAGGCTGCCCGAGATCTTGGCCTCCGTGCGCCGCCCGTCCTCGACGAAGGTCCAGGGATAGAGGCCGTTCTTGTTGCGGAATTGGATGCAGTTGTGGCCGGCGAGGTCGGCGGGCCGCTGCGGCGCGCCATGGGCGGCCAGGTAGGCGGGCGAGGCCACCGCCAGGAACCGGCTCGGCTCCGACACCCGCACGGCGACCATGTCCTGCGGGATCACCGCCTTGTTGCGCACGCCCGCGTCCATGCCGGCGTCGAGGTCGGCGTGGTCGCTGATGGCCAGCTCGACCTTGATCGCCGGATAGGCGGCCAGGAAGCTGGCGACCATGGGCGCCACCACCAGCGACAGGGACAGGGTCGACACCGACAGTTTCAGGGCCCCGGCGGGCTCGGCGCGGAAGGCGTTGAGGTCCTCGAAGGCGGCGTCGAGCTCGACAAGGGCGGGGGCGGCCCGCGCCAGGAGGCGGGC
>Ga0310811_10013127_pt1 | contig 10783 bp, 9 predicted proteins | sample YCmetagenome_FD_207642 | JGI IMG/M metagenome (GOLD analysis project Ga0310811, IMG submission 207642) | Soil microbial communities from experimental microcosm in Duke University, North Carolina, United States - YC | ecosystem: Engineered > Artificial ecosystem > Soil microcosm > Unclassified ...
CAAACGAGACGCGGGGGACGGACTCGAAGGGAGGAGATGCAGCGCCATAGCGGATGACCAGCGGCCGAACGTCTGCTGAGCTGGTCATGCGGGTTCGATTCCCGCCATCCGCTCCACCGTCATCCGCTCTCACTGGTGAGAGATCTTCCGAACGTTCCCACGCCTCTCCCCAGCCTGCGTGCCCGTTGTGTGCCCGATCCGCTTTTCCTGGCCTGGGTGATGCCTTACCCATGCCCGCCGCTATCTTCTTGTCCGCGTTCGCGGGTGGCGTGCAGGTAGATGAGGGCGGCGGCGCACGGCCTCTCGCGGCCTTGCGCGCCTTGGTCGCTAGCGACCAAGGCGCGCACGCGACCGCTACCCGGCTGGCTGTACCCAGGGTGACGGGGACGGTGGCGCCACGACTGGCGGCCGGTCATTACAGGTAATGACGTTCGGCAGGTAAGGACTTAGCCAGTTGGTTCCCTCGTGGAAAGAGTTATTGTCGACGCCGTCGTTACCGCCGAGGTCAGTGAGCGTGAACTCGGAGCCGGTCGGGAGGAAGTGGAACGACCCGCAGTTGTTGACCCCCCACCAGCCGATATTTCGGGCATCAACATTCTGGAACGTCGCGCTCCCGGCGGAGCGGGCATCGAAGACGTCGGTGCCGGCACCATCGACTTCGATGTCGCGGAAATGCACGTTGGTGATGTCGTAGAGATCCTTCACCGGGAAGTCGGATACCACCATCATCGCGTCGTACGTGTTGTCCAGGAAGTTGTCACCGACCACCTCGATGTCGGCGTTGATGCTGCTCTGTAGCGCGTATATCCAGATCGCGCCGAGACCGATTTGCCAGTTGAGCTCGTAGGTGCCTGCCCGGACCGTGGTGTTGTTCGTGATCCAGTCAGATCCGGTAAACGGCACGGCGTTGAAGCGGGAACCCAGCTGGATGCCACTCCCCTCGCGGATGGGGTCCGCGATGAGGTTGTTCGAGACTGTGTTGTCGGTGCCGCCGTAGAGCGCGATGCCGTTGGCGATCACCGGCGTCTGCACGGTGTTGCGGTCGAACGTGTCATTAGAGTCCGCGGTTCCTTCCGACCACATGGCCATGCCATCGTCTCCGGTGTTGCGGATGAAGTTGTTCGACGCCGTCGAGTCCGTGACGCCGGTATGGAAGTTGATGCCATCCGCCAGCTGATCGACGATCGTGTTGCCGGAGATGGTCAGCTTCGTCATCGGACCATCGAGCCAGATGCCAGCCTTGGTGTGCTGGATGTAGAGGCCCGTGATCGACGAGTTGCTCAGCGATCCGCCGATCCCGTTCACTTGGTCGGTGTCGATACGCTCGCGGACATCACCTTCGATCGCAAAGTCGGCCAAGTGAACGTTGGTGCTGCCACCCCGGCTGGCGTACAGGCCGTAGAAGCCGACACCGGCGTGGATTGAGCCGTCAGGCGCGGGCGAACTCAGCGTGACCTGATGGCCCTTGAAGATGGTGTACCAACTTCCCGCCCCGTCGATGGTTACGTTATTCACGATGATGTGCTGGCTGACCGAGTAGGTGCCCGGCGGTACGTATACCGGCAGGTGCAGCTTCTGCGCGGTCGCGATTGCTGTGGTGATGGCCTGGGAGGCGTCCCGGTGGCCGGTTGGGTCAGCACCGAATAGCAGCACGTTTACCGACGGGGAAACGACCTTGGGCGGCGCCACTAGCTGAGAATCCATTAGGTCGATCGTCGTCAGCGAGGCGTCCGTCCCAGCCGGCGCGGTGAGGCGAATTACGGAGCCGGCCGGGAACGTTTTTCCCAGAACAAGGCGCTGCTCATCATAGAAATGGTTCGGCCGCCACGGCGCCGGGAACACGGGCGCCGGGACGGTCTGGGCCGGAACGCACTGGCACTCGACTGCATAGTCAGTGGGAACGTTGTCGCCCTCGGTGGGGTTATTGTCGAACGGATACTGACCGTAGAGCCACGAATACTGTGATGTGAGCGTCAAGGTTCGGCGGTAGTAGCCGTTGACTTCGACATCCAGCGGCGCTGTGATGCCACCGCCCGTAGCTGAGTCCGGAATGCTGTAGCGCACGTTGATCGCGTTCGCGGCGCTCGGCAAGGTGAACTGGACATACTGTCCCGGAGCGAGGCTCACAGCGGACCTGCCGGATGCCTCGGCCGCCAGCGTGTATGCCTGGGTGCTGGGCCCGATGATCGTCCCATTAGTGACCGCGTTCTCAGCCTCTTGCTCAACGAATGGGACACTGGCGCCACGTCCGGCCGTGAGGGACGGGGCAATGGCAGCGCGAGTGACGCCGGGTGCCGCTGACGCCTGAGCAGTTGCCGTGCCGGCCACGATTGTCGCAGCGCCGGATGCCATTAGGCAGGCGATTGTGAGCGTCGCCCATCGCGGTGGCCGCCCGCGCCGCTTTGGTCGAACTTCTGTCGGTGTGAGTGACATCGGAGGCTCATTTCTCTCTAGGGCGAACCTTTGTGCAACTCGCCGGGGAGGGACGCCAAGGGTGAGATGACCGTATGCCGCTGTAGCGTTCCTGACAAGATTTCATAGCTTCATTTCAGTGAATTGCTATTTTTACGCGCAAGTTAGTTGCAAACTTGCGCAAATAGCCGCGTGTTTTGCGGAAAGCCGACTGAAAGGCCGACGGTACCGGAACGCTGGCCTAGATAGCCGCCTGAGCGCCTAGCCGCCTGGGCCCTGACGCGCTGCGCAGAACCTCATGCTTGTAGCGACATGACAGGACTCGTATCCTGCAGCGGTGATTTCCAGAGCCAAGCGGCGAATGGCGATATGGGGCGGCCTTCTCGCGGGCCTCGGTCTGGGTTCGTGCCTGGCGTGGTCGCTGAATATCTTCGAGATAGCCCACCCGCGGTTGGGCGGGACCTGCAACAACGCAAGTGGCTGTGACGAGTCACTTGCTTCGCTCTACCCGAGCATGGCGCTGACAGTGTTCGTAGTGCTCGTCTTCAGTGGAGCGTTCGGCGTTGGGCTCGGCCTAGTGGCCTCGGCGCTGATCCGCAACGAGGCTGTACAGAATTCGGCAGCTGCCGGGAGCTCGCCGACAGCCCCAAAACCTGAACGAAGAATCCTCGGTCTTCGGGTCGACCGGTGACCGCACTGACCGTGAAACGCCCTCCGGCTAGCTGCCAGCTTGCTAGAACGGGGTTGGGATGTACCGCAGTGGCAAGTCCGGCTGCGCATAACCCCGGGGCGGCTGCCGTTTGGGCAGTGTTATGTCCTGGTGAGCCAGCGGCTTGTACGGAATCTGGCTCAGCAGGTGGCTAATGATGTTGAGCCGGGCGCGCCGCTTGTTGTTGGAGTCCGCGATGTACCAGGGAGCCCACGCGGTGTCGCTCGCTTCGAACATCGCGTCCCTGGCCCTTGAGTAGTCGTACCAGCGGCTGTAGGACTTCAAGTCCATGGCTGACAGCTTCCAGATCTTCCGCGGGTCGTTGATCCGGCTCTCCAGCCGCCGGGTCTGCTCGGCGGGGCTGACCTCTAGCCAGTACTTCAGCAAAAGGATCCCCGAATCGGTCATGGCCTTCTCCCAGGCCGGCACCAGTTCAAGGAATCGCTCGGTCTCCTGCGGCGTGCAAAAGCCCATCACCCGCTCAACGCCCGCCCGGTTGTACCAGCTGCGGTCAAAGATCACGACCTCGCCGGCGGCCGGGAAGTGCTCGATGTACCGCTGCACGTACATCTGCGTCTTTTCCCGCTCGGTGGGGGTAGGCAGGGCTACCACCCGGAAGACTCGCGGGCTAACCCGTTCGGTGATCCGCTTGATCGTGCCGCCCTTGCCGGCGGTGTCCCGGCCCTCGAACACGACACAGATCTTGGCCCCTGAGTCCTTAACCCACTGCTGCATGGCGACGAGCTCACCGTGCAGGATCCTCATGTGCCGCTCGTATTCCTTGCGTTTCATCTTCGGGGACGGCGCGGTTTCGCCGTCCTGGCTCGCTGTCACCAACGGCGCCTGGGCATCCGCGTCCTGCTGCTCGGGCTTGTTGGTCTTCTTTTTGGCCATGTCGTGCACCTCCTGCTGGCGCAGTGACCTTGGATGCGATGTCGCGGGTCGTACGCGGCAATCCGGGTTAGCGCCGCACCAATTCGTCCATCTCGACATCGTCACGAGCCGGCGAGCCTGCTGCATCACCCTAGGCGGGGTGAGTGTGCGGCGGTTTAGCTGCGGCAACTTCGTGCGGGTGCCAATGCGGAGCAGCGATGACCGACACACGCCGGAAAACCCGGCCAAGGAGTCGCCTCCACGGCACGTGGACATCGCGGCACCGGCGGACCGGGAGGGCCGAAAGTCACCCGCGGTAGGCGAGGAATTGCCATCGCGCTGGAGGCAGAGTCAGTAGGCGAAGGACCTCTAGCGAGGGGGAATACCATGGACGGTCCCGCCAAGAGAAAGCTTCCGCTGCGCCATCCCGCGGAGACTCCGACGTTCATTTTGATGGTGATACTGAACTTCGCGATCCTGAGCCTGCTCATCGACTTCCTGGCGACGACCGCCTTGATTCCCCCGGCGCTACGCGGCACAAACTGGGAGGCCACCGTCCGCGCGGTCGCGTCCGCGATAATCTTGGTGGCTCCGGCGATGGTAGTCGTCCGCCAGGTGCAGCGAGCTTCGATCCGAGGGACGGCCGTGCAGCTATCCCGGACCCAGTTCCCGGACCTGTATGCTTCGGTGGATGAATTCGCCGCCGCCCTGGGCGTCAAGCCCATCCCGACTGTGTTTGTCGGTAACGGCAACGGCGCGCTCAACGCTTTCGCGGCGCAGAGCGGCTGGACCAACAACTACCTCGCGCTGTCGAACGAGTTGTTCGCAAACCTCCGTAATGACAACCGGGAAGGAACGCGGTTCATCCTGGGCCACGAGCTTGGGCACATCCGGCTGCACCACGTGGCGCTCTGGTACCAGCTCGTGCTTTGCTACTCGCAGCTGATCCCGATCCTCGGACCGACGCTGTCCCGGTTGCGGGAGTATTCCTGCGACCGGAACGGCGCAGCCCTCGAGCCGAAGGGCGAGCTGGGCCTGATCCTGCTGACCGCCGGCCGGTACGCGGCGGACAACGTGCGGGCCGATGAACTGGTCGACCAAGGACACCACCTCGGAGGTTTCTGGGTGGAGATCGCCCAGCTGCCTCGATCGCATCCCTGGAGCGTGCGGCGCATCTGGCGGCTGCACCAACTGGGCCTGTTCGGTGGTGCTGCGGGCACCGTGGACCAAGCGCCCCGTCCGCAGGAAGTGGTGTTAGCCGCGCCTGCCGACTAATCGGGCTAGCGGTGCGGGGCGAGGACCGCGTGCAGGTCGGCCCGGGACTGGGGGTCGGCGTGTACCAGGGCCGTGGACAGGCGGGGTAGCGCGTGCAGGAGGTCGTGCTCTGCGTTGACGGCGACTGCGTGGGCCTGGATGGCGGTAATGTCGCCGCTGACGGCGATTTCGCATTCGGCCCAGAGCTGGTGGCCGACCCAGCGGAGCCGGACCAGCCCGACGTCGAGCACCCCCGGGGTGGCCTTCAGCGTCTGCTCGGCCTGGTCCACCAGGGCCGGGTCGACCGCGTCCATGAGCCGCCGGTAGATCTCCCTGGCCGCCTGGTACAGCACCGCCAGGATGGCGACGGTGATCACGAGGCCGATGACCGGATCGGCCCACTTCCAGCCGAGCGCGACGCCGCCCGCCCCGAGCAGCACCGCCAGCGAGGTGAACCCGTCAGTGCGCGCGTGCAGCCCGTCCGCGACCAGCGCGGCTGAGCCGATCTTGCGGCCGACCCGGGTGCGGTACCGCGCGACCAGCTCATTGCCGGCAAACCCGACAAGCGCCGCGGCCGCCACCGCGATCAGGTCAGAGACGCGCTGCGGGTGCACCAGGCGGCTTACCGCCTCATAGGCCGCCAGCGCGGATGATGCCAGGATCAGGACGACGATAACCACCCCCGCCAGGTCCTCAGCCCGCCCGTAGCCGTACGTGTAGCGGCGGGTCGGCGGCCGCCTGCCAATCACGAAGGCAACCCCCAGCGGCACCGCCGTCAGCGCATCGGCAGCGTTGTGCAGCGTGTCGCCGAGCAGGGCCACCGACCCCGAGGCCGCCGCTACGGCCGCCTGGATTACCGCGGTGGCCCCCAGGACGGCCAGGGAGATCCACAGCGCCCGCATCCCCTCGGCGCTGGCCTCCATCGCCGCGTCAACCCTGTCGGACGCCTCATGCGAATGAGGCCGCAATACGTGCAGCAACCGCGCCAGCACGCCCTGCCGATGCCGATGCTCGTGCTCGTGGCCGTGGGCGCCATGGACGTGGTCGTGAGGGCCATGGCCGTGGCCGTGCCCATCGTGGTGTCCGCCATCATGGCCGTAATGCGCGTCGCTGCTCGCAATGTTCACGCCATCCAGAATGCGGCAAAGAATTCGTTTCCGCACGTCACAAGCCATGAGCAAATGCAATTCTGGCGCAATAACGAATGATTCAAATAAAAGCGCGCCCCAGCTGAAACTCGCGGAAGACATCACGACAGCAGGGCCCTCACGGTCTGAGGGCCCTGCTGCTTCCGGATGTTGCGCGGTACGTCCCGCTGTCATCTCAGCGAGGCTTCGTTCACGCCTGCTCCTCCAGCCGCGGCGCGCGGCGCACCACGACGTCGCCGAGCTTGGTGCTGGCGTGGACTTCGACCTGATCGACCTGCTCGCCGGCCTCGGGAGCTTCGGACGACGCGAGCTCGTTGTAGACGCGGCCGGCCGTGGTGTTCAGCTCCAGCCAGGCGGCGCTGCCCTGGCGGATGCCGACGTCCACGCGGCCGTTCTTGCTCGTGGCGTTGACCTTGCCGCGCACGACCTCGCCGATCCGCACCTCGCCGTTGGAGTTGGCGGCGGTGATGTCGGCCAGCGCGCGGTCGACGGACACCGCGCCATTGGAGACCTTCACGTTCGCGGCACCGGTGATGACGCCGATCCGGATCGTGCCGTTGCCGGTGGAGATGTCGGCGGTGCCGTCTACAGAACCGATCCTGATCTCACCGGATCCGCTGTGCACCTGGGCGGAGCCGCTAGCGTCCTCGACGGCGATCTCGCCGAGCGTGGTGCGGATGTTCAGCGCGCCGGTCTCGGCGAGCCGGATGGCGCCGAGATCGGTCTTCAGCGCGACGGCGCCGAGCGCGCCCTCGGCGCGGTAGTCGCCGGCCCCGGCCTCGCCGCGCACGGCAGAGCCGACGGGCAGCTCGATCACGATGTCGACCGACTCGGGGCGCTTGCTGAAGTTCACGAACCGGTTGCGGGGCTTCTTGGTGATGACGCTGAGCGTGCGGGTGGCGTCGTCGTACTCGACGCGGGTGTTCTCGGCGGCCTTGATGTCGACGGCCTTACCCGGGTCGCTCGGGCGGACCTCAGCGGTCGTGTCGGTCCGGTCGGAGGCGACGATCTGGACATCGGCGACGTAAAGGTCGAGGACGACGGCGATCGGGGACGGGGTGTCGAAGTGCGAGACAGACATCTCAGGTTCCTTTACAAGTGCGTGGTTGCTTGAAGACTCGGTTGCTAGCGGACCCAGCCGGTGTAGCTCTGACCGACCTGGCCGGGCTGCTGGACGGCGGGCCTGACCTGCGTCCGGCCCTCGCCGGCGAGCCCGGCTGCGGCGGCCCGGACGATCCAGGCGTTGACGGAGAGCCCGCCGGCTGCGGCCGCGTCTTCGATCAAGGCCTTGAGGTTGCCGGGGAGCCGGAGGTTGATCCGGACCATGGCGGCTTCGTCGCCCTCGGCGACGGGCAGCCGCACGTCAACCGGTCCGGGGACGGCATCGGCGGGCGCGGCGGCGGGCGGCGTCACGACGAACGCGGCCGAACCGCCCCGCAACCGGACGTCGACGGTGCCGGGTGCGAGCTCGGCGGAAATCTCCTCGGCCGCGTCGGAGAGCGCCTGCAGCAGGGTGAGCCGGACCGCTGCGTCGAGGGGCTGGAGGAGCCGGCCGGCGAGCGCGCGGGCGTCCTCGCCGCCGACCTCGGCCGCGATCGTCAGCTCGCGGCGGAGGTTTTCGACGTACTGGGTGAGTTCCATGACTCAACTATGGCACCACTTTGGCACCAATGCAAGTTTTTCTGGCTCACTTTGGGATCATTGCAGGTCAATCATGGTGCCATAAATGCCATGTGTGGTGCCACATGGCACCAAGTGACGACACTGAGATCAGCGCGGCCATGCCGCGCCTACCGCCAGTTCACCGCCCGCCGCCGGGCATGGCCATTCTTCCCTCAACTACGGCAGCCGGGCTACGGCAGCCACGAGACGTGGCCCGCCAGCAGGGTGTAGCCGATGAACGCTACGGCGTTGATCAGCGTGTGGGCGATGATCATCGGGTTAGTGCGGCGCCAGCGGAAGAACAGGACGCTGAAGACAACCCCCATGACCACGTTGCCGAGGAAAGCGCCGAAGCCCTGGTGGAAGTGGTAAGTGCCGCGGAACACGGCGGCGATCGCTACCGCGCCTGCCGGGCTGACCCCGATCAGTCGCAGCCGGCTCAGCAGATAGCCGACGACCAGGACCTCCTCGAGCAGGCCGTCCTGTAGTGCCGACAGCAGCAGCACGGGGAACCGCCACCAGACGTCCGGCAGGTTGGCGGCGACGATGTTCAGCGCGATGCCTGCCTTGAACGCGAGGTAATAGAGGCCGAGGCCACAGCCGCCGATAACCGCCGCGATCGCCGCGCCGCGGCCCAGGTCGCGCATGGGCTGGGTGGCGTCCACGCCAATGGACGAGGGGCGTTCGCCGTTCCTTGCGAGCAGGTAGAACACGAGCACCGGCGGAGCGAGCCCCGTGATGATGCTGACCAGTTGCAGGGTCAGGTCGAGCCAGGGGCGTCCGGGCGCCTGCGTCCCGTTTAGCACCGTGTGCTGCGCGCTGAGCGCCTGCCGTTCGGTGACCGAGCCGATGAACGAGACCACCGCGCGGAGCCCGCTGGCACCGAGCGACACCCCGAACACCGAGATGAGCTCCCAGATCATCAACTGGCGGTCACGCCCGTACAACTGGCTGGACGGGGACCACCAGGCCAGGTCAGGGCCGGCCGCCGCACCTGGGGCGCTTGTCACCGCTGCCCCGAAAAGCCGCGCTGGCCGATCGTCTCTGCGACAAAGGCGTTCATGGCTTTCCCCCTCCCCCGCACTCATGTGACAGATTAGTCGCCTTCTGATCACGCTTAGTCATTGGGCCATATTCAGGCGCGACGCGGTGAGGCGGCAGGCAAGCCGATTCATACTTGAAATGATTTTCATTTTCAGGAAGGATGAAAGCGCAAGGGTAACCGCACCGTTACGGAGAAAGGACCTCACGATGTCGCTAGCGGTACCGGCGGACCTGCTTGACCAGGCACAGCGCGGCGAGGTGGACGACGCCGCGTTCCTGGACTGCGTCCGCGACTCGCTGCCGTACGCCTGGAACCTCATCACCGGCCTCATCACCAACCTGGAAGCTAGCGGTGCCGAGTTCGCCGACAACCATGTCGCCCCGCCTGACGAGGCGGCCCGCGGCCAGCTGCTGCGGATGATGGCAAGCGACGCGATGCGCGCCGCGGTCGAGCGGCACTACGGCGTCCGGCTGGCCTTCCAGAACTGCCACCGCGCCGCCGTCTTCCGCCCGGCGGCGACGGCCGCGCTCACCGAGTTCACCTCCGCCCGCGCGCAGCTCTTGAACCAGAGCCCCGAGCTCGTCAACTGCTAGGAAGAGCAAAACCGTGAGCCCGAACGGAGGCCGGTTCCACACTCGGCACCAGCATCCGTTCGGGCCGTGGTCAGCGCGGAAGCGCTAACAGAAACCGGCTGCTACAGCTTTTCCGTCGAGACCTTGCTGGTGACGGCCTTAGTCAGGGCGTTGGCCTCGGCCTTCATCCAGGACTGGTAGGTGTAGCCGGGGGTCGGCATGGTCTCGTAGACGCCGACGACCGGGATGCCGTTCTCGTTCGCCAGCTTGATGTACGACTCGGTGAGCGAGTCGGTGACCTGCTGGTTGTAGAGGAACACCTTGACCTTGTGCTGGGTGAACAGGGCCTTCTGGATCGCGACGTCCTGGGGTGAGGGGTCGGTGCCGTTCATGATGTCGGCCTGGAACGACCAGGGGGTCAGGTTGTCCGCGCCTGCCGCCTGCAGCATGTAGTCAGCGACCGGCTCGGTCGTCGCTACCGGCGTGCCCGGGTGGGCGGTCTTGAACGCGGCCAGGGCCTGGCTCCACGCGGACAGGCTTGAGACGAACGAGGCCGCGTTGGCCTTGTAGTAGGACGCGTGCGCGGGGTCGAGCTTCCCGAGGCCGGCCGCGACCGCGTTCGCCACGGCGGGCATCGTGGCCGGCTTGTACCAGAGGTGCGGATTGGGGGTGCTGTCCGGCAACCCGAGCAACTGCTGGACGTTGATGACCTGGCGGCCGTCGCTCGGGTCCGCGTTCTCGATGGTGGTCGCCCAGTCGTCGTAGCCGAGCCCGTTCTGCACGATCAGCTTGGCGGCGCCAACCTCCCGCCCGACGGCCGGGCTCGCCTCGAACGTGTGCGGATCGGTGTTCGGGTTGCTCAGGATCGACGAGGCCTGCACGTACTGCCCGCCGACCTGCGCGATGACGTCGGCGTACTCGTTCTCGGCACCGATCGCCGTGATTTTCGCGGTTGACGCGGCGGCTGTCGCCCCGCCGCCTGACGAGCTCGGTGCGGACGATGAGGACGAACAGGCGCTCGCCAGCAGGGCCGCGGCCAGCGGCAGGGTGACGGCGAGGACACCGGAACGGGTTCGCATGACCTGGTACTCCCGGATGGGAAAGGGCC
>Ga0310811_10013128_pt1 | contig 10783 bp, 13 predicted proteins | sample YCmetagenome_FD_207642 | JGI IMG/M metagenome (GOLD analysis project Ga0310811, IMG submission 207642) | Soil microbial communities from experimental microcosm in Duke University, North Carolina, United States - YC | ecosystem: Engineered > Artificial ecosystem > Soil microcosm > Unclassified ...
TGAGAATAACAAACCAAATATGTCCATATTTTTAAATAAAAGATATACAAAAGACCCAAAAACATTTGATAAAACTGTACAAGCAATGTATGATCAAAATGGGTTGCGGCAAATGGTCTTGAAGAATCGATTGCTCATGAATTTGGTCATGCAGTAAGTTTTCATCTTTTAACTAGTGGACAAGGAAAATCCTTTCTTGATTTTATTGGAAGTATGGATCATGAAGGAGAAGTTTCGCGTATGACCAATATGTGGCTCAATATTCACAATAAAAATGGAAGAACGGTTAGTAATTATGCAAACTATGCAGAATCACAATATGAAGCGGCAGGAAATGAAAAATATCGTTTAGCTATGCTCGAACAATTTTCGGAAGGGTTTGCAGCATTGCATGCCCCTGAAGGAAACAAAGAGCATCCGTATATGAAAAGTATGAAGAAACTACTTGAAATGACCTATGGTGAAGGAGGACCAATGAATAAAAAAACGCCAAAGAAGAATGTTCCTATTAAACATACATCACTCGATCCTAACGATAAAGAAGGATATGCTAATATACAACCGGCACTTAATTTAGTTGATAAAATGTCAAAATCGGCGTGGTTTCCCGATGAAATAGATATTGTCGCACATCTTCCGAAATTTTGGATTGAAGAACCAAATATCATGCCGGAAAAATAATGATTGTATGCTTTTTAAAAGATATTCGTGAAACTCGAATATTACTCAAACATGGGAATCATGATCAGAGTACACACGGCAATCGTTTTCGAACAATTAACGGCAACCGTGTTATTTCTCAAATTGGTGGGAAACCAGGGATATTACAATATGATTCGCATGCTAAACCAATTATGACAGGACCACAACTAAATTTTGATAATAGTAAAATAGAGGCAATCTACGAGAAGAAACATCCTGGTGTCGTTTTTGATCTCGAAGGATTACATCCTGAAGTTGCAGCACGTGCTTGTGCTCAAGTAAGTAAATTACTCGATAAATATCCAGAAACAAAAAACACCCTTGCCTACTTTGGATCTGGAAAAAAGAAAATGCCATCTGAGTTTAAAGCTTCTGATGATGTTCCAGGCACTATTGGTCTTTGTTCAGCACGCGGTATAATTGGTAAAGTTCGTTGTGCTATAACGCTCAATACAAATCTTTCACAAACACCACAAATTATTTCGTCTATGATTGAAAAACAATATAAATCTGGTAATATTGCCACAGACAGTTTGGAAGGTGCTGTAACACACGAATTTGGACATGTTAAAAACTATCAAATGCTTCATAATTCGCAAGGATATTCTTTCCTTGATTTTATTGGAAAAAATAATCAAGAAGGTGATATTTCTAAAGCAACTTCACTCTGGCAAAAGTATCACGAAAAAGATGGAAATGAAGTAAGTGATTATGCTAAAAAAGGTGGAATAAAAGAACAATTTCCAGAGGGATTTGCTGTGATTGAAACTGGCGGAGCTATTGATAAACCATATTTAAAAAGTTTGAAAGGACTTCTTGAAATGGAAAAAGGAAAATATCAAAAGAAACCACCTGTAGTACCGATGAACAACGAACTTGGAAAAAAAGTCTACGAATTGCAAGAAGCACTTAAAAAAGAACTTGATTTTAGACAAAAGATAAAACCAGAAGATATTCTTCCGCTCAATTGGGACGAAGAGGGAATACAGATTGTAGATTAAAACAATTTGATATTCAGAAGAGAAAAATTTATTTTTTATTGTAGTATCGTTTTAGCAGAGGATATAGTATGTTTAATCGTCGTGTTATCTTGTGTGCATCTCTTGCATTCATTTTTGTTGCAAGTCTTCTTTTAGCGGGTTTTACAGTACTCAAAGCACAAGCTGATACTCTTCCATCAGGGACAAAATGGTATTTTGCTGAAGGTCGTATTGGAAAGGGTTTTAGACAATACCTCACTATTGCTAATCCAAATAGTTTTCCTTGTAGTATTCAGGTTGAGTATCTTTATACTCGTGATAGTGATAATCAATCAAATACAAAAATTATAAATCTTTCAGTTGCAGCGCAAAGTCGTACGACAGAATCAGTCAATGCTGATTTAAGTATTCCTGATAGTATGGTGTTAGGTGCTACAGATTCAATTATTGCCAATGTATCGCAAAGTAATTGCAAAAAGCTTGTGTTTGAACGTCCGATGTACTTCCAAAATTTTAATGGGGTTAGTTCTGGAACTGATGTTATTGGTGCAACTACACTTGGAACTTCTTTTGAACTTGCTGATGTTCCAACAGGTAGTGCTGGAAAAAGTTGGATTACTATTCTTAATCCACAATCAGTAAGTGCAAATGTAACAGCAACTTATTATGCAAATGGTCAGGTACAAAATACACAAACTCTGCTTGTACCACCATTAAGTCGTGCTACGTTTCAACCCGGCAATCTTTCTCTTTCAAATGCTCATGTGGGAGCAACTATTACATCAGATCAAAGCATTCTTGTAGAACGTCCATCATATTATCCTTCTATCAATGGTATTAGTGGTGCTTCAGATGTGATAGCTGTACCTGCTGCATCGACTACTTGGTACTTTCCTGAAGGGAATACGCAAAATAATTATAATACACAAGAGAATTTGTTTCTTGCTAATCCATCTGGAACTGATACAAAAGTAAATATTACTTTGTTTCCAGAAACAAATGCATCAAGTATTATTACTTCGCAATCTGTATCAAACATTTCTATTCCTGCTTATAGTCAGGTAATATGGAACGTTAATGCGAATAATACTTTTACAGGGCATACTTCTAATGTAGGTATTAAAGTAGATGGATCTTCTTCTGTAGTCGTTGAACGTGAAATAGCACAAATATATCAGGGTATTAATCAAAATACTACTAACTGGCAAGCTAATTCTGTTTCCGATTCAATGGGAGTAACAACAGTAAGTACAACAGAAAAACCTCTTACCTATAGTTTTGCTGAAGGTTATGGAGCATCTGGATATAATGAATGGCTTTCCTTACTGAATACGGATACCGCTTTAAATAAAGATGGTACAGGAGGAGAAAATATTAGTATAACGTTAACAAATACAGCATCCTCTTTGAACGAAATAGGAAATACCTATACCTACGCAAAGAATATTGGTATAGGCCGTACCAGTATCAATATCACAGAGCTGATTGAGCAACATATGGTTTCAGTTGGAGATGCTAAATCTGCTTACGAAGTTGCGATGACAGTTAGTTCTGATGGCGGATCATTTATTGCTGAAAGAACAATGGAATATCATCCTACGAATGGTTACGTTGTACAGGGAAGTAATACTGTGATTGGTTATACTGGTCAATAATAAGCTAAAATATTTGATAATTTAAATAAAAAAAGTAAGTAATTAATTTAAAATCTGGAAATGAAAATAGATAATTTAAAAAATAAAAATCAGATGATGTTTTTTAGTGTTTGGAATTGTATAGCAATGCTGAAAAGAACTTTGTACTTTGAATATAAAAATATTTCAGAAATTAAGCAGCTTATTAAACATTTGCAAGGACAACACGATCAACGACTTCATGGGAATAGATTTGGAAAAGTTGGAACTGATCCAAAAACATTAATTCATCATGGAGGAGGTGCTCCTGGTAAAAATGTAATTTATGATGATCAAGGAAATCCTGTTGCTGTTCGACTTAAAAAACCCGGAAAAGTTCAAAAAATCAGTAATGATGAAATTAATAAAAATAATCAATTTCCTACACAAGCTGAACTTGATTCTGCAAAATTAAATAAGTTTTATTCTAATGGTGTAAATTCTGTTTATTCGTTTACTGTTGGTGAAAAAAAGTTTTTCGCCAAAGAAATGACCTGGGAAAATTCAAAAGGATCAGAATCTTGTGAAATCCTCGCCAGTAAATATGCAAAAGATATAGGAATAGAAAATTATACTATTCCTATAACAATGATGAAAAAAAATAACACTAATTTATTAGTTGAACCGTGGACAGATATGAAACCAATTGGTAATTTTGGTGTCGGTACGATGAGAGCAGCAGCAAAGTCATTATCTTTAGAGGATTATACAAAATTGTTTGCCTATCAATATATTACTAATAGTAATGATTCTCATGCTGGAAATGTTTTGATTGACCCTGCTACCAATGCCATGAAGGTTATTGATATGGGATATACTTTCGATCATGCTTTCTGGCGTGGAGATTATAATCCCAAAGATAGTATTATTGATTCTATGCGATCTCAAGCATTGAATCTTTCGAATACTGGAGATCTATCATTAGATAAAAATACATTAAAAAAAATATATCAAAAATCAAAACATCTTTTGTCCGATATGAAAAATGCTGGCATACCAGACGAAAGAATTTTAGCAGCAAAAAATCGAATGGAAACCATAAATGGTTTCGCCTCATCAGATAAAACGGCAACAATAAAAGGAATAGAACAATATAAGAAGGAGCAAGCATGAAAATAGAAATTGGATATGGTGATGAACTTATTGGTATAGCTGAAACGTCAGGAAACACAATAACATATAGTGGTACAAACCCACTATTTGCTCAAAATATTATCGAAGGGTATCAAAGGACAAATAATCTTCAAGGAGAAGAACTACTTAAATTTGTTCTTTTACGTTTGACTGGTGGTGGTAGAACTTGGAGCAAAAAAATTTCCTAAGTGGAAAAAAGAGAATAATATTCCAAAAGCAAAGAGACTTAAATCAGCTCTTTGCTTTTTATTTGCTGAAATTATTCTTCCTTATTAATTATACGTTTTTATTTATTTTTAAAAATAAATATGTAATTCGTCTAGGAAAAAAGTCTTTTGTTCTAGGATTTTCTTTTCACATCATGAGTAAAAGAGTACAATAATTTTACTTCAATAAATCCTCAATTCCTTGCAAATGTGCATTCATTTTAAAATCTCACCAACAACTGCTAGCTTTTGTTTTTAGTATCTAAATTAGCCACCGGAGCTATTTTAGAAAGGGATTTTAACGTTGTCTGACTAACGTAGTTGGTCCTCTTTGTGGGAACATAAAGAGCTTACATCGTGTGAATTGTCGGGAAACCTAAACATCATGAAAAGATGCATGGCAATCCGCAGCCAAGCTTACCAGGAATGGTTTGAAGGTTCAGAGATCAAGCAAGTATCCAGCAAGGAAATAAGCTCACGAGCGCACGACATCCAGAACGGATGAAGAGGTGGTCCGATACTCCTTAGAAATGAGGAGAGCAAAAGATAAAGAGCTTTTGCATAACAAATGATACTACAATTAATCTTTTGTACAATAAAGGAACTGATGCTTCACCAGACTGGACGGGTACCGCAGTGGCATTTGGAGGTTCTTCAGGTGCCAACGAATTGCGTTTTGCAACCAGTGGAGCATCATCCAGTACAGCATCAGCATCCTGGCCTTACATCAGTCGTCCAACTTCTGGCACCAGTGCAGTAACGCAGTGTTGGGCTTTTACGGCTGATACAACTGGTACACAAATTACGGGCTATGATGGTGGTCGTACCAATAGTAACGTCTTTAAATGGTCCTGGGACGCTCTAGGAACGATGGTATCGGCTCCTCAGTTTTCTGCATTTGGTGATACTGCACATACGACGCCAACAGCAGGAACACAGCCTGGATCACCACTTTCATTGTCTTTAATTAATGGACATTCAACTGATACCAGTTCTACCAGTTATATTAAAATTAATGCTTATGGTCAGTTTGGAACAACTTCTAGCAACATTACCGCTGCTGCTGTTGGTACTACTCTTGCCGCAACATCTGGAACGGCTGGTTCTGTTTCACCTACCAGTGGAACAAACTGGCTAGCAACATGGCAATCAGCTCAAGGCTAAATTTTCTGGCCTGCTTCATAGGAATATGAAGGTAATAATCTTGTGAATTCAGGGAAGTCTAAACGAGCAATCGCATGATAATCCTGAGCCAAGCTTGTTAGGGATAACAAGAAGGTGCAACGACTAACCAAAATAATCTAGAACAGATGAAATGGACACGAGCGCAAGATATCCAGAACGGATAATAAGATAGTCTAATCTGCCAGGAAACTGGATAGAAGTAAAGAATAAAGAGTCTTTACGATAATAATAATGGGATTCAATACATTACTGCTGCGTCTACGCCAACCGCAGTAACCGCAGCAGCTTGGAATTGGACTAGTGCGGTTTTTATTGGCGCGAACCTCAGTACTGGCACCTTGAAAATTTGCGAGGCTTGAAAGAGTGATCTTTCTTGAAAAACTTCGAGAATTGCTGGAACATCCCGATAGACTGATTACACTACAACGTAGCTTGAAAAGGCAAGTGTGAAAGTTTTAAAAAGTAACAGGTAGGGAAAATCAGCAGCCGAGCACCTGAAATGGTGAAGGTTCAACGACTTTGCACGAAGAATCTCATTAGAGATTATGATAAAGTCTGGTCCTTGCAGAAATGTAAGGAGATTAGCAGAAATGACTAATCCCATTCGTAAGAATGAGTAACAAGATGACAGCCAGTATATACCTTTAAAACTAATATAGAGGCTTGAAAGAGTAATCTTTCTCGAATAACCTTTCTGAATTCGGTGAAAACCCCAATGATTGGATAATTAATGGGTAACGCCGAGCTAACCTTCACAAAGAAGTGATAAGGAAGTGTAGAGACTGAGCGAAAGGCTCCTGACAAAGAAGTTTAGGATGATGCCACAGGCCGGTCCTTGCAGGAATGTAAGGAGATTAGCAGAAATGACTAATCCCTCTTGAAAAAGAGAGTAACAATAACGACAATATAGCTTTTCTTAATTGTTGAATAGTTATTTGGAGAATATAGATTTAATCTATATTCTCCAAATATTTTATTTTTTGGACATTCACACGTTGCCAATCTTTTAAATCTTCGATAAACGTTATTTGTTGTTACAAATTTACGAGCTATTTTGATATGAAACCACATTTAAACTAAGGAGTAGTAAAATTTCACCATTTGCTGGTTTTGAATTTATTACCTTGATAAATATGATATAATATATTTAGTTTGATCTCTGAAAGCTTCAGAAAAAATGCTTGCGTATTAAGCAAGGAGGCGCATTATATCTCCTTGCTTTTTTATTATTCTTTTTTTACGATTTTAATGTCTGAACCTGTTTCCCAAATTGGTTCTAAATTTTGTCCTTTGTAATCTTTCAGTGATGATATCGTTTCTAGTATGAATATCATGAACTTCTACGATCTCATTTATATCCAGAATAACGAGATGACCTTCATATGCTTCTGATGACGAAAACACTGTGCAAGAACCGATAAACCAGCTTTAGGATAACGATCATAGCAATGCTGCATTTTTCTTCTAATTGATATTTCATTTTCATAAATGTATGTGATATACTATATTTACTCTGAATTCTTTAGAAAAAAACACTGGCGAATTGAGCAAAGAGACGCCTCATATCTCTTTGCTTTTTTATTTTCTACTTAATGATATTGAGTAAGAAAGCGCTTTTAAATATTCTCTTGCTTTTTTTATTGCGATTTACTATACTTTTCATTGAAAGAAATCATAGGCGAACTGAGCAGAAAAACGCCTCCTCTATTTTTCTGCTTTTTTATTTTGGCTATTCGGAAAAGTGCGTGGAAGTTATACAAGATTTTCACACTGATGAATGTAACTGAGAGTACAAATTGAAGAAGCTGGTTTTTTAAGAAAGAGGTCTTAATGAACTGTGAGAAATGCGGGCGGCGCAGTTATGGCATACGGCGCTGCCGGGATTGTGCTGCTTCTGTTCTGCTTCCGAGAGTTCAGATCATCGACAAGGACGATTTGCCAGTAATCGAGGAACGGAAGTCTTGCCAGCGATGCGGGAAGCCATCTTTTGAGTGTCGTTGTAAGTTTGCTCTAGTGAAGTATCGGAATTCGTAACAAATGTTACTAAGTGATGTGTGAAGATTTTCACACGTTCCACACACTTTTCCGAATAGCCTTTATTTTTTCCACCAATACATTCTGTAAAGCCTTTTCATGCCATTTTTTCAATTTGTAAATTTGGTGTATTTTTATCAATTTCTGAAAATACATACAATATTTATTTACAATTAATTATTTTTGTGTTATAATATATTTGTAATGATAAATAAATTAATTAAATATTTCAAAGAAAGAGGATGAAAATGAAAAATGCATACATCACAGTTAAATCCTACAGTCAGACCGGCCATGAAAATATTGAAAAGGGTAAAATTCTCTCGATCAATGGTGCCCAATATAAATTTTATAATCGTAAGCAGGAGTTTGAAATGACTGTTGATATTAGTTCTCATATTTTTCACGAGGTAAGCATCAATGGCAATGTGCTTACACGAGCAGAGCGTGGAATGCCGGAGCGCAAACTTCGTAACAATAAATAATTATTTCTAAAAGGAGCGAAAGATGAAAGAATATCGAAAAATAAACAAAAAAACCCGCGTGTTCTTTGATGCGAATGAGGATTATTTAGATTATGAGTATGTGAGAAATAAAGTAATTAATGAAGCAAAAAAAACTGATCCTGAAGTTGCAGAAATGTATGCTTCGGATACCAAAAAAGTATACACTCTTTGTCCTCTTGGTCATGTGATCGAGCGTGCAGGATTGTTGTTTGATATTGAATTATATTTTGAGGCAGGGAGTGCAATGTGGATAGGTTGGGATGGATGGCATGGACCCCGATGATTTTTATGATGATTTCGATGAGATCTATGCGTTTGTAGAGAGTAATAGATTAGCAGAAGAAGAGTTCATAAAGACGTGGCCTGCGGAATATCAAAAGTTAAAAGCAGAATATTGCTAAAAAAAAGAATGCTTCTAATATTTTTTACTTTTTTATTTGTGTTCACTTTCTGAAAGATATGTGTTATAATACAATTGATTGTTTTGATTTTTTATAAAAATCGAGCGCATTGAGCAAAGAGACGCTTCCATATCTCTTTGCTTTTTTTATTTTTTCTTCTATTGTGCCGGAGATAATATCTTGTAAATCAACTTGTAGAGCCATTTCAAGACCATTTTGAAATTTGGCGTATTTTTTTAATATTTCTGAAAATACGTGTAAAAAGTATTGACAATTATTTATTTTTATGGTATAATATATTTGTAAGGTTAAATAAATTAATTAAATATTTCAAAGAAAGAGGACAAAAATGAAAAACGTGTTTAGCAAAAACCCAAATAATGACGTAGAAGTTGCAAAATACGAGCAGCAGATTGAACAAGAGCGTCGAGAGGATGAAGCAGAGAGAAAGGACTTCGCACAGTGGTCGAAGAAGGTCAATAAGGAAGAGGCAAGAAAACTCAAAGAACATTTTTCATTCTATAATCGTTAATCTCTCTTTTAAAAAGCAAAGAAATTATTTCTTTGCTTTTTATTTTCTGATTTGCTGATCAAATGCTATCTGATGAATATCGCCATTATTCATAATCATTATCTATCATAGTTTTGCACATCTAATAGTATTAGATAGTATTTCACTCGTAAAATATATGTTATAATTATTTATGAGCTATAAAAAGTACATCGGACAAAGAGACGAATTTCTCTTTGTCTTTTTTTATTTTTTGAAAGGTAGTAAGTATGACACCCGTTCAAATTGTTAATGCCATTTTGGTTCTTATCTTAGGACCGTTAGTTGTTTCTTGTTGTGCTGGATTATATTGGGCGATACAACGTATGCCGACAGCACAGCGATTGGCCCTTGAGCAATTTTCTCGTATGGCTGTTAGGCATGTAACGAGACAATCTATTCGAACTAATGAAAAAGATTTGGCGAAAGCATTTACTATTGATATGTTTAAAGCATTTAATTTACCCGTACCACCTACTGAAGCTCTAGATATAGCTATTGGTTCAGCTATGTACGAGATGGAAAAAAATGGGTAGAATTATGGACATTTTTCAACTCATTTCTACTCTGGCAGGCGTTTTAGGATTTGGCATTGCCACATTTGTTGCTTTTTTTGCCGTACGAAATGGGGTTATGAAAGATGCCAATGCTGCGCAAAGTAGCGCAATTGATGCAATGCAATTTGAAATAAAAGCTTTGAGAGAACGTGTGGATGATACTGAAAAAGAAAATATTCGACTCGAACAAACAATGCAAACAATTTGTGTTGCATTAGAAAAAAAAGGTTTTTTTATTACTATTCAGGGTGAAATGGTTAATATTGAAGATCGACGTAGTAATAAGAGTACTACCACACGTATACGTCGTACTCCCATTGATAGTAATTAATACAATATAAATATTGAAAAATTAATTATTTTTATGTTATAATTAATTTGAAAAATAAATATTTATCAGGAGGAAATAAAATATGAAATACCAAGAAGGTGATTTGAAAATTCTGTTTAATAATTTTTCACATATCAGTGGAGAGGTATAGAAGAGTTCAAAAACGGAGAATTTCGGTGGTATGGTGCAAGTAAACGTGCGAATTCTTTTGTTGTAGGTTGGGAACTAATCTACGGTATTGATAAAGATCTCGTAGGCATTTATAGAAAGAAGGTTGAAAAGTAATAAGAAAATCTTTAAAATATGTTATGATAGAAATATCCTTTTAGATGAAGGAAAATCAATTTTGCCCAAGGCGCATTAAGCAAAGAGGACTCTTTTAAATATTCTCTTTGCTTTTTTATTTTTTCGAAGCTAATTCAAATATTTAAAGGAATGATAATGTACGATTCGAAAGTTATTTTCCAATTACCTATTCTTGTTGGTGATACACTTTTAGTTTATGCTCATCTTCATATGAGAAA
>Ga0310811_10013130_pt1 | contig 10781 bp, 9 predicted proteins | sample YCmetagenome_FD_207642 | JGI IMG/M metagenome (GOLD analysis project Ga0310811, IMG submission 207642) | Soil microbial communities from experimental microcosm in Duke University, North Carolina, United States - YC | ecosystem: Engineered > Artificial ecosystem > Soil microcosm > Unclassified ...
TTGAAATCAAGTATGGTGCACTCATCGGGCACGGTGTGTGTGTGGGTGACCGTTCGTTCGTAATAGGGCTTGGTAATGAGGACGCATCCGTTATACGAATCCAGGGAATGCCGAAAAACATTAAATAAAAAATTGCCCTTTCGTACGAAGCTGATGCAAAATGACTGACCATACTCGGGTTTCGACGTGCGACAATCCGTGCATCGACATTTAAAATCCAGCACTCGATAAAAATCGGATTCGTACAGCGTATGGATGTCCGCTTCCATCATTGGTTATTGGATGACTGATGAAGTTCAAAATAAAAGCAAACCTGTAAGCCGGGTTCTGTTTCCTGATGGTGACATCAGGATGCTTATCATTTATCTAGCCCTGACGTTGCCATCAGGATCGAGCAGCCTACCCAACCGCACCCGCTTGCGCACACAACGAGCCGCTGTGTCTTTCGAAGTGCGGCCTATTTGGCCTTTCAACCCGTAAGGCTTGCCATGCTGCTGACGTCGCCGCCAGCACGGTGAGCTCTTACCTCGCCTTTTCACCTTTTCCCATCTCGACACGTCGACACGGGTAGTTTGTTTTCTGTGGCGCTTTCTGTCCCCGACAAGTCGGGGCCTTCCCGTTAGGAAGTACGGTGCCCTATGTTGCCCGGACTTTCCTCCCCGACAAGTCGGAGCGATAAGCCGGTTTGCTTTGCCACAAAGTTAGGAACGAAAACCGTAATAGATGCATACGTGAATTCCTTATCTGACAACAGTTTTTGTTGGAATAGACTTTGGTCAAAAACGATATCCAAGTTAAATTTGAAATACCCCAAACCGAACATTTATGCGCGCAGGCAAAATCATCATTCCTTTGTTTTTCTTTTCTATGGCAGCTTTTGCAAAGTCATCGCCTGACACTGTAAAAGTAGGAGTGTATATCATCAGCATTCATGACATAAATTTTCACGACAAAGAATACACGGCGCGTTTCTGGCTTTGGTTCACGTACGACTACAATAAGGAACTCGACTTTTCCAAAGAATTAGATATCCCCAATGCCAAAGACATTCAGATCGACCAGGCGCTCTCCGACACGATCAACGGAAAGATATGGGTGCAGCTAAAAATGAAATGTACGATGAAGGAAGATTGGCAGGTGCATGATTTTCCGTTCGATAAACAACATCTGAAAATCAATATTGAGGACTCGAACCGCGATGTGACTAGCTTGATTTTTGTGGCGGACAACGAAGACTCGCGGCTAAATGCAAATGAGGGCATCAGTGGGTGGGTGATGACTAAATTTAGTGTGAAGGCTTCCCGCAACCCTTATGACACACCATTTGGTGACCCGCGCCCCGAGGTGAAAGGACAGACCTATTCGGCGATTAATGTTTCCATTGATATTGAGCGCGAAGCTGGTGGGTTGTTCTTAAAAATTTTCCTCGGGATGTACTTTGCCTTTCTGATCGCGATGGTCAGTTTTCTTTCAGACACCAATGAGGTAGAACCTCGATTTGGGTTGCCGGTGGGCGGTCTTTTTGCCGCCGTAGGTAACAAATACATTATTGATTCTGTGTTGCCTGAATCTTCCCAATTCAGCCTGGTTGACATTCTCCATAGCTTGACGTTTTTTGGGATTTTCACCATCCTGATTGTTTCAGCTACCGCACTAAAATTGCACAACAACAACAAAGTGGAGCAAGCGCACAAGCTCAATCTCGTGGGCGCAATAGTGGTGATCGTAGGTTATCTGGCCGCAAATATCTATTACGTCCTCAGTGCGTAGCAATAAAGGTTAGTTGAGGTGCCCGTGGTACTTTAGCTCCTTCTCGCGTTCGGTTTCCTCCTTTTCACGTTTGATACGGACTTTCGCCGGTGGCCCAACCATGATGGGTACATTTTCAACCTCCACGTTGGCGAGCTCAAGTCCATACATCTCTTCAGTTGACAAGCTGTGTTTCTTAATGTAGCGATAGCCTTGAATGACCAAATTGTCAAACGTTGATATTTCACTATCCACCGAAGCCAATGAATGCAAGATGATAAATTTGAAGTCGGCAGGCATACTGTGTCGATGCAGGGAATCGTAATGGCTTAGTAAATCAATCTCAGACGTTTCCGCCAAGTCATGCAGGATCTTGTTAAACAACAAATTCACTCGGTGATCCGCCTTAAATCCCAATTTGATTCTCACAAAAAAACACCGCTTTGGAATAATGGTATCAACGGAGTATTTGGATGTGTAAGGACTGTCAACTGTATCCACGTGCACAAACCAATAGACGTCAGCCCGCTTTGGCCTCTTCTTGAAAATGGAATAGATGATGTTCGAGTCGATGTACCGCTTGCTGTCGGCTACCGCCATGTACACTAAATTGGTTGCCTCTTTCGGGATAGAATTATCGGCCTGCAAGTCTTGGATCAAGGGCACATAATGCTTTAAATCCACAAACTCCGTATGACGATCCCGCAAATGCCGCGCCTTTAGCAAGATGAACATCATGGTGAAAAAGATCACGGCGATACTGTAAGTGAACCAACCACCTTGCTCAAACTTGTGGAAATTGGAAACCAAGAACAAAAATTCAAGAGTGAAGAAGATAAGACCGATCGCCAGTGTGCGAACGCGCGAATGTTTTGCGGTCATGAAATAGAAAACAAGGAGCGTCGTCGTCATCAACATATTCAACGTGATGGCAAGCCCGTACGCACCTTCCATAGCCGAAGACTGCTGGAAAATCCAAACCACCCCAATCGTTCCAATCATCAAAATCCAGTTGATCGCCGGAATATAAATCTGCCCTTTGACCTGACTTGGATAACGGACCTTCGTGCTCGGCCAGAGTTTCAATTTCATGGCTTCATTCACAAGGGTAAACGTACCTGAGATCAAAGCCTGGCTGGCGATAATGGCAGCCATTGTAGCCACTACCACACTGATGATCAAAAACTGCTCGGGAACAAGTGCATAAAATGGAATACGTCCATTAAGCAGAGCTCCTTGCTGTGAAAGCAGCCAAGATGCTTGGCCAAAATAATTCAAAATCAAGGCGATCTTCACAAAACCCCAACCCACTCGAATGTTTCCCTTGCCACAGTGACCCAAATCTGAGTAGAGCGCCTCTGCACCCGTCGTACACAAGAAGACCTCACCGAGCAACCAAAAACCTTCGGGATAATTTGTCAGTAAATTCCAAGCATACCAGGGATTCGCGGCTTTTAATACGCCAAGATTGGGCAGCAGATGAACCAGTCCAAGTCCTCCGATCATGAAAAACCAAATCATCATGATGGGCCCAAAAGTTTTGCCTACGATGTTGGTGCCAAACTGTTGGAAGAAGAATAGTAAAACCAAGATGCCAACAACGATCGGCACTGTCGGGATGCTCGGGTAATCAAGCGTTATACCTTCGATGGCGGCGGAAATACTGATGGCGGGTGTTATAAACCCATCGGCAATGAGCGTGGCACAACCGATGATGGCGGGAAAAATCACCCAGGCCGCTTTATACCTGCGCACGAGCGCATACAGGGCAAAAATTCCACCTTCACCCTTGTTGTCCGCATTCAAAGCGAGGTAAACGTATTTGAACGTGGTGATCAATGTAAGCGTCCAGAGGATGCAGCTCATGCCGCCCAAGACTAAGTCTTCCGTGATCGGTCGAGTGCCGATGATGGCTTTGTAAACATACAGGGGCGACGTTCCGATGTCGCCGTAGATGATGCCTAAAGAAATTAATACACCACCTGCTGTGAGCTTAATTGCGCGAGAATCGTGGATATGTCCCATAATGCAGCACGATTAATGGCCTTGCCAGTAATCATCCGTTAATACAACAAAAATTGAGTTAATAATGTGGCAAATGGCGGGCATGGAGCGTGCCTTTCAGGCAAACGGACGCAAATTTAGTCAACTGATAGAATATACAGTCGATTGGAAAAAATATTTTGCAAGGGCATTTTTTAAGGGCTAAAACCCGTTGTACTTTTACTTTCGATAAATAATTAACCCTTGTATGGTCAAAAACCTGCTTTTATTCCTCGCAATTGTACTAGTTCTTGCTAGCTGCGACAACAAATCTGAAAAACTGCAAACCCAAGTAGACTCTTTGAAGGCGGAATTGCAGACCAATCAAAAATTTGTACAAACACTGCAAGATGTTGGTGTATTAATGGACTCGATCGATGCCAATCGCCAGTTGCTGCGTGTCAATATGGTTGAAGGTACAACCTACTCTGACTACACCGCACGGATGAAGGACATCAACAATTATGTGAAAGATACTCAGGGCAAAATCGAAGACCTCGAAAAGACATTGAAGAAGTCGAAAGGTGCAGCAAATGCCTATGCAGCCACAATCAAGAAATTGAAAGCTGACCTCGAAACAAAGAATGAGGAAATCGCGAAGCTTCAGGAGCTGGTAGCAAGTTTGGGTAACGAAAATCAAAACTTGATTACCACAAATAACCTTCAGCAAGCCGAGATCAACGATAAGTCGGCGCAGATAGAGGCTAAAAAACAAGAGCTGGCGTTGCTGAACGAAAAGATACAGCAAGTGCAAGTGCAAAGTAAAGTGAGCGAGGCGGACTCTTACTTTGCCCGCGCGCAAGCAGTAGAAGAGGCAGCTAATCGTACAAAGTTGGCGCCGCGCAAGAAAAAAGATACCTACAAAGAAGCGATCGAACTCTACAGGAAATCATTGAGCCTCGGTAAGACAGAAGCCCAGGCGAAAATTGATGCATTAAGCAAAAAAATATAAACTTCTTTAAAGTCAAGTAACGAAAGCCCTGACCTTACCGTCGGGGCTTTCACTTTTTGTGGCAACCCTTGCTGAGGCGATTACGTTTAATCCAGTAAACGTTAGAAGCATCCGAACAACCTCTACTGCTAACATTCTTCCACAGGTTTGTTTCTAGATCAAACCAAAAAAACGGATGCACGATTAGCAAAAACATGTTAATCACTCAACTCAAATTAAAAACATATGAAAAAGTCATCGGTTGTCATTTTGACAATTGTTGCCGCTCTCACTATTAGCAGTTGCGCTGTTCAAAAAACGGCAGAAAATCTTGGCCCTCCTGATCCCGTCTATGCGGAGCAAGTAAGTGACACTACTCGCAGTCTCCAGGGGCAATCGCCGCCCTATTACGCGCAACCCCAGCCCTATAACTATTACTATCGCTCTTACTTCTGGGACAATCTCTACCGCATTTTTTGCCCTCAACGATACCAAGCCGCCATCTCGCGACCTGGTTATGTTCCTCGCCGGTTGCGACCAGTACGTGGGGACTTGGCACACACGTCTCACCCGTCGCGTTCGTCCGGACGAAGGGGCGGGTTTGGGCATCATGGCTCCACGCACGCAGCGCACGCGTAATCCTTAAACTAAGTCAAAATGAAAAGACACTCGATTCCCTCTCGCCACAACTGGCGAACAAGAGTGGAGCAAATTGGTTTTTCCTATCACACCTTAGATGGTGTCACTTATTGGGATGAAACTGTGTATTATGAATTCAGCAGACCTCAAACCGATGTGGTCGAAACATCGACTCGGGAATTGTATCAACTTTGTTTGCAGGCGGTGGATCATGTGGTTCGCCATGGGCTGTATGATTTGTTCTTGATTCCCGATCGATTTAAAAATAAGATTGAGGACAGTTGGCAAAGACAGGACCCCTCCATTTATGGGCGCTTCGATTTAGTATGGAACGGTGACAATAACTCGCTTCCAAAAATGTTGGAATTTAATGCGGATACACCAACGTCCCTTTTCGAAGGTGCCGCTGTACAGTGGTTTTGGCTCAACGACTTCAATCCAAAATTAGATCAGTTCAATTCCATCCACGAGAAACTCGTTGCGCAGTGGCGTGAACTGAGACCAAAGCTTGACCAGAAACCACTCTATTTTTCCTGTCTCCATCAATTTGCCGAAGACGTTGTCAACGTGAATTATCTCCGCGATTGTGCAGCACAGGCGGGCATCGACACGAGGTTTATCAGCATGCGCGACATCGGGCGTACGAAAGACTCCTTTGTGGACCTTGAAGAAAAAAAAATCGACTGGATATTCAAGCTCTACCCGTGGGAATGGATGATGAATGAAGAATTTTCAGATGTTCTTTTGCTCGCGGGTGCAAATTGGATTGAGCCTGCTTGGAAAATGCTGTTGAGTAACAAGGCGATTTTGCCCGTATTATGGAAACTTTTTCCGGGTCACCCCAATTTATTGGAAAGTTACTTTGATGGTCCACACGCCATGAGGAGCTTTGCGCAAAAGCCGTTGTTGTCTAGGGAAGGCTCGAACATCGTTTTGGTGGAGGAAGGGAAGACGATTTCTGAAACTTCGGGGGAATATGGTGAGGAAGGCTTCATTTACCAGCAGTTGCACAAGCTTCCCAACTTCGAAGGAAATAGGCCGGTGATCGGATCTTGGATGATAGGCGACGAGGCGGCGGGTATGGGTATTCGCGAATCGAGTTCGCTGGTGACTGATAACTTCAGCCGATTTGTTCCACATGTAATAGCTTAGACTAGGCGCCAGAAGAATTTGCTGTGCCGGGAAATTATTGGAGCTTGTCGCGGACTTCCACCAGAAACTGGCGTATTTTTTTCAGTGACTCAAACATCTCCATTTTATCTCGAACGGCTTGCGTATCGTTCTTCAGCATTTCCTTCGCACCTTGAAGTGTAAAACCCTTTTGCTTCACCAAGTGATATATGGTGCGGACGTTCTCAATGTCCTCTTTGGTAAACTGACGGTTGCCTTTGCGATTCTTCTTAGGCTGGATGAGGTCAAATTCGGATTCCCAAAAACGAATAAGAGAAGGGGCTACATTGAACTGCTCGGCTACTTCACCGATCGAGTAATATATTTTTTCTATTTCCTTTTCCTTGTAAGCCATGCAGGGATGTGACGCCCGTTTTGAAAACGAACTTCATGCAAAATAATAATTCTTTGATGTCGGTCCAATGATGCACGAAAAAATTATAGACAAGATGTGCACACAGCATCCACCGGAAAATATTCCGGAAGCAAAATCGAAAGAATCTGTGAAAAGAGGCTTTGCGCTAACTAATCCAACGATTCGTTGCCTTCATGAGCAAACGAAATAAGCTTTTCAAATTCTTGACTTGTCAAATCAAGCTGAAAGAAGTGAATCGGATTTATTTTTTTGCCACGCATCAGAATTTCATAATGCAAATGATCTCCCGACGAGAGCCCGGTGTTGCCCACATAGCCAATCACTTGGCCGCGTTTGATTTTTTGCCCAACAGAAACGAGGATTTTGCTCATGTGCGCATATCTCGTTTGATATCCATATCCATGATTAATGAATACTGCATTCCCGTACGTGGTGCCACCGCTCGCATAATCTACTATGCCATCACCGGTCGCGTAGATGTGAGTTCCGCGTCTGGCAGCGAAATCCAATGCCAGGTGCTCTGACCAATCGCCCAGAACGGGATGCAAACGCATGCCAAATACGGTGTAAAGTTTGATAAGGTCTTTGTTGGCTATGGGTTGGATGGCAGGCCGTGCTGCCCATTCTTTTTCGTTGTGGAGCAGCTGTTCCTTCAATTCGTTCATCGAATTCACTTCTACTGTCAATCTATTTTTGATTTTCTCAGAGTAGTCAACGGCATCGCGTATCAGCGGATAGTTGATTTCCGCACTGGCTTTTTCACGACCACCTACACCGGCCTCACGTTGCGATGCCGACAGTGGTTCCATGCCAAGAATTATTCTGAAGTTGTTGTCGTCATTCTCTTCGAGCGCTGCAAGTTTATCTGAGGTTTCTTTCAACCTTGAGTTGATGACTTGCCATTCCGCTTTCAAATTATGGTTTTCCTTGATGAGGTTACTCTCATCCAAAAGAGGATAATGGTAATTGTAGGATAACAGTCCGCAAGTGCCAATCAATAGAGAAACGCCTAAAAACCGAAGGGTCTTTTTAAAGGCCACACGAGGTGCCACAACAATAGGTTCGTATCGGCAGGTTTCGGGGTTGTAGTGGTAACGTAACGCCATTAGTCGAGGGATTGGTTTGGTGTCTTACTTCTTACTGCCAACTTTTGATGTCCGTCTGGACTAATATCTTCGATAATGTACATTAGCGGATCGAGGTTCTTTCCGTATTCGATGACTTCGTAATGCAAATGAGGGGCGACGGATCCGCCGGTTGAGCCGGCGCTTCCGATCACCTGGCCTTGTGTCACTTTTTGCCCCCAAGATACGTTCACTTGATCCAAGTGGGAATAGCGGGTAACCAGGCCATTGCCGTGGTCAATCTCGATGTAATTTCCCGACCCTGCCTGTAGAAAATCATGGCTGCTGAACGCGATCACTCGGCCGTTTCCAGTCGCCAGAATTTCGGTGCCCCTGGGCAATGCAATGTCGATTCCATCGTGGTGGTAATTTCCCTTGTGAAAAGGATTGATCCGGACGCCAAATCCTGATACCAAATTTTGATCGTTCAGGTTCTTGACAGGAGCGATGGATGGAAAATTGATAAGCGTGGGCACATCCGATTTATCCAAAGAGAGTCGTTCGCCATAGAATTCATTTTTCATCCTCGTTTTGAGGCTCACTTTTCCCGCACGGACATTCAGATGGCTAATCGCATCCACCCAATTGTCGGCGGAGGCCACGATGTCTGCGCTTTTTTCAGTCAATGCGGGCTCCTGTTCAACGGGCGATTCGAAAAGTTTTTCCTGCAAGGTGTTTTCGTCCGCTTTGAGTTCGCCTAATGACTCCTGCGAATTTTCAATGGCGGAAGCAAGCACTACTTTATATTGACCTAGGGCTTTGTTTTCAGCTTTCAGCGTCTTTTCGAGGTTGGTTTCGATGACCCAGTTCTGTAGGAAATTCAACCCGACGAAAAACGCGGCACCAAAGCATGCGTACCCGATGAACGAACTTAACGTTCGCCAAACGGAGAACTCCACACGCTCATACCGCAATGTTTTGGGGTTATAGCGGAACTTGGGTTTGTTCATTATCGGCAACTTTTCCTTTTATTATGCCTTAACTAAGGCTAATTTTCGCCTTTTTAACGGGCTAATCACGCAAGATATTAATTTTTTATTCTGGTAAAAGTTTGGAATCAATGGACAGTGCAACCATTCGGAGGAAGTTTTTGGAGTTTTTCGAAGGAAAGGGGCATAAAATCGTGCCCTCAGCCCCTCTTGTTTTAAAAAACGACCCCACTTTATTGTTCACCAACTCAGGCATGGTGCAGTTCAAAGACAATTTTCTGGGGAATGCCGCCGCCAAGTATAATCGCGTGGCCGATACTCAAAAATGCTTGAGGGTAAGTGGTAAGCACAACGATCTTGAGGATGTGGGGCTTGATACGTATCACCATACCATGTTCGAGATGCTCGGGAACTGGAGCTTTGGTGACTACTTTAAAAAGGATGCGATCGCTTGGGCTTGGGAATTGCTTACCGAGGTTTATCAGCTTCCCAAAGACAGATTGTATGTAACTGTTTTTGGTGGCGACAAAAAAGATAATCTTCCTGTAGATACCGATGCCGAAGGTTTGTGGAGACAACATGTCAGTACTGATCGAATCATTCACGGTAGTAAAAAAGACAATTTCTGGGAGATGGGTGAGAGTGGTCCGTGTGGGCCCTGCTCTGAGATTCATATTGATCTGCGATCAGATGACGAAGTGAAGAAGAAACCCGGAAAGGAATTCGTGAACAGCGATCACCCTCAAGTGGTGGAGATTTGGAACCTTGTGTTCATGGAATTTAATCGGAAAGCCGATGGATCACTGGAGAAACTCCCGGCACAACACGTGGATACGGGAATGGGTTTCGAACGCTTATGCATGGCGATCCAAAAGAAAACTTCGAATTATGATACGGATGTTTTTCGGCCGCTGATGGATTTCATCTCATTGCACGCAGATAATTATAAATATGGAAGTGATGTAAAAAAGGACGTTGCTGTTCGCGTGATGGCCGACCATATCCGCGCCGTTTCGTTTGCGATTTCCGATGGGCAATTGCCAAGCAATACGGGAGCCGGTTATGTGATCCGTAGGATTTTGAGAAGGGCCGTACGATATGGATTTTCTTATTTGAATTTTAAGGAGCCATTCATGTACCGATTGGTGCGGTTGCTGGCTTTGCAGTTAAAAGACGTTTTTCCCGAGTTGCACAAGCAAGAAGAATATGTAGAGCGCGTCGTGCACGAAGAGGAGATTTCGTTTTTGAGGACGTTGGACAGAGGATTGAAACGAATTGAGAATTTGACCGGAGCAATTTCCGGTGAGCAGGCTTTCGAACTGTACGATACGTTCGGTTTCCCATTTGACCTTACTTCGTTAATCGCGAGAGAAAGAGCAATGTCTGTCGACGAGAAATCTTTCCAAGAGGAAATGCAAAAGCAGAAATCCCGCTCGAAAGCCGATGCTGCGAAGGAAACCGGCGATTGGGTGCTCGTTGGCAGCGACACGAAAACCGAATTCATCGGTTACGAAAGCGTTGAAGCCGATGTGAAGATTGTCAAGTACAGAAAAATCAAGCAGAAGAATAAAGAGCTGTTTCAACTGGTGTTCGACAAAACTCCTTTCTATGCGGAAAGCGGTGGTCAGGTCGGAGATACTGGTGTGATTGAATCAATCAACGAGAAAATTTTCATCACAGACACAAAGAAGGAAAATGAATTGATTGTTCATTTTTCGGAGCGGCTTCCGGAGAGCATTTCGTCTAGTTTTGTCGCGCGCGTAGACCAACGAAAGCGTGAGTTGACCATGGACAACCACTCAGCCACCCACTTGCTTCAT
>Ga0310811_10013131_pt1 | contig 10781 bp, 8 predicted proteins | sample YCmetagenome_FD_207642 | JGI IMG/M metagenome (GOLD analysis project Ga0310811, IMG submission 207642) | Soil microbial communities from experimental microcosm in Duke University, North Carolina, United States - YC | ecosystem: Engineered > Artificial ecosystem > Soil microcosm > Unclassified ...
AGCGCCGTTCGATGCCGACGACAATCTCGACGCAGGCTTCTTCGACGTACAAGCCAACAACGACACCAACCGCGTCGATCTTTTCGTCTTCGGCAACGAGGAGCGATTCGTGACAGTGGCGCGGCTCGACAACCTGGGCAAAGGTGCTTCGGGCGCCGCCATCCAATGCATGAACCTCAGCATCGGAGCCGCCGAGGATACGGGCCTGGCGCGATGATTCAAGCCGCAATCGTCAACTGCAGCAGCGGTGACGATTGCCCGAAACGTGCAATGAAGCCGGCCTTGGAGCCGGCTTTTTGCTTTGATGACGGGCGGTCTCCCGAACGCCTTTGCCCTGTCCCGACTTTGGTCGCCTTGTCAATCGGCGCTTTCGCCACTGGCCGCGTTAAGTGCGGTCGAACGATCACCGGGGTGAAGGTCGGGCAACGTCGGGCAAAAAAAAACCCGCCTATGTGTGGCGGGCCGAATCCATATCAGAGGAGACATGGAGGAGACAGCCACACTCTATCAAAGCGCTTGATGCGTCGCAACAACCCACCGCTTCGCGCATGGGTTTGTTGGTTTTCAACAACACTCATACGAATGTCATCGAAAGCAGGAAATTGATCTGATCGGCGCTGACCGGCTTGACCCAATGCACGTCAAATCCAGCACTGAGCGCCATTTCGCGGTACTGGGGCTGGCCCCAACCGGTGAGTGCGATGAGCAACAACGGGCGATTGCCGGCAATTTCACGCAATCCGTGCGCGACGCTCAAGCCTTCGAGGTGTGGGCTGCCGATATCGATCAGCACAGCGTCAGGCAGCCCGCGCTCTGCGATCTCAAGCGCTTCACGGGTGTCGGCCGTTGCAATGACGCCGTACCCCATCGACTCCAGCAAATAAGTGAGACCGTCCAGCGCTTCACGGTCCCGATCCACGATCAGCACGCACTTGTGCCGCATGGCCTCGGCCTTCGTGGTGCCGAGGTTCGGCGAATGACTGATTTCCGCACCGGTCACCGCAGGCGTTGACGCCCGACTGGTATCCGTCCAGCCCGTTTTCATCGTGTCCGTCATAGCTCGATCTTGACCTGTATCAGACCAAAGCAAGCCGACTTCTTCCGACTTCTTGTCGACCACCCGCCCCGTGCCAGCCAATCGATTAGCACGAGAGTTCCAGATGCTTTAGGCGCCGCGTCTGCAGAGCCAATGTCCCGGTTTTGGCTTTCCTTCAAAAGAAAAATACCTTCCGGCAGACCGGCATCTTTTTCACGCGACATTCCCGCTTTTTCAAATCCTGCTTTTTCGTGCGAAGCCAGAGTCCGTCCGAGCGGTGATGTTTTGCTCATCTGCGCCGCAGCCCAGCGGTTCAATCGCTTTCGCATTGCGCCGCCCGTTTTTCTTGCAATACGCAAGGAACATGCATACTTCGTACACGCCCTGTCATGTCGTTGTGTTCTCGATCCCGGATGGCGTCAGTGATTGCGCCAACCGGATCGGAGCACGCCTGCGTCATCCGGCGCCACCCATGGAACAGCGGCGACTGCCGTTGAACGCGGCATAACGACGCAGACGATGCCACGAGAGACACGCCCCTTCTGTGCGCAAGGCAGCAGATATCGTCAGACGAGACAGCGGCAATCGTTACCGGAGGTCAGGGCGTGTCTTCTGCACCGGGAGGTCGACTCGGCTATCGCCCGGCACGCCGCGCGGCGACTCGGCCAAGAACAGCGAAATCCTTCTCTCCGTCGCCGTGCGCGACCGCGTCAAGCAGGCTGTCGCGTACGACGCTGGCGACAGGTAGCGGGATCGCGCAGGCGTCAGCCGCCGCCAGCGCGAGGCGCACATCCTTCAGGCCCAGACGCGCCTTGAACATGGCCGGCTCATAGGTGTCTTGGGCGATGAGCCTGCCGTAGCCGGAATAGACCGGCCCCGGAAACGCGCTGTTCGTAATCACGTCGAGGAAGTCCGACATCGCGACGCCGTAGCCCGACAGCAACGCCGATGCTTCTCCTAGCGTTTCAACAGCCGACGCGAGCATGAAATTGGCGGCAAGCTTGGCAACATTGGCATGCTGAGGCAGCGCACCCAAACGCCACGTTCTCTGGCCGATCGCATCAAAGATAGGCTGCACGCGGTCGATCGCTTCCGCAGGACCTGCCGCGATGATCGTCAGCTTGGCAGCAGCGGCAACGTCGGGCCGGCCCATCACCGGCGCGGCGACGTAGTGAATGGCGCGCGCAGCATGCTCGCGCGCGAGTTTTTCGGCACAGGCAACCGAAACCGTCGCCATATTGACGTGCACCAGGTCGCGCGGCGCATTTTCGAGCAAACGCGCGTCAAACACTTCACACGCGGCAGCGTCGTCGGCCAGCATCGAAAACACGGCATCACCCGCGAAAGCGGCTGCGGGTGTATCGACGAGTTCGGCGCCAAGCGCAGCCAGCGGTTGCGCGCGTTCGCGCGAGCGATTCCACACGCGCACACGATGCCCGGCTTTCAAAATGTTTTCTGCCATGGCCTGGCCCATGCTGCCGAGGCCGATAAATCCGATATCCATCCATCGCTCCTTGTAACGAGAATCGGCAAGTAAATCATGAATGCACGGCACGTGCAGTCGACTCGGCACGCTCGCGCCCCCGATCAACACGGGTAACACTGATAGACAGCTGCAGTGCGATACTCATGCCATGTCCACCGTGACCGCAACTTTTCGCTTTTACGAAGAGCTCAACGACTTTCTGGCGCCGTCGCTGCGCCGGCATGAATGCACCTGCGTCTGCGCGCGGGCGGCGACAGCGAAGCACATGATCGAGGCGCTCGGTGTGCCGCACACCGAGGTTGAGCTAATCCTCGTCAACGGCGAATCCGTCGGGTTCGACCACGTGCTGGAGGATGGTGATCGCGTTGCCGTCTATCCGAAATTCGAGGCGCTCGATGTGACGCCGCTCCTGCGTGTGCGCCCGGAGCCGCTGCGCACCATCCGGTTCGTCGCCGATGCGCATCTTGGTGGCTTGGCGCACCTGCTTAGGCTCGTCGGTTTCGACACGCTCTACGACAATCATTACGCCGACGACGAAATCGAGGCCATCGCCGCCACCGAGGATCGCATCGTGCTTTCACGCGATCGCGAGTTGCTCAAGCGCCGCACGATTACACATGGTTGTTATGTCCGCGCGTTGAAACCGCAGGCACAGCTGCGTGAAATCTGCGACCGGCTCGACCTTGGACACAGCATCAAGGCTTTTCGGCTATGCCTGACTTGCAATTCGCCATTGCGCGCGATGGAAAAAGCGGAGGCGTTCGGCCGCGTACCCGAAGGCGTATTCGATCGCCAAGCGCGCTTCGCGACCTGCGACGTCTGCAAACGCATTTTTTGGGAAGGTTCGCACTGGCACCGCATGTGCTCGCTCGTCGAGTCGCTGCGTCCAGCAGGGGAAAATCGATAAATACCCCGAAAGAATGCAGCCGAACCGATGATCTCTCGCCACCTACCCTTGTTGCGACGTTTTGTTTCACCGGTTGTCGCAGCGCTTCGCGCAGGCGAATTTCGGTTGACCGGTTTTCGTCTGCGCGCCTACAATCGGGTCAATTGAACGACTGGGGATACCCCTTGGACAGTAGCAGTAGTCGACATTCGATCTGTTTTGCTGCCTGAACGGCACGACGTCCCGCGTTGAATTTCTCTTCGCCGCCGTCTTGCCAGTTAGGCAGACGGTGCGCATCGCAGCTCCTTTTCCTAGTACCGCTTCGCGCATCGCTTTGATCGGCCGTCTCGTAATCGGATTGCCGGCACGCGCACGCACCCTGTTCGCCTGTCGCTCCCGTTTGCGTCGTGACGGTTCGAGGCGTATGAGCCGTTTCGCGCCATGCGCCGTTCGTTCGCGTGACTATTAACCAGCCACGTGCGGTTCAACGCGTCCGGCGCATCCCATGCACGGACAACGCAACTACAAGGAGTTGGTCATGACCGATCCCGACCCTAGTCGATCCGCCGTCCGGCGTTCGACCACGCCGGCCGTCGCTCGCTTCGCTTAACGCGAGCCGGTCATTCCCTTCCACGCCAAGCTGCTTCGCAGCGCGTGGACTGAAACCGGCAGCGAACTCGCGAGGCGCTCCAAGTCAATGGTTTCAACCGAATAAAAAGGAATTGCCATGCACTTCGCTTTGCTGCTCTCCCAACTTCCGCATGTCGACGACGCACGTGCTCAATACAGCGACATGCTCGTACCGGACTCGCCGTCGCGCCGCGCGGGAAACGCCATCCGTATGCTGTGGGCCGCAATCTTAAAGCGCTTGCGCTAAGCGATCGGTACGGCCCTCCGTCAGCACGCGATGTCCGCCACATTGCGCCGGCATAACGTTGAAGCTCGGCGAGCGCGATCGTCGGTTCGATCGCGCATCGATGCGCCGGGCACCGGCGTTAGCTCGTGCTTTCGTCCTCGGTGCTGTACCGCGCTTGCGCGGCCGCCGCATTGAGCCGCGCACGTTTCAGAAGCGCCCGTTGCGCTTCACTCACGTTGGCGGCTTGGCCGCGCCAGGCCTTGAGTGGCGGCTCTTGGAGTGCGCGCCCATACGAAAAACTCAGCGGCCAGGGTCGACGGCCAATACGATTGATCGCGTCGAGATGCGCAGTCGCCTCCTCGGGCGTCTGCCCCCCCGAAAGGAAGAAAATTCCGGCGACGGCTGGCGGCACGGTACGGTTGAGCACCGTCACCGTCTGCGATGCCGCTTCGGTCACATTAACCGGGACGTGCTCCTTGCCGGCCACGACCATGCTCGGCTTCAACAGCATATGCTCAAGAACAATGCTGTGCCGATGGAGCGCATGAAACACCTCGTGTAAGACGGCGTCGGTGACCTGCGCGCAACGTTCGATCGAGTGCTCGCCGTCCATCAGTACCTCAGGCTCGACGATCGGAACCAGCCCCGCTTCCTGACAAATCGCGGCATAACGGGCGAGCGACTCCGCATTCGCCTCGATCGCGAGCGGGCTCGGCAACGTGCTCGATATGTTGTAGACGGCACGCCATTTCGCAAAGCGCGCGCCCTGCTCCTTATATCGCCCGAGGCGCTCAGCAAGCCCATCGAGACCTTGCGTTATTTCGTCACCCGGTGCATGTGCGAGCGAGATCTTGCCCTTGTCGACCTTGATACCCGGCACGATGCCTTGGCGCGCGGCAAGACTCGACAGCGGCTCGCCATCGTCGGCGCACTGCCCGAGCGTCTCTTCGTACAGAATGACGCCGCTCACAAACTCGCCGAGACCCGGCGTACCCAGCAGCAAACTGCGCCACGCCCGGCGGTTTTCCTCGGTCGACTCAACGCCGACCGTCTTGAAGCGCTTCGCAATCGTGGGGCCGCTCTCATCGGCTGCGAGCAGGCCCTTGCCACGTTGCACCAATGCGTCGATGGTTGCCTGCAATGCGTCGCTGTGTGTATTCATTATCGATCCTCCGCAAAGGCTGCTTGCGCATGGCCCATTTGACCTCCATAAAGCGGCCATAGGACAACCCACGGACGCCAGAGACAACGACACGGCAAAAAGACCCATAGCGCGCGCCGCAAATTCAATGCCTGCCGCCTCAACAGGTTCTTATCGCAGGCTCATCATGCGCATTCAGGTTCGCCGTGCTTCCCCATCCGGCATCATGGCAGCCTCGACTCGTGCGATCCGTGCGACATCGCGCGTAAGTTCACCGAACGGCTCGGTGATCGTAAGCATGCCCTCCGTGAGCACTCGATCGCGCAATGCGCTGCATTTCGCACTCGCGTCGCGCTCGCCGAGGGCCAGCAGTGCGCCATGGAGCCGGTGCAACGCCTGCAGGAACGATTCGGCATCGCCCGAACTCGCTGCCGTGCGCAACCTTGCCTCGTCCTCTGGCCACCATGCGGAGAAGACTGCCCGCAATGTATTGGCGAGCGGCCATCGCGCAGCATCGCAACGAGGAGTCGCGTTCGCAGTGCCCGATAAAGGATCGAATTGCGCGATGCCAATCGTGACACTTGCCGTGGCGCTGGGCGGGGAGGCGTCGAACACGACTTCGAGCGCTTGGCGTAGCCGATCGAGTGAAAGCGGCTTATAAAGCAAATCGATAAACCCGATCTGTCTGGCGTCGCCCGCGCTGCAAGGCGCCGCCGTGTGTGCAATGACGGGTGTCGTCACGCCCTTGCCACGCAACGCCACTAACAACTCGCGACCGCCCATGACGGGCATGCACAGATCCGCCACGACGAGATCGTAAGCGTGTCGCAGACACGCGGCGAGCGCTTCCTGTCCGTCCGCAGCCGGGTCAACTTGTCGATAGCCGAGCACTTCGAGCTGATTCGCGAGCAATGCGCGGCTCACGGCGTCGTCATCGACGACGAGAATGCGCGCTGCACGATGCTCCGCACGTGCAAACGACGGCCCTCTGGCATCGACATCGGGCACGGGCACATCGCCGCTTCGCCCGCATGCCGCGACGGCGAGCTCGAGCTTGGCCGCCGACAGCGAAGTCACATGCAGCGCACCGTAGCGGCGTTGAGGATGCAGCGGACCCCGCTCCGAGACGACGACTGCGTCCACATACGCGAGACGGGCCGTGAGCCACAACGGTGGGATTTCGTCGGCGTGCGAGCCGAGGACGACGATCGAGCGCGCGCCAGCGTGCGGCGACCAAGCACCCGGCTGCGCCTCCTCGACGGTGATCGAGGCGCCAAAGCGGTAACGCAGCTGAGCCGCGAGCACGGCCTGCCACGCCCGGTCTTCACAGGCAACAACGATCATGTCGAACGCGAGTTCCCCCGCGTATGCACAAGGGGTGGCCAACGTTTCCCGGTCCCGCCGCAAGGGCAACCGCACAGTGAAGACAGCACCGCGGCCTTGTGCACTGCTGAGCTCGATGCGACCGCCCATCAGATCGACAAGGCGCCAGGACAACGAGAGCCCAAGCCCCGTCCCGCCGAACCGTCGGCCAATGGAAGCGTCGGCCTGCATGAATGGCTCGAAGATGCGCGACTGACGCTTCTCGGCAATGCCGATACCTGAATCGGCGACACGCAGGATCACCGATTCGGCGCCACCATCGCCCTCACGGTCCGCCGCACGCGCCGCCGTTACGTAGATCCGGATCGAACCGTTGCGCGTAAACTTGCAGGCATTGCCGAGCAGATTCGTGACGATCTGGCCGATGCGCAGACCGTCCCCATACCAACTCCCGGCGACGGACGGATCGACGAGGCACAGCAAGCGCAACCCCTTGCCCGTAATGGCCGGCGCCAGTGTCTGGGTGCAGCGTTCGATGACTTCGTCCAACCGAAACGGCTCAACCGATAGACGCAGTTCGTGCGCCTCGGCCTTCGATAAATCGAGCACGTCGTCCACGAGCGAGAGCAACGCATCGAAAGCGCGCCTGACCGACCCAACGCGTGCAGCCTGCGAGGGCGTGAGCGCTTCCATCGACAGCAGCTCGAGGTTGCCGAGCGCGCCATAGAGTGGCGTTCGAATCTCATGGCTGATTGTGGCGACGAGCATCGACTTTGCTCGGCTCGCCTCGTCGGCCGCCTGCCGCGCCCGGCGCAGAAGACGCACCGTTTCTTTTTGACGACTGATGTCGGTGAGACTGCAGAGGATGACCTCCTGCTCGCGATAGCGTGCTCGCGCGAATGCGACGGAAAGCTCCCGGCGGCGGCCATCGGTTGCGGTCACGGTGACTTCCGCAGAGCGGATTACGCCAGCCGGCGACGCTCGCGCGCCGCGCCGAGCCCGGGAACGCTCGCCTCGCCTGCGCCGACGACTGTCGAGCAGCCGCCGGTAAAACGACGGCTCGTCGCCCGACGCCGACAAGAGCGCCCGAGCGATACCGTTTTGCATGACGATGCGCTGCGTCGACGGATCGAACACCGTCAGCCCGACGGGCGCTGTTGCGAGCACGGTGCGGCTGAACACTTCGCTTTCGAAGACACGCCGCGCGCGGGCGCGAAGCGGAGCGAGCACGAGCCTGTCGATGAGGATGACGAAGACCCATTGCACGGCGAGGACAAGGCAAGTCAAGCCGACTGTCCAGCCTATGGGGCCTTTGAGGTTGGCCGCGATCATGCGCCAGTCGAAGGCCGACACGGCGATCCACCCGGGGCCGGCGATGCGCTGAATGAGAAAGAAATCGCCGCCTCTGCGCACAAACCTCAGTCGCTCATCAGCGAGCTCGAACACCGACGGAGAGGCTTTCAGTGCGTGCATCCACCGTTCACCGCGCGGGCTCGCCCCATCGATGCCGATCAAATGCCGGCGGTCGCGCGACACCATGAAAAAATCCGGATCATGCACGGCCGGCTGAAAAAGGCGCGGAATCTGCGTGGCCGGCAAGGTCACGGCGAGCACGGCGATGCGCGTATCGCCGCTATAGATTGGCGCCGCGTAATGTTTGACGAGCGTGCCGTACATGTCGGAGTTGTACAGGGTGACCCAAAACACACGGTCGCGGCGCAAGAGCGTATCTGGGTGCTTGTGCAGTTCGGCCTCGACATTGGTGACGAACCGGCCGATCAGCGCTTCGACTTGCGTCGCCGCATTGCCACCCCCCGCATGCGTGCCGCGTTCGTCCGTCGCCAACCGGCCACCGGCGATAGGCGGCCAGACAGCGAGAAAACGGCGGTCGCCCGTGTAGAGGAAGCCGCCGATATCATCCGCCGCTCCCCGCTGGCGCAGCAGCGATCTGGGCGAAATCTCACGCACAAGCGTAAGCAGCGCAGCGAGCCGCTCGCGATCCTGGAGCGCCGTCAGCGTGGAAAGAATCGTAAGGGGCGGCGCACCGATGTCCTCGTCGGTGACGACGAACCCATCGTTTTCCTGAAGCAGCCTGCGGTAACGATCGACCGGCACGGCCTCGCGCGCGTGAACGTGGCTCAGTGCCTCGTAGGTTTCGACCGTATGCCGCATACGCGCCTGATTGCGCTCGACGGACGCGTTGACGAAGTCACGCTGCACGAGAAACCCCGCACGCCAATCGTCGATGCAGCGCTCGAAACGATGCGCGATGCCGACGGCGGCGGCCGCGAGAATCGAAAGCGTGAGCACTGCGCCCCCGCCAAAGAGCAACGCGCGGTCGTAAAGGCCAGGAAGCGCGGCGCGGTTGTAGGCTGGCCGGGAGAGGCACTTGCGCAGGGCGGCCAGCCTGCGCCGTATGCGATTTGCTGTCATAAGCAACGTCCTCGCGGCGCAGCAACGCGCCGCTCGCGCGTAAGAAGGCGTCAAGACTAGCGAGACGCCCGGCGACGGAGCGCGAACGGGGAAAAGCTAGGACGATCTCCCGCATCGGCAGCGCACCTCACACCCACCGCAATCGGCGGTTTAGTTTTTCTATTGGCGCAATAGCGCGGCAACATATGCCTCCCTTTATTGCCGCGATGGGAACGTTCAATTGTTCTTTTTTTGCCACGCGGGGCACCATTCGTCGTAAGCGGAATTAAGGCGGGAAGCCACAACGAGGTCTGCAATGACGACGGCACAAATGCAATTGGGAATGACGGACAAGACGACGGAAGCCATTGGCACCGCGCTTGGGCAGCACCGTTTGAACCTTCGTTCCGCCCTGCTCTTTGCCGGTCCTGCGGTGGTTGCCTCGATCGCTTATATGGACCCGGGCAACTTCGCGGCCAACATTCAGGCGGGCGCGCGGTACGGTAACTCGCTCCTATGGGTCGTCGCCGCGGCCAATCTCATCGCCATGCTTTTTCAAGCGCTGTCGGCGAAACTCGGCATCGTCACGGGCCGCAATCTGGCCGAGATGAGCCGCGAGCATTTTCCTCGCCCCGTCGTCTATGCCATGTGGGGTGTAAGCGAGATCGCGGCAATGGCCACCGATCTGGCCGAATTTCTCGGCGGCGCCATCGGTCTTTCCTTGCTTTTTCATATGCCGCTCACGCTTGGCATGATCGTGACCGGCATCGTCACCTACGGCATTCTTGCGGCGGAAAAGCGCGGATTCCGGCCGATCGAGCTCATCATCGGCGGCTTGATCGTCGCGATCGCTTTCTCGTTCGTGATCGAGCTTTGCCTGGTCGACGTTGCCTGGGACGATGTGGTGCGCGGTACCGTCGTGCCGCGGCTACCGGACGCCGGTGCGCTTTCTGTCGCCGCGGCAATGCTCGGCGCGACCGTCATGCCGCACGCCATCTTCTTGCACTCGGGACTGACGCAAAACCGCGCACCGGCACGAAACAATGCAGGCCGCCGTAAGCTGCTTCGCTTTTCCAACTGGGAAGTGGTGATTGCACTTACGATCGCGGGGCTCGTCAACATGGCGATGATCGTCATGGCGTCCGGTGCGTTCCATGGCGCTCACGCGGACGTTGCCCAGATTGAAACGGCCTACCGCGCTCTCGAACCGCTGTTCGGCGCGGGAGCAGCTGCCGCGTTCCTGATCGCGCTCATCGCATCTGGCATTTCCAGCTCGGTGGTCGGAACGATGGCAGGACAGATGGTCATGCAGGGTTTCGTCGGGTTTCATATGTCCGTCGGCCTTCGCAGACTTGTCACCATGGTGCCGGCCTTCATCGTCGTGGCGCTCGGCGTCAACGCCACGGACGCGCTCGTCTACAGCCAGACCGTGCTCAGCTTTGCGTTGCCCGTTCCGATGATCGCCCTACTCGTGTTCACGAGCCGGCGGGACATCATGGGTCAGTTCGTCAACCGCCGCCCCGTGACCATCGCGGCGGTCGTCGCGACGGCGGTGATCATTGTGCTCAACGTCGTGCTTCTTTTGCAGACGTTTGGTGTAGCCGTGCCCGGACTGGGTAACGCTTGAGCGTTGCTTGAGTG
>Ga0310811_10013132_pt1 | contig 10781 bp, 7 predicted proteins | sample YCmetagenome_FD_207642 | JGI IMG/M metagenome (GOLD analysis project Ga0310811, IMG submission 207642) | Soil microbial communities from experimental microcosm in Duke University, North Carolina, United States - YC | ecosystem: Engineered > Artificial ecosystem > Soil microcosm > Unclassified ...
CGCTCTCCCAGGAGGCGGCGGCGAAGCTGGCGGTGGAGACGATGATGACCGTCGCCTCGGCGCCCGAGCAGCTGCGCGGGTTCATGCGCGATGTGTCCAACCGGGAGTTCACCTTGCAGAGCAACTCCCTGCAAGGCCCCAACTCCCGCAACGAGGACCGCGCCGACCGCCGCGCCGCCGCGATGCGCCGCACCCTCATCGGCCTGACCGCCGCCGGCATCTACTGGGACCGCAAACGGCGCCAGTGAGCATGCCGCACGTGCCTTCCGCAGACGATTGCACACGTGCCCGGGCCGAGGGTTCCGTCAATAGGTTTATTGGATGCGGTGGCCCGTCGACGCGCGCTTAGTGCCCTGCATCCGTGCGTGGAGTATCAGGTGAATTACACGTTTGAAGTTCCCGTCGTTACGTATGCCGCGCGGATCGTTCGATTGACCGCCTGAGCAGGGGAGATCCTGGTTTAGCGAGAAGGTTGCTCCCCAGTGGGATGAATTTTCTGAGAGAACCTGATAGTCGACGTAACAAATGCTTGCACCTCCGCGAACCACTTTTCGTTAGCGTAGGAAAAGGTTCTCAGGAAAACAGTGGATTCACAGCGCGCACTCAGGAAACGGTCCTAGGTTCGCCTGCAAGTTCCCCGGCAGCAATCTCCACAAGGAGCATCCGCACATGTCCGACATCCGCCACGACCGCGAAGAATTGCGCCACGACGAGCGTGAGCTGCAACAGGACGTGCGCAAGCTCGAGCACGACCTGAGGCACGGCAGCAACCACGACGTGCGTCAAGACCTGCGCGAGATCCGCCACGACCAGGCGCAGATCCGCGACGACCGCCAGGAGCTGCGGCACGACCTGCGTGACCACGACCGGCATGACCACGACCGGCATGACCACGACCGGCATGACCACGACCGGCATGACCACGACCGGCACGATCACGACCGGCACGATCACGACCGGCATGACCACGACCGGCATGACCACGACCGGCACGATCACGACCGGCACGACGGGCACCGCGGGGATCTGCGGCACGACGTGCGCGACCTGCGCCACGACGAGCGGGAGCTACGGCACGACCGCGGCGAGCTACGCCACGACGAGCGTCAGCTCCGTGATGACCGCGACGACCTGCGTCAGGACCAGCACCAGCTTCGTGAGGACCGGGCCGAACTGCGTTCGGACGTCCGCGAGCTGCGGCACGACATCCAGCACGGTGCCAGCAAGCACGAGATCAAGCATGACCTCAAGGAGATCCGGCACGACCAACAGAGGATCGACCGGGACGAGCGGAACATCCGTGACGACCACCGGGACATCCGTCACGACGAGCGCGAGATCCGTGACGACCACCGCGACATCCGTCACGACGAGCACAACATCCGCGACGACCGTCACGACATCCGCCACGACCTCCACGACCGGGACCACGACCGGGGGCGCGATCACGACCGGGATCACGACCGCGGCCGGGATCACGACCACCGGCACGACGGCCACGACAACCGCGGTGACTTCCAGTTCCAGGGCAACCGGGGAGATTTCCGCGGCGACCAGCGCCACGATGGGCCGGACCACCGCGGCGACTTCCAGCAGCGGGACTTCGACAACCGGGGCGTCGCGCGTGACGACTTCGGGCACCAGCAGCACGGGCCGGCCGGCGGGTTCTCCCCGACGGTTTCCCCGGCCGCGTCCTTCGGCGGCAACGGGCCTTCCTTCGGAGGCAACGCCCCGTCGTTCAACGCTCCGCAGGGCAGCGCCCCGTCGTTCAATGCTCCGCAGAGCAGCTCCTTCGGCAACGCCGGAGCCGGCGGCAACGGACCGTCGTTCCAGAACGCGAGCTTCAACAGCAACGCCGGCAACGCGACCTCGTCCGGCAGCTCGCCGGTAGCGGCGGCCTCCAACGCGGCGGGATCGGTGTCCCCGGTCGCGGCCACACCGTTCGACGCCAAGTCCACGGCCCACGCCGGCCAGCAGCCGCTCACCCACAGCGTCCAGCAGGCCGCCACGGTGAACACCCCGCAGGCCGACGACAGCGGCACCCGGTTCAACACCGGACACAGCGGCGACAACCCCGCCCACGGGGTCACCGGGGTCACCGGGGTCACCGGGGTCACCGGGAACCACGGGAGCACGTCCGACCAGGGCACCTCGCACGGGTCCACGGGCGGCTTCTTCGGCGGGCTGCTCGGCGGCGGTGCGCCGCAGGCCGACCTGGGCGGCTCCACCCCGACCACGGGATCGACGTCCACCTCCGGGGCCACCCACGGGCACGGGACGCACGGGGGCATCACGGCCCCCGGGTCGACCAGCGCACCGGGGACCACCTCGGTGCCCGGCTCGGACCCGACCGCCGGTGTGAGCTCGCCGGGCACGACCGCGGTGCCGGGCGCGACCACCACACCCACCGCCGCGGACCCGACCACCGCCCACACCCCGACCCCGACCACCCACACCACGGTGCCGGGAGCAGGTTCGGCGATCCCCGGGGTGCACACCACACCGACGACGGCGAACACCGCGCCGACGGCGATCCACCCGGCCGACCCGACCGCGGCGGCCACTCCGACGACGACGGGCCTGTCGAGCGGGTTGACCACGCACGACGTGACACCGACGACGCCGGCGCACGACACCACGCACACCACCGACCACCACACCACGTCCCCGCACGGCGGCTGACGGTCGGCAGCGGGGGCTGGGAGAGGGTAGGAGAAGGCGAGGTAGGGGGATCCGTGTCCGTCACGATGCAACCGTCGGGCCAGCTGACCAGCGCTGATCTGGTCGACCTGGTGGGTCAGGCCGCCAGGTTGGCCGACGCGGCCGGTCGGGCGGACCTGACCGACCGGTTGGCGCAGGCCAGAGGTGTTCTCGCCGGCCGGCGGATACGGATCGCCGTGGTCGGCGCTCCCGGGCAGGGCACCACGTCCGTGGTGAGTGCCTGTGAGCGCAGCAAGGCCGAGCGGCTGCCGGGGGCCTCCGTCACGGAGGTCTCCGGCAGGCCCGGTACCGGGCAGCTGTGGTTGCCCGAGCCCGGGGCCGCGGACGTCGTTCTGTTCGTATCCGAGGCCGATCAGGCCTACACCGCCTGGGAGCTGGACCTGATAGCCCGCCTGCGGGCCCAGGGCACGACCGTCGCGGGCGTCATCTCGAAGATCGACCTTCACCCCCAGTGGGCCGAGGTCCAGCGGGCCAACCGGCAGCGGTTGCAGGCGGCGAACCTGGACACGCCGTCGGTTCCGCTGTTGCCGGTCTCGGCCGGCCTGCTCCACGCCGGCCAGCAGCGTGGCGAGGAACCGCTGGTCGCTGCGTCCGGCATCCCGCAGCTGCTCGACTTCGTGCGCGACCGGATCGGTACCCCGGTCGACGTGGCCATGCGTGAATCGGTGCTCGCCGAGGTCCGGATCGTCACCGAGCAGCTGGGGCGGGTGTGGAACGCCGAGCTGGACGCTCTCAACGGCTCGGGCGGCACCCCGCGCGAGCGGCAGGATCGTGCCGTCGCGGAGCTGGAACGCCGCCAGCAGCTGTCGGCGAGCTGGCAGATCGCGCTGGGTGACGGGGTCACCGAGCTCGTGTCGCAGGTGGACTTCGACCTGCGCGACCGTCTCCGCGATGTGCTGGAACGTGCGGAGAAGGAGATCAAGAAGGCGAACCCCACCGCAGACTGGCGGCGGTTCGACGAGGCCGTCCGCACGGACGTCGGTGAGGCCGTTCGTGCCAACTTCGCTCTCGCCGGAGCCCGTTCCCAGCGCCTCGCCGAGCGGGTCGCGGCGAAGCTCGCCGGTAACCGGGACGGCTCGGCGCGCGGGGTCATGATGCCCGAGCTGTGGGTGGAGCATCCGGAGGAGGCCATGCGCCTCATCAAGCCGATGGAACCGCCGGAGACCGGCGGGATGTTCGCGCGGCTGGTCAACAGCCTGCGCGGGTCCTACGGCGGCATCCTGATGGTCGGCGTGCTGACCAGCCTCGCCGGCCTGCAGCTGATCAGCGTGTGGTCGGTCGGCGCGGGTCTGCTGCTGGGAGCGTTCACCTTCTGGGAGGACCGCAAGAACGCGAGGGACCGGGGGAGGTCCGAGGCCACCATGGCGGTGTCCAAGCTGATGGACAGCGTCAACTTCCGGGTCGGCGACGAGTTGCGGACGCAGCTGCGGGCGGTGCACCGGTCGATGCGCGACCACTTCACCGAGATCAACGACCAGCTGCTGCGAGCCGCCTCGGACTCCGTCAGGGCGGCGGTGGAGGCGGTCCAACGGGGTGACCAGCCGGACGGCCGCGCGGCTGAGCTGCAGAACCACCTCGCGGAGCTGCGCCAGCTGCAGGTCCGGGCGATGGTGCCGTCGCGCTGACCTGACGAGGGGTCTGCGCTCGCCGGACGTGGCGTGCAACGCCGCCGGCCGCATGTCGGAGAATGTGGTCATGGCAGACCACAACAGCCCGGTCCACACCATCTCGGCCCCGGACACCCGCTGGTCGCGGGTGAACTTCGCCGAGGCCATCCAGGGCGTGCAGACCCCGCTCGGCTGGACGTTCTGGGACGTGGCGATGGAGACGTCCGTGCGTCGGGCGTTCGGCAACCTCGGCGCGCTCGGGGGCAAGGACGTCGCGCCGCCGTCCTCGCCGGACGAGAAGATGTCCAGCGCGTTCTTCGGGCTGCCCACCGGCAACGTGAGCACGTTCCACCGCATCGGCGAGGCCATGCCGGGGACGAACGGCGACACGGTGGTCGAGCAGCTGTTCGGCGAGCTGAGGCCGGGGACGAGCAGGCAGCGTGACCGGCGGGCCATGCTGCGCTACCCGGTGGTCGCCGTGAAGATGCCGGTGTCGGCGATCAGGGCCGCCCGGGCCATCCCGGGGATGCGCAAGGAGTACCGCCAGTGGTGGCGCTCGGCCGCCTACGAGAACCCGCCCACGACCCTGGCGGGTGCCACAGAACTGATGCGGGAGAGTGCGCGCAGGTTCATCGAGATCGGCGCTCAGCACGCGCTGATCTCGCTCGTGGGCCAGGCGCTGGCCGAGCAGCTCGAGCTGCTGGCCGAGAAGGCATGGGGCAGCCGGGCGGGCTCGCCGGACCTGATGACCGGCTACGGCGCGATGGAGGAGACCGCGACGATGGGCGACATCTGGTCGGTCGCCCACGACGAGATGACCTTCGACGAATTCCTGGCCCGCCACGGCTACCACGGACCCGACGAGGGCAACCTGACCAGCCGTTCCTGGCGCGAGGACCCGACGCCGGCGCGTCGCCTGGTCGAGCGCTACAAGACCTCGGAGGTGGCCCACCCCCGCGCCAGGGAGGCCGCGCAGGCCGCCCGCCGCGCGCAGGCCGAGGCGAGGCTGCTGGCCGGGCTGAACGGGGCCGACCGGGCCAAGGCGAAGCTGGTGATGAAGTTGGCCAAAGCCACCATTCCGATGCGTGAGCTGGGCAAGGCGGGTTTCCTGCACGGCGTGGACGGAGCCCGCTGCGCGGCTCGGCTCATCGGCGGGCATCTGGTCGAGGCCGGGTTCATCGACGAGGTTGAGGACGTGTTCTTCCTGACCTACCCCGAGCTGGACGCCGGTGTCTCCGGGCCGTGCCAGGAGCTGGTGGCCGAGCGCCGCGCCGACCACGCGCGCTACGAGAGGCTCGCCGTACCCGCGTCCTGGACCGGCAACCCGGTCGCCGAGCAGGCCGCTCCCGAAACCGGGTCGGAGGAGTCCGCACCGGTCACCGAGGTGCAGGGGATCGGCATCGTCGGCGAGGAGGTCACCGGCCGGGCCAGGGTGGTGCTCGATCCGTCCGAGGCCGACCTGGAACCGGGCGACATCCTCGTCTGCCGCACCACCGACCCGAGCTGGACGCCGCTGTTCCTGGTGGCCGAGGCCCTGGTCATCGACACCGGGGGCGCGATGAGCCACGGCGCCATCGTGGCCCGCGAGCTGGGGGTCACCTGCGTCATCAACACCGTCACCGGAACCCGCGACATCCCCGACGGCGCGGAGATCTCGGTGGACGCACGGACGGGGCTCGTGAGGCTGCTGTAGTGCACCCCGCAACATGTTCCCTCCGATAGCGCCCTCCGCCTGGAACCGGTAGCTACCAGGGGGTAACGTCACGTCCGTTCGGGCCCCGCCGGCCCGGTTGTAAGGGGGAGGGCCGATTACGGGGATGGCCGACACAGACGTCCACGAGGGCGGCGCTATCGGGCGGCGCCGCAGGGCCGCCCAGGTGGCGGGTGGTGAGGAGTACAACGCCAAGCGCCGCGAGGTCATCCACGTGGCTGCCACGGTCTTCCAGCAGAAGGGTTACAAGTCGGCCACGCTGAACGACGTGGCCGCCGCCCTGGAGACCGACCGGGCGACCCTCTACTACTACGTCTCGGGCAAGGAGGAACTCCTGCGCGAGGCGGTCTTCGTCTACGTGCTGGAGATCGTCCAGGACATCCGTCGAATCGCGGTGTCCGACGCCACGGCGCCGGAGAAGCTGCGGGAGTTCATCACCCGCCTGATGGAAGCCTACGAGGCGCACTACCCGCACCCCTACGTGTTCATCCAGGAGAAGCTCGACGACGCCTTCCGGCTCGACACCGAGTGGGCGCGTGAGCTGGTCAGCATCGTCGGTGAGCTCCAGGCGCAGGTGACCGGCATCGTCGAGCAGGGTGTGCGGGACGGGGACCTGCGCTCGGACGTGTCGCCCGACCTGGTCGTGAACGGCATGTTCGGGATGATCAACTGGACCCACCGCTGGTACCGGCCGAGCAGCAGCCGCCACACCGGCAAGGACATCGGGGTGTCGTTCGCCAACATCTTCCTGGAAGGCCTGCAGACGACTCCGCCGGCCTGAGTAGAGAGCTCAGACCGGCGGCTTGAACGCTGTCGGCGTTCAGTTGTCCGACGGGGAGGCCATGCTCTCCTCGATGGCGCGGCGCATGTCGGCTGGCAGGTGCGGCAGGACCTGCCGGACCCGGGCCAGCCGGCGGGCCTCCGCCGGGCGCTGCTGCCCGTTGGTCGGCTTGAGCTGCGGTCGGATCTTGGGCAGCGGCAGGTTCTCCGGCGCGACCTCGCCCTTGATCGGCATGCCGGCGGCGTCACGCTCCTCGGACATCCCGATCGGGCCGAACCGGCTGCCCTGCATGAACTGGGCCACCACCGGGTCGCTGCTGCTCAGCACCAGTTCCCGGGCGCCGAACATGACCAGCTGCTGGCGGAAGATCACGCCGATGTTGTCGGCCAGTGTGGTCGTGGTGTTCATGTCGTGGGTGACGATCACGAACGTCGAGTCGGTGACCGCGTTGAGGTCGACGATGAGCTGGTTGAGGTAGGCGATACGCACCGGGTCGAGCCCGGAGTCGGGCTCGTCGAGGATGACGACCTCGGGCTCCAGGGCCAGGGCGCGGGCCAGGCCGGCCCGCTTGCGCATCCCGCCGGACAGCTCGTGGGGGAGCTTGGCCTCCTCGCCGCCGAGGCCGACCATCTCCAGCTTCTCCATCACGATCGGCCGGATCTCGCGCTCTTTCATCCTGGTGCGCTCGCGCAGCGGGAAGGCCACGTTGTCGTAGAGGTTGATCGAGCCGAAGAGCCCGGAGCTCTGGAACAGCACCCCGAAGCGCTTGCGCATCTCACGCATGTCCGTCGCCCCGAGCCGGGCGATGTCGGTCCCGTGGATGACGATCGAGCCGGTCTCGGGTTTCAGCAGCCCGAGGATGCAGCTGACGAAGACCGACTTGCCGGTACCCGACGGGCCGATCAGCGCGGTGATCTCACCAGGGGGTACGGTGAACGACATATCGGACCACACGTTGGACTGTCCGAACGACTTGCCGAGACCATTGATGGTGATCTCGGCGCCGCCGCGCTTGGCGGGCGCCCTGTCTTTGGTGGTCCCGCGGAGGAATCCAGGCATGGCGAGATAATGCGGCCCGATCGGACGGTTGGAATCGGCCGTTCCGGTGAAAGATCTTCCTCCGCTCCCCCGACGGTACGGCCGCGTAACCCTTGCGTTGACGGCTCGTTAGGCCACCAGGATGAGTACGACGACGGTGTCGACCGTCGTGTGGGTCGCTCCACTGGAGGAATGCGCTATGCAGCGACGACTGCGGATCACCTTGGCTGCTGTGGCCGCTGCGGGGGTCGCCGTCCTCGGCGCCGGTACCGCCGAGGCGCAGGGCGTATTCAAGTCGGACAAGGACTGCCCGTACTTCGACAAGGACAAGGTCGCCAAGGAAGCCGACTTCCCCAACGACCACTACTCCGGCAACGAGAACGCCACCAGCAAGGACGCCCGGGACTCGCACGGCGACGTGTACTACCCGCACAACGCGTACTGCGACGCCGGCAAGCCGTGGCGCGGGCGTGACTGGCACGACGACAGCTACAAGACGTTCCACTTCAAGCGTGAGCCGGGTAGCAACAGCCCGAGCAGCAACAGGGACGAGAACACGTACAACGACAACGACGGCTACAACAAGTCGTTCCGCAAGGATCCGCACCGCTACAAGAAGCTCGAGCCCGACCACATCGGCGCGCCGAAGCACCCGAAGTACGAGACCGAGTAGGGACGTCTAGTCCCCAGGCGCCGTCAGTAGCGGCTTCACGCCTCCAGGTAAAGCCGCTGCTGACCGTTTCGGTCCACCTCGACCCGCCACGCCTCGACGCCCGGCTGCCCCTGCTGGACCCACCACATGTAGCCCGCCTCGACCTCGTCGTAGAGCCGGCGCGGACCTGCCTGTGACACCTGGTAGGGCAGACCCTCCAACGTGGACAGCGTCGCCCACGAGTCCTTGGCATAGAGCCACAGCGTGCCGGCACGGGAGCCGGGAGCGGCCGTCCAGGCCTGGGTGATGCCGGATACCCGCTGTCCGATCGCGGTTGCGGCCGCCGGGTCGCCGAGCAGGTCGTACGGGTGCACGTCGGTGGTTCGCCCGGGGTTCATGGGGATGGTGAAGTCGACCCCCCGGATCCGGTGTGGAGCCTGCCCGCGCAGTACGTCGAACGCCGCCGGCCCGGCCAGCCGCCCGAGCGCGCCTTCCGGTGTCCGCTCCAACACCGCGAGCCCCGGTGGGTACCAGTCGGCGGTCAGCGGCACCACCAGCCGGCCGCCTACCCGCGTCTGCTCGATCCACGCCGGCAGTACCCGCCAGGTACCCACCGATGCGATCACCGCGTCGTAGGGCGCGCCCTCGGCCCAGCCCTCCTCACCGTCGCCGGTGATCACCGTCGCCACGCCGGCGAGGCGGCTCTTCGCGGCATGCGCGAGCTCGGGGTCGACCTCGACGGTGGTGACCTCCGCGCCGGCGGCGGCCATCAGGGCCGCCCACCAGCCGCTGCCGGTGCCGATCTCGAGCACCCGCGTGCCGGCGGAGGGGTCCAGCGCCCGCAGCATCCGCTGGGTGACGGAGTGATCCGGGCAGAACGAGGTGGGCTCCCAGCCCGATCCGTCCTCGTCGAGCTTCCCGTAGTCGACCTGGATCGTGACGGGTGCGTCGACCGCCACCAGTTCCTCCCACGCCGGGGCGTTCCGGTTGCGGTCGACCGGCACCTGCTCGTTCCCGACCCGCTCCACCTCGCGGCGCCAGATGACGTCGGGGATGAAGCGCCTGCGGGGCACCTGGGTGATCAGCTCGTCCCAGCTCGCGATGGGGGAAGTCTCCATGCGGCGCAGGGTGCCTGCCGCTCGTCGCGTTTGCTTGCGCGGCTGGCGCGCACCACCCGAACGGACGAGACAGTTCGCACGGCGGTGCACACACGATGAGCTGCGGCGTGACCCCGAACACGGCCTGGCCGTTCCGTTGCTGCGAACCCGAGTGGGTGTGGCAGTTACGGGGGGTCAAGTCGTGATCACTCCCAGTACCCAACCGTGTCTCTAACACGGCCGTAACTCGGGTGTTGACGGCTCGTTGACACCTACAACGAACTGTCGTGTGACAGTAGTTACATCCATCGATGTGACAGCTGTCACATCGGCGGGCGTGCTAGCTGATCGACGGAGCAGGGAGGAGGCGTAGTGATCGGGATTCCCGTTCGTCACCGGATTACACCTCCGGTTTCCCATCAGTCACAAGCAGGCACGCCGACCCGCTCGACAGAGTCGATCTTTCGTGGCGGGCTCCGGCTGGCCGCCGCACGTTCTCTGACTGCCGATTCATTGCCGAGTGTGGAGGTCTGATGGTCGCCGATCAGGGCGTGGCGCCCCGGAAACCGATCGTGTACGGCCACGTGCCGTCGAGGGCTGAGCGCATCGCTCAGCCCATCGGCGGTTTCCTGTCGACGGCGGCGGATACGGTCATCGCGACGTTCAAGCCGCCGTTCCAGTGGCGCGAGTACATCCAGCAGTGCTGGTTCGTGGCGTCGGTGGCGATCGGGCCGACGATCTTCCTCGGTATCCCGTTCGTGGCGTTGGTGACGTTCCAGTTCAACCAGGTTCTGGTGGAGCTGGGCGCGATCGACTTCGCCGGTACGGGTTCGGCGTTCGCCACGGTGTCGCAGATCGGTCCGGTGGCCACGACGTTCATCCTCGCGGGTGCGGTGGCGACGTCGATCTGCGCGGACCTGGGTGCCCGTCGTATCCGTGAGGAGCTGGATGCGATGGAGGTGCTGGGCATCGACGTGGTCCAGCGCCTGGTGGTGCCGCGGGTGATGGCGGCGGCCACGATGGCGATCTTCCTGAACGCGCTGCTGATCCTGATCGGGATCGGCGGAGGCTACTTCTACTCGGTCTACCTGCAGGGTGCCTCGCCCGGCGTCTTCATCGACACGATGAACGTGCTGACCGGCAACGACAACGTCGCTTCGGCGACGGTTCGTGC
>Ga0310811_10013133_pt1 | contig 10781 bp, 10 predicted proteins | sample YCmetagenome_FD_207642 | JGI IMG/M metagenome (GOLD analysis project Ga0310811, IMG submission 207642) | Soil microbial communities from experimental microcosm in Duke University, North Carolina, United States - YC | ecosystem: Engineered > Artificial ecosystem > Soil microcosm > Unclassified ...
TTGTTAAATCAATATCAACATCCTTCCGGAACACTTTTTTCTTTTGTCCTTCTTCGATGATTTTTAACATCTCATCGCGGTTTCTTTTGAGCGGCTTACCAATCTGGTCATTGAGTTCAGGGCGCTGTGGTGTGGATAGCTCCCGGTGGATCATCTGGTAATACTGTTTATTGCTGAATATTTTCTCAATGAATAATTCCAGCATCTGATTAAGTTTCTCAATTGGTGAAGCTCCTGATTTGGTAATGTCACTTAAGCGCAACAATGTATGCGCCGTAGTTTCTTCAACCATTTGAGCAAGAAGTTGTTCTTTAGAACCAAAATGATAATTAATAAGGGCCACATTTACACCAGCCAGAGTTGCGATTTCCCGAACGGTTGTTGGCTCAAAACCCTTCGCCTGAAAGAGTTCTTTTGCTGCCGTTAAAATTTTTTCCCGTGTCATGATTGTATTGTACGCGCAAAATTAAACAGATGTTTAAATTATTAAACATTTGTTTAATAATTTATTTTAAAACAGTTTTAACAGCTGTTTCAATCGTTTTCTGAGTTGAGGAGAAATTAAAACCGGATTTGGGTAATCCGTTTCCAGCGAAGACAAAGACTCTTTGATAGAGTCATCCAATAATTAATGTTATAAATCTTGATAAATAAATAAAGCTGATAGTATCTATATTTGTATCGATTACATCTATATATGAACTTCCAGCAACTCGAATACATTATTGCAGTAGATACGCACAGGCACTTTGCAAAGGCTGCCGAAAAAACTTTCGTTACACAGCCAACGCTAAGTATGATGATACAGAAGCTGGAGGATGAACTTGGAATCCGGATTTTTGACCGCAGCAAGCAACCTGTAACACCAACAATAGAGGGAGAAGAAGTAATTACACGAGCCAAGCAAATTATTGCCGATGCTAATCGATTAAAAGAGTTTGCTAAAGCCCTAAAACATGAAATATCAGGTGAGTTAAAGCTTGCTGTCATTCCAACGTTGGCCCCATACCTGCTGCCACTGTTTATAAAATCATTTGTTGAGCATCACCCATTGCTTAAAATCAATATTCGTGAGCTTGTTACCAACGATATGATTGACTCATTGAAAAGTGGCGACATTGATATTGGCTTACTGGCAACACCTCTACATGACAATAAACTTGAAGAACGACCGGTTTTTTATGAAGAGTTCTTTGCCTATGCTGCAACGGATGAAAAGATGGCCAAGAAAAAATTTTTATTGCCCAAGGATATCGATCTAAGCAAACTCTGGTTACTGGAAGAAGGACATTGTCTGCGAAACCAGGTGTTTAATTTATGTGAGTTGAAGAAAAAGGATTTTGAAAGTGACCGTGTTCATTATGAGGCCGGAAGTATCGAAACACTTAAAAATCTGGTGGACCATCACAAAGGTATCACCATACTTCCACATCTGGCCACACTTGATCTCAGTAAGAAACAACGGATGAAAATTCGTGAGTTCGCACATCCTAAACCAGTGCGTGAGATAAGTCTTGTAGTGAATAAAAATTTCCACCGGGTAAGTATCCTCAATGCTCTTCAGAAAGAAATTGAAAACAACCTACCCCCTTCCATTTCTAAAACTCAAAAGAAACGAGTTCTCGACATTTAGATAAGAGATGTGGGACCTGTGAGGTTCGAACTCACGACCCCTACCTTGTCGAGGTAGTGCTCTAAACCAGCTGAGCTAAGGACCCATATCTTAGAAAATTATTTCAAGGACGATAGATGCTTTTCAAAACATCAGCAGAGCCGTCGATTGTTGGAATCTTTAATTGCAATATAGTGGCTACTAAAGGATAGATATGAATATTTCGAAAGGGAGGCACTACAATGCCTTGTTTTATATTGGGACCAGCAGCGTAAAAAATTCCACTCATATCTTTTACCACATCAGGGTCGTAGCCATGAACACCCCAGTGTGAACCTGGCTTCATGGTGGCTTTTATTTTTTCACGACTTTTTAAAGTTATCTCTTTACCGGGTTCAGCAGTAATAAATATATCGCCAGAGCGTGAGTTCTGATAATGCCATCGTTGAAGAAAATCCTGCGAACGATAAACCTTAAGATCAGAAGAGTTTGTTGACAGTACTTTTACTAGTGAATCAACTTTTGTTTTATTCTTTAAATAAATATGAGCATGTGTTCCGTTGTTAACAATAGTAATACTGGTATCTTTTACATCGACTATTTCGTCTAAAAAAATATAGGTATCAGGTTTATAAGTTAGCTCTTGCATACCGTGATCTGAAACAACTATTAAATTTATCGGCAGATTAACATCCTTCTTTATTCCATTCATTAAGTCACCCAATAGTTTATCAGCTTCTTTTAATTTATCCGTTAACTCTCCGGATCCAGGACCAAACGTGTGACCAGCATCATCAATTAACGAAAAGTATAAGGTGATAAAATGAGGCCTCTCCGCTTCAGGCATTTTTAACCATTGTAAAACCTGAGCAACCCGATTACTATTGGCAACTGTGTCTGCATAATGAAAATAATAATCAGGATAATGATCATCAATAGGTGCTTCAGAGCCAACCCAAAAATAAGAAGCTGACTTTAAGCCTTGCTGTTGCGCCAATCTCCAAAGAGGTGTTCCTCCATAATAATAAGAATCAAGAGCGCAATTTTTATTGGCCATAGTAAATTTCTCATTACGATGAGGATCGTAGAATGAGTTATCAACCAATCCGTGATCGCCAGGATAAAGACCCGTTACAATGCTATAATGATTTGGAAATGTTTTACTCGGAAAGCAGGGAATCAGAGCTTCTGCACGAGAGCCGCTTTTAATTAAAGCTGAAAAATTTGGAAGGTTATATTTAGCAACATAGTCATAACGAAAGCCATCAAACGAAACCAGAATAACATAAGGAACATCCTTCTTCTGACTGAATGCACTCATGCATGCAGACAATATCAACAGCAAGCAACTTAAAATTCTACTCATACTAAACTTACAATGGCTCTCAATTTAATGAATCACAAATTCAAAGGTAAAATTACACAGATAAAATATCATTATGTTATCGTTAAGCGAGCAGCCAATTGGTTATTACTCCTTTTAATCCAGGCATTAAGCCTTTAAATTTAAGAGAAAACAAACAGTAGAATGTTACCTGAAGCACAGTATTGGATTGAACAATTAGCATTATTACCTCATCCTGAAGGTGGATATTATAAAGAAACGTATCGTTCACAAGAAGAGATCGATTCGGAATCGTTACCAACGAGATTTAATGGCGTGAGAAATTTTTCTACCGCTATATATTTTCTATTGCCCTCTGAAGATCGGTCTTTGTTTCACCGGATTAAATCAGATGAGTTGTGGCATTTTCATAAAGGAAGTTCATTGTCTATTTATGTATTATCAGACAGCGGTGTTAAAATTCATTTACTGGGAGATGATCCTACTAGAGGTGAATCATTACAAGTTGTAATTCCTGCTAATACATGGTTTGGCGCTCAGGTTAATGTACCTCGTAGTTATACGTTAGCTGGCTGCACCGTTGCTCCGGGTTTTGATTTTAGTGATTTCGAGTTGGCCAAGAGAGATGAACTTCTTCTTGAGTTTCCAGCTTTTAAAGAAGTTGTTATCCAACTAACAAAGAGTAATTGATAAACGGTGTAGATAAAAAAAGCGCTCTGTTTCCAGAGCGCTTTTAAATTTATGGCTGTTTTGTTGCCGCCGCCTTTTTCTGTTCCATCTTTTTCAAGATTTCAAGATTGGTAGCAGCACCCGTATCTGCAGGATTTAGCGCAATTATTTTCTCATAATACATTTTTGTTTTTGCAATATCATGTTCAATGTTGTATGAGTAAGTTGCTAAGTAGTTATAGGCTTGCAGTAAGTCTGCTTTGTTTCGGTCTGGCTTAGATTCTCCAAGCTCAATTACTTTCTCATAGTATGCCTTTGCTAATCCAGCTTTTTGCTCGGGGTCTTGAATAGATTTAACCTTGGCCTCCATTACATAACCAATTGGCATTGCAGGCTGCAACCTTATCAATCGGCTAAACATAGTATCAGCTTCAACTAATTGATTGTTTGCTAAATATGCTTTCCCAATAGTATAATGATCAATGGACATAGGCTGAGGTCTCTTTGACATAAGTTTTATTAAAGTCTTAATGGCATCCGGATATTTCTTCAATTTCATTTCAGCATCAGCTTTTTGCTGAAGGGCTTTCATTTGAGTACTATCCAATTTTAAGCTATTGTCATAGGCAATAATAGATAATGAATCTTTCTTAGCCTTAGTTAAACACTCGGCGTAATTAAAGTAATCAGATGCCTGTATTTCTTCACGCTTAGCTAGTGAGAAATATTTTTCGAATGCTATAATAGCTTTATCAAAATTATTAAGTTCTTTTTCTAAAAGCGCATCAAACTTCCATGCAATTGGCAACAGGTTTGGTGAACTTGAAATCTGATTAAACACTTCAGTTGCCTTTGAGTAATTCTTCGCCATGAACAGATAGAAGAACAATTGCACTTTACCAGACTCAGGATTCTCTATTATATTTAAATATGATTCTTGCGCTTTAACCGCTTTTTCTCCTTCGGACTTTCCATAATAAATCTCACCAAGTTCTCTAAATGCAGGTGCATATTCAGGGTCTACAGAAATTGCTTTTTCAAATGCAGTAATAGCGGCAGTAGTATTCTTAGAGCGATTGTAAACAGTACCTATTTTATAATGTGGTTTACCATTTTTAGGATCAACTACAGCTGCATCTTCATAGCTGCTCACAGATTTACCACCATCATTAGCTTGAAGATAAGCATCCCCTAACAAAATTAATGTTGCAGGATCTTTAGCGTTAATGGATTTTGATTTTAAAAGAATATCCAACGCACCACCAGCAAGCTGCTTATTAGAAAGATAAGCTTCAGCAATTCCATTCAAAACTGCTGTATTTTTCTTGGCCAATGCCTGGGCTTTGTCGAAGTTCAATTTTGAATCAGCCTGATTGTTTTTCAACAGACTAATATATCCTTTACCTACATAATTAATCGGTTCTTTATCATTCAGTTTAATACCTTTATCAAATTCAGCAGAAGCCAGATCAAGCTCTCCTTTTTTAATGTAGGCATATCCTAATGCATAGAAAACCGTAGCATCGGTAGGGTATTTATTAACTAGAGTTTTAAGTGACTCAATGGCTTTGCTTGGCTTTTCAATATCGATAAACCGCAAAGCAGCTTTTACTTCTCCAGCACTGGAAACTTCTTGCGCAACCACACGAGCAGCATTAGCCACCAAGAGAATCAACATAGCAAATCCGAATTTGCTAAACGAATAGGCGTAATTTTTCATTGTATTTTTAAAGGTTCATGTTTTACTTCAACAATTCGAACAGGCATGGTAACAGGCACTAATCCTAATTTAAGAATTATGCGTTGTCCCTTGTCACTCCCTACAAAAGTCATAAAACCACTTGCAAGTCCTGTTCTGGCTTCACGGCTTACCATATAAATGTTACGGCGCAAAGGGTATTGATTAGTCGCCAGGTAAGCCTGATAAGGTTTATAATGATCGCTGTTGCGGCTAATACCTGCAACACGTATTGTTCCAAGAAACTGATTTGCCGTTGAATCGTCGTCATCACTGATCCAACCAACACCAATAAGGCCGACGGCATTCTCTTTTTGTGAAACATATTCCACAACAGCTTTATTTGTATTTACGGCGAAGCAATTTTTTGGTAGTTGATCCATATGTACTACACTGTCATTCAAGAACCGTACCATCCCGGATTTGGGATTATCAAAAACCATGTCTATGCTGGCCGATGGCAGCGATGGATCAAGCTGACGCCAGTTATTAATCTTTCCTTCCAGAATACCCTGGAGCTGTTCAAAGCTGAAAAGACTGTCTTTATTTGATTTATTTAAAATTAAAGCAATGCCGTCTTTGGCAACATTCATTTGTCGGGGTTCGAGCTTAACGACTTTAAGAACAGCCATCTCATTATCATATAGCTCTCGAGTCGAAAATATCATTCTTACACTGTCTTTCAGTAAAGCTTCTACTGCTTCCTGTTCAGACATGTAGAGTGGTTCAATATGCGCTGTTGGGTAAAGTCCTTCAAATGTATCGATCTCAGCTTCAACAAGAGGCTTTAGCGATTCATCTACAGCAATTTTAATAGAGCCCGATGTTGGCCCATCAAGAGGCTTACCATTCTTATCTTTACTGGTACAGGCAGCGCTAAGAATTAGCAACGCCAGAAAAGAAAATGTATATCCTTTCAGCCTGATCATCTTGTAAACATATTTTGGATAACTCTGAATCCACGATAAACACCATATGCTATCATGAGAATTCCAAGAGGAAGTGAATATTGAGGAGGTACTTTTCTAAAGATATCGTTTGGGTTAAAGATTATGCCCAATCCAAAAGCCACATATACTACTGCCATGAGTATTCCAAAATATTTGAATATACCGTTAAAGGAAGCTCTCTTATCTTCAGGATCTGTTTCCATGACCAGACTATGTGACGTTGAAAATTAAAAATACCCAAATCTTTAAATCTCGTGAGAGGAAAAAAGATTTGGGTATTGTTCTTTAAGCGATTAAACTTCTAGTTTAAATGTTAAAGGAAGTACGAATTTTGATTTAACGGCACGACCGTTCTGTTTACCTGGTTTCCAGGGAGGCATAAGTTGAATAAGACGAAGTGCTTCCTTATCGCAATCCTGACTCAGGCTTTTGATAATGGTAACGTCGCTGATTCTACCTTCCTTATCTACCACAAATTGTATGAATACTTTTCCATCAACCCCCATACGTCTGGCTGATGCCGGGTAACGAATGTTCTTGTTAAGGAATTTATAAAGTTCTGCCATACCACCTGGGAACTCAGCCTGCTGCTCAACCACAGTGAAGATCTTATCTTCTTCTTCCTGTTGAACAACTTGTTGAACCGGCTCTTCAAAAACAACTTCTGTAGGACCTTCCTGTGTTACAGTACTAACTTCAACCTGTTTCAGTTCTTCCACTGTTGGCATTTCCTCTTCGGCAACTTCTTCTTTTGTAACCTTAGGGGCTACATACTTGATAGTTTTAATTGGAGGAGGAACATCCACTTTTGGCGGAGGTGGTTGGTTTGGCATGATTGGAGGCGGCTGATCAAGATTAACCGTTGTTAATACTCTGGTATCTTCAGCTTGCTTCTCGCTATGCTCACGGATAAAAGCAATTACATAAGGTGTTGCTACAAGCACGATAGCAGAAACCATCATGATGATTACAGCTAACACAACGTGCTTTGAATAAATCTTGCGAAGTATATAAGCACCATACTCCTTATTCCGTCTTTCAAAGACTATATCTTCCCAGCGTTCCGAGACTACTGTTTGCGTTTTCATAGCTGCGATTCTTTAATTAGGTCTTCATCAACTTTAGTAATATCGACCAAAGCATAAACTTTAATCTGGTTGATATTCATTTCGTCAAGAATATCGACCATGTTTCCATATTTAGACTTGTCTGAAGCCTTAATCAATATTACCAATTTTGGTATTTCATTCTTCTTCTCCAGCAATAGCTTTCGTATTCCATTTGCTGAGAAATCTGTAAGCTCAACTTTAGGATCTGTAATACCCATGTACCAATACACCTTGTTGTCTTCACCTAATACTAATGTTAAAACGTGTTTCTCATTAACTTTAGGCTGATCATCTGGCTCTTCGGTTTTCTCAGGCATTACTATTTCCATAGTCTGAGGTTTGTTAAGCGTCGTAGTCATTACGAAGAATGTCAGTAAAAGGAAAGCCAAGTCCACCATTGGAGTCATATCGATCCGTGTAGATGATTTTTTAGCTCTTACTTTACCACCTTTCTTATGGCCACCGCCGCCGCCTTGACTTATTTCTGCCATATCAATTCTTGTTTATTTTGAATTTATATCAGGATGCAGTTAAGAACCCTTTTCCATATTCGTGATCAGATTAAATCGATTCACCCTCTTATCGATCAATGTATTGACCACTTTTTTCACAACCGGATACTCAGCATCTTGATCGCCCTTAATGGCAATACGAAGCATACGGTTGGCAAGTCTGGCCTGAAGAATCCAATCTGCCAATTCATTATGCGCCGAATCAACAGGAATGCCAGGTTGCTCTATTTCCTTACGCTTTTCCGGCTCAAGCGCCAGAAATTGTTTTAAGTTTCCAACCGGTATACCAATGCTTGAGATCACAGCAAAAGTATGTTTCTCTTGTTCCGTAAAGCTGATGCCATATAGATCTCCCATCTTACCCAACAAATCTGCACGGGTGTATTGTCCATCCACGTTAAAGAAAACCTTACCATCTTTTCCGATAGTAATGGTTAACACATTGTTCTCTGGAATCTTAATTTCAGAGACAGATGATGGTGTGTCTACAGCCACAGGCTCATCGGGAATAGCGGTTGCTGTGAGCATAAAGAACGTCACAAGCAAGAAGGCCAAGTCAACCATAGGCGTCATGTCTATGGAGGGTGAACTTCTATGAACTTTTACTTTTCCCATAATTTCAGGTATTTAAATGATTAACCTTTTGACTGTGCTGTAAAGTTTTGCACGATGCTAAAGCTGGCTTCATCAATGCTATAAGTCAAAGCATCAATTTTGCTAGTGAAATAGTTATACATGATAATGGCGATAGCTGAAGTACCGATACCAAGGGCTGTGTTAATCAAGGCCTCAGAGATACCGTTTGCCAGACCAACAGAGTCAGGAGCACCTGCAGTTGCAAGAGCCGAGAACGCCTTGATCATACCCATTACCGTTCCAAGCAGACCCATAAGAGTAGCGATAGAAGCGATAGTTGCGATGATCACAAGGTTTTTCTCAAGCATTGGCATTTCAAGCTGAGTTGTTTCTTCAATATCTTTCTGGATGATGATAACTTTCTTATCTGGCTCGATTGAGCTGTCTTTAGCTAAAGCATTGTATTTAGAAAGACCAGCTTTTACCACATTGGCAACTGATCCTTTTTGACGATCGCACTCAGCGATAGCCTGATCGATGCTGTTAGAAGCAAGTAAAGATCTGATTTTAGACACGAAATTTTTGATGCTGCCCTTACCTTTTGCGCTACCGATAGTTAACAGACGCTCGATACCGAATGTCAAAACCATCATCAATAAAGAGATAAGAAGGGGCACGAGATATCCTCCTTTATATACAACTCCAAAATAATCGCCAGTTATGGGGTGGTTTGTGTTATCTCCATTTTGAAAGTGACTCCCGTCACCTAATACAAAAATGTAGATCAGGACTGCTATTACGATTTCCACAGGGATCACTACTGCAGCAAACCCGGATTTAAGACTGTCCCCAAGAGAATTCGATTGACTAGACGTTTTCATGTTTTAAAAAGATTTATTGTTTAGGTGAAATTTAGATTGAAAAAAAATCAATTTTTTACTCCTAAGCAAGTTAATAATGTCTGGCGGAGTAAAAAGTCACAGTATAATAATTTGTTGTAGTACAAGTTTACGATGAATAATTGGAAGGAAGCACTGGCACACCATCCGAAAATATGATTTCAGGCCTCCTTTGGCGGTTTTTTCACAGTTTTGAGCATTGCTTGCACTATTATTTTCCACTAAAAAAAACTTTCTCTTAAAATCAGATATAAATCGGCTCTACGCTTCTAAAATTTATATCACCAGACACCATCACTGTTTTAAGTGCCTGAAAGTTATTTGAACAAAAGATTTCAAATGCCATCATTTCTCGTTTCATCTTTCCTGCCCCTCGCAAATGATTAGCGTAGCTTTAAATTTATTTAGTGGTTAATGCTGAGGTTCATTCCACCAGTAGTAGGTGGCAACTGGTGCTTAACTACTATACGTTAAATTTTTACCTGATTATTTTATCTCTCCAAATATCAGCACATCAAAAGATTTGAAACGCGCATAATACTCGTAATCATAATTTTATCAGGGGCGTAAAGGTAAATGAAAAATTTTCTCAAAAACCCCTTTTACCGACGAAAATGTTATAAAAATACAGGTTTGGCAGTATTTTAGATAGACACTCGGTGTTTGATAGCCCACAGCTTATAATCAGAAACTCATTTCCTACTTTTGCACATAAATCAAAAAACAAATCGTTGTCTTACAATATTTTGAAAATATCAGGCTTGCAGAGAATCATATTTATATTTTTAGTTTTGGCCGCGCCCCTCGCCAAAGCTCAGGAGATGTTCACATCCGTTGTTGTTGACTCTGCTTCTTTTAAGCCCATGCAATACGTGAGTGTGTTTGTTAAACACAAGGGACGAGGCACAATAACTGACGAGAAAGGCAGCTTCACAGTAGAAGCAACACGTCAGGATACATTGGTATTCACATTCGTTGGATACTCTCCATTAACATACCCCTTAACAAGCTGGGAACCCGGTCTGATAAGGCTCAGTGAGAATGCAACCATGCTGAAAAACATAACCATACAAACTAAGGCCACCAATCTTTATGAAGGTATGTTTGATGATCAAAATGCCATAGTAGCCGCCAGGCATAATAAATTTTATTATTCAAAAGCTAAAAAAGAAAAGCGCAAACTGGTTTGGCTAAAAGAAGACAACCAACAGGTTAAAACTTATGTTGAAGTTGTTATTGATAATCCGGAATTAAAAAACTGGCTGATTAAAGAACATAAAATATCCGAAGAAAAATATTATGCAATCCTGGCAGATTTCAATAAGAAGAATGCCAATGTTATGTATTATCTCACTGCCGGTGAACTTGTAA
>Ga0310811_10013134_pt1 | contig 10781 bp, 10 predicted proteins | sample YCmetagenome_FD_207642 | JGI IMG/M metagenome (GOLD analysis project Ga0310811, IMG submission 207642) | Soil microbial communities from experimental microcosm in Duke University, North Carolina, United States - YC | ecosystem: Engineered > Artificial ecosystem > Soil microcosm > Unclassified ...
GTCCGCGTCAGGTAATTGAAGCGGTATTGCAGGTTGTTCTGGAACCCGATGCTGATGACGTGGAAATATTTTTTCACGCGGCGGAAAATTTAACCGGCGTTGAAAAATTTGCGAAGTAAATCTGCTATCCGCCACGGCAGGATTGGCACATTATACATGCTGGCCAGCGGCGGAAATTTTGTTTGCGGTGCCACCTGATACAAATTATTTTCATCGAACGCCGGCAGGGAGCCGTTGAAAAATTAAGCAAACTCTGATTCATGAACAAACCTCTTTCGAACGCGGAACTGAACGAAATCGTTGCTGGCCTGAAAAAAATGTCCCGCAATTTGTGGTGGACCTGGACCCAGGAGGCGCAGGATTTTTTTTACGAACTTTCGCCGCGCGGCTGGCAGAACATGTTCCACAACGCGGTGGCCGTGTTGCATGAGGTTTCGGACCAGGAACTGCGCGCCCGACTGCAAGATGTGGCCTTCGCCGCCCGCGCCCGCTCGGTGCTGCTAGAATTCGACAGTTATCTCAACGAACCTAAAACTTGGGGTCGCACCCATGCGCCCGAGCTGCACAAAAATCCGGTCGCGTATTTTTCCGCCGAATTTGGCTGGCACGAATCGCTGCCGATTGCCGCTGGTGGCCTTGGCATCCTGGCTGGGGACCACACGAAATCCGCCAGCGATCTCGGCCTCGGCTTCGTCGGCGTCGGTTTGTTTTATCGCGAAGGTTATTTCCAGCAGGCGATCGATTCCAACAACTGGCAGACGGAATATTACAATCCCGTCGATCCCAACAACGTCCCGGTCGAACCGCTCCTGAATGCTGCCGGCGAACGCCTTGTATGCAACGTGGAAATCGGCATGAGCGTCGTGGATTTTCAAGCCTGGCGCGTAAACGTCGGCCGGGTGCCGGTTTATCTACTCGACACCAACCTGCCACAAAATGAACAGCATTTTCGCGACCTGACCAACCGGGTCTATGGCGGCGACAGCACCACGCGCATCATGCAGGAAATTCTGCTCGGCATCGGCGGTGTGCGGCTGCTCCGGGCGCTGGGTCTTGAGCCGTCCACCTTCCACATGAACGAAGGTCACGCGGCGTTTCTCACGCTGGAATTGATCCGCGAAAAGATGGCTGCCGGCAAATCCTTTGAGGAGGCACAGAAACTGACCAAGGCGGAATGCATCTTCACCACCCACACGCCGGTGGAAGCCGGCCATGACCGTTTCAGCACGGAATTGATGAATTACGCCCTGCAGCGTTATTTGGTCAATCTGAGTCTGCCCTTCAAAGATATCGTCGCGCTGGGCCGGGTGAAGCCTGAAGACACCCACGAATTGTTTTGTATGACTGTGCTGGCACTGAAACTGTGCCGCTCCGCGAATGCCGTCAGCGAACTTCACGGTCAGGTCAGCCGCCAGATGTGGCAGCATCTTTACAATGTGCCGGAAGACAAGGTTCCCATTGGCCATATCACCAACGGCATCCATCTGCTCGGCTGGATGAAAGGTTCCGTCCGCCAGTTCTGGCGCAAAAAACTCACGGACAGCCACAACGGCCAGGCCAAATTCTTCCAGGAGAAATTCGGCTCGGACTGGTCCTCAGCCATCAATCACACCGAGTTCTGGGAGAAGATGACCGATCCCGGCTTTGTCACCGACGAAGAACTTTGGGCCCTGCGCTACAAATTGCGGCGTGAATTGATCGAGTTTGCCCGCCGCAAACTGCTCCTCCAGCAGCAGCGCGTCACGCCCGGCGATTTCATCCGCTTCGACCACCTGTTGAACCCGGATGCCCTCACCATCGGTTTTGCGCGCCGCTTTGCGACCTACAAACGTGCGCCGTTGATTTTTCAGCAATTTGACAACATCGTGAAACTGGTGCGTGACAAGCAGCGCCCGGTGCAGTTCATGTTCGCCGGCAAGGCGCATCCGCGCGACGATGATGGCAAGCGCTTCATCCAGCAGATCATTCATTTGAGCAAACACAGCGAACTGGCCGGCTACGTCGTCTTTCTGGAGAATTACGACATCCACGTCGCACGCCAGATGGTCGCTGGTTGTGACATCTGGCTGAATAATCCGCGTCGTCCGCTCGAAGCCTCCGGCACCAGCGGCATGAAGGCGAGCTGCCACGGCTGCATGGGGTTCAGCATCATGGACGGCTGGTGGCGGGAAGGTTTCGACGGCAACAACGGCTTCGCCATCGGCCCGGACACGCACCCGAACAACATCGAAGAACAGGACCGGCTGGACAGCGCGAACCTTTATCAGACGCTAACCGAACAGGTTGTCCCGCTATTCTACAACCGCGACGCCAGCGGCATCCCGCGCGAATGGATCAAGCGTATGCGCCATTCCATGGCCACGCTCGTCTCACAATTCACTACTGACCGCATGGTGAAAGAATACACCAACAAATATTATCACCAGAAATAATCTGGCAAATGCCCGACCCGGCGGGCGCGCAACGTTTCAAAACGAAAACGGCGCGGAGAAAAATTCTTCGCGCCGTTTTGCTTTAGATGCTTTAGATTTTCAGGTCACTGACGGCGGCGTTGCTTCACCTTGAGTTGCGTCGTCGCGTGCAGGAGCGCCGCCTCAACCGTGGCCGATTCCTCATCGCTCAGTTTTTCGGCCAGACGGGCTTCGGCACGCTGACGCGCCTGTTCGGCGGCGGCTTCATCAATGTCATCGGCCTTGATCGCCATGTCGGTGAGAATGGCGACGCGTTCGCCGGTCACCTGCACAAAACCTTCGCCGACGGCGAGAAAAATGTTTTCGCTGCCCTTGCGCGCGTGAATTTCGCCCGCGACAAGCTGCGTCATCAGCGGCATGTGCTGCGGCAAAATGCCCATCTCGCCCTCAACGCCGGTGAGGGTGACCATGTCCACGTCCTCGGAGAACGTCTTCGTCTCCGGCGTGACAATTTCAAGTCTGATCGTGGCCATATTTAACTTTCGGCGCGCACGGAGTGACGCGCCCTACCTTCACGCTTCTTTGATTTCGTCAATGCCGCCCTTCATGTAGAAATTCTGTTCGGGCACATCGTCGTGCTTGCCTTCGAGAATTTCCTTGAACGCACGGACGGTTTCGGCCACCGGCACCTGCTTGCCTTCGCGGCCGGTAAAAACTTGCGCGACGGTGAACGGCTGGCTCAAGAAACGTTGAATCTTGCGGGCGCGGAACACGGTCGTCTTGTCCTCGGCGGACAGTTCGTCCATGCCCAGAATCGCGATGATGTCCTGCAAATCCTTGTAGCGTTGCAACACCTTCTGCACGCCGCGAGCGACGTCGTAATGTTCCTGGCCGACAAATTCCGGTGCAAGCGCACGGGAACTGGACGCCAGCGGATCCACGGCGGGAAAAATTCCAAGCTCGGCGATGGAACGTTCCAGCACGATGGTCGCGTCCAAGTGCGCGAACGTCGTCGCGGGCGCGGGGTCGGTCAAGTCGTCCGCAGGCACGTAAACGGCCTGGAAGGACGTGATCGAACCTTTCTTCGTCGAGGTGATGCGTTCCTGCAAGTCACCCATTTCGGCGGCCAGCGTGGGCTGGTAACCGACCGCTGACGGCGTGCGGCCGAGGAGCGCGGACACTTCGGAACCGGCCTGCGAGAAACGGAAAATGTTGTCCACGAACAGGAGCACGTCTTGGTTCTTTTCGTCGCGGAAATATTCGGTCACGGCGAGCGCGGAGAGCGCCACGCGAAGACGCGCGCCGGGCGGTTCATTCATCTGGCCATAGACCAGTCCGATCTTGGAACCTTCCTCGATGATGGGCAGGCCATTTTCGCCGTGCGCAGGATGACCTTTGGCGTCTTTCTTCACCTTGATGACGCCGGCTTCAATCATTTCATTGTAAAGATCGTTGCCTTCGCGGGTGCGTTCACCGACACCGGCAAACATCGAAACGCCGCCGTGCAGCTTGGCAATGTTGTTGATCAATTCCATGATGACGACGGTCTTGCCGACGCCGGCACCACCGAAGGCGCCGACCTTGCCGCCCTTCAAGAACGGGCAGATCAAATCAATGACCTTGATGCCGGTGGTCAACACCTGCGGGCTGGTGGATTGATCCACGAGCGCGGGCGCGGCACGATGGATGGGATTAAATTTGTCGGCCTTCACCGGCCCCTGCTCGTCCACGGGTTCGCCCGTGACGTTAAAGATGCGGCCCATGACGGCTTCGCCGACGGGCATGGAGATCGGACTGCCGGCGTCCACGACTTCGTAGCCGCGCTTGAGGCCTTCGGTGTTGCTCATGGCCACGGCGCGCACCCAGCCGTCGCCGAGGTGCTGCTGCACTTCGAGCGTCAGCTTGGTCTTGCCGGAACCTGGCGGGGTGAATTCGACGGTCAGCGCGTTGTAAATGGCGGGAAGCTCGCCGGCGAACTCGACGTCCACCACTGGTCCGATGATTTGAACTATTTTGCCTTTGTTCATGTTCTTAAAAAGTTAACTTGTTTTCAACCGACCGCCATCTGCGCGGTGGTGATCTCGAGCAATTCCTTCGTGATGTTCGCCTGCCGCAATTTGTTATATTCGAGCGTGAGATCTTTGATGATCTGCTTCGCGTTGTCCGTCGCGTTCTTCATCGCCACCATGCGGGCGCTCTGCTCGCTGGCCTTCGCCTCGAGCAAAATCTGGTGCATCTGGAAATTCAAACTATGCGGCAGCAATGCGCCCAGCACCGTTTCCTCATCCGACTCGAACTCGTAGATTTCCGTGCTGGAAGCTTCCGCCAGTTCCTTTTTTGGCTCATTCAAGCCGGCAGTCACGGCGGTGATTTTCCCAACCGGCAGGAACGGCAAAACTTGCGGTTGCTGCGTCAATGTGTTGATGAATTTCGGATACAAAATATCCACGGCATCCGCTTCACCCTTCAAAAACAAATCCTGCGCGAACTTGGAAATCGCCCGCGCCTCGGCGAACGTCGGCGTATCCTTGTAGGTGAATTCCGCCACCAGATTCCGCTTCGTGCGCGCGACGAACTGCGACGCCTTCTTGCCCGCCGTGATGAACACCGTCGTGTTCCGGTCCAGCTTCGCCGCCTCGCGGAAGGAATTCCCGTTCAACGCGCCGCACAAGCCGCGATCCGTGCCGACCAGGATGATCGCGCGCTTTTTCACGTCGCGCGCCTGCATCAGCGGATGCTTGAAACTGGCCGTCTTCACCGCCGCCTGGGACATGATTTCATTCAACAAGTCCGCATAAGGCCGCCCGACCAGCGCCGCCAACTGCGCGCGGCGCATCTTGGCCGACGCCACCATCTGCATCGCCTTGGTGATCTGCGAGGTGCTTTTGACCGACTTGATTCGCCGGCGTATGTCGCGCGTGCTGGGCATGAAAATTTATCAGCGGTAAGTCTGTTTGAATTCGCCCAAAGCCGCCTTCAGTTCGGCCGCCAGGGCGTCGCTAATGGCTTTTTCCTTGCTGATCTTGGCCAGCAAATCCGCTTTGCGCGTCTGGGTGAAATCCACGAGCTTGCCCTGGAAATCCTTCACCTTGTCCACCGGCACGTCGTCCAGGAAATTATTCTGCACGGCCCACAGCACCAGCACCTGCACTTCGACGGCCAGCGGGTTGTATTGTTGTTGCTTGAAGATTTCGATGATGCGCTTGCCGCGTTCGAGCAACGCCTGCGTCTTCGCATCGAGGTCGGAACCGAACTGCGCGAAGGCCGCGAGTTCACGGAACTGCGCCAAGTCACCCTTGATCCGGCCGGCGACCTGCTTCATCGCCTTGACCTGCGCGGCGGAGCCGACGCGTGAGACGGAGAGACCGACAGAGACGGCCGGACGAACGCCTTGATAAAACAAATCGGTTTCGAGGTAAATCTGGCCGTCCGTGATCGAAATCACGTTGGTCGGAATGTAAGCCGACACGTCGCCGGCCTGCGTCTCGATGATCGGCAGCGCGGTGAGCGAGCCGTTGCCGTATTTTTCGCCGACGCGTGCGCTGCGTTCGAGCAGGCGGCTGTGGAGATAAAACACGTCGCCAGGATACGCTTCACGGCCGGACGGGCGTTTCAAAATGAGCGAGACCTGGCGATACGCCACGGCGTGCTTGGACAAATCATCATAAATAATCAGCGCGTCCATGCCGTTATCCATGAACCATTCGCCAATGGACGCCCCGGCGAACGGAGCGAGATATTGGTTGGAGGCCGAGTCGGAAGCGGACGCCGCCACGACAACCGTGTAAGGCAGCGCACCGTTTTCTTCCAGCACGGCGATGACACGGGCGATGTTCGACTGCTTCTGACCGACCGCGACGTAAATGCTGTAAATCGGACGGAAATCCTTGTCGCCGGCGGCTTCGGCAGCCTTGTTGATGCGCGCCTGATTGATCATCGCGTCCACACCGATCGTGGTCTTGCCCGTGCCACGGTCGCCGATGATCAGTTCGCGTTGACCACGCCCAATCGGAACCATCGCGTCAATCGCCATGATGCCGGTCTGCACCGGCTGGCTGACGGGCCGGCGGCGGATGATGCCGGGGGCGATTTTTTCAACGGGATAAAACGCGGATTCCTTGATCGGCCCCTTGCCGTCAATCGGCTCGCCCAGCGTGTTGACCACGCGGCCCAGCATCCCCTTGCCCACAGGCACCTGGAGCAGCTTGCCGGTCGTGCGGACTTCGGAGCCTTCCTTGACCTTCGTATAATCGCCGAGAATGATCGCGCCGACTTCGGTCTCTTCAAGGTTGAGCGCGAGGCCGGTGATGCCGTTGCCGAAATCCAGCATCTCGTTGAGCATGGTGTCGGTGAGGCCCTCGATCTTGGCCACGCCGTCGCCGATTTCGCGCACGGTGCCGACGTTTTGTTTTGCGGTCGCGGTTTTCACACCGGCGATCTGCGCCTCAATTTCCTGCAACAAGTTACTCATAGGTTCCGATAAAAAATTCGATTAAAAACTTTGCTCCAACTTTTCCAAACGCGTCTTCACACTGCCATCGTAAAGGTCGCTGCCGACCTGAATCCGCAAGCCGCCCAGCAGCACGGGATTCTGCGTGAACGAAATGCTCACGCCCGCCCCGTAAATCGTCTTGAGCCGGTTCGTCAGATCCGCCTGCAAGCCGGCGTCCAGCGGCGCGGCGCTTTCCACGTTCGCAGCGCGGCGCTCCACGTCGAGCTTCACCAGCCGGTGCAGCCGCGACAAGATGCCAACATAGCCGCGCGGCTTCTGGGCGACGAGCAGCGACAGCACTTGGCGGACGCGGCTCTCATCCAGCAAACCGTTGACGTGGCAACTGCGGAACAGTTGCCGGGCATCGCGCAGTGCTTGTTTGGAAATTTTCATTGTTTGTAGCGGCGGTCTGCGACCACCGGAAGCGACGCTCACAGAGCGCCGCTACAATTTTATGATTTCGCCAGTTGATTTTCGGTTTCTTTGGCAAGCCGCTGCTGGTCGTCCGGCGTGAGAATCTTGCCGGTGACGGTGGCGGTGGTCTGCACCACGAGCCGTCCGACTTCCCGTTTCAATTCTGCGAGCATGCGCGTGTGATCCTGGGCGGCGGCTTCACGCGCCTTGACCACGATCTGCTCGGCGGCGGCGATGGCCTTCTGGGTTTCCTCTTCGCGCACCCGGGCGGCGGCCTGACGCGCCTCGTCAATCAGCTTGTTCGCCTGGTCGCCGGCGTCGGCCAGAACTTTCTGGCGCTCAAGCTCGGTTTTCGCGACATCCGCCTTGATCTTTTCGGCGTTGGCGAGCGCCTCGGCGATTTTGTCGCGGCGTGCATTCAGCATGGTGAAGATCGGCTTGTAGGCGAATCTCCACAGCACAAAAAAGACGAGGGAAAAGCTGATCGTCTGCGCGAGCAGGATTTTCCACTGGATTCCTAAGGCGTCCATGGCCGGATTATTTGACGACCAGCCACGCGATGACCGCCCAGCCTTCGGCGAGCGCCATGCCGACGAACATGAACGTCAAAATTTTGCCGAACATGCCAGGGTTGCGGCTCATGGCGACGACGCCACCCGCCGTGGCGATGCCGATGCCGATGGCCGCGCCGCCAAAGGCGAGACCGATGTGGACGTTGCCCTGAATGATAGGGGCTACTGTTTCTGCGAGCATCATAACTTTTCTTTCTGTTGGTTTTGGTTGTCGCAGCCGTTTCACGCGGCTGCAAATTATTGTTTAGTTAATGGGCGTGATCTTCTTCGGTGTGCGTGCAGAGCGTGCCGACAAACGCCACGACCAGCATCGCAAACACGAACGCCTGCACGACGCAGACGAACGTCTCGTAAAAATACATGAAGGCCGAAAGGAGCATCGAAGTCCAGAACTCGCTGTGGAAAATCATGTGCAGGATGCTCTCACCGGCAAACACGTTCCCGTAAAGCCGCATCGCCAGCGCGACCGGCCGGGCGAATCCGATGGAAAGCAATTCCATCGCGCCGATGAACAGGAACAACAGGAAAAACAGCGGATAAGCAATTTTGCTCGTCTCCATTTTCACGCCGAAAATATGTTTGATCAGCCCGAAAAAGCCATTGAAGCGCACCGCCCAATACAAGCTCATCACAAGGAAAATCCCCGCCATCGCCACGGTCAGGTTCGCGTCGGTCGTGGGTGGTCGGAACAGCGGCGTGAAATCACCGTTGCGATAAACTCCGATGCTGCCGACGCCCGGAACGAGATCCATCAAGTTTGAAATGACGATGAAGATGAAGAACGTCGTCGCGAACGGAAAAACCCAGCGGGTGACGCGCTTGTCCAGAATGTCGCCGATCAATCCGTCCCAGCCTTCCACCAGCGCCTCGATCACGTTTTGCATGCCCGAAGGAACTTCTTTGATGTTTTTCCAAGTGGTGACGCGCACAACGATCAAGATGAGGGCCGCCACAATCCAAGTGCAGATCATGGAATTTGTTATCGGCAAACCAAGGACGTTGAAAACTTCCTCGGCGGCGGAGGGGACTTTTGATTCCGCCGGTGCGGTTGAATCCACAGGATTGGCAATTGCGGGCGCACTGCCTGAATCTGCCTGCGAAGCCGGCTGCGCGCTGGCAACGGCCACGAACACTGCGGCTAACAATGCGCAGGCCAAAAAGATTTTTCTGAATTGGTTCACTTCAAATATGGTTTCAGACAACACGAATCGTCCGGCCAGTCAAACCGGCGGTGAGTCTGAGGGCGGAAAGAGTGCCAGTCGTGAAAAATTTCACAAGCACTTTCTGGAAAAATTTTGACCGGGATTCAGCGCAGCGATTCCGGCGTTTTGCCCTGCCCGCGCAAGGTCCGCAAGCTCAATGAATCATGCCGTTTTGCCAGCCTTTGCCCGGTGCCGTCCAGCATCAATTCACAATGGAAAAAATCCGGCGGCGGCGCACCCAGCGCCCGATACAACAAAATCTGCCGCGCGGTGCTGACGAGCAGATCCGCGCCACGCACGACTTCGGTGATTTGCATCGCCGCATCATCCACCGCGCAGGCAAGTTGATACGCCGGGACGCCGTCGCCGCGCCAGACGACAAAATCGCCGAAATCCTTTCCCGCGACGAATTTCTGTTCACCGCAATTTCCATCCATGAACGAGATCGTTTCGCCATCGGGAACACGAAAACGCCAACTGAATTTACGATTTTCGATTTCGGATTTGCGATTTTGCCGGCACGTTCCGGGATAGATCGGCTCTTCATCATGTTCCGCGTGCGGTGCGGTGACGGCGGCCTGGATGTCTTTGCGGGAACAGGTGCAGGGGTAAATGAAATTTCCCGCGCGCAGTTTTTCGAGCGCGGCCCGATAAAAATCCATGCGTTCGCTTTGGTTGTAGGGCGCAAATTTTCCGCCAATGTCCGGCCCTTCGCTCCATTCAAACCCAAACCAGCGTAAATCTACCAGCATGTCTGCGACGAATTCCATTTTGTAACGCGTGGAATCCAAATCATCGTTTCGCAAAATCAAAGTGCCGTCGTTTTGCCGCGCCCGTTGCTGCGCCACCCAAAACGTCCGCGCGTGGCCAAGATGCAAATGGCCCGTCGGCGACGGCGCGAGACGTCCGCGATACGGCTTGGTGTCTGGCGTCAAGGGTTTGGTGTCTGGAACATTGACCGGATTCACACCGGGAAATAAACAACGAAGGAACGCTGGAACAAGGTTTTCTTTTCAGCGCATCGCCAGAAATGGGTATGGACATTCACTGTTCAAAACCTAAAGTGCCGTTATGAACCACAACGCCATGCCTGGGAATAAATCATCCACTTTACTTGCGTTTTTGCTGGCCATATTTGGCACCTTGACGGCATTGGCCCAACCAACAACAAACGCGCCCATGCCGGTTCTGCAAATCCAGGCTGATCATGTCACCGCCAAAATGCCGACGACGTTTTACGGCCTGATGACCGAAGAGATCAATTATTCCTACGAAGGCGGGCTTTACGGGGAACTCATCCGCAACCGCGACTTCAAGGCGGACGCCATTCCCCAAATCATCAAGCCCGATGACTATGACCCGGCAAAATATTATCCGGTGAAATTTCCCGCCGTCACCAATGCGCCAAAATTTTGGAGTCAGTTCGGCAGTGGGAAAATCTCGCTCGACACGAACACAACCTTGAACTCGGCGCTTAATGTCAGCCTCAAGCTCGACGTGAGTGGTGCGAGAAAAGATTCTCCGGCTGGCATTGCGAACGGCGGGTATTGGGGAATTGCCTTGCAACCTAACACGACTTATCACGCGTCGTTTTATGCGAAGGCGAAAGACTTCAGCGGCGCGCTTACGGTGAGCCTCGTTCACATTTTGAACCCAAGCAATATTACTGTCCACGCCGTTATGGATAAGT
>Ga0310811_10013138_pt1 | contig 10780 bp, 9 predicted proteins | sample YCmetagenome_FD_207642 | JGI IMG/M metagenome (GOLD analysis project Ga0310811, IMG submission 207642) | Soil microbial communities from experimental microcosm in Duke University, North Carolina, United States - YC | ecosystem: Engineered > Artificial ecosystem > Soil microcosm > Unclassified ...
GCAGCGCAGAGACGGAAGAGCAGGTATTGGAAACGGCCACTCGTCTGGCCGCCACCGGTAAAGTAGACATGCTACGGGCCGGTATCTGGAAGCCCCGGACCCGTCCGGGCAGCTTTGAAGGCATCGGCACAAAGGGCTTGCCCTGGTTGCAGCAGGCCCGGAAGAAGACAGGTCTCCCCGTTACCATCGAAGTAGCTACGGGCAAACAGGTGGAAGATGCGCTGCATTTCGATATCGATGTATTATGGATTGGCGCCCGTACTACGGTAAACCCATTCAGTGTCCAGGAAGTGGCGGATGCTTTGCGGGGAGTCGATGTACCGGTATTGATCAAGAACCCTATCAATCCAGACCTGGAGTTATGGACAGGTGCTGTGGAGAGAGTAGCCAAGGCGGGGATCAAACAGATCGGTCTGATCCACCGGGGATTTAGCTCCTACGGCAACACCGAATACCGGAATGCCCCCATGTGGCACCTGGCGATCGAAATGAAGCGGCGTAATCCAGGGTTGATGATGATCAACGACCCTTCCCATATCAGCGGCCGCCGCGACATCCTGCTGGATGTGGCGCAAAAAGCCATCGACCTGGATTTCGACGGACTGATCATTGAAAGCCATATCGATCCGGATAAGGCATGGAGTGACGCCAAACAGCAGATCACGCCGGAACGCCTGGCGGAGTTGCTGGACAGCATCAAATGGCGTCATGAGACCACTACGGAAAAGGAATTTATCACGGCGCTGGAAAAACTCCGCGAACAGATCAACCATATCGATGATGAGCTGATGCAGCTGCTGGGGCAGCGTATGAAGATCGCCGATAAGATCGGGGAGTACAAGCGTGATAACAACATCACCATCCTGCAGACCAACCGCTGGAATTCTATTCTCGAAAGAGCTTTTGTGAAGGGAGAAAAACTGGGTCTGGGGAAAGAGTTTATCACGAAGTACTATGACGCCGTGCATATGGAATCCATCAACCATCAGAACAAGATCATGAACTCATAGATCCTACCCTGCCCATGAGCGAACATCCCACCGTATATCTCTTCGTGCATGTCCTCTGGAGTGTGCACCAGCGGGAGGCGCTGCTGAGCAAGCCGGTACGAAAAGTATTGTTTGCGCACATGCAGAAAGACGGAGAGGAGAGGGGGCTGAAGATCGTGGCGGTGAATGGAGTGGAAGATCATATCCATTGCCTGGTACAGCTGATGCCTTCGCAGAACCTCGTCCAGGTAGTAAGGAGCATCAAGACGGGATCCTCCCGCTGGCTAAACGAAAACAAATTCCTGGCTACTCCCTTTGAATGGGAAGAGAGCTATGCCGCTTATTCCGTAAGCCCTAGCGGACTGAAACAAGTGATTGATTTTATTGGTAAACAGGAAGAGTATCATAAATCAAAAACACTGGAGAGCGAGCTGGAGGTATTTAAAGCCCCAATTTTATCATGAAGAAATTACAATACAAATTTTCGGGAAAGACGACCACGTATTATTTTGATGCCGGATTTTCCCACCTGGAAAAGCTGGTGGATAAGAAGACGGCGGTATTGCTTACCGACGAAAACATCTTCCGTTCTCATCAGAAGAAATTCGGGGGCTGGAATACCATCGTCATCAAGGCCGGAGAGGCTTTTAAGGTACAGGATACGATCAACTCCATCATTGAACAGCTCATCGATCTGGGGGCTGACAGAAAGACTTTCCTGGTAGGTGTGGGCGGGGGCGTGGTGACGGACATCACCGGTTACGCCGCAGCCGTTTACATGCGGGGCCTCTCTTTTGGGTTTGTGCCCACTTCCATCCTGGCCATGGTCGATGCTTCTATCGGTGGGAAGAACGGGATTGATGTCGGGGTCTATAAAAATCTGGTAGGCACTATCCGGCAGCCGGATTTTCTGTTATACGACATGAGTTTGCTGAAGTCCTTGCCGAAAGAAGAATGGATAGGTGGTTTTGCGGAGATCATCAAACATGCCAGCATTCGTGACGCAGCCCTGTTCAGAGAGCTGGAGAAAAATAAACTGAGCTTTTACCAGAAAGACAACGCGGCCCTGGCCAAACTCATTCGCCGCAACGTGGTGATCAAGTCTACGGTGGTTCAAAAAGATGAATTCGAAAAAGGAGACCGTCGCCTGCTCAACTTCGGGCATACGCTGGGGCATGCCATCGAAAACCTATATGAGCTATCGCATGGGCAGGCTATTTCCATCGGCATGGCCGCTGCCTGTATGATCTCGGAAGAGCTGACGGATTTTAAAGATACGGACAGAGTGATCGCCACGCTGAAAAAATACGGGCTGCCTACCCAGGCTGAATTCGATGGCAAGGAAGTCCTGAATGTCCTTCGGATGGATAAAAAGAAGGAGAGGGACTCGATGAATTATGTGTTACTGAACAAGATCGGGCAGGGAGTAGTAAAATCCATACCGATCGTGCAATTGGACAAGCTGTTACAATCCATTATAACGGCACGTTAAACCAGCCAGCTATGCTAACGACGATCATACCATCTACTATAAAAGGAATCATACAGGCACCTACCTCCAAAAGTTCGATGCAGCGGGCCTGTGCGGCAGCCTTGCTCAGCAGGGGAGAGACGGTGATACGGCATCCCGGGTATTCGAATGATGACAAAGCTGCCCTGGAAGTGATCCATGGACTGGGGGCGGAGGTCGCCACCCTGGATGACGGCTCCCTGAAAATAAGCAGCAGGGGGGTAAAACCCGGCCAGGCGGAAGTAAACTGCGGGGAGAGTGGGCTGGGGATCCGGATGTTCGCGCCTATTATCGCGTTGAGTGATCAGCCGGTAAGGGTGAATGGAGAGGGCAGCCTGTTGACCCGGCCGATGGATTTTTTTGATGAGATCTTTCCTCAGCTGGGGATCCGGGTGGTTTCGAATAAAGGAAAGCTGCCGCTGAAGATACAGGGGCCGTTACAGCCCCGCAACCTTGAAATTGACGGATCGCTGAGCTCTCAATTTCTCACCGGATTATTGTTTGCCTATGCAGCGGCTGGTGCGAAGGATGTCGCGATCAAAGTAAATAATCTTAAAAGCAAACCGTATATCGACCTCACTTTACAGGTGATGGAGCATTTTGGCTGGGAGGTAGAGAACAGGGAGTATGCTGAATTCTATTTTCCCGGGACCAATCAGGCGGTGACCGGCGAGTCCGGGACCGGTCCGGTCGGCGAGGCCAGCCGGCAATATACGGTCGAGGGAGATTGGAGTGGCGGAGCTTTTCTGCTGGTGGCGGGAGCCGTTGCGGGGAAGATAACCGTGAAGGGGCTGGATGTCGATTCTACCCAGGCCGATAAAGCCATTTTACAGGCGCTGCGGGACAGCGGGGCCAGCCTTTCGATACGGGGGGAAGAGATTGAGGTAGGACCGGTCGGAACGGGCGAGGCAGGAGGGGCGGTTGCAACAGGTACCCTGAAGGCCTTCCGGTTCGATGCTACCGACTGTCCGGACCTTTTCCCACCCCTGGTAGCTTTGGCGTCGTATTGTAAGGGAACGACCGTGATCGAAGGGGTAGGGCGGCTGGCTCATAAGGAGAGCAACCGGGCCCTCACCCTACAGGAAGAATTTGGGAAGATGGGAGTACCGGTCCAATTGGATGGGGACAGGATGCTGATAAAAGGGGGCGAAGGCGTTCGTGGGGCCCTGGTACATTCCCGTCACGATCATCGTATCGCGATGGCCTGTGCGGTGGCGGGCCTGGGGGCGAAAGGAGACACGGTCATCGAAGAGGCCCAGGCGATCAATAAGTCTTATCCCGATTTTTACGAACACCTGCAAAAGCTGGGAGTTGGGGTGAGGAACCAGGAACCCATCGGTAATAAATAGTAAGTATGAATTCATTCGGTCGTATATTCAGATTAAGTATGTTCGGCGAGTCCCATGGGGAAAGCGTGGGCATGAACCTTGACGGGTGCCCGGCCGGGCTGCCGCTGGTATTGGAGGATTTTTTGCCCGACCTGGAAAGGCGTAAAGGCGGCATTCAGAAAGGGACCACCCCTCGCAAGGAGGACGATCTGCCGATCTTCAAGAGCGGTCTCTTTAATGACAGGACCACGGGCGCCCCGCTGACCATTCTGTTTGAGAACAATAATACCCGTTCGGGCGACTATGAGAAGCAACGGGCCGTTCCGCGGCCGGGCCATGCTGATTTTGTCGCCAATAAGAAATTTGGCGGTTTTGAGGACTATCGCGGCGGGGGGCATTTTTCCGCCCGTCTGACAGTGGCGCTGGTGGCGGCCGGGGTCATCGCTAAAAAACTGTTGGCCACTGTGGGCAATGGCATCGAGGTGGGTGCCTCCATCCTGGAGATTGGCGGAGAGCAGGATATTGAAGCGGGCTTGCAAAAGGCTATCGATGCGAAGGATACGATCGGAGGCATTGTCGAATGCAGGGTCGCCGGATTACCGGTCGGCCTGGGAGAGCCTTTTTTTGATTCGGTGGAGTCGCTGTTAGCCCATGCTGTATTTGCCATCCCGGCGATACGGGGGGTAGAGTTCGGCACCGGTTTTGCCGCGGCCAGAATGTTTGGCAGTCAGCACAATGATGCCATAGAGAACCTGCAGGGAAGGACGAGGACCAACCACGCCGGCGGAGTGGTGGGAGGGATCACGAATGGCAATGAGCTGGTGCTCAGGGTAGCCGTGAAGCCTACTTCTTCTACGCCCAAGGAACAGCAGACCCTTAACTGGGTGACCGGGGAGGTGGAGCCTTTTTCCGTAAAAGGGCGCCATGATCTTTGTATTGCGCTGCGGGTGCCGGTGGTGCTGGAAGCGGTCACGGCTATCGTGCTGGCGGATCTCCTGCTGCTGGAACAGCATATCAAAAGAATTTCCCCTTAAATAACCCCTTACAACGATGTCTTATGGCAATTATTTATCACCTGACTACTCCAAAGGAATGGTCTCAGGCAAAAGGTAAAGGTCGGTATGAAGCTCCTTCGCTTGCTGAAGAAGGATTTATTCATTGCAGCGAGGAGCGACAGATCTCCGGGGTGCTGGAACGGTATTTTCAGGGCCAGACAAAACTGGTGAAATTGCACATAGAGACCCTTCGCCTGACCAGCCCTCTTTATTATGACTGGTCTCCTTCCCTGGAAGATACCTTTCCGCATATATATGGCCCTATCAACCTGGAAGCCGTCGTTGGAGAAGAGGAAATAATAAAAAAATAGTTATATATTGTCGGGGATGAATTATCGAAAGCGTTGTATTCTCTTGGGGTTTCTTATTTTGTTGCAAACCGTCTTTTTTTCCTGCCATCATCAGGCCCATCAGACGGATGATAAAGATACCGTTAAAACTCCGGCGCAGATGGATGAGCAGGTGGGAGGGGACCTGAAGAAAATGCTTCAGTTCGCTACGGACCATGGAGATAAGTTGAATGATACGGTTTCCCTGGGCAATCGAAAATTGCTGGATAGTCTCTATGGGAAAAATAACTATACCCCGCTGTGGAGTGACAAAGAGCACTGGCTATCTCCTGCGGACAGCCTTTTCTCTTTTATTGAGAACGTGAAGGACTACGGCCTGTTTCCTTCTGATTATCACTACTCGTCCTTAGCCTTTATTCACCGGATCCTGCTGGAGGATACCATCAGTCGTAAGAGTCCTGCGATGTGGGCCCGGGCTGACCTGCTGTTCACGGACGCATTTTTTAGCCTGGTAAAACACCTGAAACAGGGAAGGTTGCCCTATGACAGTGTCACGCTCAGGAAGGATACTCTCCTCCCGGCTGATCTTTATACCCGGACCCTGACCTCCGCTCTTCAGACGCATGACATTACCGCCACCCTGCAGCCCCTGGAGCCAAAGAACAGCCGTTATGATTCTCTGAAGGCCTATATCAGGGATTTTTTAGCGACGGCCCGTTTCCGGAAGCTCACCTGGCTGGATTATCCCTTTAAAGATTCGCTGGCCTTTTACCAGTCGCTGACCCGGCGTCTGCAGGAAGTCGGCTACCTGGATTCAGCGGCCACCTCCACCGACACTACCGCCCTATTTGGGGCGGTGAGGAATTACCAGCGCGCCAATAAATTAAAAGTAACGGGGAAAGTATCCCAGGACCTGGTCAATATGATGGATAATTCGGACTGGGAGAAATTCAAACGTATCGCCATCAACCTGGACCGGTATAAGCTCTTGCCGGATTCTCTGCCCACGACCTATGTCTGGGTGAACCTTCCTGGCTTTAACCTGCAGGTGATCAATAGCGACACGGTAGTATTCGAGTCCAAGGTGATCGTGGGGGCTCCCAAGACCCGGACTCCCCTGTTAACCAGTGAAATTTCCAATTTTGTCACTTATCCCCAGTGGACGGTGCCTACCAGCATCATTTTTAAGGAGATGTTGCCCCAGATCAAAGAGAATGTAGATTATCTCCGAAAACAGAACCTGATGGTGGTCGATGACAATGACAGTGTGCGGGACCCGCTAAAGATCAACTGGAGAAGGCTTAATAAAAATAATTTCCCCTACCAGATAAAACAGCGACAGGGTGATGATAACTCCTTGGGGGTCATGAAATTTAACTTTAGGAATAAGTATGATGTGTATTTGCATGATACGAATGTCCGTTGGATGTTTGGCAAGTCTTTCCGGGCCTTGAGCCATGGATGTGTGCGGGTAAAGGAATGGAAGAAAATGGCGGATTTTCTCGTGCGCAATGACACCGTCCGTTATAAGCCGGATACCTTAAGAGCCTGGATCAAAAGGCAGGAGAAGCATACGATCTATGGGTTTAGCCGGGTACCTATTTTCATCCGGTATGTGACCTGTGAGGGGAAAAAGGGCAAAATTCTCTTTCATGATGACATTTATGGGGAGGACAGGCAGTTACGGGATACTTATTTTGCCGATAAGCCTATTTATTAAGGCATTAAAACCATGTTAAGATAGGGGCCCCCGACCGCAGGTCGGGGGCCTTTTATTAGTATTTTGTGGGCTAAAAGGTTATTTTTGCAAATAGTCCCCAAGGGGGGCGTTTTCCAATCCTTTGAAACAAACTATTGTCCATGTCAAAGAAAATCAAAACAGGGCTACTTGCCTACTTATTGTTCCCGATAGCCGTTCTTGGCCGGGATGAAAGGCCTGTCCGGGATACGGTTCCCCGGGGCCATCACAAATCTGCTGTTAAAGCTGTTAAAGTTCAGTATGGGGTTGCCAGTTTCTATTCCAATAAGTTCGAAGGCCGCAAGACCTATACGGATGAGATCTTTTCACAAAATAAGCTGACGGCTGCCAGTAACACGCTTCCCATGCATACCTGGGTCCGGGTGACCAATCTGCGTAATCATAAGACGGTGCTGGTGAGGATCAATGATAAAATGCATCCCCGTAACCGGCGCCTGATAGACCTGAGCCATGCGGCGGCGGCCAGGCTGGGGTATACCGGCAGGGGCCTGACGCATGTGCGGGTGGATGTATTGGGGAAGAAAAAGCCACTGGAAGCGGATGAAGGACTCGCAGCTAAAAACGAATAAAATAGGCGAGGCCCCCTAAAGGGGCCTCGCCTACATACACTACAGGGCAGGATTAATTCTTCATTTTCTTAAAAACACTGATGGCGCCGTTAGCGGAGACTTCCAGCACATAAGCTTTTTGGGGAGCTACCACCGTGACATAATAGCTCAACCCCGAATCCGTATGATCAAATTCTATGGCTTCCGTCGGCTCGTAGCCGGGAAATTCTTTTTTAATGCTGAGCAGGTAAGTTAAAGGCATGTCTACGACAGCTATCTGGCGGCTGGTGCCGATCTGGTTTCCTTCCAGGTCATAGAAGGCCTGGAGCTTCAGATTATGCCAGGTGAAACTCACCTCCGTATACTTTTCTGTTACTTTGAAAACAACTCCGGTGGCCTGGGGAAAGGTTTTGTTGAAATTCTCCATTCCTGAAAAGTCAGGATTGGCCGTCTTGTTGGCAAATGCGGTACTGATCAGTATCAGTGCGAATAGGGCTACGATGGATAACTTTTTCATAATTTCAAGTTTCTCTTAATGAGACCAAAGCAGTGCCAAAAAGGTTACATTTGCATAATGACCTGATAGTTAACACTATCGTGTAAACCTGATATTTTGTGACTGTCCGTTAACGGACGTTCGGTTGTTCAGAAGCGAACATTTTTTCTGGCTAAATCGTTTCAACACTAAAAACTCATATTCATGAACACAAACATTGGCATCAGTCCAAAGAATCTCCAGGCGGTGGCAGCAGAGCTGACCAAATTATTAGCCGATGAATTCGTCCTGTACACCAAGACGCGGAATGCACATTGGAATGTAGAGGGATCCGATTTCCACTCCATGCATGTATTTTTCGAACAGCAGTACAATCAGCTGGACGATACGATGGACAGTGTAGCGGAGCGTATCCGGCAGCTGGGACATTATGCGCCTGCCACGCTGCAGAGCTTTCTTTCCCTTACCCATCTTACGGAGAAACTGGGTGAGAAGAATGACAGCCTGGGATTTATCAAGGAGCTGGTTGTCGACCATGAGAACATCATCATTTTTATCCGGGAGAATATCAATCGTTTTGCCAATGAGTATGGCGATGCGGGCACCAGTGACTTCATCACCGGGCTGATGGAAGAGCATGAGAAAATGGCCTGGATGTTACGGGCACATCTCAAATGACCATCATTTAATTAATTATCTTTTTTACCGCCTCCAAAGAGCCGTTTGAAAAACCCCTGTTTTTTCTTCGGCTCTTCTTTTTTGGTATCGGTCACCGTGATCTTGACCGAGCCTGCTTTGTCGTTGCGGTTGATCGTGGCTTCCTTCAGTATTTTTTGTTCTTCGGGAGAGAGCTTGGAGTCCAGGGGCACCGTAGGAGCGGAAGTATCCAGGTATTGATTGGCTTTTCCGTTGCCTTCATTGGCTCCTTCAGCTCCGGGAGGAGCCGTCTTATCGATGATGTTCATATAATCATACATCATCTCTTTACGCATATCTTCCGGTTGGATGAATTTGGCTTGTTTGTCGAGACCGAGGGTCTTGTCGGCAAGTGTCTTGGCGAAGAAGTATTCCCAGATGGGCCGGGCCGCCTGGGCTCCATATCCCAATCCGCTCTCCAGGTGAATGAAACGGGCATCACAACCGATCCAGACGCCGGCCATCAGCTGCGGGGTATACCCCATGAACCAGGCATCGGAATTGTCGTTGGTGGTGCCGGTCTTGCCTCCCATCTCTGCCACGCCCAGACGGTTCCTCAGGCCGGCGGCCGTACCGAAGTCCACAGGGCCCTGCATCATGCGGGTCATGGTATAAGCAGTGGCCTGGCTGATGACCTCCTTACGTTCTGGTTTCATATCAAAGCGCTCCAGTACATTGCCATTCTTGTCCTCTATCCGGGAAATATAATAGGGTCTCGTGCTAAAGCCTCCGGAAGGAAACATGCTATAACCCCATAACATCTCATAGAGGGAGAGGTCGCAGGCCCCCAGGGCCATGGAAGGATAGGGGTCTATCCTGGTGGGGATGCCGATCTTATGGACATAATCGGCAAATTGCTTGGGGCCCACCTGTTTCATGATATAGGCAGCCACTCCGTTGATGGACCAGGCCAGACCGGTGGCCATCGTCATGGACCCGCCTTCATGTTTGTCAGGGCGGGCGGGTACATAGCCGAAGCCAGGGAAGTATTGTTGTCCCGTTTCGCATTGCGTTTCGGGTGTCATATTAAAATCTTCGATGCCCAGGCTATAGAGGAAGGGTTTGATGGAGCTGCCGACTTGCCGCTTCGTATTGATATTGACATGGTCGAATTTATAGGTCTTGAAGTCGATGCCTCCCACCCATGCCTTGACGGCACCGGTAACCGGGTCCATCACCATGAAGGCAGTCTGTAACATCTGCTGATGGTATTTAATGGAATCCATCGGCGTCATCACGGTATCTTTTTCCCTTTTGGTATTCCAGGCAAATACTTTCATGGAGACGGGCTGGTAGAAGGTCTTGCGGATGTCTGCGTCGCTGAGTCCGTCGTCTTCCAGGCTTTTCCAGCGGTCGCTGTTGTGCATAGCCGCTTCCAGGATGTTCTGATGATCTTTCCAGACGAGGCCCTTGCGCAGGCTGTACTGGGCGCTGAGCGCCCGCTGCAGAACGGGCATTTGTTTAGCTACCGCTTCGTCGGCATACAGTTGCATCCGGGGGTTGATCGTCGTGTAGATCCTCAGGCCGTCTTCATAGAGATTATAAGGTTCGCCGGTAGCGGGGTTCTTATGAGTCTTACACCATTTCCTCAGCTCATCCCGGATAACATCCCGGAAATAAGGGGCCAGGCCATTGTTCTCATCGACCTTTTTATAATTGCTCAGGTCGATGGGCATGGCTTTCAGCTTGGCCGCGTCGGGGGCGGTGAGGTAATTATTCTTCACCATTTGATTGATCACGGTGTTGCGTCTTTCTATGGCTGCCTTGGGATTCTTACGGGGGTTGTATAAGGTATTGCCTTTCAGCATGCCGATCAATACGGCAGCTTCGTCCACATTCAGGCGGTCGGGCTCTTTCTGGAAAAAGGTACGGGAGGCGTTGCGGATGCCATATACATTATCTCCGAAGGGAACTTCGTTCAGGTAGAGGGCCAGGATCTCCTGTTTGGTAAAGTTGCGTTCCAGCTTGATGGCAATGATCCATTCTTTCAGTTTTTCCGTGAAACGACGGATAAAATTCTTGGACCCCTGTTCCAACAGGTTCTTGGCCAATTGCTGGGTGATAGTGCTGCCTCCTCCATCCCTGCCCAGTTTGATCACCGCCCGCATC
>Ga0310811_10013139_pt1 | contig 10780 bp, 11 predicted proteins | sample YCmetagenome_FD_207642 | JGI IMG/M metagenome (GOLD analysis project Ga0310811, IMG submission 207642) | Soil microbial communities from experimental microcosm in Duke University, North Carolina, United States - YC | ecosystem: Engineered > Artificial ecosystem > Soil microcosm > Unclassified ...
TGTTCGCTGATCCGTTGTTCCAACTCCTTACGCGTCGATCCGACGTAGTAGCTGCCGTCCGAGCATTGCAGCATGTATATGTAGGCGCCAGGTTCGTCGGACATTCTTAGCGTAGCTGCCCTTCGAGACGCCGCGCTCCGCGCGGCTGCTCAGGGTGAGGTCTATCGTTGTCAATCTTCGCCGAATTTGCCTTCGACGAGGGCGGAGAGGGCAGCCATCGCGTCGGTGGCCTGGCGGCCCGAGCACACAAGCTCGATCTCGCTGCCAATGCCGGCGGCCAGCATCATCAGGCCCATGATCGACAGGCCCGAGACTTCCTGGCCCTTGAAGCTTACGCGGACAGCCGCGTCATACTGGCCCACGGTGCGCACGAACTTGGCCGCGGCGCGGGCGTGCAGTCCGCGCTTGTTGGCAATGGTGAGCGTGCGCTTGAGCGTGCCGACGGCGGCGTCGGCGGAGCCATCGTTCACGAGGCTTCCTTGGCGAGGATCCGTGAGGCGACGGTGATGTACTTGCGCCCGGCCTCCTGCGCCATGCGCACGGCCTCGGCAATCGGCCGATTGCGGACGCTGGCGAGCTTCACCAGCATCGGCAGGTTGACGCCCGCCAAGACCTCGATCCGCGCCTGTTCCATGATCGAGATTGCGAGATTGGATGGCGTGCCGCCGAACATGTCGGTGAGCACGATCACCCCATCACCGGTGTCGCAGGCTCGGGCCTGCTCCAAAATCTCGAGGCGGCGTTTTTCCATGTCGTCGTCGGCGCCGATGCAGACACCCGAGACGCACTGCTGCGGACCGACGACGTGCTCCAGCGCCGCGAGGAACTCGCGGGCAAGATTGCCGTGGGTCACGAGTACGATCCCAATCATACACGCATCCCGAAAGCTACCCCCCTTGTCGACCTCTCCCCAAGTCGACATCACGGTGAGTGAGAGTGACCGAGCGGCCGGCCTTTCGCAACCAGTCCGCAAGGGTTTCGGCCACCGCCACAGAACGGTGACGACCGCCGGTGCAGCCCACCGCGATGGTCAAATAGCTCTTGCCTTCGGCATCGAAACGGGGCAGCAGCGGCCCGACCAACGCCTGCAGCCGGTCGATGAACGCGTGGTAATCGGGATCCGTTTCGACGAAGGCGACAACGGCAGCGTCACGGCCGCTCTGCTGTTTCAGATCAGGCACATAGTGCGGATTCTTCAGGAACCGTGCGTCGAATACCAGGTCGGCCTCGCGCGGCAGGCCGCGGCGGAACGAGAACGACATGACCGCGAGCCGCGTGCCGGGCGCGCCGCCGAGCGCAAAGTGGCCGGACAGGATCTGCTTGAACCGATGTGGCGTGAGTGACGACGTATCGATCACGACGTCGGCCGAATCGGCCACGAAGCCGATCTGGTCGCGTTCGTCGATGATGCCGTCCATCACCGGGCGGTCGGGGGCCAGCGGATGCGGCCGCCGTGACTCGGTGTAGCGACGCCGCAGGGTCTCGGTGTCGGCCGTGAGGAAAAGCAGCCGCGGCGCGAGATCGGTCCGCTGGCGCAGGTCCTGCATACGTCGCACCAGTTCGGCAGCATCGAAGCCATAGGTGCGCGTGTCGATGCCGAAGGCGAGCGGGGCGGCCATCTCGCCGGCACTGCCGCTCGTCGAGCGCATCAGGTCGCTCATCAGCCGCAACGGAATGTTATCGACGGCGACGTAGCCGAAATCTTCCAGTGCATGCAACGCCGTCGCGCGGCCGGCGCCGGAGAGGCCAGTGACCAGCACGAAGGGGCGACGCTGCTCGGACATCAATGATGCGTGATCATGCGTTGGCGATTTGCCTCAAGGCAAGCCGCAACTTTGCCAGCGCGGACGCTTCGAACGGTGCGAGGGCAAGGACGGGGAGGCTGACGCCTTCCTGCACTTCCTGTGCCGGTTCGGGCATGCGTTCGACATGGTCCGGCGGCACGAGATCGACCAGCAGGGCAACGGGTGCCCGCGCGATCAGTTGCGTGCGTGTCAGGCGTACGATGCCGATGCCGCGAACCTCCATGCGTCCGGCGATCGCGGCCGGCGCGGAGGCGATCAGCGCCCGACCCTTGCGTTCGAGGTGTGTCTGGTCGTCGGCGATCAGGCGGCCGCCGGTATCGATCAGCCGCAGTGCGAGGTCAGACTTGCCCGCGCCCGACGGGCCACGCAACAGCACCGTCCGCCAGGATTGGCCCGGACCCTTCAGCGCCACCGACGTCGCGTGCATCAGCATCGCTGCATCAGCCGCCGCGGGCGGCGGCAGGGACTCGGATGGTGAAACGGGCGCCCAGCACGCGCCCATCCGGCGCATGCCGGTTGGTGGCGGAAATCGAGCCGCCATAGGTCTCCATGATCTGTCGGCAGATCGAGAGGCCGAGACCCGAATGCTGGCCGAAATGCTCGGTCGGCCGTTCGGAGTAAAAGCGCTGGAAGATCGATTCGAGATTGTCTTCAGGAATGCCCGGTCCTTCGTCGTCGATCGTCACGACGAACGGCCCGCCGCGTGTTTCGCGGCTGAGTTCGATCACGACCCGCGATCCCGGCGGGCTGAACGAGAGTGCATTGTCGACCACGTTGCGGAACACTTGGCCGTAGCGGCCGTCGTGGCCGTGCGCGGCAAACGGCGGATTGGCCGCGACGCGGAAGTCAATCGTCACGCCCGACTTGTTGGCCGTCGAGATGGCGTAATGGTGCGCCATGTCGGCGAGCAGGGCCTGCAGGTTGACCGGTTTCACCTCGCCGCGCATCAACTCGGCATCGAGGCGAGAGGCGTCGGAAATGTCGGAGATCAACCGGTTCAGGCGGGTGATATCCTCGTTCACGATCGCCATCAGGCGTGCGCGCTGGTCGGGCTCGAGGTCAGGCCGCGCCGCGACCTCGAGCGCCGACCTGAGCGAGGTGAGTGGGTTCTTGAGCTCGTGCGCCACGTCGGCGGCGAAGCTTTCGATCGCGTTCAGCCGCTGCCACAGCGCGTCGGTCATGGAGCGCAATGCATCGTTCAGGTCGCCGATCTCGTCGCCGCGGCGGCCGAGGTCGGGCATCTCGGGGCGCGTGTCGCGGGCCAGCCGCACCGCGTCGGCCGCACGCGCCAGCCGCGCGATCGGCTGGGTGATGGTGCCGGCGAGATAGAGCGACAGCAACACCGTGACGCCAAGGGCCGCAACCGCAATGGTCAGCATGTCGTAGCGCACCTCGCGCAGCGATGCCGCGATCGCGCGGTTGTCGCGGGTGAGCAGCAGCGCGCCCATCACCTGCTTGTAGCGCTGCACCGGCACGGCCGCGCTCAGCATCAGCCGGCCGTCGGACACGACGCGCACCGCCGAAGCATTGAAGCCGCGCAGCGCGCTCGCCGCTTCGGGAAAGTCGCGCACCGTGGGCGAGGGCTGCTCGACGTAATGCGGGTAGCGGTCGGCGTGCGAAAGCTGGCGGGCGATCCAGTCGGCAACTCCTTCTCCGAACCGCTCGTCGCTCGGCTCCGGCGGCGCCTGCTGCAAGGGCGGCAGCGGCGTCACGTGGATGCGGCCGGCGTCGCTCAGCAGCGCCGAATCGCCCAAAAGCTCGCCGGTCTCGCTGAACAGGCGCGCCCGCACGCCAGTCGGCCGCACCAGCCGGGTCAGGAGCTGGCGCGCGGTATCGGCGTCGAGCCGGTTCACCGTCGTCTCGCCGCCTACGACGGCGACCTCGCTGATGCCGGCCGCCACCATCTCGCCCTGCACCAGGAGGGACGCGAGCTCGGCGTCGATCAGCTCGTCCTCGTAGTCGCTGAGATAGACGGCGCCCAGCGCCAGCAGCGCCACCGGCACGATGTTGAGCAGCAGGATGCGGCGCGTGAGCGGCGAGTAGCGCCGACTGGAGCGCCGCCGGCGGCGCACCGTCGAGGGCGTCTCGTCGCGCGTCGTTCGCCGCCGCCGAGACGGCCGCAACGCGACAAGCAGGCGCTTCAGCGACGCCATGACGCCGCCGTGCGCGACCGGCGACCGCGCGGCCGCCTTAGGTGTCGCGATATCGATATCCGATGCCATAGAGCGTTTCGATCTGCTCGAACTCGCCGTCGACCTCGCGGAACTTGCGGCGTACCCGCTTGATGTGGCTGTCGATGGTGCGGTCGTCGACGTAGATCGTCTCGCCGTAGGCGGCATCCATGAGCTGGTCGCGGTTCTTCACATGTCCCGGCCGTTCGGCGAGAGACTTCAGCAGCAAGAATTCGGTGACCGTGAGATGCACCTCCTTGCCCTTCCATGTGCACTGATGGCGGCTGGGGTCGAGCACCAGCTCGCCGCGCACGATGCGCTCGGCCTGGCCTTCGCCTTTGGCGCCGCCGCCGTCGGCGCGGCGCAGCACGGCGCGGATGCGCTCGAGCAGCAGGCGCTGCGAGAAGGGCTTGCGGATGAAATCGTCGGCGCCCATGCGCAGGCCCAGCACCTCGTCGATCTCCTCGTCCTTGGAGGTGAGGAAGATCACCGGGAACTGCTGCGTCTTGCGGACACGGTTCAGGAGCTCCATCCCGTCCATGCGCGGCATCTTGATGTCGAAGATGGCGAGGTCGGGCGGCGTCTGGTTCAGCCCCTCGAGCGCCGACGCGCCGTCGGGATAGGTCTTCACCTGAAAGCCTTCGGCTTCGAGCAGCATCGACACCGAGGTGAGGATGTTGCGGTCGTCGTCGACCAAGGCGATGTTCTTGCGCACGGATAGCGTCTCCTGAGGCTCGGTGGTGAATGCTAGCATAGACTGGGCGGTTGCCGCCGTCCGCCCGATCTGCCATCGATAACCGAGCAAATGCGGCTTTTTTGGACCTCCGATGACCGACGACCTGCCGCGCCTGGTCCGTGAGTTGGTGCGTGGCCGCGACCGCGCCGCGCTCGCGACCGCTTTGCCCGGCCCGGCGGGCGAGGCGGGCTGGCCTTATGCCTCGCTCGTGCTGGTCGCGGTCGATCACGATCTTGCGCCGATCCTGCTCCTGAGCGATCTCGCCGACCACAGCAAGGCGATGGCGGCCGACGACCGGGTATCGCTGCTGTTCGATGGCACGGCCGGTCTCGACCAGCCGCTCGCCGGACCTCGCGTCTCGCTGCTCGGTCGGGCACGTCGCACCGATGACGCCGGGTTGAAACGGCGTTTCCTGGCGCGCCACCCCGATGCGGATCTCTATGCCGGCTTCGCGGATTTCAAGTTCTACCGGATCGCGGTCGAGCGTGCGCACCTGGTGGGCGGGTTCGGCAAGATACGCTGGCTGCACGAGACCGAACTGATGCCTGCCTCCGCTAAATCGTCGCTGACCGCCTTCGCCGCCGCCGAGGACGAGATCGTCAGCCACATGAATGCAGATCATGTCGACGCAGTGCAACTTTATGCCACGCGGTTGCTAGGCCAGCCCGCTGGCGACTGGAAGATGACGGGTATCGATGCGGAAGGCCTTGACCTGCGCTGCGGCGGTGCGGTGGCGCGCCTTGCTTTCGAGCCAGCGCTTGCGGCTCCTGGGGATGCGCGAGCGGCTTTGATCGCACTAGTGACCAAGGCCCGCACCCGTGGACCCTGATTGACCGGGCGGGCGACCGCCGGATGATGGGATGACTTGAGTACGATATCGGACACCTCCGCCGTGCGAATACGGCAGCCTTGGCGGATCCCGCTGGTCGCGGCGCTGGCGCTGGCCTTCGGGTCGCTCGCCCTGATTTCCGGCGTCGCCTACGTCGCCGTGCTTGCGGGGGCCACCGGCACCACCGAGCGGTTTGTGGTCGACCGCGTCAGTCGCGTCATCGAAGCGCAGGAATCGCTGATCAAGAACCGTCTCGATCCCGTGGCGCAAGAGCTGGAAATGATCGCGGCTCTTGCCGCGCAGGGCCGCATCGACATCGATTCGCCGGTCGCCATCCGCGAGACCCTGGCCGTCATGCTGACCCAGATGCCGGAGGTTTCGATCACCGCCTTCGCCTCGCTGGACCTGCAATTGGATCGCGCCGTACGCGAGCCCAATGGTTCGATTGCCCGCGACACCGTGCCGCTCGCCGAGGTTCCCGGCACGCTGGAACGTTTTCGCGAACTGCAGACGGTGCGTAAGGCGTTCTGGGGTGACCTGTTCTGGAGCCCGACGTTCAAGCAGCCGCTCTTGAACGTGCGGGCGCCGGTGCGGCGCAATGACGGTGCTTTCATCGGCGCCCTGGTGGCGACGGTCGGCATCGGCAACCTCTCGCAGGTCATCGAGGAGGCCTCCCCGCCCGGCACCAATTACTTCATCCTGATCGGCCGCAATCACGTGCTGGCGCACCGCCGGCTGGTCGACCCCCGCGGGCTTGGCCTGTCACCGACCAAGCCGTTGCCGACCATTGCCGAGATCGGCGATCCGGTGCTCGCCCACATCTGGGATCCGACAGTGCGCAGCCCGACGATCGAGCGTGCGCTCGGCAACCTCGGCCACATCGTGGAGGTCGACGGACGGCGATGGGTGTTCGTGCAGCGCGAGCTCACGGGATACGGCCCCGATCCCTGGCTGGTCGGCCAGTATGTCCCGTTCGAGGAGGCGACCAGCGATCTGGAGCGTCTGATGAACGGCGCCATCGTGGGAGCAATCACGCTTCTGTTCGCGACCTTGCTCGCCCTGCTGATGGGCGTGCGCATGGCGCGCTCGATCCGTACCATCACCAGTGCTGCAGAGGCGATCGAGCGGCTGGAGTTCGACCGGCCGATGCATCGCCGTTCCCGCCTGCGCGAGATCGACGACGCCAGCCACAGTCTCGAGAAGGCGCGCAGTGCGCTGAAATGGTTCGGCGTCTACGTCCCGCAGCGCCTGGTGCAGCGCCTTATGGAGCACGGCGAGGACGGGGTGGCCTCGCGGCGCGCCGAGATCACTGTCATGTTCACCGATATCGTGGGCTTCACGCCGCAGGCCGAAAGCCTGCCCGAGCACGAGACGGCCGAGCTCCTCAATCACCATTTCGCGCTGATCGGCGCCTGCATCGAGCGCGAGCACGGCATCATCGACAAGTATATCGGCGACTCGGTGATGGCGATTTGGGGCAGCGTGCCGCAAAGCGAGGACCATGCCGCGGCAGCGATCCGCGCCGCGCTCGCCATCGCCAAGGTCATCCAGGAGGACAACGCGCTGCGCCGCGCCTCGGGCAAGACGCCGATCCGGCTGCGCATCGGGCTGCATTCAGGGGCGGCGGTCGTCGGCAACATCGGTGCGCCGGGGCGCGTGAACTTCACCGTGGTCGGCGATACGGTCAACATCGCCCAGCGGTTCGAGCAGCTTGGCAAGGAGTACATGAAACCAGCCGACGAGGTCGTGGTGCTGACGAGCGGCGAGACGCTCGACGCCGTCAAGGATCGCGCGGCGCTCGGCATCGACCTCCCGCCGCCGCAACGCAGGATCCTGCGCGGCCACGAGCAGCCGTTCGACGTCTATCGGCTGGTCTAGCCTGTTTTGTCTTTTTTCAAGAGGCCGACCAGGGGGTTCGGCGTCGGCGCCGCGATCCGGCGCAAAGTATTGGTGTCACGATGATCGAACGCCGGCGTCTTGCCCCGGACCGCCAGATCCGTGCGCGTCACGTAGGTCCAGCTGCCGTCGGCGTTGAAGGTGATGTCGATCCGGTAGTAGTCGGTGCGAAATGCTTCCTCGAGGAAAGTGGTCGAGCAGATCCCGAAGCGGGTGTCGCCGCGGCGCGCCTCGACCGAAATGGCTTTGTCATCCGGCGTCGCCGTTCCTCCCGCCAGCACCACCTGGCCGCGCGGGATGGCGATGGTCTGCATGATCAAGCCAGTGGCCGGCTCCCACAGCCAATAGCCGACCTGGTCGTGGAAAGTGATGGCTTCTTCCGGTGTGTTGATATGGATGTGGTAGCGCAGCCCGTAGAGGAGCTGCGGGCCGTTGGTTTGTGGGTCGATCGGATCCATCCGGATGTGTTCGCGGAACACGCGCCGTTCGGGGCCGTCCGCCTTGGGGTTGATGTCCACGCCCTGGTCGGACTCCCATTCGCCGGCCAGGTGCCGCAAGGGCCCCAGGTTGGCCAGCGTATCGGGAGAGGCATCGGGTTCGGTAAAGATATCGTCGGGAAGATTCGGCATGAGCTACTCACGTATCGCGCTCAGCCGAGAATGCGTGTTCGCCGTTGCAGTGACAAGCCAGTTGCGTGCTAATGGATTGACGCCGTCGTCAGGAGGATCGCATGTGGGTCCGCAATGCCTGGTATGTCGCCGCTTGGACGCATGAGCTGGAGGCGGGGCGCATTCATGCGCGCACCGTCATCGACCAGCCGCTCGCGCTCTATCGTACAGGCGACGGGACCATCGTGGCGTTCGAGGATCGCTGCTGCCATCGCTTCGCGCCGCTCACAATGGGCCGTCTGGAAGGCGACGATCTGCGCTGCATGTATCACGGGCTGAAGTTTGCGCCCGATGGCCGCTGCATCGAGATCCCCGGACAACCGCGCATTCCGCAGAGCGCCGCCGTGCGCTGCTTTCCGACGGCGGTCGTGGGAAGCTGGGTGTGGGTCTGGATGGGCGAGGCGGCCGCTGCCGATCCTGCGACGATCCCGCCGTCGGTCGCGCTCGACGATCCGGCCTATCGGCTGAAGAGCGGGCAGATCGACTATGCCGCGCATTATCTTCTGATCGACGACAACCTGCTCGATCTCTCGCATCTCTCGTTCGTGCATGAAAACACGCTGGGCCTCGACATGCCGCAATGGGCCGACAGCCGGCCGCGGGTCGTGCCGCTCGCCCGGGGCCTGCGCATGCAGCGCTGGCTGCGCAACCACAGTCCGCGCGGCTTCATGAAGAAGCTCGGCGAACGCCTCGATGTCTGGAACAGCTACGATTTCCTGTTCCCTGGCGTTTTCCTGCAACGCACCGGCTTTTATCCGTTGGGGACGGCCGAGGCGAATGGCGGCCGGGAGCCTGAGGCACCACCGCTTTTCCATCGCCTCGACGAGCAGGTGGTGACGCCGGTCTCCGACCGCGCCTCGCGCTATTTCTATGCCGCCGGTGCACGGGTGGGCGATATCGATCCCGACCGGCTCGATCGTCTGTTCGCCGTGACCGAGACCGCCTTCCAGGAAGACAAGGCGATCATCGAGGCCCAGCAAAAGACGATCGACCGCGAGCCCGAACGGCAGATGCTGCCCACCAGCCTCGACGCCGGGCCGACCCAGTTCCGCCGGATGGTCGAGACCCTGCTCACGGCAGTTTAGCACCTGGACCCTGAGGTTCCTCCATTCAGTGTCATCTCGAACGGAGCGAGGGATCTTTCGCTGCGCTGATTAAAGCTCCCTCACTTCAGCGCTCGGGCGACCGCACGCGATTCGGGATGTCACCGATTTGCGCGTCAGGTCAACTTCACCATGATGTGCTTGGCATAGGCCGGGCGAGTCGCCAGCCGGTCGTACCAGGCGCGCACGTTCTTGAGCTCGGGCCGCTCGATATCGAGCGCGTACCAGCGATGAACCATGCAGCCTGCCGGGATGTCGCCCATGGTGAAATGCTGGCCGGCGACATACTTGCGGTCCTGTAGCCAGCTGTCGAGCCGACCCCATAGCCCGCCCAGCTCCTTCGCGGCCTTGCCGATGGCGGCCATGTCGCGCTTCTCCGGCGCCGTGCGCACGAGGCCCCAGAACACGATGCGCATGCCGTCGGAAATGGTGCTGAGCTGCCAGTCCATCCAGCGATCGGCCTCGCTCCTCTGGCCCGGATCATTGGGCCACAGCGAGCTTGCCGCGTAGCGAGCCGCGAGATAGCGCACACAGGAATTGCTCTCCCAAATGATGCGCCCGCCATCCTCGATGGTCGGCACGACGCCGTTGGGATTCATCTTGAGGTACCAGGGCTGGTCGTTGCCGCCGAACGGGCCGCCCACGTCCTCGCGATCATATTTCACGCCGCATTCGTCGGCGGCCCACAACACCTTCATCACATTGATCGAATTGGCCCGACCCCAGATCTTCATAGCACTCGCCTCCACATTTCTCGCTCCTCCCCAACAAAGTTGGGGAGATGGTCCGCAGGACCGGAAGGGTCATGGGGCGCAGTCGCGTTGCGCCTTGACCCCTCCGCCCGCGAAGACGCGGGCACCTCCCCGCGCTTACGCGCAGGGAGGGTAACTCAATGCGCTGCCGCCCAGGTGGCGCCGACGCCGGTGTCGACGACCAGCGGCACCGAGAGCTTGGCGGCACCTTCCATCACGCGGCGGGCGACCTCCTTGGTCTTGTCGATCTCCTTGTCGGCCACCTCGAACAGCAGCTCGTCGTGCACCTGCAGGAGCATGCGCGCCTCGAGATGCGCGTCCTTCAGCGCTTGCGGCAGGCGGATCATGGCCCGCTTGATGATGTCGGCCGCGCCGCCCTGCAACGGCGCGTTGATGGCCGCGCGCTCGGAGAAGGCGCGCATGCCCTGATTCTTGTCGTTGATGTGCTTGAGATGGATCTTGCGGCCGAACGGCGTCTGCACATAGCCGTGCTTGCGCGCGTATTCCTTGGTCCGCTCCATGTAGTCGCGGATGCCGGGATAGCGCTGGAAGTATTTGGCGATGTAGTCGCGCGCCTCGGGCTGGCCGATGCCGAGCTGGTTGGCGAGGCCGAAGGCCGAGATGCCGTAGATGATGCCGAAGTTGATCGCCTTGGCACGGCGGCGGACCAGCGGGTCCATGCCTTTGACCGGTACGCCGAACATCTCGCTCGCCGTGATCGCATGGATGTCGTCGCCGCGCGCGAACGCCTCCTTGAGCGAAGCGATGTCGGCAACATGCGCCAGCAGCCGCAGCTCGATCTGCGAATAGTCGGCGCTGA
>Ga0310811_10013140_pt1 | contig 10779 bp, 11 predicted proteins | sample YCmetagenome_FD_207642 | JGI IMG/M metagenome (GOLD analysis project Ga0310811, IMG submission 207642) | Soil microbial communities from experimental microcosm in Duke University, North Carolina, United States - YC | ecosystem: Engineered > Artificial ecosystem > Soil microcosm > Unclassified ...
TCGACCGTCGGCACGAACCTGTCCAGCACCTTCACGACCGTCGGCAACAGCGTCAAATAAGACGACGCCAAGAGGCCCCTGCTGCCGCGGCGGCGGGGGCCTTGCGCATCTCGCCCGGCGCTTTGCTATGCTGGCGCCATGGACGGGGGCGTTTTCGGAACTTACGTCAGGAGGGCGGGCGCCTTCCTGAAGCGGCTGTGGTCGTATCGTGCCGACGGCAAGACGCCGTGGATCCGGCGGGTGCTGCTTGTGCTCTTTACCCTCGCGCTTCCCGCGCCGGTGCTGTTTTTGCTTATCTTCCGCTTCCTGCCGATTCCGGTTACGCCGCAGATCCTGATCGAGCTCGTGACCTTCCAGGAGGTGCACTATTCCTGGCGCTCGGCAGACGAGATCTCGCCTTTCCTGGGCCGCGCGGTGATCGGGGCCGAGGACCAGAATTTCTGCAATCACAACGGCTTCGACTTCGACCAGATGCGCATGGCCTGGAACGATTACCGCATCCGCCACAAGGCACTGCGGGGGGCAAGCACGATCAGCCAGCAGACCGCGCGCGAGGTCTTCCTTACCTCCTGGCGCAGCGTCATCCGCAAGGGGGCCGAGGCCTGGCTCACCGTGCTGATGGAGGCATTGTGGCCCAAGAAGCGGATCATGACTGCCTACCTGAATACTGTGGATTGGGGGCACGGCAATTACGGGGCGGAAGCGGCGGCGGAGAGCTATTTCGGCGTCTCGGCGGCGGAGCTGACCCGGGCCCAGGCTGCGGCGCTGGCGGCGATCCTGCCCAATCCGGAGAAATGGAAAGCGGTCCATCCCGGACGCTACGTCCGCAAGCGGACCGGAACATTGATGGCACGGCAGGGCCAGGTAACCCGCGACGCGCTCGACTGGTGCCTGAAGTAATTCATCCGGACGCGGAATTGCTTTACATTGCGCGCCAATGCGCAAACTGATTCATCTGCCCCTGTCGCCGGCCTCACGCCTTGCGCGCCTGCTCGTTGGCGAGAAGCGCGTCGCCTGCGATCCCAAAGTGTCGGACGATCCCCTGGCCCACCTGCCTGCCTTCATCGACATGGATGGAACGCAGATCACCGGGCTGTGGGCAATCCTTGACCATCTCGAGGGCAATTACCCAGACCACCCGCTGGTGCCGGAAGACGCGGCGCTGCGGGCCGAGGCGCTGCGCTGGCTCGACTGGTCGATGGGGCCGTTCAACGAACAGGTGACGCGGCGCATCCTGTTCGAGAAGGGCGCGCAGCGCTACACCGGCGCACCGGCACGCGTGGCACCCGACATGAACGTGATCCGGGCCGGGCGCGAGGCGCTGCGCGGTGCCCTGCAGATCCTCGGCGAGACTGCCGAGGCGCGCGGCAACCTCGTTGCGCGGGAGAACACCATCGCCGATCTCGCGGTCGCGGCACATCTCTCGGCGCTCGACTATTTCGGCGAGGTCCCATGGCGGGATTATCCGCATACGGCGGAATGGTACGGCCGGATCAAGTCGCGCCCCTCCTTCCGCACACTGCTCGGCGACCGCGTGCCGGGCCAGCCGCCGACGGCGAGCTATGCAGAGCTCGACTTCTAACATCGCCCTCAAGGACGAAATCGCGAGGCGTGCGCGGGCCGAAGGGTTCAATACGGTGCGCTTCGCCGCGGCCAGGGCACCGGAAGGCGCGCCGCAGCGCTTCGCCGATTTCCTCGCGCAGGGCCGGCAGGGCGAGATGGCGTGGCTCGCGGCCAATGCAGAACGCCGCGCCGATCCTGCGGTGCTATGGCCAGGGGCCAAGAGCGTCGTAGTGCTCGGACTCAACTACGGGCCTGAGAGCGATCCGCTGGCAGCGGTGGAACAGCGCGCGCACGGCACGATCTCGGTTTATGCCCGGGGCGATGATTATCACGACATCATCAAGGCCAAGCTGAAGCGGATCGCGAGAGCGATGGCGCAAGACTTCGCCTGCGATGTAAAAGTCTTCGTCGACACCGCACCGGTGATGGAGAAACCGATTGCCGAAGCCGCCGGCATGGGCTGGCAGGGCAAGCACACCAATCTGGTCAGCCGCGAATTTGGATCCTGGCTGTTCCTGGGCACGATCTTCACGACGCTGGAGCTGGCGCCAGACGCAGCGGAAGAGGATCACTGCGGGCAATGCCGGCGCTGCCTCGATGTCTGTCCCACAAACGCGTTTCCTGCGCCCTATCAGCTCGATGCGCGGCGCTGCATCTCCTACCTCACCATCGAGCACAAGGGAGACATTCCGGAAGAATTCCGCGAAGCCATCGGCAACCGCATCTATGGTTGCGACGACTGTCTCGCCGTATGTCCGTGGAACAAGTTCGCACAGGCCGGACGCGAGGCGAAGCTGGCGGCACGCGCCGAGCTTCAGTCGCCGCCTCTGCGCGAGCTGGCACGGTTGGACGATGCCGCGTTCCGCGCCCTGTTTCGCAAATCGCCGGTCAAGCGCATCGGCCGCGACCGCTTCGTCCGCAATGTTCTGATTGCGATCGGCAATTCGGGCGATGCATCGCTCGGCGAAGAGGCCGAAAAGCTGCTCAATGACACCTCGCCGCTGGTCCGTTCGATGGCGGTGTGGGCGTTAACAAGATTGGCGCCGGAGCATGCGCAAGCACCGCCGATGAAAGAGACTTAGGGCGCCATCGTATCCGCGAGATGCTGGCGCGCGGCGGCCGCGGCAGTGCTGCCGGGGCTGGCATTCAGGACCGCCTGCCAATCGGCCCGTGCGCCCGGGATGTCGCCAGCTTCGTACTTCATGTTGCCGCGCTCCAGGAGGCCATCGGCGTTGCCGGGCTGGATACGAAGCGCGAGATCGAAATCGGCGCGCGCGTCACCAGTCCGTCCCATGGCGTGGCGCGCGCTGCCGCGTAGCACGTAGAGATCGGCGCGGTTGGAGTTGACCAGCAGCGCGGCGGTGAGATCGGCCTCTGCCTTGGCCCAGTTCTGCTTTTGCGCCAGCGCGCGGGCGCGGTCGGCGAGGATATCGGCGTCGAGCGGATCGACCGAAAGCGCGGCGGTGAAGGAAACGATGGCGCTGTCGGGACGCTGTGCCAGCATCCAGGCATTGCCGGCCTGGTCGTAGAGCGCCGAGCGCATCGAGGTCTGCGCCGCGAAGGCCGTGCGCGCGAGCGTGTCGAGCCGCGCCGCCGCCTCGGCATAACGCTTGAGCCCAATCAGCGCGAGTGCAGCGCAATGATCGGCTGCAGCGCCGCCGCCGGTTTTGCTCCAGCCATCGGCCTGGAGCAGCGCGCCGGCAGGATCGGTCTGCGCGCGAGCGAGACAGGCGTCGTACGCGTCGTCGGTCGGCAAGGCGGCGCGGGCGGCGAGACATGACGTCAGCGCAAGGAAGGCGCAAACCAGCGGTAAGGTGCGCGCGAAGGCGGAAAACTTGATCACGCTGCCAGCATGGACTCCAGCGTGCGCAGGATCAATGCGATCTCCTGCGGCTTGGAGAGCCTGTGATCGCCGCCTTTGATCAGGGTCAGCTCGACATCGGGGCCGAACGCCTCGACCGTCTTGAGCGCATGGCGCCATGGCACGTCGGGATCGGCCATGCCCTGGAGGATGCGAACCGGGCAGTGCACGGCGATAGGACCGCCGAGCAGAAGGTGCCTGCGGCCGTCTTCGATCAGCGCGCGGGTAATCGGATAGGGCTGCGGATCGTAAAGCGAGGGGCGGAGCCATTCACCCATCTCGGCGATCTGGGCGCGCGCGGCGGCGTCGAGCCCGGCCCAGAGCAGCGCCTCGGTGAAATCGAGCGCCGGAGCTATCAGCAGCAGGCCGGCAACGCGCTCCGGCCGCGCCAGCGCGGCGAGGGTCGCGAGCCAGCCGCCCATGCTCGACCCGGCCAGAAGCTGCGGGCCTTCGGTGAGTTCATCGAGCGCGGCGAGCGTGTCATCCAGCCAGCGCGAGACCGTGCCATCGCGAAAGTTGCCGGACGATGCGCCATGCCCGAAATAATCGAAACGCAGGAAGGCGCGGCGATTGTCCTTGGCCCAGTCGTTCAGCGCAATCGCCTTGGTGCCGGTCATGTCCGATTTGAAGCCGCCGAGCCAGACCAGGCCCGGGCCACGGCCCTCGCGCCGGGCATAGGCGAGGCGCTCGCCATCCGCGCGCGGAAGTATGTCGACCGTGCTCATCGCCTCCGCATAGCGCATCGTTGCAAAGCCGACAAACTGGCGCGGCAGAGTGCATCTGCTAGTGTCCGGTCCAGGAGGATTCCATGGCCAGATCGATCGCTTTTGTCGCGGCATTGCTCGCATTGCTGCTCGCCGGAACGAGTGCCGCGCTGGCGCAGGCGGGGCCGAGCCCGGCCCCGACCACGGCCATCGAAAGTACACCGCTGGCACCTGTCGGCTCCCCCCAGGCGCATTTCGATCCGGTCAAGGCGACCAACGCCTATCTCGCGACGGTGAGTGGCCCGGCGCGGACGCGCTCCGACGCGTATTTCGAGGGCGGCTACTGGTTTCCACTGATCGACGCGATCTGGGCCGTCGGCGTCTGCGCGCTGCTGCTCTGGCTTCGCGTCTCTGCCCATATCCGCGACTTCGCCGAGCGGCAGACGCGCTCACGCTTTTGGCAGGTGCCGCTTTATGCCGGACCTTTCATCTTGACCGTGACGGTGCTGACCTTCCCACTCACCTTTTATGAGAGCTATTTCCGCGAGAAAGCCTATGGGCTGATGAACCTCAGCTTCTTCGGCTGGCTGGGCGAGCTCGCGACCTCGACCGGCGTGGGGCTCATCATGGGTACGATTGCGCTCACCCTGCTTTACACCGCGATCCGCGCCGCAGGGCGCGCTTGGTGGATCTGGGCGACCTTCGGCGCCATCGTGTTGTCGGCGTTCCTCGGGCTGATATTCCCGGTGTTCATCGCGCCGCTCTACAATAAGTACACGCCCCTGCCCGACGGGCCTGTGAAGCACGACGTGCTCGCGCTCGCGCGCGCCAACGGCATTCCGGTCGACAATGTCTATCTGGTCGATGCCTCGCGCCAGTCGGACCGCATCTCGGCGAACGTCTCGGGCTTCGCGGGGACCACGCGCATCTCGCTGAACGACAACCTGCTTCACAAGAGCAGCCATGACGAGATCCTGGCGGTGCTGGGCCACGAGATGGGGCATTACGTGCTCAATCACGCGCTGATGGGTCTGACCCTGACTGCGTTCGTGCTCTTCTTCGCCTTTGCATTCGCCGATTGGGGCTTCAAGCTGGCCACGGACATCTTCGGCGGGATATGGGACGTGCGAAGGATCGACGATCCAGCGGGATTGCCGGTGCTCTATGCCGTGTTCTCGGTGTTCATGCTGATCGCGACGCCGGTGAACAACTCGATCACCCGCACCTTCGAGATCCAGGCCGACATGTTCGGCATCAATGCCGTGCGCAAGCCCGATGCGTTCTCGACCGTGGTGCTGAAACTCGCTACCTATCGCAAGCTCGATCCGGCGCCTTGGGAAGAGGTGATCTTCTACGACCACCCCTCGGGCCGCACCCGTATCTGGGAGATGATGCGCTGGAAGGCCGAGCACCTGAACGACATCGACATCCGCAACGGCCCCGTCTCGCCGCAATGAAGGGCTTCAGCCGAAGCATCGGCCGTGACGGTGCGCCGCTGCATGTCGCGGCGCATAGCCACCATCCCTGGCCGGATGTGTCCCTCGACGGTCAAGTTGCGGCCTGGGAGGACGCTGCGCGGCTGCTCGACGCCAAATGGGATCATGTTTTCGGCGCGGTGATCCCGAAGGCGCAAGGACATATCGCGCGCCGGCTCGCCCTGCCCGATCCGGCGACCGTCACCTTCGGGCCGAACACCCATGGCTTCGTGCAGCGTATCCTTTCCTGCTTTCCGCAAAGACCGATCCGCATCCTGACCACGAATTCGGAATTTATGAGCTTCTCGCGCCAGATCGCGCGGCTGAAGGAAGACGGGCTGGTCCAGGTCACCATCGTGCCGACCGAGCCGTTCGAGGATTTCGAGGCCCGTTTCGCGGCCGCCGCGGCCAAGGGCGGGCACAATCTCGTCTTCCTGAGCCAGGTATTCTTCGATTCCGGTTATGCCGTGCGCGATCTCGGCACCATCGTGCGCGCCGTGCCACATCGTGAGACCTTCGTCGTGATCGACGGTTATCACGGCTTCATGGCGGTACCGACCGATCTGTCGGCCATCGCCGACCGGGTTTTCTATCTCGCCGGCGGCTACAAATATGCCATGGCGGGAGAGGGTACCTGCTTCCTGCATTGCCCGCCGGGTTACGGCCCGCGGCCGCGCGACACCGGATGGTATGCCGGGTTCTCGGCGCTGGAGAAAGGCGGGTTTGACGTTCCGTATGCGGAGGATGGCTCGCGCTTCCTGGGCGCGACTTTCGATGTCAGCGCGCTCTACCGCTTCAATGCCGTGCAGGACTGGCTTGCGCCACTGCCGGTCGAGCACATGCTGCGCTATGTCCGCGCGCTGGAGCGCCAGTTCCTGGACGAGTGCCGCTCGCCGGATGCCAATCGCGAGAGGCTTCTGGTGCCGGACGAAGCCTCGCGCGGCCGCTTTCTTTGCTTCCGCACGCAGAATGCCGGGACGATCGTCAGCCGCCTCGCGGCGCAGAATATCATCGCCGATCATCGCGGCGACCGCCTGAGGATCGGGTTCGGCATCTATCACGATCCGGCCGACGTTTCGCGCCTCGCTGCGGCGCTGGGAACTTTCTGAGCGGCCATGCATTTCCTCTGGGACGGAACCCCGGGGAACCCCATGACGCTCCTGCTCATCATCATCCTGCTCGTGCTCCTGCTCGGAGGCGGCGGATGGGGCTATAGCCGCTACGGCTATGGCGGCGGTGTCGGAATCGTCGGAACGATCCTCATCATCATCCTGGTGCTGTATCTGCTGGGGATGGTACGGATTTAGCCGAGCGCGGCCGACAACGCTGCGTAGAGCGGGTTCTGCGTATCGAACACGTAATCGGCATCCTGTGTCGTCGCGGGCGCGTCGCAGCCTGCGGCGCGGAGCGAGGCAATCGCCTGCATCAGCCGCGGACGCGGGCAGAGGATCACGTACTCGCCGCTCGAATCGGCAGGGCGCGACATCAGCGATGCGCCGGCTTCTTCCGCAAGACGCGCGAGGATCGCGTCGGCGTTCTTGTCGAGACGAACGCGCAACACTTGCGAATTGCGTGCGCGGTCGCGGGCGCCGAGACGGTCGAGCAGATTGGCGACGGCCTTGCGGGCATCTTCGGTCCAATCCGCCCGAAGCGCGGCGGCAAGCTGGGCTTCGCTCTTCAGGATCACGCCGTCGTCGAGCACCTTCAAGCCATTCGCCTTCAGCGTCGAACCGGTCGAGGTGATGTCGACGATCACCTCGGCAGTGCCGGCGGCTGGCGCAGCCTCGGTCGCACCCGCGCTCTCGACGATGCGGTAGTCTGAGATGCCGAGCTGCGCGAAATGGCTGCGCGTGAGCTGGATGTATTTCGTCGCCACTCGCAAGCGGCGGCGATGTTTCTGCGCGAAGGCCGCACAGACATCGTCGAGGTCGGCCATCGTCGCGACGTCGATCCAGAAGCTCGGCACCGCGACGACGACATCGGCATGACCGAAGCCGAGCGGCTTGACGAGGTGGACGCGGCCGGAAAGCTCCGGCGCCTGCTCGAGCAGGAGATCATGGCCGGTGATGCCGAGATGGACATCGCCGGCGATCAAGGAGGCGGCAATCTCGGAGGCCGAGAGCAGCATCACTTCGATGTCGGGAAAGCCCGCGAGCGTAGCGCGGTAGCCGCGGGCGCTGTGGCCGAGCGCAGCGCCGGCATCGGCGAAGAAGGCGTCGACGTTTTCCTTGAGGCGGCCCTTCGAGGGAACGGCGAGCGTCAGCGCGGCCATCACGCGCCTCCCGCAGCGAGCATGGTCTCGGTCCAGAACGCGACGCCGACAGCAGGGATCGGGTGGCCGGCGCCGATAGCTTCCAGCAACGTGTCGTACCGGCCACCGCCGGCGATCACCTCGCCATTGCGCGCCCGCAACTCGAACACGAAGCCGGTATAATATTCCATGTTGCGGCCGAAATGCGCGGCGAAGGTGATGCGCTCCGGCGCGACGCCAAGCGCTTCGATCGTGTCAAGCCGCCTCGCCATCGCGGCGAGCGGAGCATCGAGATCGATCTTCGCTTTCGCGGTGAGCGCCCGGATCTGCTCCAGCGCGTCGCGCGCCGGACCTGAGACATCGAGCAGACCCGTGATCACGCGCACGATCGGCTCGTCGAGATGCGAGGCATCTTCGTCGGCCGCCTGCTCCACCAGCCGCTCGACGACCTCATCGAGGGTGCGAACGCCTTGCGGTGTAAGACCAGCAGCGGCGAGGCGCTCTTCGACCAGCCGGCGCGCATCGGCGAGGCTCTGCCCGCTCAGCGCCGTGAGAAGGCTCTTCTGTTCTGGCGCGCTGCCGCGCGTCAGGCGCTGCAGCAGCTCTTCGAAATAGCCGGCGCGCCAGAAGTGACGCTTCAGCCGCGCGCGCCAGTGGGCGGGAATCTCGAGTGCGTCGATCAGCGCGCCGAAGAAGGCAAGATCGCCGACCGTGACGTCGAAATCGGCGATGCCAGTGGCGCGTACGGCATCGATGGCGAGCGAAGCGATCTCGCTGTCGCCGGCCGCCGCATCGGCAAGGCCGAGCAATTCGGCACCGGCCTGGTGAAATTGCGTGGGAGCGTCGGGGCTGTTCGGTTGCTGGCGGAAAGCGAGGCCGTGATAGCAGAGCCGCGCGGGCAACGGCGTCTTGCTCTCGACCACCATGCGGCAGATCGGGATGGTGAGATCCGGGCGCAGGCAGAGTTCGCGGCCCGAGGGATCGGTGAGCGTGAAGGTGCGGCGGCGGATCTCCTCGCCGGAGCGGTCCAGGAAAATGTCGGCCGGCTGGAGGATGCTGGGCTCTTCCCGTGTGTAGCCGCGCGTCGCGAAGCTGGCGAGCAGCTTCTGCGCCTGGGTCTCCAGCGCCGCCAAGGCGGGCGTGTCGTAGTACGGGAAGGCCGTCATGTCAGTGCTCGCGCGCCAGCAGGCGGCGGATCTCGGCGACGATGTCCGCCCGCTTCACCGTGACCTGGGCTTCGCGATTGCCGACCCAGGCGGCGCGGCTCTCGACCGATTTGGCCAGCTCGGCGCCGAGCGCGAGATCCTTGACCGTGACCTCGCCCTTCGCGCGCTCGTCCGGACCTTCGATGATCGCGAGCGCCGCGCCGCGCTTGTCGGCGTATTTGAACTGATCGCCCATCTTGCCCGTGCCGACATAGGCCTCGGCGCGCAGCCCCGCGCGGCGCAACTCGCTCACCATCGCGAAGGCAGGCGCGGCATCGTTTTTGTCGAACACGGTGACGACGACGAGCGGCGCGACGGCGGCGACCGCCGCCTTGCGCATCTGGAGCGCGGTGAGGAGACGGCTGACGCCGATGGAGAAACCGACGGCCGGCGTGCGCTGGCCGGTGAAGCGCGCGACGAGATCGTCATAGCGCCCGCCACCGCCGACCGAGCCGAACACGACCGTCTGGCCCTTCTCGTTCTGCACCGGGAAGGTCAGCTGCGCTTCGAACACCGCGCCGGTGTAATAGTCGAGGCCGCGGATAATTGAGGGTTCAATCAATACCCGGGTCTCGTCGTAGCCGCATCCTACAAGGATATTGTTGATTGCCTTTAGGTCGGCGACTCCCGCTTCTCCAATTTGGCTCCCCTCAACGTGCAATTCGTAGTTAGCGAGCGTCACAGCGTTATCGCCTACTCCGCTCATCGCACCGTCCGTATCGACTGTGCCAGTAAATCCTAGTAGCCGAGTGATTGCCCTGTCTGGCAAGCCGGCACCGGGAGTAAAATCTCCGCTTTGATCCTTACGTCCAGGGCCGAGCAGTAAGGCAACGTCATCAGAAGAAAACTTATCGAGCTTGTCCAAGGCCCTCATGACCGCGCCACGAAGCTCGAGATTGTCCGCAGGTATGCCTGCCGTCTCCAAAATTCCGTCGAGCAGCTTGCGGCTGTTGACTTTGATCGCGTAATCGCCACGCCTCAGACCGAGCGCCTCGAGCGCATCGGCGAACATCATCACCATCTCGGCATCTGCCGAGGGCGAGGCGGTGCCGACGGTGTCGGCGTCGCACTGGATGAACTCGCGATAGCGGCCGGGACCCGGCTTGTCGTTCCGGAACACGGTGCCGATCTGGTAGCGGCGAAACGGCCGCGGCAGGAATTGCTGGTTCTCGGCAACGTAGCGCGCGAGCGGCGCAGTCAGGTCGTAGCGCAGCGAGACCCACTGCTCGTCCTCGTCGCGGAACGAGAACACGCCGGCGTTCGGGCGGTCGACATCCGGCAGGAACTTGCCGAGTGCGTCGGTATATTCGACGAAGGGCGTCTCCAGCGCGTCGAAGCCGTAGGATTCATAAGTGCGGCGAATGGTGTCGAGCATCGCCCGCTCGGCCGCGAGCTCGCCGGCGGCGCGGTCGCGGAAACCGCGGACTGTCCGTGCCTTGGGGCGGGATTGCTTGCCGTCTGCCATGACCAAATTTCCGAACCGGAGCGGCCTTTTAGCGGCCCAAAGCCCGGTGGGCAAATGGCGGCGCCTATTGCGCGTAAAACCAGATATTCGCCTTCATCCCGGGAACGGCCACCGGCTGGCCGTCCTTCAGGAAGGGCTTGTAACGCCAGCGCTCCGCGACACAGGCCACCGCCGCGTCATCCGCCGCCTGCGCGCCACCCGAGACGAGGACATGGACGTTCCGGGGCACGCCTGCCGTGTCGAGATCGAAACCGA
>Ga0310811_10013141_pt1 | contig 10779 bp, 10 predicted proteins | sample YCmetagenome_FD_207642 | JGI IMG/M metagenome (GOLD analysis project Ga0310811, IMG submission 207642) | Soil microbial communities from experimental microcosm in Duke University, North Carolina, United States - YC | ecosystem: Engineered > Artificial ecosystem > Soil microcosm > Unclassified ...
CGTCGCCGTCACTGCGCACGCAGGGATCGCACAGCGCTTTGCCGCTCTTCCAGTGGACCGTGACCGACGGCTTGAAGCGGCTCGATGTGGAGCTCGGGCCGCCCTTGCGCATGCTGGCCCAGCCTGCCGATGTGCTCAAGCACATCCGTGCAACCACGCTTGCCGGCGCCTACGCGCTGCTCGACTTTCATCCCTATCTGAACGATCCCACCATCGTGCGGTTGCTGAAGGACATTGCGCAGGATTACGAGCGTTGCCCCCGCACCGTGGTGCTGATCGGCTACGAAATCGAGATCCCCCATGAGCTCGAGCACCTCGCGGCGCGCGTCGTGCTGGCGCTGCCTGACCGCAACGAGCGGCGGCAGCTGGTGGAGGAGGTAGCGCGGCAATGGATGCGCGCCAATCCCCGCCAGGCGGTGCGCATCGATGCACGCGCGCTCGAGCTGCTGGTGGAGAACATGAGCGGCCTGTCCGGTGCGGATACTCAGCGGCTCGCGCGCAAGGCGATCTATGAGCATGGCGCCATCCAGCTGTCCGATGTGCCGATGGTCATGCGCGCCAAGTACGAGATGCTCAACCGCGGCGGGGTGTTGCGCTATGAGCCCGACACCGCGCAATTGAGTGAGGTCGGCGGGCTGGTGAACCTCAAGCACTGGTTACAGAAGCGCTGTGCCGCCTTCGACGGCTCGGCACCCGAGCTCGATACCCCCAAGGGAGTGCTGCTGCTCGGCGTGCAGGGTTGTGGTAAGAGCCTCGCCGCGCGTGCCTGCGCGGGCATCTTCAACATCCCGCTGCTGCGCCTCGACTGCTCGGCGCTGTACGACAAATACGTCGGCGAATCCGAGCGCAATCTGCGTGAATCCCTGGCCTCGGCCGATGTACTCGCGCCCTGCGTGCTGTGGATCGATGAGATCGAAAAGGGCTTCGCCGCGGGCGACTCCGATGGCGGGGCCACGCGGCGCGTGCTCGGGGCATTTCTCACCTGGCTCGCGGAGAAGAGCACGCGGGTATTCGTGGTGGCCACCGCGAATGACATCAGCGCCCTGCCTCCGGAACTGGTACGCAAGGGTCGCTTCGATGAGATCTTCTTCGTCGACTTGCCGAATCTGAATACGCGCAGCGAGATCCTGCGCATCCAGGCCGCGCGGCGCGGGATCGCGCTCGAGGAGGAGGCGCTCGCGGCGCTCGCGCGGGCGAGTGAGGGATTCTCCGGCGCCGAGATCGAGCAGGCTATCGTGGCGACGCTTTACAGCGCGCGCGCCAAGCACACCGTACCCGATGCGCAGCTGCTGCGGTCCGAGGTTGCGGCGACGCGTCCGCTCGCGGTGGTAATGGCAGAGAGTGTGGCGGCACTGCGGGAGTGGGCGAAAGAGCGTACCGTGCCGGCGGATTGATTGCCTCGGTTCGACGCCGCGGCTGTGCACGCGCTGTCAGCTCACTTGTGCAGATCGTCGATCCAGCGCACCAGCTCCGGCACCTCGACCGGAGTGATATCGAGGTTCACGACGAGTCCCTGCTGCCCGCTGCGCGCCAGCACGCAGTGCAGCTCGAGCTCATCGCTCGCGTTGATCTCCTGGTGCGGCACGTAGGGTGGCACGTAGATGAAGTCCCCGGGCTCGGCTTCGGCGACGAATTCCAGCTGCTCGCCCCAGCGCATGCGCGCGAGCCCGCGCACGACATAGATGACACTCTCCAGATCACCGTGATGATGCGGTCCGGTTCGTGCCTTGGGATCGATGGTGACGGTGCCGGCCCACAGACGCGCCGCACCGCTGTTCCGCGTAGTCACCGCGGCGCGGCGAAACATGCCGAGTGTCTGCGGGGTGTTGTCGTCCAGCTCGGCGGAGCGGATGATCCTCACGCCCCGTGTGCGCCATCGGCGTGTGTTGCCGCTTTTCATGCGGAGTCTCCGGTTGACCGGCGAGGAAAGTACCATGAACCTGATGGTCCGGCATGCTGCGCAAGTACCGTGAGGATGAGAGTCCGATCGTCCAGCGAGCGTCGGATGGAGACGTCCGTGGTGCTCACCAACCCGCCTACGAAGCAGCCGCTCGTGAGCGCACAGCCGCGCGGCTCTGAGCCGGTGTTTTGCGAGACGGGCCCGACGTGAGCTATGGGGAGATGCGCGAGCTCCTGCTCGAGGCCGCGAGCCGAGCGGTGCGCTATCTCGAGGCGCTCCCGCAGCGGGAGGTGGGCCCGCAGCCTGGCGCGGTGGAGCGGCTGGTGAAGGCGCTCGATGTTCCCCTACCAACTCAACCGAGCCCACCCGGGGAGATCCTCGCCTTCCTCGATGCGCAGGGCTCGCCGGCGACCGTCGCGAGCGCAGGCGGCCGTTATTTCGGCTTCGTCACCGGCGGGGCGCTGCCCGTGACGGTCGCGGCGCAGTATCTCGCGGCAGGCTGGGATCAGAATTGTTTCAGTTTCATCAGCTCGCCCGCCATCGCTTGCTTCGAGGAGGCGGCGCTGCGGTGGCTGAAGGAAGCGCTCGGACTTCCGCCATCGGCCGAGGGTGCGCTGGTGACCGGTGCGACCATGGCAAATTTCACCTGCCTCGCCGCCGCACGAAACTGGGTGCTGCAGCGGCACGGTTGGGATGTCGATCGACAAGGCCTCTTTGGTGCACCGCCGCTCACGGTGGTACTGGGCGAGGAGGCACACGCCACGATCTATAAGGTCCTCTCGATGTTGGGGCTGGGACGCGAGCGCGTGCTGCGTGTTCCGGTGGACGCGCAGGGGCGCATGCGCGCCGAGCACATGCCAGCGGTTTCGGGACCGGCGGTGCTGTGCGTGCAGGCTGGAAACGTCAACTCTGGTGCGTTCGATCCCGCGCAGGAACTGATCGCCTGGGCTCATGAGTGCAATGCGTGGGTGCACGTCGATGGGGCCTTCGGGCTGTGGGCGCTGGCTTGCCCGCAAGAGGCGCCGCAGGCACGTGCGTTCGTCGAAGCCGACTCCTGGGCCATGGATGCGCACAAGTGGCTCAACGTTCCCTACGATTCGGGAATCGCGCTGGTGCGGGAGCGCGAGGCACTCGCGCGCGCCATGTCGATGAGCGGCGCCTATCTTCTGCCGAGCGAGCACCGCGACGCCATGAACTACACGCCCGACAGCTCACGTCGCGCACGCGCCATCGAGGTCTGGGCGGCGCTCAAGTTTCTCGGTCGCACGGGACTCGCGGCGCTCGTGGCCCGCAATTGCCGGCAGGCGCGGCGCATCGCCGCGGCGCTCGAGGCTGCCGGGGTCGAGGTTCTGAACGAGGTGGTGCTCAATCAGGTGGTGGTCGCCTTCGGCAACGATGCACAGACCCGGCGGGTCATTGCGGCCATCCAGAAGGGCGGTATCTGCTGGTGCGGCGGCACGCACTGGCAGGGACGCGCCGCGATGCGCATCAGCGTCAGCTCGTGGGCTAGCACGGACCAGGACATCGAGCGCTCCCTGGCCGCGATTATCGAAGCTCACCGGGGGGTTTGATCCGAGCCGCTCGGCGCGGAGCGCAGGCGCGGATGCAGAGCGAGCAGCCGGCGCACTTCCTCATCTTCCAGTTGTTCGAAGTGCTCGTACCACTCGCCGATTGCAAACATCATGGGCGGGATCGACAGGATGACGCACTCGTCCGCCTCGGTTTGCAGGAGTTGCGCAGCCTGCACCGACGCGACCGGCGCCGCCACCACGACTCGGCGAGCCTTGCCGGCGCGCGCGGCACGTACTGCCGCGAGCATGGTAGAGCCGGTGGCAAGGCCATCATCGACGAGGACGACCGTTTGGCCCGCGAGCTCGAGTGGCGCAAGTCCGGCGCGGTACACGGCCTCGCGGCGCAGCAGCTCACCACGCTCGACCGCAGCGACCCGATCGAAGGTCTGCGCGATGTCGGGAAAGTACCGCTCGATCGTGGGGTCTCGTACCACGATATCTCCCGAGGCTACGGCGCCGATGGCGAGCTCCGGCTGCCCGGGGAGGCCGACCTTGCGGACCAGCATGACATCGAGTGGAGCCTCGAGAGCCAGAGCGATCTCGTGCGCTATCGGCACGCCACCGCGTGGCAGCGCGAGCACCAGCACCGGCGCCGGCAGCTTCCTCTCCTTCAGCGCGCCCGCAAGCTCCACGCCCGCTGCCGCGCGGTCGGCAAATACCCGGGCAGTTGGGGCCATGGACTGCAATCTAGCCCTCGGGCGAGAAAAATGTCGTCATTACTGCCGTGACGCACAGAACGGTCGCGAGGAGGACGAATTCCGCGCCCACCACCTGCCGGAAGCGGCGCCCTGCGGTGCGATCGCCGAGGCGCAGAGCGGGTCCAAAGCGCCACCTGTTCATGGCCGCGAACAGCATCAGCACGCAGAAACCCACTACTTTTGCGAGCAGCAGCTCACCATACGGCCGGTGCAGCGCCGTCACGTTCGGCAGCAGCACAGCTGCGAGGATGAGTCCGGCGAGGAGCAATACCGGCACGAGCCGCACCGCGCGCGCCGAGAATTCCTGCACGACAGAGCCTGCGGTCTGCGGTGGCTCCCGCGCGCTGACGAGGGAGAGCGGCAGCAGCGACCCATACCAGAAAGCGACCGCACACAGGTGCACGAGCAGAACCGGGCTCAGCAACCAGCGCACTGCCTCCTTCGAGGTGTGTCCGACGAAGGTGAACGAAGCCAGCACGACGACCACCCCGATGACCCCGGCGGTGCGTGCGGCCGTGCCTTGAAACCACAGGCCACCGACGATCAATACCAGGCCGAGCAATCGCCACGACAAGGTGGCACTGACGGCCGAGCGCAGGACTGTGCTCTGTAAGGCGGTATCGAACAATCCGCTCAGCTCGCCGCTCATGCGGGCTGCCTCCAGCAGATAGTGCGCGAGGCAGAGGGCGGCGGCGAGGAGCGCCGCGAGAGTCCCGATCCGACGCAGGCGGCGTTCGGTGTTCGGAAGCGGCTGCTCTCGAAGAGCGAGGAAGAGTGCGATCCCGGCCGCCTGAAACAGCGCAAGAAAACTCAGCGCACGCGAGGTAACGGAGAGGACATCGACAGCCATTCCTCAGGCACCGCCCCGCGGGGGCGCGGCTGACTCCACGACGGTGAAGTGCAACGTCCCCGGCACCACGTGACTGTCCTCGCCAACGGCCCGCCAGCTGAGGGTGTAACGGCCGGGTGCAAGCTTCGGAAGAGGCACGGTAATGCGAGCGGCCTTTTCCGCAGGCAGGGAAGTGAGTTTACGAGGCGCTTCACCGTTGCGCTGCAAGCTCATGGCGGTTATGCGTGCCGCCTCCGAGAAGCTCAGCACGATGTGCTCGGGCGCCTTGCCGGCACTGCCATCAGGGGGGACCGCGGCGGTGAGATGGGCATGTGCGTGCGCCGGCGCGACCAGCAGTAACAGCGCGCTGCCAAGAATCCACTTCATTACGCTCATGGAGGTGCCTCCCGATGTGTTATGACACCGCTGGCGTTCACAACCAGAACCGGATGCCGGCCAGGAACTGAATGACGCTCGGATCCTGCCCCGAGTCACGCGCGAGCTCCGCTGTCTTGCCGAGCCGGCGTAACCAGGCCACCCCGAGATAGGGGGCACACTCGCGCCGGATCTCATAACGCAGTCGCATTCCAAGCTGTAGATCCGAAAAGCCCGCACCGATTTGCCGCTCCGGATCATCCTTACCGTACGCGTTCAGCTCGAACTCCGGTTGCAGAATCATGCGTTGCGTGAGCAGCAGGTCATACTCGGCGCGAAAGCGTCCCGCCGTGCGGCCGGCATCACCGACATAGGCGGTCGCCTCGATCTGAAAGAAATAGGGCGCGAGGCCCGCCACACCAAGTGCGAGCCAGTTGCGGGCAGGACCCTCGCCGAAATCGTGGCGCACACCCGCCTGCGCGCTCCACCAGCGGCTGAAGACCCGGTCCCAGAGAAGTTCCGCACGTGCATCCATCGTGACATCGCCGATGCGCAGGCCCTCGGTCTTGAACCATAGCTTGTTGTAATCCCCCCCGTACCAGCCCTGGACGTCCCAGGCCGGGCCATCGACGCCATCGCCCACTCGCCATTCGAACTGGTCCGCGACGAGCTTGCCGAAGACCGCGGTATCGTCCATGTCCATGAGCCGTGTCATGTCATGCTTGGACATTCCGGAGGATTCCGCGGCCGGTCTTACCGGAGTGCTCTGTTCTTGTGCACGTGCGGCGGTAGCCTGCAGTAGCACTCCGAGCGCCCCGAGGCTCGCGAGCGCCGAAGCCAGGGTCACGAAAGACCCTCGACGGCTACCTCACGAAACATTCCCGCCTCCATGTGGTAGAGCAGATGGCAGTGGTAAGCCCAACGGCCGGGTGCGTCGGCCGTCACGAGATAGCTCAGGCGCTGCGCGGGCTGCACGCTGACGGTGTGTTTGCGCACCAGAAAGGCACCGTCCTGGCCCTCGACCTCGCTCCACATGCCGTGCAGGTGGATCGGGTGCGTCATCATCGAATCGTTCACCAGCACGATCCGCAGCCGCTCACCGAACACGAACTGCAGCGGCTGCGCCTCGGAGAATTTCTGGCCGTTGAAGGACCAGACGAATCTCTCCATGTGGCCCGTGAGATGCAGCTCGATGTCCCGTCCTGCGTCGCGCTTTTCGATGGGTCCGCCGAGGGTGTGCAGATCCGCATAGCTGAGGACGCGGCGACCGTTGTCCCGCAGACCGGGCCCTGGATCATCCAGTCGCGCGCTGGGTTGCGCCGCCACCATGTCGACCATGGGCCCGAACTCGACAGGTGCATGCGCGGAATGCGCCATACCGCCCGGCATCCCCGGCATGTCGTGTGCCATTCCCATGTCATGCATGGTGATGAGCGTACGCGGCTCGAGCGGCGGCACCTCGGCCGCCATTCCGGCCTGTGGCGCGAGCGTGCCGCGCGCATAGCCCGAGCGGTCCATGGATTGCGCGAAGATGGTGTAAGGCTCTTCGGCGCTCGGCGTCACCAGCACGTCGAGCACCTCGGCCGTGCCGATACGAAACTCATCGACCGTGACCGGCTCGACATCCTGACCATCCGCCGCCACTACGGTGAGCTTCAGTCCCGGGATCCGTACGTCGAAGAAACTCATCGACGAGCCGTTGATGAAACGCAGGCGGACACGCTCACCGCGCCGGAAGAGTGCGGTCCAGTTGCCTGCAGGAGTTACCCCGTTCATGAGGTAGGTGTAGGCGGTGCCCCCGACATCAGCGAGGTCGGTCGGATCCATGCGTGCGTGGCCCCACATGCCGCGGTCGGCGAGCGCCTCCCGCAGCCCCCGGTCGCGAACCTCGGCGAAGAAATCCCCGGCCGTGCGCTTGCCGAAATTGAAGTAGCCGCTCTGATGCTTGAGTGTCGCGTAAAGCCACTCGGGGTCGGCATCGCTCCAGTCCGACAGCAGCACCACATGCTCGCGATCGCTTCCGTGCCGCTCCCCCTCCAGCGGGTCGATGACGATTGGGCCGTATAGCCCGGTCTGCTCCTGGAAGCGTGAGTGCGAGTGGTACCAGTAAGTGCCGGACTGTCTCACCTTGAAGCGGTATACGAAAGTACTGCCGGGGTCGATGCCGGCAAAGCTCAATCCCGGTACGCCGTCCATGTCGGCCGGCAGCAGGAAGCCGTGCCAGTGAATGGAACTGCGTACCTGCAGCCTGTTGGTTACGCGGATCGCGACCGTGTCTCCCTGGCGCATGCGCAGGAGCGGCCCGGGCACCAGACCATTGACCGCTGTGGCGATGCGCTCGCGGCCGGTGAAGTTCACTGCGGTCTCACCGATCGACAGCTCGAATTCGGGACCTACGAGGACCGGGTGATCCCGGTCCGCGGCCCTGCCTGGCCAGGAGCGCAGCGATGCGAGCGATAGCGCACCGCCGGCGATGCCCTGTACGAACCGGCGACGCGAGATGGCCGGTCGTATCACGCGCGGGGACTCATGATCCGCAGCACCGGTTGGCGGCCAGAAGCAGCGAGTAGGTAAGCCAGCCGCTAAGCGCGGGTAACCGTCCGAGCACTGGCAAATGTATCGGCGAAGCGCGCGACATCGTCCCAGTCCGTCAGCTCGTAGTCATTATGGGTATCGGTGGGGGCACCCCTGCGATAGGCCTTGTATTTCATCACATAGCGCGTGAGGAAGCCGTAGGCGCTGTAGCGAAAGGCGCCGGCGGCATGATGGACGAGTCGTGGCCTCCAGCCGCTCGCCTGCTCGAAATTCGCCACACACTTCTCGAGGCCGCCAATATCGTCAGGCTCGTGACCAGCGGCGGAAAGGGACACGGATAGGAAGGCATTGGCGCGCTCGCTGATCGCGGCACGGTGCCTACGGACGAACTCGATCACGGCGGCCTGATAGCGTCCCAGGTGCACCGATGCCGCGATCAAAACGGCATCGAACCCCCCTGGATCGAGCAGCGCGCGCACCCTGCAGGCATTTATGTTCGTGACTCGGTGTCCTTGCCTGCTGAGACGCTCGCTGATGAAGCTGGCGATCTTCTCGGTCTGACCTTCAGTCGTGCCGTAGACCACCAGGATCTGCATGCACTACCTAGCAGGTCAGGAGATCGGTGTGACCGAAGCCTTTGGAGTAATCGAGCAGCGAGATCACGGTTGGCAGCACGCGAAATATGCGCACTTCGGCGAACTTCGGCATCGGCAAGGGGAGGGAGATCTGCGGTGGATACTTCTGCATCAGCAGGCTGAGGGCTTTCTCCCCCTCGGATGGATCATCGACCACCTGAGCCCGGGCACCCATCGAGACCCCGGTGATATCCATCACTTGTGGCGTGTCATGATCGATTGTCAACGAGACCCGATTGTCTCGTGCGATGTTCGCCGCCTTCTGACTATCGAGTCCGCAGAGAAAGTAAAGCCTCAGGCCCTCGTTCGCGTAACCGACCGTGGTCGCCTGCGGCCAGCCATCCTCCCTCAGCGTGGCGATCGTCATGATGCGGTGCTGATCGAGCAGTCGCAGAATCTTCGCGCGTATCGCTTCGTCCACGGATAATCGTCCGGCTGACATCTGCGCGGCAGCCACTGCGCAGGACACCACTTAGGCTGCCACCCGCGGCGCCCGGATTCCATACGCGCAAACACATATTTGCGTCGGCCGATGAGACCAGCCAAGCCAGTTACGAGCGGCTGATGCGCGGGAGACCGGCGTCCGCCGCCGCCAGGTGACTGATGGCGGACCAGTCGAGGTTCTCGCCTCCCTGCGCCAGCAGCCGCAGGAAGCGCTCGTTCAGCAGACTGCCGATGGGCATGGGGACGCGCAGCGCTTCCGCCGCCGCGAGCAGCAGGCGAACGTCCTTGTGGCCGAGCGGCGCCGCGAACCCCGCGGGCTCGAACTTGCTCTGTGCGATCAGTGCGCCGTAAGTTCGATAGGCTGGGGCCGGAAACAGCGTGGATGTGAGCAGCTCCACAAATGCACCCGGCTCGATACCGCCTTTGGCGGTGAGCGTGAGGGCTTCGCCGAGTGTCTCGATCGTCGCGGCGAGCATGAAGTTGCCGGCGAGCTTCACGAGACTCGCGTCCGCCGGTTCCGTGCCGAACGGGAAGGTTCGTTGCCCCATACAGTCAAAGAGTGGCTGGCAGATCCTGGTCGCGTCGGCAGCGCCGGCCGCTACGATGAAGAGCTTCGCGGCCGCGGCCATATCCGGCCGGCCGAACACGGGCGCAGCAACGAACTTCTGTCCGGCCTGCTCATGCGCCTGATTGAGATCGCGCGTGAGCTCGACACTCACGGTGCTCATCGAGACGTGCACCGCACCGCGGCGGAGATTATCGATGATACCCTCATCGCCCAGTGCAACCCGGCGCAGCGCGCTGTCATCTGCGAGCATGCTGACGACGACCTCACCACCACAGGCATCCCCAACCGTGGCGGCCTCGCGTGCCCCGAGCTCAACGAGGGCACGGCGCTTGGCGGCGGTGCGGTTGAACACCGTCAGCTCATGTCCGGCGCGCAGCAGGTTGGCCGCCATGCCCGAACCCATGTGTCCAAGTCCAATGAATCCGACTTTCATACGGTGTGCCTCCAGGGGAGCGCTGCGCACCTGATGATACGACCGATGCCTGCCGGAGGTAACGCGACCTTGGACGTTCCAGCGACTGCTCACCGGCTTAGGAACGCAAGTGGAATCCGCGAGAGCTAGTCTTGGCAGGCGGCGTGCACAGCGGGCCGGAGACGGCGACAACGTGCGCTCCGTCACTGCATTCGCCGCCCGTCCTGCCTATGGGGTGGGGGGTATGGTATATTCGCGGCCCCCCGGCCTGCGGCACCAGCGGCACACATGAGTCACCATCACGATCACTTCTCGTCGCATGCGGACCACGCTGGCCGCGCACACGATCATGACCGTGCCGCTGCACGCAGCGGTCGGCGACTGGTCGTTGCCTTTATCATGCTCGCGAGCTTCGCGTTGGTCGAGGCGGTCGGCGGCTACCTTGCCAATTCCATCGCGTTGCTCGCCGAGGCGGCGCACATGTTTGCCGACTCGGCGTCGTTGCTGTTGGCGGTGATTGCCGTGCGCGCCGCACGCCGGCCGGCAGATACGCGCCGTACCTACGGCCATCGCCGCTATCAACCGCTCGCCGCGTTCGTCAACGGACAGCTGCTGCTCCTGCTGACGCTATGGGTGATCTATGAGGCGGTGCATCGGCTGCTGCACGCTCCGGTGGTGAATGGCGGCTTGATGCTTACGATTGCGCTTCTCGGTGGCGGGGCGAATTTCGCGGCACTGCTCGCGCTCTCGGGGGGCAAGTCGCTCAATGAGCGCGGCGCCCGGGCTCACGTGATGAGCGATCTGCTCGGCTC
>Ga0310811_10013142_pt1 | contig 10779 bp, 11 predicted proteins | sample YCmetagenome_FD_207642 | JGI IMG/M metagenome (GOLD analysis project Ga0310811, IMG submission 207642) | Soil microbial communities from experimental microcosm in Duke University, North Carolina, United States - YC | ecosystem: Engineered > Artificial ecosystem > Soil microcosm > Unclassified ...
GCTCCGACGCCGACACCTACCAGACGCAGCTGGTGAACAAGTACGCGCAGATGGAGACCGAGGTGTCGGCCGCTCAGATGATGCAGGCGCAGATCGCCGCCATTCTCACAGGGAGCTCCAGCGGTGGTTAACACCAACCTGGCCGCCAATGCGGCCGCCGCCTATCGCGCCTCGCAGCAACTCGACGCCCGGCCGGCGACCGTGCTGGCCGAGGTGCACGAAGAGCTGCACCGCGTCGTCGCCGCGGTAATTTCTACCTACCGCAACCGGGTGCTGGACCAGATGTGCCGGCACGCCGAACGGGCGGGCCAGATCCTGGTTCTGCTCGACCTGACGATGCAGTCCCCGGCCGGCGGGCCGGGCGCCGTGGAGCTGCGCCGCTTCTATGGCGGGATGCGGCGTAACATCGCCCGTATCCAGATGGAACATGCGGCGCACGCAGCATTGCAAGAAGACCTTGGAATGTTGCGAATGTTGTCCCTGGAGTTCCGACGAAGCTCCCGCTGAAATAAATCAGACTTTTGGTGATCGTTGACCGCGATCGTTACAGATCCACGCTCGCCTGTTAACCATAATATACATATTCACTACATTCGAGACTTGGCACGTCGGTTGCTTGGCTCTTCCCAGATACGCCTCTCGGGAAGAGCCGAACGATGACTGCCAGTCCTGCCCCCGCCCTTGCGACGACTGTCGATCTGGCGTCGAAACGCGCCGCCCGCGACGACCAACTCTTTGAGGCGAGCCGCAATGGCGACAGCCAGGCGTTCCGCATCCTGGTGGAGCGGCATGGGCAAATGCTGCAGCGGCTGGCCTGGAACATCTTGCGCGACGAGCAGGAGGCCGAGGACGTGGCGCAGGAGGCGTTCGTGTCGGCCTGGCGCAATCGCGACGCCTGGCGCCCGGAGGCGAAATTCACCACCTGGCTCTACCGGATCGCCGTCAACAAGGCGATCGACCGGTACCGGCAGCGGCGGCCGACGCCGCAGCCTGACGACACCCTCACCCGGCTGGCCGACGCCGCGGTGCGGCCGGAGCAGCCGACGGAGCAGGAGGCCGCGGCCGAGCGGCGGGACGTCTCCAACAGCATGCGCGCGGCCATGGAGCGGCTGCCGGAGACCCAGCGTCGGGCCCTGACGCTGTTCTATTTCGACGACCTCGATGTCGCCGAGATCGCGCAGGCCATGGTAACGTCCGAGCAATCTGTTCGCGCGTTGCTGAAACGAGGCCGCATGGCCCTCAGGACGCGCCTGGCCCGGAGCCGGACCGCCTGCGCTGATGACCCTCGCGGAATTCGCCCGACTGCTGGAAGGACGCGGCCCTGACCTGAGGGGTTGGCCGGACGGCGACGCGCGCGCGGCGCTCGACCTGATGGCGGCGTCCGAGGCGGCGCAGGATCTGTTCGCGGCGGCCACCGCCGCGGGTCTGGAGAACGGCGGCGCGGGTCCCGATCCGGCGTTCGTCGAGGCGATCCTGGCCAGGATTGCGACAGACGAATGATGTGTGGCGCCGGCGCCGCGCCTAGCTTTGTAACAACTTTGACCTGGCCCCCGGGCGGACCGGCGGGCCTGCCCCGCCGAGGGGCGGGCCTTCGAACCAGATTGAATTTCCGCGCCTTCTGGCGAGCCCGCGGGCGAGCGGCGAACCCGCCCGGCGCGGCGGCCGCCCAGCCGACGGCCGCCGCCCGGCGCGCTTTGTGACGGTCACCCCCGCCTCTGTTGCAGCACGCGACAGGGACGACGGCAAACCGGCCGCAGTCTGCCCATATTGTTCACGTCCTTTAGCCCCGCGCCGGCCGCGATTCGCGCCCGCCGAGGGGGTCGCCGGCGCTCTGGTAAGGAGCGGCCGGTGTCGCCGACAGCGCAAGCCCCCACTCTGTTGCTCGTCGAAGAGGACAACGAGGCCCGCCAGCAGATGGCGGCCTATCTCTCGAGTCACGGCCATCCGGTCCGCGAGGCGATGGACGAGACCACCGCGGCGGAGATCCTGGCCGAAGGCGACGTGGCGCTGATCCTGCTCGAGGCCAACCTGACGGGCGGCGCCGGGCTCGCCATGCTCCGTTCCCTGGTGCGGCCGGGCGGACCGCTGATCCTCGTCCTCAGCGACCGGGCCGATCCGATCGACCGCATCCTGGCGCTGGAGCTCGGCGCCGACGACTACATCATCAAGCCCATCGCGGAGCGCGAGCTGCTGGCCAAGATCAAGGCCATGCTGCGTCGGCGCGTGGGGGAGCCGCCGGCGCCGCCCGCCGTGGAAGGGCGCGCCTACTGCGACCTGCGGCTCGACGCCGCCCGGCGCCGGATCGCCAGTCCGAAGGGCTCGCCCGCGACCCTGACCCGCGGGGAAATGTCGATCCTGGTCGCGCTGATGGAGAGCCGCGGGCCGATCGTGCCCCGTCAGGAGCTGGAGCGGCGCCTGCGCGGCGGCGCGGGCGACGGCGCGAGCCGGAGCGTCGACCAGCACGTGAGCCGCTTGCGCCGCAAGATCCTGATCGCCGCCGGCGAAGACCTGATCAAGACCTGCCGCGGCGTCGGCTACGCCTTGAGCGCCCGGCTGGCCCTGGAATAGCCGGGACCGCCCTCGCCGCCGCCGGCCATGCTCTGGAACACGCCGTCGCGGAAGATGACCGCGTGCGCCAGGGCCGCGCCGAGGTGCAGCAGGAAGGTGGCGAACAGCAGCAGGGCGAGCACCGTGTGGGCGCCGCGCAGCGCGGCGTAGAGGTGCGCGTCGTGCGGCGCGATCGGCGGCAGCGTCAGTCCGCCGAACAGCACGACCGGATAGGCGCCGGCCGACAGCATCGCCCAGCCGACCAGCGGAACCGCGAACATCAGGGCGTACAGCGCCACATGGGAGCCGCGCGCCGCGAGCTTCAGCAGGCCCGGCATGGCCGGCGGCAGCGGCGGCGGGCGGCGGACCTGGCGGTTGACCAGCCGGATGGCCGCCAGCACGAGCACGGCGACGCCGAGCGGCCGGTGGATCGAGACCAGCCGATGATAGCTGTCGGGCGCGGTCACCATGCCGACGCCGATGAACAGCATCAGCAGGATCAGGACCGCCATGCTCCAGTGCAGCAGCCGGGAGGTGGCGGGAAACCGGTGGGGAGCGCTCATCAGCTGACTCATCGCGAAGTGGAAGAGACCGGCACGGGCGGCGCCGGGGTCGGCTCGCCCGCGCGCCGGGTGAACGATTGGGAGTAGGCCGCCGATCGCGCGCTCAGCAGCGGGTCGTCGGACGCGGCGATGCCGCGCGGCAGGATCAGCGGGTCGAAGGTCACATCGCGGCAGACGCCGTGGTCCTCGTCCTGCACGCCGGTGATCGTGAGGACGCCCGCCTCGACCCGCCGGCGGTCGGCGGGCCAGGGCTTCGTCGCATCGTTCGTCGGATCGCCGGGATTGGCCACCGTCAGCACCAGCCGGAAGCGGATCGGCCCCCTGTGCGCACGGGCGACCAGCCCGTCGAACAGGGCGTTGCGATCGGCCGGCTTGGCGCCGGGCGGCGGCGGCTGGACCGGATCCTCCGGGACCATGCTCCAGCGGACCGCTGTCGTGACGCCCGCCGCGCTGGTGACGCGGAAGGCGTCGAGGCTGTTGAAGGTCGAATCCGCAAACCCCGAGGTGGGGGCCTGGGCCTTGATCCGCGCCATAGCGCGCGCCGTTTCCGGGTGGGCCGCCAGAAAGGCCGCCATGCGGCCGGGGTCGGGCTTGCCGGTGCGCGGGTCGGGCCGCGCCGCCGCTAGCTGCTCGTAGAAGCCGTGGACGTCACGCACCGGGAACACCGGGATGTTGTTCATGCCGGTGCGCCAGGCCTCGCCGCCCGTGAGCTGGAAATCGACGGCCATGCTGCGCACCGTGGCCGGGCCGTCCGCCTGGTAGGGCTGACCCCCGGCCAGGGCGAAGCGGCCGAATACCGGAGTCGCGCCCGGCTTGAACACCGCCGCCTGCGAGAGGCTCTGCGCGACGCCGCTGCTGTCGAACGTGCCGGTAAAGCAGAGGCCCTTGGCGTGGTTGCGCCGGAAACCGGGATGCGGCCCATTCACCTGCTCGAAGCGGTCGATCACACGGCCCTGGGTCAGCCGCCCGGGCGACAACCATCCGCCAACGTAGGCGAAGGCCCCGCCGACCCCGGCCACCGCGGCGGCGACGAGCACCAGCCCCGCCAGCCCCCTGCGCGTCGAGAAGGCCGCCGGGCCGTAGCGCTCCGAGCCGTCTGGTTCCATGAGCTGTGCTCCTGTTCCGCTCCGATGTCTGTGAGACGCCGTGCGGGGCGGATTATTCCGTCAGGAGATGGCGCTTTGGCGGATTTGGCTGCGGATCTGGTCGGCCAGCGGATGGAGTTCGCCGGGCGACGCCGCGCCGACCAGCCCGTAGCCGAGGCCGTTCTCCGCCCACGACACCCCGCCCACCGCGCCATAGCTGTGCTCGCGCATCTTCGCCGTCTGTTCGACGGCCATGGGCCGGACCAGCACCGCGATGCGGGCGCCGCCGACGCCCTGGTAGATGAACACCGCGGCGGGCCCATGCGAGGTGGCCGCCAGGCGCCCGCCGAGCAGCACATAGCCGGCGCTCTCGAGGTCCGGCGGCGCGACCGGCCGCTGAAGGCGCTGCGACACCCAGTGGACGAGCTGTTCCCGGCTTTCGGCGCCCAGCTCGACGGGACGGACCGGATCGGCGGCATAGACCCGGTAACTCTCCGCCGCTTCCTGCCCGACCGCAGCGACGCCCACCGGATCCGGCATGGTCGCGCCCCTCAAGCCCCAGCCGCCCGCGGCGCCGACGCCGAGCGCCAGCAGGCAGGCGGCCGCGATGCGCCGGGAGGTCATCGGGCGGGCCAGGGGCCGCGCCTCGATCATGGCCGCGACATTGAGCTCCGGCGGGATCGGCTCCTCGGCTATCGGCGCGAGCGCCTCGCGCAACAGCCGGCGCTGCTGGCGCCAGGCTTCGACGCGGGCGGCCACTTCGGGATGGCTTGCGATGTAGGATTCCACTTCCGGCGCCCGGTCGGGCGGAAGCGCGCCGTCGACGCAGGCGTGCAGCTCGGCTTCGGAAATCGGACGAACGGGCGTCACTTGACCCTCCTGAGGCGCGGGCTCCTGGCGTCGCCCTCCGCGGCGAGCGCCAATCGCAGGCGCTCGCGCGCCCGGTGGAGACGGGACATGACGGTGCCGATCGGGATCTGAAGAGCCTCGGCCACCTCGGAGTAGCTGAGGTCCTCGACGGAGACGAGCAGCAGAACGCTCCGTTGCTCCTCGGGCAGCTCGCCCACGGCGCGGACGAGGTCCAGATGGGCCAGGCGGTGCTCCTGGACCGGCGGGACGGCGAGGTCGCCGGGCGCCGCGTCCTCGAGGGCCTCAGGCCGGCCGCGGCGCTTCAGCTCGCGCAGCCGCGAGATGGCGAGGTTGTGCAGGATCGTGAACAGCCAGGGGCGGACCTCGCGGTCGGTCCGTCGCTGCGCCCAGCGGGAGACGGCGCGCTCCAGGCAGTCCTGCACGAGATCGTCCGCCGCCGCGCGGTCGCGGGTCAGCGCCCAGGCGAACCGGCGCAGGGCGGGGATCACCGGCTCGATGTGCCGCACGCAGTCGTGCATCTGCCACTCCGGGGACAAGCCGAGCACCGACGGGCCGCGGCCGCCCCACAATGTTGGACGCCGGACGCGCCCATCTATTCCATCCCGCGCACGAGCCGCCGCGAGATTTGGCCGGCGAACCGCGGTCGAGCCACGTTCATCGCAGCATTGAATTTCGGAGGTCCCGCCGACGGTGGCCCAGGGTGGGCTCCCGCCCTATCTGCAGCGTCACACCGAACCCAGGAGGCCTCCGATGACGCACGATCCTCACCGGCCCGGCCCAGCGGAGATCAGCCGCCGCGGCGTCTTCGCGGTGGCCGGCGTCACCGTGGCCGCGGCGTCCGCGCCGGTGGCCGCCGCCCAGGGACTCGCCGAGTCCGAGAGCCCGCCGCCGGTGACCGTGACCCTGGTGGTCAATGGCCAGCCGCAACGCCTGACCCTCGACGCCCGCGTCACCCTGCTGGACGCCCTGCGCGAGCACCTGCACATGACCGGCCCGAAGAAGGGCTGCGATCATGGCCAGTGCGGGGCGTGCACGGTCCTGCTGAACGGGCGGCGCATCAACTCCTGCCTCAGCCTGGCGGTGATGCACGACGGCGACCAGGTCACCACCATCGAGGGGCTCGGCTCGCCGGAGCACCTGCACCCGATGCAGGCCGCCTTCGTGAAGCACGACGGGTTCCAGTGCGGCTACTGCACGCCCGGCCAGATCTGCTCGGCGGTCGGCATGCTCGACGAGATCCGGCGGGGCGTGCCCAGCCACGTCACGGCCGACCTGGCGCAGGTCGGCTATTCCGAGGACGAGGTCCGCGAACGGATGAGCGGCAACATCTGCCGCTGCGCCGCCTATCCCAACATCGTGGCGGCGATCGCCGAAGTTCATGGGGAGCAACCCGCGTGAGGCCCTTCACCTATGAGCGCGCCGGCTCGCCGGCCGAGGCCGCCGCCGCGGTGGCGGGCAACCCCGGCGCCAAGTTCATCGCCGGCGGCACCAACCTGCTCGACCTGATGAAGCTGGAGATCGAGACGCCGCGGCGCCTGGTGGACGTCAACCATCTGGGCCTCGACCAGATCCAGCCGACGCCGGAGGGCGGCCTGCGCATCGGCGCGCTGGTCCGCAACACCGACCTGGCCGCCGACGCCCGCGTACGGCGCGACTACGGCGTGCTGTCGCGGGCCCTGCTGGCGGGCGCCTCGGGCCAGCTGCGCAACAAGGCGACCACCGCCGGCAACCTGCTGCAGCGGACCCGCTGTCCCTACTTCTACGACAGCACCAAGCCCTGCAACAAACGCGCGCCGGGCTCGGGCTGCGCGGCGCTGGAGGGCGCCAGCCGCGACCTCGGCCTGCTGGGCGTCAGCGACGCCTGCATCGCCACCCACCCCTCGGACATGGCCGTCGCCATGCGGGCGCTCGACGCCACCGTCGAGACCGTCGACGGCGCGGGCGCGGCGCGGCGCATCCCCATCGCCGACCTGCACCGCCTGCCCGGCGCGACGCCGCACGTCGAGACCTCGCTGAAGCCGGGCGAGATGATCACCGCCGTCACCCTGCCCCGCCCGCTCGGCGGCAAGCACGTCTATCGCAAGGTCCGCGACCGGGCGTCCTACGCCTTCGCCCTGGTGTCGGTCGCCGCCGTGCTCGGCGACGGCGTGCGCCGGGTGGCGTTCGGCGGCGTCGCGCCCAAGCCCTGGCGGGTCGAGGCCGCCGAGGCGCGACGGACGCCAGGCGAGATCGTCGAGGTCGCCTTCGCAGGCGCCCATCCGACCCGGCAGAACGCCTTCAAGCTGACCCTGGCCCGCCGCACCCTGGCGGCCGTGATGACAGAGGCCTGAGCTGTGAGCGACTACACCTTCGACACACCGGCCGGCCCGAACCCCATCGACCGCGAGCGGATCGTCGGCAAGCCGGTCGACCGAATCGACGGGCCGCTGAAGGTCTCCGGCCGCGCCCGCTACGCCTACGAACACAACGCCGAGGCGCCGAACGCCGCCTACGGCTGCATCCTGGGCGCCGGCATCGGCAAGGGCCGCGTCATCGCCATCGATGTGCGCGAGGCCGAGCACGCGCCGGGCGTACTGCACATCATGACCCACCTGAACGCGCCGCAGCAGGGGCCGGCCAAGGACGACTTCGCGCCACAGCTCATCGGGCCGGAGGTGCGCAATTTCGATCAGGCGATCGCCCTCGTGGTCGCCGAGACCTTCGAACAGGCCCGTCACGCCGCGCGCCTGATCCGGGTGAGCTACGACCGCGAGCCGGGCCGCTTCAGCCTGCGCGCGGAGCAGGCGAACGCGGTGAAGCCGGCGCAGTGGAACCCGGACTCGGCAGTCGGCGACTTCGCGGCCGGCTTCGCCGCGTCTCCGGTGAAGGTCGACGCCACCTACACGACGCCCGACCAGAGCCACACCATGATGGAGCCGCACGCGACCATCGCCCGCTGGGACGGCGACCAGCTGACGGTCTGGACGGCCAATCAGGTGGTGCACTGGGCGATCCGCGACCTCTCGGGCACCCTGCTGGTGCCGCCGGAGAAGATCCGCGTGGTCTCGGCCTACGTCGGCGGCGGCTTCGGGGGCAAGCTCTGGATCCAGTCCGACGTCGTCCTGGCGGCGCTCGGCGCGCGGGCCGTGGGCCGTCCCGTCAAGGTCGCGCTCATGCGGCCGCAGGTCATGAACAACACCGCCCACCGCGCGGCGACGATCCAGCGGGTCCGGATCGGGGCCGACCACGACGGCCGCATCCAGGCCATCGGCCACGAGTCCTGGTCCGGCAACCAGGAAGGCCGCCGGCCCGAGATGGCCGCCAGCCAGACCCGGCTGCTCTACGCGGGCCGCGACCGGATGACGGCGACGCGGGCCGCGGTGCTCGACCTGCCGGTGGGCTCGTCGATGCGGGCGCCGGGCGAGGCCGTGGGCCTGTTGGCGCTGGAGGGCGCCATGGACGAGCTCGCCGAGCAGCTCGGCATGGACCCCGTCGAGCTGCGCATCCGCAACGACGTCCAGTACGACCCCGAAAAGGGACCCGAGCGGCCCTTCTCGTCACGCCATCTGGTCGAGTGCCTGCGCACGGGCGCCGAGCGCTTCGGCTGGTCGAAGCGCAACCCGCGGCCGGGCCAGGTCCGCGACGGCCGCTGGCTGGTCGGCATGGGGGTCGCCTCGGCGATCCGCGGCAACGTCGTCCAGCCGTCCGGGGCGCGGGTGACGTTGAATCCCGACGGCCGGCTCGTCGTCGAGACCCAGATGACCGACATCGGCACGGGCAGCTACACCATCCTGGCGCAGACCGCGTCGGAGATGCTTGGCGTGCCGTTCGAGCAGGTCGAGGTTCGCCTCGGCGACAGTCGGTTCCCGGTCTCCTCCGGATCGGGCGGCTCGTTCGGCGCCAACAGCTCCACGGCCGGGCTCTACGTGGCCTGCGAGGAGCTGCGCCGGCAGCTCGCGCAGAAAGCCGGCCTCGATCCGGCCACGGCGGTCTTCGAAAACGGCCAGGTGCGGGCCGGCGGCCGGGCCCAGTCGCTGGCCAGCCTGGTCGGACAGACGCCGGTCACGGCGGAGGGCGACATCAAGTTCGCCGAGCTGCAGCAGAAGTACGCCCAGGCCGGCTTCGGCGCGCATTTCTGCGAGGTGGGCGTCGACAGCTACACCGGCGAAACCCGGGTCCGCCGCATGCTCAGTGTCGCGGCCGCCGGGCGCATTCTCAATCCGAAGACCGCTCGCAGCCAGTGCCTCGGCGGCATGACCATGGGCATCGGCGCGGCGCTGATGGAGGATGCGGTGGTCGACACCCGGCTCGGCTATTTCGTCAACCACGACATGGCCGGCTACCACGTGCCGGTGCACGCCGACATTCCCGAGCTCGAGGTGATCTTCCTCGACGAACTCGACGACAAGTCCTCGCCGATGAAGGCCAAGGGCGTCGGCGAGCTCGGCATCTGCGGCGTCGGCGCGGCCGTCGCCAACGCCGTCTACAACGCCACCGGCGTGCGGGTCCGCGAGTACCCGATCACCCTCGACAAGCTGCTGCCCGGCCTGCCGGCGCTGAGCGCCATCTAGGCTCCAACTGCTCCGCTCGTTCCGGCGAAGGCCGGGATGAGCGGTTTTGAGGGTCAGACGCAGGGCCGCCCGGCGCAGGATCAACCCGCGCCGGGCGCGCCTCAGACCCTTTCCGGTTCAGAGCATGTCCGAGCGGCGAAACCGCTCACACGTTCGCCTGACATGCTCTAGGCCGCCTCTGCGGCCCGCACCGGCGGGGCCATGAACTCCGGCCCGATCGGGTTCGGCACGTGCGTCGCCAGGATGGCGTCGATGTCGGCCATGGTCTCAGCGTCGACGGACCAGCCGTCGATCGCCTCGACGCCGTCGAGCTGGTCGGGCCGCCGCGCGCCCCACAGGGCCACCGTCGCGCCGCGGTCGAGGATCCAGCGCACCGCCAGCGCCAGCACCGGCTTGCCGAAGCGCTCGCGCGCCAGCTCGTCGAGGGCCTGCACCGCCGCCACGTAGCGCGGCAGGTTGGCGGCGGCGAACTTCGGGTCGACCTTGCGCAGGTCGTCGCCGGTGAACGCCCGATCCACCGTCACCTTGCCGGAGAGCAGGCCGCGGCACAGGGCGCCATAGCACAGCGAGACCAGGCCGTTCCGGTCGGCGTAGGGCAGCACGTCGTCGTCGATGCCCCGCTCGAACAGGTTGTAGGGCGGCTGCACGGTGTGCAGCGGCGCCACCGCCGAGAAGGCGGCCATCTGCTCCGGCGAGAAGTTGCTGACCCCGATGGCGCGGATCTTCCCCTCCTTGAGGAACCCGGCCAGGGTCTCGGCGGTCTCGCCGATCGGGGTGGTCGGGTCGGGCCAGTGCACCTGGTAGACGTCGATGACGTCGGTCCTTAGACGCCGCAGCGAGTCCTCCAGCTCCTGCCGCAGGCGGGCCGGCCGCGCGTCGCGGAAGGGCTTGCCGTCGCGCCAGTTCAGCGCCGCCTTGGTGGCGATCTGCGCGCGCGCCCGCAGGTCGCCCTTGGCCAGCGCCTCGCCGACGATCTCCTCCGACTGGCCAAAGCCGTAGACCGGCGCGGTGTCGATCAGGGTGACGCCGCGATCCACTGCGCTGCGGATCGTCTCCACCGCCTCCGCGTGGTCGACGCCGCCCCACATCCAGCCGCCGATCGCCCAGGTGCCGAGGCCGATGCGCGACAGCGCCAGCCCCGTCCCGGGAACCTCTATCTTTTCC
>Ga0310811_10013143_pt1 | contig 10779 bp, 8 predicted proteins | sample YCmetagenome_FD_207642 | JGI IMG/M metagenome (GOLD analysis project Ga0310811, IMG submission 207642) | Soil microbial communities from experimental microcosm in Duke University, North Carolina, United States - YC | ecosystem: Engineered > Artificial ecosystem > Soil microcosm > Unclassified ...
TTCTTCGGGCAGCGTCACCTGATCGGATGTGCCGGGAATCGGCGCCTTCTCGCGCGGGCGATACAGCGTGAATTCGTCGCCGAGCTTCACGCCATCTTTGGTGGTCGCATCGAGAATCACATAGCTGCCGACCGACGGCAGCACTGCGCGCGACGGAACGAAGATCACGTGAGCCTGCGGTCCCAACGCGAGCGGCGCGGCGTGCGCGTCCGTGGACATGTTGAATCGATCGAGCGGCATCACGCTCTGACCGATCTCCACTTCGTCGTACTGCTGAATGATGCGCACTGTCGTCGCTTCGCCGCCGTTATCGGTGGCTTCGACCTGCACGATCGCGGTGGGCTGCATCACCTGTCCGCCATCGGTCAACACTTGGCCGCGCTTGAACACGACCAGACGATCGCCCTTTGCGGCGACGATGCCAGCGGGCAACGTGATGTACGCGCGCGTCGCCGGACCAAGTCGCTCGGCGACGGACTCCGTCTTGGCGATGCCGGGAATCTCGGCGGTGGCGACCAGCTTGCCCTGCGCTTTGGGTCCGCCGACGGCGCCCAACCACGGCGCCGCGTAGAACTCACCGACGCGAACCGGCGTGTGCGCGTACTCGAGCGACGTGGGCTCGAGATGACTGCCACCAGAGAGTCGCTTGGAGAAGTCTTCGTGGAACACCGTTGGTCCGCCCGAGCGCATCGGGACGGCCTCGGGCGCCAATCGCGGCTCCATCTGATCGGCAACGTTCTGCACACTGCCGCCAGGGATGCGCAGCACCTGACCCGGATAGATCCAGTGCGGGTCGCGGACGATGGTGGTGTTGATGCGGTAGATCTCAGGCCACAGGAACGGGTCGTTCAGATAGGTCTGCGACAGATCCCAGAGCGTGTCACCCTTCTTGACCGTGTGCGTTTGCCCGCTCACCTGAGTCGAGTCGGACGGGTTGGCCTGAGTTGTATCGGGCGGCGCCGGCGTCATGACCGCTGCCGGCACATGCGTGGTGTCCGCGGACTGGTGGACAGCCTGTGTGTCCGCGGGAGCCGGCGCTTGCGCGGGCGGCGTTTGCGGAGCGGGAGCAGGCTGCGAGGTCGAGTCCTGTTGGGCGGGAAGCGCCGTCGATACGGCCACTACGGCGAGCAGCGCGACTACCCAGCCAGCATGACTGTTCGGGCGCGTGGCCGAGTGCCCATGAGCTGCGGAGTGCGTGAACGGACGCATGTACGCCTCATGATCGGTGCGGGAACCAGCGGGAGCGATGAGCAAGTCCGGGCGTGTGTGGCGCGCCCGGCTCCTCGCTAGTGAGACGCGCCGGATACGTCCGAGTCACGGCTGACCGAGTGCACTCGGTCAGAATGGAAGATCGTCGTCTCCCTCTTCGAGTGAGCCCTTGAAGTCCTCGAATTCTCCACTCGCGCCACCACCGCTTGCTGAGCTTGCGGACGAGCCGACTGCGCCGCGAGATCGGTCGGACGACGCGCGACTGCGGGCCGGCTCGCCGTCCATTCCGTCTGCGCCAGCGCCTGCGCGACCCGAGAGCATGATCATCTCGCGCACGTTGATCTCGGTCATGTAGCGCGTCTGGTTTTCCTTGTCCTGCCATTGCCGGTACTCGATACGCCCTTCGACGTACACTTTGTCGCCCTTCTTGAGGTACCGCTCGACGATGTCTGCCAGTTGGCTCACCTTGGAATTCCACACGACGCAGCGGTGCCACTCGGTTTTCTCTTGCCGGTCTCCAGAAGGCCCGTTCCAGCTCCGGCTGGTGGCGAGTGAAAACGTCGCCACGCGGTTTCCGCCCGACGTGGAACGCACCTCAGGATCGGCGCCGAGGTTTCCGATCAGCGTGACTTTATTCAAGCTTCGACTCACAATGCCTCCTGGCAGATGGCGAGATCACTCGCGGACGACAGTATAGACAAGCAGCCATCGGGCCGCCAGCAAACGAACGCGAACAGGTACAAATCATCGCGGCGCATGAGTCCGCGGCGATCGCAAGTCGAGTTTGAGCACGAGCGCATCTTCGGTGGGAGACCGATAGTAGCGCCGGCGGCGCATCACCTGTTCGAAGCCGCGGGACGCGTACAACGATCGCGCGTTCTCGTTCGAGTCGCGCACCTCGAGATACACCGAAGCCGCGTCCCGAGTACGCGCCGTATCGAGTGCCGTGTCGAGCAACATGCCACCGATGCCGCGTCGCCGTGATGTCGACGCGACGGCGAGGTTCGCGATCTCGCCCTCGTCCGCAACGTACCACGCGACAACGTATCCATGAACGAGACCGTCGTCTCCGCACGCGACCGCGAACAACGACCGCGTATCGGTCAAGACATGCTCGAACGACGACCGCGTCCACGCGTCGCTGAACGCTTCGGTCTCGAGCTGGACGACGCGATCGATGTCCGATGCGGTCGCGAAGCGAACGCGTATGCCATCGCCCGTCTCGCGGTGCGGAAGCGGCGGAAGTCGAACAGTCGGCCGCATCCGGTCACCGGCTCCTCAATGGCCGGCCGTGCGCTTTCTCCCAACGCACCTGTGCCTCAGCGGCGCGGCCATAGTTAGGCTCCCAGCTTTCGAGATCGGCGGGCACGGCATCATCGAGCATGGCGTGCAGACGCGCGACCCCGCGCGCATGCGGCGCGAAATGATCCGCATGCTCCGGACCGACGAGTCGAGCGCCGAATCGCGTCGCATAGGCATCGATGTCAGCGCGCGGTTGGACAGAAGTGGGATCGACCTCCACGATATCGAGTTGCTCGCCGACCTCGAAGGCTGCCGTGAAGACCTCACCACGTAGCGCATCGAGCACTGCGACGTATCGGCCCGGCCGTCGCGCGATTTCGTTTCCTGCCACGACGAGCAGGAGCGACGACACGCCGTAAAACGGGATCCGTTGACCCTCGCTCGCGCGTGCGCCAAGTGCGAGCGCCTTGCCGATGGATGCCGCAATGCGCAGGCCCGTGAAGCTGCCGGGGCCGCTGCCGCAGGCGATGCGCTCCACATCGCCGATCGCCGCGCCCGAGCGCTGCATCAAGTCGGCGATCGCAGGCAGCAGAGACTCGCGCCCCGGATTGCGCATCGGCACTTCACACGCGGCGAGCTCGTCGGCGCCGCACAACAAGGCGACGGTACCGGAGTAAGTCGAGGCGTCGAGCGCCAGCGTCAGCGGTGACGTCACCCGGCCAACAACAAGCGGCGATCGGGATCGCTGGCGTCGTACTCGAGATCGATCGGCACCACGTCCGGCGGAAGACGGCTGCCCGCGCGCTCCGGCCACTCGACGAGCACGAGCGCGTGCGCGCTCACGATCTCGTCCCATCCGATGTTCGTGAGCTCGGCCGGCGTGCCTAACCGATAGAGATCGATGTGGTAGATCGTGACCGACGTGCCCGCGTAGCGGTGCACGAGGGCAAAGGTCGGGCTCGTGACCGGTTCGCGCACGCCCGCGCCCGCGCAGATCGCTTGCACGAGCGTCGTCTTGCCGGAGCCCAGCTCGCCGGAGATCGCCACGACGAGCGGCGGACGGGCCGAAGCGCCGAAGTCCTTGCCCCACGCGATGAGCTCGTCGCGCGTGAGCGCGATGCGTCCTCGCGCCGCGCGCTCGGGCACGACGTGATGGTGCGGCGGCGTGGTCACCGCGCCGCCCGCAGGCGGTCGAGTCCCCCGGCGCGTCGCGTGACATTGCCGTCCATCTTGGCGCGAAGCTCGAAGATCTGATCGCGCAGTGCCGCCGCGGCCTCGAAGTCGAGCGAGCCCGCGGCCTCCTTCATCTGCTGCTCGAGCATCGTCACCAGCGCCGCCGTGTCCATCTCCTTCTCGTACGTCGATACGCGCTCGGCGACGCGGCGCTGGGTCTCGCGCTCGCCGCGCGCGTCCGCCACGCGCGTGATGAAGCGCACCTGCTCGGTGCTCTTGACGACGCTGCGCGGCGTGATGCCGTGCTCCTGGTTGTGCGCAACCTGCAGCACTCGGCGCCGGCGCGTCTCATCGATGCACCGCTGCATCGAGCCCGTGATCCGGTCGGCGTAAAAGATCGCCGTGCCCGCGAGATTGCGCGCGGCGCGGCCCACGGTCTGGATGAGCGAGCGGTCGCTCCGCAGAAACCCTTCCTGGTCGGCATCGAGGATCGCGACTAACGACACCTCGGGCAGATCGAGACCTTCGCGCAGCAGGTTGATGCCGACGAGGACGTCGAAGTCGCCTAACCGAAGGCCGCGCACGATCTCCATGCGCTCGATCGCATCGATGTCGGAGTGCATGTACCGCACGCGGACGCCCATCTGCTGCAGGTAGTCCGTGAGGTCTTCGGCCATGCGCTTGGTGAGCGTGGTGACGAGCACGCGCTCGCCGCGCTGTTCGCGCAACCGGATCTCGTGCAGGAGATCGTCCACCTGGCCGCGTACCGGCCGGACCTCGATCTCGGGATCGACCAGTCCCGTTGGGCGAATGATCTGCTCCACCACGACGCCTTCCGACAGCTGCAGCTCGAGGTCACCCGGCGTCGCCGAGACGAAAATCGCTCGCGGCGTGAGTGACAGAAACTCGTCGAACATGAGCGGCCGGTTATCCAGCGCACTCGGCAGACGGAAGCCGTAGTCGACGAGCGTCAACTTGCGGGCGCGGTCGCCGTTGAACATGCCCCCGATCTGCGGGAGGGTGACGTGCGATTCGTCGACCACGACGAGAAAGTCTTCGGGGAAGTAGTCGAAGAGACACGCCGGCCGCTCGCCTTCCGCGCGGCCCGAGATGTGACGCGAGTAGTTCTCGATGCCCGCGCACGTCCCGATCTCCATCAGCATCTCCATGTCGAAATTGGTGCGCGATTCGAGCCGTTGGGCCTCGAGCAGCTTGCCGGCCTCACGAAGTATCGTTAGGCGCTCGACGAGCTCGGCGCGGATGAGGCCGAGCGCGCGCTCGAGGGTCGCGCGCGATGTGACGAAGTGCTTGGCCGGATAGATCGCGGTGCGGTCGAGGTCCGCGATGGTGCGGCCGGTGACGATATCGATCTTCGAGATGCGCTCGACCGAATCGCCCCACATCTCGACGCGGACGCCCTGCTCCTCGTACGCGGGGAAGATCTCGACCGTGTCGCCGCGAACGCGGAACGTGCCGCGCTCGAACGCGACGTCGTTGCGCGAGTACTGAATGCCGACCAGCGCGCGCAGAATGTCGTCGCGGCCGCGCACTTCGCCGCGCTTGATCTGCACCATCCGCTCGCGGTACTCCACCGGATCGCCTAACCCGTAGATCGCGGAGACGGTGGCGACGATGATGACGTCGTCGCGCTCCATGAGGCTCGAGGTCGCGCGCAGGCGCAGCCGGTCGATGTCCTCGTTGATCGACGCGTCCTTCTCGATGTACGTGTCGGTGGACGGGACGTACGCTTCGGGTTGGTAGTAGTCGTAGTACGAGATGAAGTACTCGACCGCGTTGTTCGGGAAAAAGCTCTTGAGCTCACCGTACAGTTGGGCGGCGAGCGTTTTGTTGTGCGACAACACGAGCGTCGGCCGGCCATGCGCCATGATGACGTTGGCGACGGTCATCGTCTTGCCGGACCCGGTGACGCCGAGGAGTGTTTGGAACCGATCGCCGCGCTCGAGGCCGGCCGAGAGCTCCGTGATCGCGCGCGGCTGGTCGCCGGCGGGGGCAAAGGGAGCGGTGAGAGAGAAGTCGGCCATGAGGTAATATAGTAGCCGAGACGGGATTTGTTCGGTATGGACGGACAAAGCGCGGACACGGCCGGATGGAACGGACCGCACGGCTGCCGTCTCGGAGTCCGGCTGTGGCCGCCCCGTCTGCTCTACTCCTGGGCGACGCGCTCCCTGCGCGTTACGTCGGTCACGCCTTTCACCCGCCGAACGGCGCGGATGATCTTCTGCAGGTGCGTCAGGTTCTCTACTTCCACTAGCACCGAGCCTGAAACGCCCCCGCCGTCACCGCTGCGGAGCTCCATGCTCTTGATGTTCGTGCCGCTGTTCGTGACCGCTTCCGCCACGTCGGCGTAGAGGCCGCGCCGGTCGGAGGCTTCGAGCGCGAGACGGACAAGGAAGAGCTCGCCATCCATCTCCTGCCAGTCGATGTCGAGGCGGCGCTCGGGCTCGTGGGACAGCAGGAGGACGTTCGGACAGTCCGTGCGATGGATGCTCACGCCGCGGCCGCGCGTCACGTAGCCGACCACGGGATCGCCTGGCACCGGCTGGCAGCACTGCGAGTAGCGCACCATGAGGCCGTCGACGCCCTGGATGCGCACGCCCTTGGACGCGCCGCGCATCCGGTCCACCAAGCGCTCGAACGCGCTCGACTTGGACGGGCTCGCGCCATCCTGCAGCGCTTCGACGCCGGGATAGATGGCCTTGAGCGCCTGCAGCACGTGCACGTCGCCCTGGCCTAACGATGCAATGAGGTGCCGGCTGTCCGTTAGGCCGAGCGATTTCGCGGCGCGCGTGAGCGCATCGTCATCGGGACGCGCGAGGTGACGGCGGCGCACTTCGCGGTCGAGCATCTCGCGGCCCACCTTCGCCGACGTGTTCTGCTCTTCCTGCTTGATCCACTGCCGGATCTTGTGCCGCGCGCGTCCCGTGCGGACGTGTGAGAGCCAGTCGCGGCTTGGCCGCGCGCTTGGCGCGGTGAGAATTTCGACCGTGTCCGAGTTGCGCAGCTGCCGGGAGAGCGGCGCGATGCGTCCGTTGACGCGCGCGCCTTGGCAGTGGAGTCCGACTTCCGTGTGCACGGCGAACGCGAAATCGAGCGGCGTCGCGTTCTTCGGCAGCTGGATCACGTCGCCCGTCGGCGTGAACACGAAGATTTCGTCCTGATACAGGTCGAGCTTGAGCAGCTCGAGGAACTCGTCGGGCGTCTTGGCGTCGAGCTGCGCCTCGAGAATCTGGCGGAACCACGCCAGGCGCTCGTCGAACTTGTCGGTGCGGCGCGGGCCTTCGGTGCTTTCCTTGTAGACCCAGTGCGCCGCGATACCGTATTCTGCCGTCTGGTGCATCTCGCGCGTGCGGATCTGCACCTCGTACAACTGGCGGCCCGGCCCGAACACGGTGGTGTGCAGCGACTGGTAGCCGTTGGACTTGGGCTGCGCGATGTAGTCCTTGATCCGCTCCTGGAGCGGCGTCCACGCTTCGTGGATGATGCCTAACGCATGGTAGCAGTCGGGCACGCTGTCGACGAGCACGCGGACCGCCATGAGGTCGTAAATCTCCTCGTACGGCTTCTCGCGCTGCTTCATCTTCTTGTAGATCGACCACAGGTGCTTCGGCCGTCCCACCACGTCGACCGACGCGATGCCGGCGCGCGTGAGCTCGCGTTCGAGTGGCTCGGCGAACTGCGCGATGAGCTTCTCGCGCTCGCCGCGCTTCTGCGCCACCAGCTTTGCCAGCTTCTTGTACTCGATCACCTCGAGGTGCTTGAACGACAGGTCCTCGAGCTCCCACCGGACGCGCGCCATACCGAAGCGGTGTGCCATGGGCGCGTACAGGTCCATCGTTTCCTGCGCGATGCGCCGCCGCTTCTCCTCGGGGAGATAGTCGAGCGTGCGCATGTTGTGCAGCCGGTCCGCGAGCTTGATGAGGATGACGCGGATGTCTTTCGCGATCGAAAGCAGCAGCTTGCGGTAGTTCTCGACCTGCCGCTCCTGCGTCGATCGAAACGAGATGTTGCCGATCTTCGTGACGCCGTCGACGATCTGCGCCATCTCGGTCCCGAACTCGCGCTCGATGTCATCGACGGTGACCGACGTGTCTTCGACGACATCGTGAATCAGCCCGCTCGCCACGGTGATCGAGTCCAGGTGCAACTCGGCCAGAATTTTGGCGACGGCGACGCAGTGCGAGACGTAGTCGTCGCCCGAGGAGCGCTTCTGCCCTTCGTGCGCACGGCGGCCGAACTGATAGGCGCGCGTGAGCAGCTCGGTATCGAGACGCTCGAGTGCCGGGTCGTCGGCTAAATCCCAGCCGGGAATGACGGACTTGAGTGCGGTTGCGGTCACAACAAACCTGTCTCCGCGAAGCTCACGTATCGTCCGCGACCAATGATGACGTGGTCGTGAACCGGAATGTCTAACAGCCGTCCTGCCGACACGAGCTGCTCCGTCACCACCCGGTCGTCGATCGAGGGCGACGGGTCGCCGCTCGGGTGGTTGTGCACCAGAATAATGGCCGCGGCCCGCTCGGCGATGGCTTCTCGAAATACTTCACGCGGATGTACGAGCGACGAATTCAAAATGCCGCGTGTCACCGTGATGTCGCGCTCGAGGCGATGCTGCGCATCGAGTACCGCCACGTGGAATTCTTCGACAGGCAGATCCTGGAGTCGGCCGGCGAACGCGCCGAACACATCTCGCGGCGAGCGCATTGGTGCGCCTTCTTCCCGCTCCTCGTGGGCCATGCGCCGGCCCAACTCCAGCGCAGCGTGAATAATGACAGCGCGGGCAGGTCCCATGCCGCGGCCGGCCGTCAGCGTCGCGACCGGCTGTGCTGCAATCCGTCGCAGCGAGCCGTCTACCTGTGTCAGAATGTCCTGCGCGAGTGCCAACGTCGATCGCCCACCGGCGCCCGTGCCGAGCACGATTGCGAGCAATTCGCTCACACTGAGTGCGCCCGCGCCGTGCTGCTTGAGCCGTTCTCGCGGCCGTTCCGTGCGGGGCAGCTCTCTAATACTTAACGTTTTGCTGGTTTGCGGGCCAGGCTGCTCGGACATGCACGACCTCCGCACACGGTGGGATGAGGTCGAGCAATGTGCGCCGGCGCGCCCGTTGGGCCCGCACCGGAACATGGCGAGGCGGACCCAACGATTGCGGATCCTTCCCTTAGCGCCGTGGGAGGGCCGGGTATCGACACGGTGAGCGTAGCTCGCGGACCAGCAACAGCGCGTCATCCGATGGGTGCGGGTTCCGGGATGGACGGTCTCCTCGCTCATGTTTCAAAGGATAACAACAAGGAAACTGCAGGGATAACGAAAGTGATCGTTCTGCTTGGGAGGGAGTGAAGTCGCCCGCGGTGAGCAAAGGCTTTTGTTGCTTTGGACAACAAAACACTTCTCTTAACCGTTAGGCAGCGCACTCGCCTCCGCGCAGAACGATCACTTTCGTTATCCCTGCAGTTTCCTTGTTGTTATCCTTTGAAACATGAGCGAGGAGACCTTCCTTCCCGACAGGTCGACCGATCCGCGACGAAGCACGCCCACGTTTCGCCGCTGCGGTGGCCGATCACACGTTCGCCCCGTGGCACTTCTTGTACTTGAGACCCGATCCGCACGGACACGGGTCGTTGCGCCGCACCTTGGACCAATCGACGTTGGCCGGCTTGCTGCTATCGCCCAGCGTCCGGGTGCGGCCTGCGCCAACAACCGTGGGGGCTTTGCGCGTCGGCTGCACAGGCGCGGACTCGGCTCGTGGCGCGGGCGCCGCTTCGGCCTGCGTCGCGGGCTCCGGTTCCTCCGCTGGGATGTCCTCGAGAATTCCGAGTGCGTTGTACCGACGCGTGGGCGCCCGGCCCGGCGCGGCCCCGCCTTGCGGTCCGCTTCCGTTAGGCCTCGGCGGTGGCGGCGCCGCTGCCTCGGGCGGCGAGAACACCAGTTGGGCGCGCAGGAACCGCTCGGTGAACGTGTTGTACACGTCGTTCATTAAGTCGACGAACATGCTGTACGCTTCCTTCTTGTACTCGATCAGCGGGTCCGTCTGGCCCCAGCCGCGGTACTGAATGGCCGCGCGCAGCTGGTCCAGATCGTACAGATGGTCCTTCCACTTCTCGTCGAGCACGTTGAGCATCACGAACGACAGCAGCTGCATGCCGTATTCGTTCAGACTCTTGAACTTCGCGTCGAACGCGGCGTGTCCCGCATCCCGTGCGTCCTGTTGGGCATCGACGATGGTGTCGGGCCTGCCCTCGGCGCCGTCCTCGAACTGCGGAACGGTGAGCAGATAGTGCATGAGCAGGTCCTGACGCAGCAGCTGGAAGTCCCAATCCTCCGGGTTCTCGGTCGCCTGGAGGTTGGTTTCCACGCGATGGTCGAGCGCGCGGTCGACCATCTTGAGCGATTCGCCCTTGAGCTCTTCCCCTCCCTCGAGGGCGAACGACCGCAGCGAGTAGATCACCTCGCGCTGCTGGTTCATCACGTCGTCGAAATCGAGCAGTCGCTTACGCGACTGGAAGTGGTTCATCTCGACGCGCTTCTGCGCCTGCTCGATCGAGCGCGTGATGAGCGAGTGCGACAGCACCTCGCCTTCCTGCGCGCCTAACCGATCCATCAGCTTGGCAATGCGCTCGGAGCCGAACAAGCGCATCAGGTCATCCTCGAGCGAGAGGAAGAACTGCGACGCGCCCGGATCGCCCTGGCGGCCGGCGCGGCCGCGCAGCTGGCGGTCAATGCGCCGCGATTCGTGCCGCTCGGATCCGATGATGTGAAGTCCGCCCGGCTCCTCGATCTCGACGTCCTTGCCGTCGGCGTCCTTCACCGCCGACTGGTGCGACTCGGTGACGCCCGGGCCGAGTTTGATGTCCGTACCGCGGCCGGCCATGTTCGTCGCGATGGTAATCGCGGCCGGCTGGCCTGCATTGGCGACGATTTCCGCTTCCCGCTGGTGGTACTTCGCGTTGAGCACGTTGTGCCGAAGCCCTGCGCGCTGGAACATGCGCGACAGCGTTTCCGACACGTCGACATTCACCGTACCGATCAGGACCGGAATGCCGAGGTTGTGCAGGCGCTCCGTTTCCTGGAGGATCGCGTTGTATTTCTCGCGACGCGTCTTGTAAATGAGATCGTGGCGGTCCTCGCGAATCACCGGCT
>Ga0310811_10013144_pt1 | contig 10779 bp, 11 predicted proteins | sample YCmetagenome_FD_207642 | JGI IMG/M metagenome (GOLD analysis project Ga0310811, IMG submission 207642) | Soil microbial communities from experimental microcosm in Duke University, North Carolina, United States - YC | ecosystem: Engineered > Artificial ecosystem > Soil microcosm > Unclassified ...
CATATCCCGCATCACACCACGAACAACAATGTCGAAATGCACGGCGGCGGCGGTCTGATGATGGTGATCGATGTCGCGGAAAAGTCCTAGCGCTTCTCTGAAATCCGCGCGCAATAGACCCCCGAGTGGCAGTCATCGCCGCGGCGGGGCACGTAGCTCCGCCACGCCCTCAGACCGACCTCGGGGGATGAGACGTGTACCAAGGACGCACGATCTGCGAGCGCGGCGGCTCCGCTAACACTATGTATTTGGCATCAACTTGGAAGGGTCGCCAGCGATTAACTTTGCGCAATCGCAATTTTTGACCAAGCAAAGTGCTGCTTCCGTCCTCTTAGCAATTCTGCTAAGCCTGCTTAGCAAAATTGCTAAGGAGAATCATGCCCGCCGCTCTCCAGACCCGTAAACGCAACAACGCCGCCGCGATCGCCGCGCAGTGCGCGGCCACGCTGCTTGATCTGCGCGCGCGTGACGGCCAGACCCAGGCGCAGCTCGCCAAGCGCTCGCGCATGACCGAATCGATGATCTGCCGGCTCGAGAGCGGCCGCCATGTTCCGAGCTTGCGCACGCTCTGCCGGATGGCGGATGCCCTCGGCCGCGAGATCGAGATCGTGTTTCATGAGCACGAGCACGTCCATGCCGATGGCACGCGGCACAGCCACCCGCACGGCCATCTCGACCCCGAACACCGCCACCGGCACCGAGGTCGCAAATGATCTTTGCCCCGGAGCTTCTCCTCGTCGGCGCGGTAGCCGCGGTCGGCGTGCTGCACACGATCGTCCCCGACCATTGGGTGCCGATCACGCTGATCGCAAGGCAGCGGGGCTGGACGCGCGGCGAGACCGCGCGCGCCTCACTCAAGGCCGGCACGGGCCATGTGCTCTCGACGCTCGCGATCGCGCTGGTCGTTTGGTTTGCCGGCGTCGCTTTCGCGCAGAGGTTCGGTCATTATGTCGATCTGGCCGCGAGCCTGGCTTTGATCGGCTTCGGGCTCTGGATTGCGATCTCTGCATTGCTCGAGATGCGGGGTGCGGCGGCACATGGGCACAGCCATGGCCATCATCACCATCATGACGGCGCGCCGGCGGGTCCTCGCGACCCCGTTCACGGCCCGGAATTGCAGGAGATCGATACCGGCCGTGGCATTCTTCGCCTCTCGATTTTCGAGGATGGCATTCCACCGTGCTTTCGCCTGACGGGCGCAGGTGGCGCCGATGTCCTTATTGAGACCGTTCGCCCGGACGGTCGGCGCCAGATCTTCGCCATGATCGACCGCGGCGACTATCTCGAATCGGCAAGCGAGATTCCCGAGCCGCATGGCTTTGAGGTCATCGTTACGGCCGAGCACGACGGCCATGCGCATGGCTATCGCACAGCGTTCACCGAGCATGATCATGCCCATGCTGCCGACCCCAAAATGTCGTCGCGGACGGCGCTGCTTTTTATCCTGGGGTCGTCGCCCATGGTGGAAGGCATCCCCGCCTTCTTCGCGGCAGGCAAATACGGCGTCGGCCTGATTGCCGTGATGTCGCTGGTGTTTGCCGTCACGACCATTGCGACTTATGTGGTCCTCTGCGTCTATTCGACCGTGGGTCTGCAGCGCATCAGCTTGGGCCCGCTCGAACGCTACGGCGAGGCGTTGAGCGGATTGTTCATCGCGCTCGTCGGTGCGGTCTTCTGGGTCTGGCCGGTTCTTTGACGACGGCGTGCAGAAATTCAGAAAGCGTTGTTGCGCTCTTCTAGCTTGTGGCGGACAGAGCCCGGCCCTTGATCGTCATATAGAGCGCCGGGATGACGATGAGCGTCAAAAGGGTTGAGGAGATCATCCCGCCGACGAGCGGGACCGCGATGCGCTGCATGACCTCCGAACCCGTGCCGGTACTCCAAAGGATCGGCAGGAGCCCCGCCATGATGGCCGAGACCGTCATCATTTTCGGCCGCTCGCGCTCGACAGCGCCTTCCATGATCGCATGAATGAGATCATCGCGGCTGAGCGGCCTGCCTTCGTCCTTGCGCTTGGCGGCGATCGCGCCGAGCGCATGATCGAGATAGATCAGCATCACGACGCCGGTTTCGGCGGCGACGCCGGCCAGGGCGATGAAGCCGACCGCGACCGCGACGCTCATATTGAAGCCCATCAGATACATCAGCCAGAAGCCGCCGGTCAGCGCGAAGGGCACCGAGAGCATGACGATCAGGGTCTCCGTCAGTCGCCGGAAGTTGAGATAGAGGAGGAGGAAGATCAGAAACAGCGTGACCGGCACGACGGTCTGGAGCTTCGCTGCGGCGCGCTCCAGATACTCAAACTGGCCGCTCCATTCGATGTGATAGCCGGCCGGCATCGGCACTTGCTCGGCCACCGCCTTCTGCGCGTCGCGGACATAGCCGCCGAGATCGCGCCCCTGCAGATCGACATAGATGTAGTCGACCAGCTGCGCATTTTCTGTGCGGACGGACGGCGGACCTTGGGTGACGCGGACAGCGGCGATCTGGCCTAAGGGTACGCTGGCGCCACTTGGGGTCGCCACCGCGACCTGGCGTGCGATGGCTTCCGGATTGTCGCGCAGATCGCGGGGGTAGCGGACGTTGACGCTGTAGCGCTCGCGCCCTTCGACCGTCTGCGTCACCATCTCGCCGCCGAGCGCGGTGCGTACCACGTTCTGCACGTCGTCGATCGAGAGACCGTAGCGGGCAAGCGCATCCCGGTCCGGGTCGATCTCTAGATAGTAACCGCCAAGGACGCGCTCGGCGAAGGCGCTGGTCGTGCCCGGCACCTTCTTGATAACAGCCTCGATCTTCGCCGAGAGCCGGTCGAGCTCGGCGAGGCTGTTGCCATAGACCTTGACGCCGACCGGCGTGCGAATGCCGGTCGAGAGCATGTCAATGCGCGCCTTGATCGGCATCGTCCAGGCGTTACTGACGCCCGGAAATTGCAAGGCGGCATTCATGTCCGAGATCAGCTTGTCGACCGTCATCCCGGCGGGCCACTCGGATTCGGGTTTCAGATTGATCACGGTCTCGAACATCTCGACCGGCGCCGGGTCCGTCGCCGTATTGGCGCGGCCCGCCTTGCCGAAGACCGATTCCACTTCCGGGAAGCTCTTGATCACCTTGTCCTGGAGCTGGATGAGCTCCGCCGCCTTGGTGATCGACATGCTGGGCAGGCTCACCGGCATATAAAGGAGTGTGCCTTCGTTGAGCGTCGGCATGAACTCGCTGCCAATGCGCGTGATCGGCCAAGCCGATGCCAGGAGTACCGCGAGTGCGATGCCGATGGTCAGCGAGCGAAAGCGCAGCACTGCATCGATCACCGGGCGATAGACCGCGATCAGGGCGCGGTTCACCGGGTTCTTCTGCTCGGGCAGGATGCGGCCGCGCACGAAGATCGTCATGAGGACCGGCACGAGCGTAACGGAAAGAAGAGCCGCCGCCGCAAGCGAGAAGGTGTAGGTATAGACAAGCGGCTTGAAGAGCCGGCCTTCCTGGGCTTCCAAGGTGAACACCGGTGCAAACGACACGGTGATTACCAGCAGGCTGAAGAAGAGGGCAGGGCCCACTTCGGCCGCGGCTTTGATCAGCACGTCGAAGCGTGACGCACCAGGCGCCATGCGCTCCAGATGCTTGTGGGCGTTCTCGATCATGACGATTGCCGCATCGACCATCGCCCCGATCGCAATCGCGATACCGCCAAGACTCATGATGTTCGAGCTGATGCCGAGCGCGTTCATGATGATAAAGGCGATCAGGACGCCGACCGGGAGCATGATGATGGCGACGAGTGCGCTGCGCGCGTGCAGAAGGAAGATCAGGCACACGAGACCGATGATGATGCTTTCCTCAAGGAGGGTATGCTTCAATGTGTCGATCGCCTTCAGGATGAGGTTGGAGCGGTCATAGACCGGCACGATCGAGACGCCTTTCGGCAGTCCGCTTGCGAGCTCGGCGATCTTCGCCTTGACGTTTTCGATCACGCTGAGGGAGTTTTCACCGACGCGCTGCAGCACGATGCCGCCTGCGACCTCGCCTTGGCCATTGAGCTCGGTGAGACCGCGCCGCTCGTCGGGCCCAATCTCGACATGGGCGACGTCGCGCAGGAGAACCGGCGTGCCGGCTGAACTCTTGAGGACGATGCGTTCCAGGTCGCCGCTATCCTTCAGATAGCCGCGGCCGCGCACCATGTATTCCCGCTCGGTCATCTCGATGCTCGAGCCGCCGACATCTTGATTGCTCTTGCGGATAGCCCCCGTCACCTGATCGAGCGTGAGACCGAAGCCGCGCAGCTTCTCGGGGTCAACCACGACTTGGTATTGCTTCACAAAGCCCCCGACGCTCGCGACTTCGGCGACGCCGTTTGCTTTTGTCAGCTGATAGCGGATGAACCAGTCCTGGATGGAGCGCAGCTCCGCGAGCGTGTAGTGCGCGCCGCTCACGACATACTCATAGACCCAACCGACGCCGGTGGCGTCGGGCCCGAGCGACGGCGTGACGCCGGCCGGCAGACGCTTCTGCGCGAAATTGAGATACTCGAGCACGCGGCTGCGGGCCCAGTAGATATCGGTGCCATCCTCGAAGACGACATAGACGAAGGAGACGCCGAAGAACGAGAAGCCGCGCACGACCTTCGACTTCGGAACCGCGAGCAGCGCCGTCGTCAGCGGATAGGTGACCTGGTCCTCGACCACCTGCGGCGCCTGACCGGCATATTCCGTATAGACGATGACCTGCGGGTCGGAGAGATCGGGGATGGCGTCGAGCGGTGTTGCCCGTACCGCGAAGAGGCCTGCAGCCACCACCGCGGCTGCAGCCAAGAGGACAAACATGCGATTGCGCGCAGCAAGCTCGATGATACGGGCGATCATGGCGTCTCACCCTTTTCTTTGCCGGCGGTGAAGGCTTGGAGCGCCGCGCGCAGATTGCTCTCGGCATCAATCAGGAAATTCGCGCTGGTGACGACGTCTTCGCCCGCTTGAAGCCCTGAGAGGATTTCGGCCTGGCCGTCGCCGCGGGCGCCAACCCGCACCGCGCGCGGCTCGAACCGGCCGCCGCCCAGGGCGATGAGTACGGTCTGCTTGGCGCCGCTGTCGATGATCGCGGAATCCGGGATGGTGAGGACGTTTACCGAGGCGGTCGCGTCGGTCGCAATCGCGACCGTTGCGTACATGTCAGAGCGCAGGAGCCCGCCCGGGTTCGGCATCAGAATGCGCACCTTGACGGTGCGCGTGTCCGGCATCAGCTCCGGATAGATGAAATCGACGCGTCCCGCGAAGCTCTGGCCCGGGAAGGCGACGAACGACGCCTGCGCCGTCTGCCCGATCTTGAGGGCGCGCAGATCTTGCTCCTGGATTTGGGCGATCAGCCAGACCGTTGAGAGGTCTGCGGTCTTGTAGAGCGGCGCGCCCGGGTCGATATGCATCCCGAGCACCGCCATCTTCTCGGTGACGACGCCATTGGCTGGCGCCAGCACGGCGATGGTGCGCGCGGCCTTGCCGGTGCGCGCAAGCCGCGCGATCTCGCTTTCCGGCACATCGAGCGCGCGGAGCCGTCGCCGCGCTGCGTCCATGATCAGCGCGTCGCCGCCCATGCCGGCCTGCATGCTCGCGGCCACGAGATATTCCTGTTCGGCCGAGACGAGGTCGGGCGAATAGAGCGCCAGCAAGGGTTGGCCGGCGCGCACCGGCTCGCCGGTCGCCGAGACGTAGAGTTGCTCGACCCAGCCCGCGGCTTTCGTGGTGACGACCGCCATGCGGCGCTCATCGAAGGCGACGCTGCCGGTTGCCCGGATGGTGCGGTTCAATGCTGGTTTCAGCTCGGCCTTGGTCGTCCGCACGCCGAGCATTTGCACGCGCGCGGCATCGACGGTCACCGTGCCGGCATTGGCGCCGGCCTCGTTCTCATAAACGGGGATGTAGTCCATCCCCATGGCGTCCTTCTTGGGTCCCGGCGAGGTGTCGGGCGCGCCCATCGGGCTGCGGTAATAGAGAATGCGTCCTTTGCCGGAGGGCGCGCTCGGCGCGGGCATAGAGGCCGCGGTCTCCGTGTGCGGCGCCTGGCCGAGCCAGTAGCCGCCGGCGCCAGCGATGAGAGCGCCGGCCACAAGCGCCGCGAGCCATAGACGGGTCGTGTTCATAGGGGACCTCCGAGCAAGCGTTCGATCGCCGCCAGCGACGTTTCTCCCTCGACATCGCTGTCGAGCAGATCGAATTGGGTGTCGTGCAGCCGGTGAACGGCTTCGAGCGTGGCGGTCAGATCGCCGGTGCCGCTCGCATAAAGAAAGAGCGCCGATTTGTAGGCGGCCGCGAGTTGCGGCACGAGTTGGCCGCGCCTGAGCGCGCTGGTTTCTTTGGCTGCGGTCAAGGAGGCGAGCGCCTGCGCCAGCATGCCTTCGGCTTCAGCGGTCGCCGCGGTCAAGCGCTCCCGCGCCGCGCCGAGGCTGGCGTCGGCTTCCCGCACTTCGGAGTCGTGCGCGCCCCACTGGAGCGGAATGCGGATGCCGACCGACGCGGCGACGCCCCAGCGCCCAAAATTCGTCTGCGCGCCGGCCCCGAGCGTGACGTCGGGATACCAGTCCTTTTGCGCGAGATCGCGCTGCGCTTCGGCGTTGCGCACCCGGGCATCGGCGGCGAACAGAACCGGATTGGCGTTGTGAAGGCGGAGGAGCAATGCGTCGAGGGTCGGCGCGGTATCGGGGAGCGGCGGCAGACCTTCTGGCGCCGCGAGCGGTGCCGCCGGCGACCGTGCCAGCAGGATGTTGATCTGCGCGGTCGCCAGTGCCAGTTCGCGTTTCAGCCGTATGCGTTCGACGTCATTGCGTGTCAGCTCGGCCGTCACCGCCAATAACTCAGCCTGGGTGCCGACGCCTTGGCCGAAGCGGCTTGCCGCCGCCCGCTTCATATCGTCATTGATGCGCGCGATGTCGCTATTGACCAGGAGCGACTGCGTCAACCGGTAGGTGATCGCGAAGGCGATCTTGATCTTTTCATCGAGCTCAAGCGCGGCGGCGCGCTCTTCGCCGATCGACGCATCGACGAGCGCAAGCGCGGCCGACTTTCTGAGCCCGAGCTTTCCCCACAAGGGAAACTCCTGCTGCAACATGACCGAAGTCTGGTCCATCGGCGCGCTGGCGTTCGGCACTTGCTGCGTCTGTACGCTCAGCATCGGGTCGGCGAGGGCATCGGCGCGGTCGGCGCGGGCCTGCGCCGCCGCCCGGTCGAGCGCGGCGGCGCGCAAGGTCGGGCTGAGGCGATGCGCGAGATCAAGCAGGCTGCCGACAGTTGCACCGACGGGCGGACTGTCTTCCGCAAGCGAGGGCACGGCGCTGCCAAGCAGAAGAAGGAGAGCCACTGCTGGCAGGCGAGCGCGGCGGCGCAGGGCGCCGCCGCTGTTTCCAGAACCTCTCACCCGCATGTCACGAGCCCAGCGCAACCGTGACGGTGCCCGTCACCGGCTGCATCTCGCCCTGGACCTTGGCGCTGAAGCTCAGCATCCACTTGGCCGGCTTGTTCCAGACGCCGCCATACTGGATGTCGAACATGAAAGTGCCTGGCGCCGCGCCGGGAACGCCCTTGATCGGCGCCGTCATCGCCGCCATGCCTTCCGGGCCCATGTCGGCGCGGCTGGTTTGAATGGTCGCGCTCGTGATGGGCTTGCCAGCCTTCACAAGACGCACCGTGACGCGCGCGACGCCGGGGCTCGGCATTTGCGCGGTGCCGACCTGCTCGAAGCGGTAGCCGGTCGCCTGCGTCATCATGGGTTTGCCGTCGGGCATCGACATGGTGCCCATGGAATCGGCCATGACCGGTGTGGCCAGGGCGAACAGGACGGTGGTGGCGAGAAGAAGAGTGGTACGCATAGTGTGTTTCCTTTCGAGGTTGTCTTGAGTGGTTAGTGGAGGTCGATGCTGCCGCGCTCGAGATCGCCGTCCGGCGTGAGCCGTGCCGCGAGAAAGAGCGTTTCGCCGGGGTGCAGGTCGTCGGACGTCACGACAAATCCGCCGTGCCCGTCCGGACCAAGTTCGGTCAGCTGTTCGCGCGGCGGCGGCGATTTGGGGCCGGTCGAAAACATCCAGTGCCGCGCATAGAGCTGGGCATTGGCGACGGCTGCGCCGTCAGCGCGTACGAGACGAACGGATACCGAATGGTCCGTGATCGCCTGCACCTGCTCAAACCGGTAGCCGCTCGGCAGATCGGCGAGCGATTGGCAGGCCGCGAGCGTGAGCGCGCCGCCCGCGATGACGAGGTATTTGAGGCCTTTTCTTAGGCTCCACATGTGATGTCTCCCGCTGCGGGCACGCGCCCGTCAGCCTGATGTGTTTCGGTGCTGGTGATTGCGCGCACGAGCGACGCCGCCACGCGCAAGGCATGGCGAAAGGGCAGGTGCGATACGCAAGATCAGCCGGAGAAACCGGCGAACTGCGCGATCAGGCCGAGAGAATCGGAGGCGGGAGAGGAGGGGGTGTGCTGACGCCGTCAGGCTCAGACACAGTCGCCCAGCTCTTCTCGACAAAGAGAACGGGAGCGGCGAGCGACATTTGGACAGGCGGAAAAGCAATACTTGCCATGCTCGCGCAGGCTTGGGCGCAATCAAGCGCCTTCTGCTTGACGGGCGCCTGCTTATCCAGACCCATCATCTTGGCGCAATCGCTATCCATCTGCGCGATTTGCGCCGGCATACCCTGTGCGGCGGTGCAATTCGCAAACGCCGGCACAGCGCCGGTCAGCAGGGCGATGCTGACTAGCGCGGTCATCAGGCGGCGGGCGAATAGTGAGATCATGGACGTCAAGTTTAGCATGCTCTGCGGCAGAAGTCGTTAATATGCATTTGGCCCCATCGTATCAACACTGATCGCGCGGTTTTGATCGCGGCGCATCGGGCTCGTTCATGCGCGGGACGGTTCTCATCGCGCACCACATATACCGGAGAGTGCAGATCGACGATCCGCGCCTGACGCTTCAAGCACGATTTCTACCCTCACCTCAACGGGGCGAGGAAGAGCACGGGCGGGCCCGGACAAGTCAAGCACGGAGGGTGTTAAACGGCGCCGCGCGGGCATACTGGTTCCTCTTTTTGGTAGTCCGTACACAGATGATTTGTCTATTTACTTTCACGCCTGTCGGCTAATGTTCCGGCCGGAGGGTAAACATGCTGGGCAGATATATCGATCAGTTGACGCAGGTTCAGGGCGAGATCACCGGCCGGGGGAGACTCGTCAATGGTGTATGCGAGGTCTATCCGGCGACACTCACCCTGCCATCGAGAGGGCCGTGGGAAACGCTTCGGCACAGAACCTATATCGCTCTCGTGCCTGGTCTCTATCATCCGAAGGATATGCTCGAGAAGCTGCCAGACCGCCTGGACGATGCGCGTCTCTATTTTACGGCGCGCGTGTCGGGCGCAAGGCGCCTGCGAACGGTTTTGGGATTTAGCGCCACGGGTGCGGCGAGAGCTCCTTATCGCGTGACCCGCCGTTGCGCGCTTCAGCTCTCGGAGTTGAGGATGCTGGATCATGCCCCACAAACACCTTCGATGCCTATGGACGATGAATGGATGAATTTTGTCTTCGCGAGCGATAACGAACGGACGCAGATGCAGATGACCGGCGTGTCGTTTGAGCCAAGGCAGCTGAAGCATATGCGGGAGGGCTTCGACAGCATCTTTCGCTGGCTGGCAAAACCACGTGAGCCTCGGCCTTGAAACTGGCCTGACCGGCCTGACAAGCCTAGGTCGCGGCCTTAGACCGGGCGCTTCATCGCACGTCACTCCATACGCCGCTGCTTGATCTTTAATGTTGCTGCTCTCGTCGCCCGCTGGTCGGTGCCGATCGTGATGGCCGGCTTCCTCGTGCTCCTCTATGGCGGCAGCCACTAAAGACGGGGCGCGACCTGGGTCACATGTGCCGTCGGCCGGGGTGGGTCGGGCGGGACAAATTGGAGGACGAGGGCGATAAGGCCGGCGGGAAGAACACCCCACCAAAAGGCGTCGGCCACGCCTGACGCGGCGCGCTGAAAATCCTGGATAATGCCTTGCTGCATGATGCCCCCAAGGCAGTGGGCGCCTTCCCGGCTTTGGTGTCAAGGACTTTTTTCCCACATCCCGTTTTGTCGTGCCGGGCGCGCTGGCGGAGGGAAATGCCGCAGGAGCGGTGTTGCGTCCTCGTCATGGTGCCGACCAACGCCGAGCGGCATGATGAGGCGAAAGCCGGTGTCTATCCTCAGTCCCGTCTTAGGAAGGAGACGGCAGACTTCATCGATCAGTTGCGCAATCGCGTCTATTTCCAGCTCGAGAAGACGCTTACGCTTAGCGGCGAACCCATCAAGCAGAGAGATCTCAAGGCCAAGACCTATGAGGCTTTCAAGCGCGGGTTTCAGGGCGCAGATTCTCGACGAGCACGATACCGAGTTCAACGCGGCTGCGAACGAGGACTATTCTTGGAATTCTGCTCTCACGGTGTGGACCGACCGGGAAAAGCCCTGATGCGAGACCCGCTTACGATCGCCTCCAGGGTGTCTTGGTGCCGGCCGGGGTCGCGGTGACGACCATCAAGAGCGTCAACCCGGGGGCCGCCGTCCGGCTCGTCATCCCGGCCGGTAGCTTGCCGAACGCCGGGGGTGGCGACCTCGTCCCGGCGCCGAGAGTTGGGGAATCTGTCACGCGTTCGTTAAGAATTGCCGTGTCGCACAATGCGCTAACCGCCTATTCCAATTTAGGAATTGGAAAAGCGGAACAAATCGCCTAACATCGGAATGCTCAGGTGGACGTGGTGTCCGCCTGTCGATTTCTGAGCGT
>Ga0310811_10013145_pt1 | contig 10778 bp, 6 predicted proteins | sample YCmetagenome_FD_207642 | JGI IMG/M metagenome (GOLD analysis project Ga0310811, IMG submission 207642) | Soil microbial communities from experimental microcosm in Duke University, North Carolina, United States - YC | ecosystem: Engineered > Artificial ecosystem > Soil microcosm > Unclassified ...
CCTGCCCGCCGGCGGCGTCCACGTGGTCATGGGCACCCACGGCGTCGCCACGGTGCAGGCCCTGGCCAAGGCCCACGCCGCCGTCGGCCAGGCCCTAGTCTGCGCCCCCGTGCTGGGCCGCCCGGAAGCTGTGACGGCCGGCAAGCTGGGCGTCATCGTCGCCGGTCCGGCCGAGGCCACGGCCCGGGTCGCCCCTCTGTTCGAAGCCATTGGCCGGCGCACCTTCGACGCGGGGCTCGAGCCGGGCGCGGCCGCCGCGGTGAAGGTGGCCAACAACCTCCTGCTCGGCTGCGCCATCGAGGCACTGGGCGAGGCCTTCGCCCTGACCCGCAAGTCCGGCGCCGACCCACAGCTGTTCTACGAGGTCGTCACCGACGGCTTGTTCGCCTCGCCCGCCTACACCGTCTACGCCAGGATCATCGCCGAGCAGTCGTACGACACGGTGGGCATATCCACCCTGCTCGGGCTGAAGGACGCCAACCTGGCGCTGGCGGCCGGCGAGGCGGTCGGCGTGCCTCTGCCCAGCGGCGGGGTCTGGCGCGACCGGCTGATCGGGGCCATCGCCCACGGCGACGGCGAGCGGGACTGGGCCTCGGTGGCGATGGAACAGGCGCGCGCCAGCGGCCTGGCGTGATGGACGGGCGGCTTGCCGCTGGCCGGCCGCCCCTGTAGGAGTGGCGCAAATATCGACGGGCCCCGCCCTTCGACAGGATCTTCCGATTTTCCCCCTCGAGACGCGAGACATACAGCCGTGAGCGCCCTCTTTTCGCCGATCACCCTACGCGGCCTGACCCTGAACAACCGGGTCGTGGTGTCGCCGATGTGCCAGTACGCCTCGACCGACGGCTCGGCCAACGATTGGCACCTGATGCACCTGGGCGGCTTCTCGATGGGAGCGGCGGGCCTGGTCATGGCCGAGATGACCCAGGTCAGCGCGGTCGGGCGGATCAGCGTCAAGGACGCCGGCCTGTATTCCGACGACAACGAGCGGGCGCTGAAGCGGGTGGTCGATTTTTGCCGCACCTTCGGCGTCGCCAAGCTGGGCGTCCAGCTCGGCCACGCCGGCCGCAAGGGCTCGACCCATCCGCCGGCCGCCGGCGGCAAGCCCCTGACCCCCGACGAGGGCGCCTGGGAGACCCTGGCCCCTTCGGCCATCCCCTACGGCGACGGCTGGCCCTTGCCCCGCGCCATGAGCGTGGACGAGATCAAGCAGTGCGTCGCCGACCACGTCGCCTCGACCCAGCGCGCCGAACGGATCGGTTTCGACCTGGTCGAGATGCACGGGGGCCACGGCTACCTGATCCACCAGTTCCTGTCGCCGCTCTCCAACCAGCGCACCGACCAGTACGGCGGCAGCCTGGAGAACCGGATGCGGTTCCCACTGGAATGCTTCGCCGCCATGCGCGCGGTGTGGCCAGCCGACAAGCCCATGGGCATCCGCATCTCGGCCGAGGACTGGGTGGACGACGGCTTCACCACCGACGACGCGGTGGCGTTCGCCAAGGAGCTGAAGAAGATCGGCTGCGACTACATGTGCGTCTCCACCGGCGGCCTCGACGCCCGCCAGCAGATTCCGCTGGCCCCCGGCTACCAAGTCCCGTTCGGCGCCCGGGTGCGCAAGGAGGCCGGCATGGTCACCCGCTCGGTCGGCCTGATCGGCACAGCCGCCCAGGCCGAAGAGATCGTCGCCAGCGGCCAGGCCGACATGATCGCCATCGGCCGGGGCGCCATCTACGATCCGCGCTGGGCCTGGCACGCGGCCGAGGAGCTGGGCGTGGAGACCGAGTACGCCCCCAAGTACCGCGCCGGCCATCCGTCCCTGCGCCCGCAACTGTTCCCGCATCGCCAGAAGTAGTGCGGAGGGCCCCTTGAACACGCAAGGCGGGGCCGACGAACGACGCGACGTCCGCACGCCGGTAACCGTGCTCACCGGCTTCCTGGGCAGCGGCAAGACCACCCTGCTCAACCGGGCGCTGGGCCATCCGGCCATGGCGCGCACGGCTGTGATCATCAACGAGTTCGGCGAGATCGGGCTCGACCACGCCCTGGCGACCCAGAGCGACGACACCATCATGGTGCTGGAGAACGGTTGCCTGTGCTGTACCGTGTTCGGCGACCTGGTCGGCACGCTGAACCGGCTCTACCACGCGCGCGAGCACGGGGAGATCCCGACCTTCGACCATGTGGTGATCGAGACCTCGGGCCTGGCCGACCCGGCGCCGGTGCTGCAGGCGTTCCTGTCGGAGCCGACCCTGGAGGGGCTCTACCGGGTGGGTTCGGTGGTGACCACGGTCGATGCGGTCAACGGCCCGGGCACCCTGGACGAGCACGCGGAGTCGGTGCGCCAGGTCGCCCTGGCCGACCACATCCTGATCACCAAGCTCGACATGATGGACCCGGCCGCCGCCGCGGCGCGGGAGGCCGAGTTGACCGCTCGCCTGCGCCGGCTGAACCCGGCCACGGCGATCCTGCGGGCGGACGACCCCGCGGTCGACCCGATCGAATTGCTGCGCCTGGCCGGCCTCGATCCGGCCCGCGGCGGCGCGGCGGCGCGGGCGTGGCTTAATGCGGAAGCCTACCAGGGCGACGCACACGACCACGCCGGCCATGACCATGACCACGACCATCACGACCACGGCCACCACCATCAGCACGACGAGGCCATCGCCTCCTTCTGCCTGACCCGCGACGAACCCTCGAGCCGCCAGGCCTTGCAGCTGCTGCTGGCGGCGCTGGAGAAGAACCTCGGCCCCAACCTGCTGCGGGTGAAGGGGCTGGTGAACGTGACCGAGGAGCCCGGCCGCCCGGCGGTGATCCAGGGCGCGCAGCACCTGTTGCACAACCTGACCTGGCTGGACCGCTGGCCCGACGACGACCGGCGCACCCGCACCGCGGCGGCGCGGGCCAAGGCCGAGGCCGGTCGCGGCGAAGGCTGACGCGCGGGGCGGCGCCTCAGCGCCGCTGCTGCAGGATCACCCCGGTCACGCCGTCGGCGCCCACCGGGTTGCGGTTGTTCTCCTCGCAGACGTACTCCATCATCTGGATGTCTCTCGCCCGCTTGAAGGTCTTCACCGCGGTGAAGGGCGCGGTCATGGCGTCCTCGCTGACGATGGTGATCTCGTCCTTCAGGGTGTCGGGGTCGGGCTGGAAGAACCGTTCCGTCACGTGCAGCTCCTGGCCGAGCGGCGCGCCGTGGTCGTCCAGTATGCCGCCGCCGTGGAGGGCGACGGTGTCGACCACCAGGGTCGCGCCGTCCCAATGGCCGATGGAATGGCCGTTGTAGGTCGGGTCCGGGTCGGCCGGATGGCCGCGGCCGTCGGTGAAGATGCGGCGAATCTGCCCCATCCATTCCGCCACGATGGTGACCTGGCCGGCGGTCTGCAGGATCTCCATCGGGTAGACCATGTTCATCATCCGCACGAGGCCGGGCGGCAGACATTGAGCGCTCTTGTCGTTGCTCGGCCGTCCCTGCGCCTCGGAGTCCAGGATCGCGGCGAAACGGGCCGCGTAGACCGGGTTGTAGGGCGGATTGTCGTGCTGGGCCCCAGGGATGGCGGGGTCGAAGTTCAGACTGCCCACCCGGGTCCATATCCCGGTCCAGTCGGGGACGGCGGGCGCGGCGGCGGCGGAGGTCGCCCAGGCCAGCCACAGGCCCGCGAAAGGCCCGGCCGCCGCCAGGATGGATTTGGTCGCGCTGCGCCCAGACATGCGTTCCCTCGGGTGCAGACTGCCTGCGCCTCGGCGTCGATGCAAATCCGTCGGCCCGCCACCCGACGAATTTGTTCATTGAACGCCTTCAGGGCGTCCAATCTCAACGGGCCATTCAGCATTAACAGGTAAAAAAACGGACGGTGACGCCGGTCCTGAGCGCCTTGGCGCGTGGCCGGACCCTCCCGATCGTGGGTGGGCTAGCAGGGAGACATTCCAAGAATGAGGATCAGAACCTCACAGTGCCAGAGCCTCTCCCTGAGGCTGATGGGCGGGACCGTTCTCGCCGCCGCCAGCGTCCTTTCCGTCTCGGCGAACGCCGCCCCGGCGCCCCTGGCCGACGCCGAGGTGGAGCAGGTCGTCGTCACCGGCACCAGCATCCGCGGCGTGGCCCCGGTGGGCGCCAACGTCATCACCCTCGACCAGGCCCAGATCCGTACGAGCGGCGCCCAGACCGTGCAGCAATTGCTGACCGAGGTGCCCCAGATCACCGGCTTCAACAACTACGGCCAGGGCTCGTTCGGCTCGGCCGATCCCTCCGGAACCAATGCGCCTACCCTGCACAGCCTCGGCGCCTCGGCCTCCAACGGCACCCTGATCCTGATCGACGGCCATCGCCTGCCGCTGGGAGGCTTCAACCATACCCTGGCCGACCCCAGCATCATCCCGCCGGCGGCGGTGGCGCGGGTGGAAATCCTGCCCGACGGCGCCTCGGCGATCTATGGCTCCGACGCGGTGGCCGGGGTGGTCAACTTCATCACCCGCCGCAAGCTCAACGGCGCGGAAGCCTCGGCCCAGGCCGGTTTCGGCGACGACTACCGCACCTCCAACGTCAACCTGCTCGCGGGCCGGACCTGGGACCGCGGTTCGGCCATGGTGGCCTACAGCTATTCCCACCGTTCGAACCTGAAGAACGGCGACCGCGACTTCTACAAGACAGACCTGCGGACCCTGGGAGGCTCGAACTACAACACCTTCGCCTGCGCACCGGCGGCGGTGCAGCCCGGCGGCGCAGGAGCCTCGCCCGTCTACCTAGCCCCCTACACCGGAACCGGAGTCTCCAGCGCCAACCCGTCGTGCAACTACTCCTACGACATCGACGCCCTTCCGGAGGAGACCCGCCACAACGTCCTGGCCCGATTCGAGCAGAAGGTCGGCGAGCGCCTGACCCTGTCGGCCGACCTGGTCTATTCGCACCGCAGGGACCGCCAGGAGATCGCCGTCGGCGGCGTAAGCAACATCGTCGTGTTCGGCCCCGGCTCCATGCCCGCCGGCGGAGCGGGGCAGATCAACCCCTTCTTCCAGAGTCCCGCCGGAGCTCCCGTCGAGCGGGTCAGCTTCGCCGCCGACGGGCTGTTCCCCAACGCGATCAACCGCGCCGGCGCCAACACCGCCTTCGCTACGGTGGGCGCCGACTATGACCTGGGCCACGCCTGGAGCGCCGAGCTCAGCGGACTGTACGGCCAGGACGAGAGCTTCTCCCGCAACTACGGGGTGCTGTGCGCCAGTTGCCTGGTCCTGGGCCTGAACGGGACCACCAACGTCGCCGGCAACCCGGCCACGCCGACCTTCCCGACCCGCACGGGACCCGCAGCCTTCGTCACCAACCTGCCGCTGACCGCGGCCAACGCCATCGACGTCTGGAATCCGGCCGGAAGCAACCGCACCTCCGCCGCGGCCCTGGCCGGCCTTCTCGACAACACCTCGTCCTTCGCCCGCCAGCGGATCGGCAACGCCAAGCTGGTCGTCGGCGGCCCCGCCTTCGCCCTGCCCGCCGGCGACGTGCGCGTCTCGGTCGGCGCCGAGGTCCTGCGCTACACCATGGCCCAGGCCAATACGGCCACCGCCAACGGCGGCCAGATCACCCGGAACGCCATCGTCACCGACCTGGACTACAGCCGCACGGTCTACGCCCTGTTCGGCGAGACGGTGGTCCCGATCGTCGGCCCGGCCAACGCCGTGCCGCTGATCCGCAAGCTCGATCTGAGCGCGGCGGTCCGCTACGACCATTACGACGACTTCGGGGGGACCACGAACCCGAAGCTGGCGGCCGCCTGGGAGGTGGTCGAGGGCCTGTCGTTCCGCGGCAGCTGGAGCACCTCCTTCACCGCCCCGGCCCTGACCAGCCGCGGCGACGACACCTTCGGCGTCACCAGCGATTCCAACTTCGGGGTCTCCGCCCAGCAGGTCCTGCCCGGTTCGTTCCCGGGGGCCAACACCCTGCCGGGGTGCGCCACGGTCACCGCGACCGGGTCCTGCAACATCGGCGGCGGCAACGTGGCCCAGGGCATCCAGCTCAACGGCGGCAACAGCGCCCTGCGACCGCAGACCGGCGACACCCATTCGTTCGGCGTCGACTGGCGGCCGGATTTCATCCGCGGCCTGCGCCTCAGCGTCACCTACTGGGCGGCCAAGTACAAAGGCCTGATCGCCGCGCCGAGCTTCAGCCAGGTGGTGGCCAGCCCAGGCCTCTACGGCGCCCTGATCCTGAACCCCACCGCGGCCCAGGTGGCGGCGGCCACCGCCGGCTTGCGCCCGACCTCGCCTCTGCCGACCACGGTCAACTTCATCTACAGCTTCCAGCAGCGCAACGTGTCTAACCTCGACGCCAGCGGCCTGGACCTCGACGCCCGGTACAGCATCCCCAGCCGCTGGGGCGACTGGACCTTGGGCGCGGCGGTCAGCGAGAAACTCAAGTTCGAGCAGCAATACGGCGAGGGCACCCCTTACCTTAGCCGGCTGAACACCGCGGGGATCAACGCCACCTTCAGCTCGATCCGCTTCATGGGCCGCGGCATGCTGGGCTGGAGCCTGGAGAACTGGGCGGCCAACCTGTTCGTCAACCACACCGGCGCGTACTGGAACCGGACCTCGGCCGCCGTCGCCGTGAGCGGGCCCCGGGGGCAGAGGGTGGCGTCCTACACCACCATCGACGCCCATCTCGCCTACGGCATCAAGGCCGGCGGCTGGCTCAGCGACACCGAGCTGTTCGCCGACGCCAGCAACCTGTTCGACCGCAACCCACCCTTCGCCAACGTCCCGGGCGGCTACAACCTGCAGGACGCCAACCCGATCGGCCGGGTCGTCAGCCTGGGCGTCCGCAAGAGCTGGTAAGTCAGCGGGCCCCCGCGGCGATGAAGTCCCGCTTCATCGCCGCGCTGTCCGGCCGCACGCCGGTGAAGTGCTCGAAGGCGCCCACCGCCTGGAACACCCCCATGCCGGCGCCGTCGGCGGCGCGGCAGCCCAGCGCCCGGGCGGTGCGCAGGAATTCCGTCTCGAGCGGGAAGTAGATGATCTCGGCCACCCAGTGCTCCGGGATCAGGGCCTCGGCGGGGATCGGCAGGCCGGGGTAGCCGACCTGGCCGATGGAGGTGGCCTGGACGATCCCCTGCACCACCGCGGCGGACGCCACCGGGTCGGGAGTGTAGGAGACGCGGCCCTCGCCGAAGCGGCGGTTCAGCTTCGCCGCCAGGCCCTGGGCTCGCTCGGGATGGGTGTCGAAGATCAGCAGCCGTCCGGCTCCGATCTTCAGCAGGGCGTAGGCGGTGGCCGAGCCCGCGCCGCCGGCGCCGAGTTGCAGCAACCTGTCGGTGGGCGCGTCCGGCAGCTGGCTGCGCAGACCCTCGATGAACCCCCACCAGTCGGTGTTGTGGCCGATCCTTCGGCCGTCCCGCAGCACCACGGTGTTGACCGCCCCGATCTCGCGCGCCTCGTCGGACAGCTCGTCGAGCAGGGGAATGACCGCCTGCTTGCAGGGGTGGGTGATGTTGAGCCCGTCGAATCCCTCCCGCTCGGCCTGGGCGACGAGGTCGGGCAGGGCCCCGACCCCGAGCCCCAGCGTCGTCAGGTCGATCAGCCGGTAGCTGTAGTCGAACCCCTGCCGCCGGCCCGCCTGCTCATGCATGAACGGCGACCGGGAAGCCTGGATGCCCGCACCAATGAGTCCGATCAGGTAGGAGCGCTTGCTCATGGTCAGTCCAGGCCTCGGGCGGAGGATCATCTAGGCTCAGGCCGGGTTGGGTCCAGGGAAAGTTGACTGGCCCCGGCTCCCCCGACGCTCGACGCCGCCTGACGAATGGTCGATCCTCGGCCGATGATCCAGATGGTTTCCCCGCCGGCTCGTCCGGACTCTACGGTCCTGGCGCAGGTGATCGCCGACCTGCGCGCGGCGCTCGGCGACCAGGTGGCCACCGGCGCCGCAGTGCGCGGTCACCACGCCCATGGCGAAGGTCTGCGCGCCCCGGCCATGCCCGACGCGGTGGTGTTCGCCCACTCGACCGACGATGTCGCCGCCGTGGTCGCCCGCTGCGACGCCGCCCGCGTCCCAGTCATCGCCTTCGGCGTCGGCACCTCGCTGGAGGGCCAGGTCCAGGCTGTCCGCGGCGGGGTGTGCATCGACCTGTCGCGGATGGACCGGGTCCTGGAGGTCAACGCCGGGGACCTCGACTGCCGGGTCCAGGCCGGCGTGACCCGCGAGCAGCTCAACACCTCCTTACGCGACCAGGGGCTGTTCTTCCCGGTCGACCCGGGCGCCAACGCCACCTTGGGCGGCATGGCCGCGACCCGCGCCTCGGGCACGACCACGGTGCGCTACGGCGCCATGCGCGAGCTGACCCTGGGCCTGACCGTGGTGACGGCGAGCGGCGAGGTGATCCGCACCGGCGGCCGGGCGCGCAAGTCCGCCGCCGGCTACGACCTGACCCGGCTGTTCGTGGGCAGCGAGGGCACGCTGGGCATCATCACCGAGCTGCAGCTCCGCCTGTTCGGCATCCCGGAAGCCACCGTCGCGGCGGTCTGCCAGTTCGAGGCCCTGGAAGGCGCGGTGGCGGCCGTCACCCTGGCCCTGCAGACGGGCCTGCCCGTGGCCCGCATCGAGCTGATCGACGCCCTGCAGATGCGCGCCTGCATCGCCTATGCGCGGCTCGAGGGCTTCGCCGAGAAGCCGACCCTGTTCCTCGAATTCCACGGCTCGGAGGCCGCCGTGGCCGAGACCGCCCAACAGATGGCCGCCATCACCGACGACTGCGGCGGCGGCGGCTACCGCTGGGCGCGGCGGCCCGAGGAGCGCAGCCAATTGTGGAAGGCCCGCCACGGCGCCTATTTCGCCGCCCAGGCCTTGTCGCCGGGCTGCGAGGTGATGGTCACCGACGCCTGCGTGCCGATCTCCAACCTGGCCCAGTGCATCGCCGAGACCCGCGCCGACGCCGACGCCAGCGGCCTGCTCTGCCCGATGGTCGGCCACGTCGGCGACGGCAACTTCCACGTCCAGATGCTGTTCGACCCAGCAGACCCTGGCGAACGGGCGGCGGCCGAGGCCATGGTGACCGGCATCGCCCGGCGCGCCATCCGGCTCGGCGGCACCTGCACCGGGGAGCACGGGGTCGGCCTGCGCAAGCTGGGCTACATGGAAGCCGAGCACGGTCCGGCGCTTAAACTGATGCAGGCGATCAAGCAGGCGCTCGACCCCAACGGAATCATGAATCCCGGCAAGACCATCCCGCAATAGGCGTGCGGCGGGCCCGCGCTCGACCCTCTGCCCGGTTCGTGGCATCTAAAACAAAAAAGCAAAGCTCGGAGGACAGCGTCATTCCCTACGCTCAGGTTTCGAGCGCCCGCCGATCCGGTTCGCGATGGCTCGCGGCCGCGGTTTCGGCCGTCGCCTTCGGCGGCGGCGAGGCCTTAGCTCAGACCGACGTCGAGGCGGAGGACCCTCCTGAAGCCGCCTCCGAGGCCGGCGCCATCGTCTATCCGCCGAGCTTCTTCGCGGCCTTCAAGCCGGCCAACGCCAACGACATGGTCGGCCGCCTGCCCGGCTTCACCTTCAACAAGGGCGACGACGTGCGCGGCTTCGGCGGCGCGGCCGGCAATGTGCTGATCGACGGCGAGCGGCCCTCCTCCAAGGCGGTGCCGCTGGACCAAGTGCTGCAGCGCATCCCCACCAGCGAGATCGAGCGCGTCGAGCTGATCCGCGGCGGGGCGCCCGGCATCGACATGCAGGGCCTGCCGGTGGTCGCCAATGTGGTGCGCAAGACCGGCGCCTCGTTCACCCGCGCCTTCCAGACCCTGGTCAAGCCGTACACCAACGGCTTCGTCGGGCTGAACCCCCGCCTGGAGGCGACCTACCGGGTGGGGCGGCTGTCCCTCGACTCCCTGCTCGCCGGCCGCAAGGACATGCACACCGATTCCGGCGACGGCGAGATCACCCGTCGCAACGCCGCCGGCGCAGTGTTCCAGCAGGGCGAGTTCGATTCCAAGGTGATCAACAAGGTCATCCAGGCCAACGGCTCGGCGGCGTACCGGCGCCTGTCCGACCAGTTTCGCCTCAACCTTTCGGCCGAGCGCAACGACCTCGACCGCGAGGAAGCGGCCCTGCCGCTCGACCCTGGCCTCGGGCGGTTCTCCGAGCGCTCCCGCACCAAGACCCGCGCCGACAAGGCCGAGATCGGCGGCGACTACCAGCGCGACCTCGCCCCCTGGCTGAGCGGCCAACTCATCGGGCTGAAGACCTTCAAGGCCGACCGGCTGAACTCGATCGGCCAGAGCCGCTCGCCCACCCAGGTCTCCGCGGAGGACTCCACCTCCGGCGAGACCATCCTGCGCGGGGTGCTGTCGGCGGTGCGGTCGCAGAGCCTGCGGTTCGAGGGCGGGGCCGAGGGCGCCTTCAACTTCCTCGACGCCCGTTCCAGCCTCACCGTGGCCGGCGCGCCGGTGCTGCTGCCGTCGGCCAATGTGCGGGTGGAGGAGCGGCGGGCGGAGGGCTTCATCACCGCCACCGCCAAGCCCCACGCCAAGCTGTCGGTCGAGGCCGGGCTGCGCTGGGAGGTCTCGACCATCCGCCAGACCGGCGGCGCCAACCAGGACAAGACCCTCAGCTTCCCCAAGCCGCGGCTGATCGTGTCCTGGGCGCCCGACGCTTCGAGCCAGCTGCGCCTGCGGGTCGAGCGCCAGGTCGGTCAGCTCAACTTCAAGGACTTCGCCGCCTCGGCCCAGATCGAAGCCAACACCGTCAACGCCGGCAACCCGGACCTGGAGCCCGAGCGAGGCTGGGTGACCGAGCTGGCGCTGGAACG